>ENA-ORPH01002824-ORPH01002824.1-human-gut-metagenome-genome-assembly--contig:-NODE-2824-length-13792-cov-2.586227_pt1 | contig 13792 bp, 8 predicted proteins | sample MGYA00242142_ERZ509074 | MGnify/ENA primary metagenome ERZ509074 (study PRJEB26280, sample SAMEA2338724) | human gut metagenome | biome: human gut; feature: human-associated habitat; material: faeces...
CCCGCCGACGCGGTAAGAGCCGCTCAGGTATCGGGCATTGAACGCGTCCGGCTCGGCTCCCTTGAAGCTGACACTCTCACCGGCGATGAGATACAGCGCCTGAAAGCCTGCGAGAAACTGTGTCCGCACTTCCACCTGTCGCTGCAGTCCGGAAGTGATTCCGTGCTGAAAAGAATGAAGCGCCGCTACACCAGCGCGGAATATCTGGCGCTCGTGGAAAAGCTCCGAGATGTGTTCCCGGGCTGCTCCATAACCACCGATATCATGGTAGGATTCCCGGGCGAAACCGATGAGGAATTTGCCGAAAGCATGGCGTTTGCGGAAAAGGTCGGATTTGCAAAGATACACGTTTTCCCCTACTCGATACGCAAGGGGACGGTCGCGGCAATGCGAACCAACCAGGTAGTACCGCAGGTCAAATCCGCCCGCGCAAAGGAAATGAGCGCCCTTGCCGACCGCCTGGAACGTCAGTTCCTTGAATCACAGGTCGGCACGGTGCAGACAGTGCTCATCGAAAAACGCACTTCCCCCGACTATTGCAGCGGATTTACCGGAAGCTATATTCCCGTGCGTATCTATGGCGAGGATATCCCGCGGCATTCCCTGGTACAGGTTAAGCTGACCTCCGCCGACGGGAACTACTGCACCGGAACCACGAAATTCTGAATTAAGGAGAATCACATGACAAGCAGCATCAAACAGCTTTTAGCATTAGGCCCCATTCCCGCAGACTCGGAGATGTCAGACGAGCTTTTCGAAAAATACGACAAGCTGCTGAATTTCAGCCAGCCCCTCTCCTACGACGACGCGGCGCAGCTTACCGGACTGTTTTCCTCGGACTGCGACGGTCTGAACTGGGCGATACTCAAGGCGATAGAGGAAGCCTGCGACACCTCCGAGGAGCTTATGTCCCTCGCCGATAAATGCACCAGCGAGGAGTACGCGGCGCTGCTGCGCTCCCGCGCTGACATATCCGGAACTCAGGAAGAATAAATAACCAAATTATCAAAGCCGGAGCCGCCATATTTCAGCACCCCGGCATATTGATTTTACGCCGGTTTAGTAGTATAATGATATTATTATTGCAGCGATACGCTGTGAGTATATGGAGGAAAAACAATGGTATACCGTATTTACGTTGAAAAGAAGCCGCAGTTCGCGGTAGACGGCGGTGCCGTGCTTGCCGACCTTAATGTCGCGCTGGGCATAAAGACCGTCGAAAATGTAAGGATCATCAACCGCTACGACTGTGAAAAGCTCCCGAAAGAGAACTTTGAAGCCGCAGTTCCCACCGTGTTCTCCGAGCCTCCGGTAGACGAGGTATATTACGAGCTCCCGAAGCCCGCCGCTGACGAGCGAATGTTCGCCGTTGAGTTCCTGCCCGGTCAGTTTGATCAGCGTGCGGATTCCGCGGCACAGTGCATTCAGATGCTCTGCCCCGGCGAGCGCCCTGTTGTTAAGTACGCTAAGATCTACGTGCTCAAGGGTAAGATCTCCGACGACGAATTCGCGCGTATCAAGCACTACCTCATCAACGCAGTCGAGTCCCGCGAGTGCGGCTTCGACAAGTACGACACCCTGGAAGTAAAGTACACCATTCCGACCAGCGTTGAGACTCTCACCGGATTCATAAACAAGACCGACGCCGAGCTTGCTGATTTCGTCGTACACTACGGCCTTGCAATGGACAACGACGATATCAAGTTCTGTCAGGATTACTTCAAGAGCGAGCACCGCGATCCGACCATCACTGAGATCCGCATGATCGACACCTACTGGTCTGATCACTGCCGCCACACAACATTCGGCACCATCATCGACAACGCGGATATCAAGCCCTCCTACATCGCAGATACATACGCTGAATACAAGGCAGACCGCCACGAGCTGGGCCGCGACAACAAGCCGCTGTGCCTCATGGACATCGCTACCCTCGCCGCGAAAAAGCTCAAGAAAGACGGCATTCTGAAGGATCTCGACGAAAGCGAGGAGATCAACGCATGCTCCGTCCGCATCAAGGTAGATGTTGACGGCAGGGACGAGGACTGGCTCCTCATGTTCAAGAACGAGACCCACAACCACCCGACCGAGATCGAGCCTTTCGGCGGCGCTGCGACATGTCTCGGCGGCGCTATCCGCGACCCGCTTTCCGGACGTTCCTATGTATACCAGGCAATGAGAGTCACCGGCGCTTCCGACCCGCTGCTGCCGGTCGAAAAGACCATCAAGGGCAAGCTCCCTCCCAGAAAGATAACCACAACTGCTGCGGCCGGCTACTCCAGCTACGGCAACCAGATCGGACTTGCAACTGGTCACGTTGCAGAGATCTATCACCCCGGCTACATGGCAAAGCGCATGGAGATCGGCGCAGTTATCGGAGCAGCTCCCGCTGAAAACGTACGCAGAGAGCGTCCGGCTCCCGGCGATATTATTATCCTGCTCGGCGGACGTACCGGCCGCGACGGCTGCGGCGGCGCTACCGGATCCTCCAAGGCTCACAGCATACAGTCCCTCGACACCTGCGGCGCAGAGGTCCAGAAGGGTAACGCTCCCGAGGAGAGAAAGCTCCAGAGATTATTCAGAAATCCCGATGCTACAAAGCTCATCAAGCGCTGCAACGACTTCGGCGCAGGCGGCGTTTCCGTTGCCATCGGCGAACTTGCGGACGGTCTGGAGATCGACCTGAACGCAGTTCCAAAGAAGTACGACGGTCTGGACGGCACCGAGCTTGCAATTTCCGAGTCCCAGGAGAGAATGGCTGTAGTAGTAGCGCCCGAGGATGCCGACAAGTTCCGTGCGCTCGCTTCCAAGGAGAACCTTGAATCCACACCTGTCGCGGTTGTAAAGTCCGAGCCGAGGCTCCGCATGAACTGGAATGGCAGGACCATCGTTGATATCTCCCGCGAGTTCCTGAACTCCAACGGCGCAGAGAAGCACACCGACGTTGCAGTACCTGACGTAAAGGTATCCTACTCCACCGGCAGAAAGAACACCTCCGCTGATTGGGAGGGCATGGTAACAGACCTCAACATCTGCTCGCAGAGAGGTCTTGTACAGCGCTTCGACAGCACCATCGGCGGCGCTACAGTTCTAATGCCGTTCTCCGGGAAAACCCAGCAGACCCCTGTACAGGCAATGGCTGCGAAGCTCCCTGTGCTGAACGCAAAGACCGACACGACTTCTATAATGGCATGGGGCTTCGACCCGGCTGTATCCACACAGTCCCCGTATCACGGAGCAGTATGCGCGGTAGTTGAAAGTATCGCAAAGGTTGTCGCAGCTGGCGGCACATACGAACACTGCTGGCTGACATTCCAGGAATATTTCGAGCGCACCCAGGGCAAACCCGAAAGATGGGGCAAACCTTTCGCAGCGCTGCTCGGCGCTTACCGTGCACAGCTTGAAATGGGATGCGGCGCAATCGGCGGCAAGGACAGCATGAGCGGTACCTTCGAGCATATCGACGTTCCGCCGACGCTGGTTTCCTTCGCAGTATCCACCGCTAAGGCTCCCGACGTTATCTCGGCTGAATTCAAGGCTGCGGATCATAAGATAGGCTACATCGCGCCGAAATACGACGAAAACGGCCTGCCGGTATTCGACAACGTTAAGGAAGTTTTCCGCACCGTTGAAAAGCTCATCAAGGACAAGAAGGCTGTTTCCGTATGGAGCATTGCGCACGGCGGCGTTGCAGAGGGTATCTTCAAGATGTCCCTGGGTAACCAGATCGGCGCAAAGCTTGATAAGCTCACCGACGAGGAGCTGTTCACACCGGTTTACGGCGCGTTCATTATGGAGCTCACCGGAGAAGCTGACGGCGTAAAGACCATCGGCGAGACCGTTGCAGACTATACCATCACCTCCGGAGATGTCAAGCTTGACGTTGCTTCCCTCGAGAAGAAGTGGGACGGCGTTCTTGAGCCTATATTCAAGGCACAGCTCCCCGAAAAGCCCGCTCCCGAGAAGATATCCTACACCGGCGGCTGTGAGCTGAAGCACAGCTCCGTGAAGGTCGCAAAGCCCCGCGTGCTTATCCCGGTATTCCCCGGCACCAACTGCGAGTACGACATGGCTAACGCATTCAACCGCTACGGCGGCGATTCCGAGATATTCGTTATCCGCAACCTCTCCGCGCAGGATATGGAGGACAGCGTAAGCGAGTTTACAAAGCACATCGAAAACTCCCAGATAATCGCGATCCCCGGCGGATTCTCCGGCGGCGACGAGCCGGAGGGCTCCGCAAAGTTCATCAACGCGTTCTTCCGCAACCCGAAGATCAAGGACGCTGTTGAGTCCATGCTTTATGCCCGCGACGGTCTTATGATCGGTATTTGCAACGGCTTCCAGGCGCTCATCAAGCTTGGTCTTGTTCCGTTCGGAAAGATAGTTCCGCTGACCGCTGAAAGCCCCACGCTGACCTACAACACCATCGGCCGCCATCAGTCTCAGCTTACCCTGACTCGTATCTGCACCAACAAGTCCCCGTGGCTCAGCTGCTGCAACGTCGGCGATATCCACAATATTCCGATATCACACGGCGAGGGCCGCTTCGTAGCTCCTGAGAGCGTAATAAAGCAGCTTATCGCGAACGGTCAGGTGGCTACTCAGTACGTTGACCTCAGCGGCAACCCCACTATGGACGTTGCATTCAACCCGAACAGCTCCATGTACGCTATTGAAGGCATCATCTCTCCGGACGGCAGAGTCCTCGGTAAGATGGGTCACACCGAGCGTCTCACAGACAATGTTGCAAAGAACGTTTCCGGCAACAAGGAGCAACTCCTGTTCAAGGGCGGCGTAGATTACTTCGCATAATTCGCATTATTATAGAGCCGTGCCGTATGGCGCGGCTCTTTTTGTTACCGTCGATCCCCTGTATTTTCAACATGAATAGATGTTTTTGCAATAATCGAAAGAAAATTTCAACTTTTCAACTTTAAAACCCGCGCTGAGATTATTCCACAGCTTCAGTCAAGCATATTTGTTCTGTCTGCACAAATGCAGACGGAATATTTCTATTTATCTGCACATTGACAAGTATTGTAATTGTATGTTATAATCAATATGGTGAACTGCACACATAACAATAATGCAGCAAATTGTCAAGCACAGGGAGTTAACCCTGATCAAAAATCGCAGTTGGAGGGGAACGACACCCATGACAAAAAACGGAACAAATTCAGCCAACTCCAAACAGATCGTCTCTGTGCAGTCACAGGACGGCGAAAACATCGGTCTTACCTACCCTAAAAGGGCGGCGGGGCTGGTCAAAAAAGGTCGGGCACGTTTCGTGAACGACAATACTATTCGTCTGATGGACGTGTCCGATGTAACACATACGGAGGACATCAAGATGGATAATATAAATACCCTTAACGAAAACAAGAACGAACAGCGCGTAAACAGACTCCTTTTCAATGCAAGAGAGTGGTCTTTCAACAAGGACTGCCAGAAGTCCAATGTTGGAAACCGCAGCTTCATGCAGGGACCTGACGGAAACCTCGCTGAAGCCTACACCATCGGCGACTGGGGCTACAACTGGACGGAGATCGTCACCAAAACCCTGATTCTGCCGAAGAACACCACGCATACGTTAACGTTCTGGCTCAACGGCGGCGAAAACGACAAAAACGACGAGGTTTGCCGGTTCGTAGTAGTCTACAACAACGACTGCGATAACTGCTATACCTACAACCTCAACCGCAATTTCATAAAGCCGCTCAAAAAGGTCAACGGCTGGGAACTGTACGAAATACCGTTCATCACCGGCGACAACGAATACACCCAGCTAAGATTCGTGGCTAAGAGAGCGTATATGACGGTTCTTTCCGCGAAGCCTGCCGAAGCCTACGCAGACCTGCCAGACAGCGTCGACGAATTCGAAAGCGAACGTCCGCAGCGGCACAATATCGTGTTCGCAGACGGCTGGCCTACCAATACATGGTACTCTACCAGGGAGCTGCGCAGAAAATACGGCAGCAATCCCGCCGCAACCGGCAATATTCAGCAGCCTGCTGGTAACTTCGGCGTCATGGAGGGAATACAGGTACAGGCTGACGCTCTGAACGGGATCGCGACATACACAATCGAGGAGATCACCAACAAGGTAAACAGCATGACGGACGTTTCCGCCAGCATGAGCCATGAGATAAGCCAGGCAGTAAGCGAAGCACTGAACGGCGCGGGAAATCCAAACGATGTTGATGTTGAAGAAATTTGCAGCAATATCGTGGAACAATTCAGCGACAAAATAGAAAACATGGTCGATGAAATAACCATGGCAGTAGAAGGTATGACAGGCGCATTTGAAGAGATGCGCGATTCTCTCGATGACATCAGCGAGAACTAAGGGTAATATCCACAATTAAATACGACCGCCCCCTTGTGAAAGCAAGGGGGTTATTTTATCTGAAATTTGATGATTCTCCCGGAATATTTCCGCAATAAATTCCCACAATATTGCTGTTGAATTTATTGAAAGGAATGAAGCCCATGAAGAAATATATAGCCCTCGCCATAGCCTGCGCCGCTCTCGCCGCCGGAGTCTCCTACCTGCCTGCCGCAGTGGAAGCAAGCGTACCCGCCGCCGTGTCCATATCCCCCACCGAGGTGTACTACAGCGAATCCGTGAACACAAGCGGAACTCTGTGCTACATCGGTCAGGGCGACGTCACCTCCGCGCTGCCGCTGGTGCTCAGTGAATTTGCAGTCGAAGAAGGAGATCATGTCGAAGTGGGAGACGTTATCGCCCGGGTGGACCGCAAAGCCTCTGAAACGTTCATCAGCAGCCTGGGGAAGGTCTCTCAGCTTGCCGCCGCGACCGCAAGCCTGTCAACCGCGATGTCCCTTATCCCCGAGGAGATAACCGCCGACCGCTCCGGAACAGTGATCTCCACCGCCGGAGCAGGCGCGGCAGTGGAGTCCGGAACCAGCATCGCCACCATAGCGGGTACGGACTCCCTCGTGCTGACCTCTGCCGTCAGCGAGCTGAACATCGCAAGGATACAGCCCGGTCAGCCAGTGGAATTCACCCTCTCAGCCTACCCCGACGACGTATTCACCGGAACTGTGTCGAAGATAGCCGGCTCTGCACGAAGCCAGTACAGCGGCGCAGTTCTAGAAACCGTGGTAGACGTGCTGATATCCCCGGACTCCACCGACCCGCGCCTGCGCTCAGGGCTTACCGCCGATGTGCGTTTCCAGCTCTCAGACCCGCGGAAAATATGCGTGCTTCCCTATAACGCCATTGGTCAGGACGAGGAGGGTGAGTATGTCTACCTGCTTGAAGATGGAGCCGCTGTCAAACACAAGATTTTCACCGGCGCGGAATTTTCAGACGGTACAGAGGTCATAAAAGGCGCAACTATAAACGACAAGGTATTTCTTGACCCAGAGGACATTTCACTCAGCAAATATGTGAGGATAGAGCAATGAGCATTTTATCCACCCTGACCAGCATTTTCCGAAGCCGCACGCGCTCCCTGCTGACTATGGCAGGGATAGCCATCGGCGTATTTTCAGTGGTGCTGGTATCCACCGTCGGCACCATCGGCACCCAGGAAGTAAGCTCTACTCTGGTAACAATGGGAGTTGATACTCTCCTTGTTCAGGCGGCGAACAAAAGCGTATCCGTGACCCTCACGGACGACGATGTGTCCACCGTGCGGCGAATTGACGGCGTAAACGACGTTATGCCGCTGATGGCGTCCATGACGGAAGCAAAGATGATAGGCAGGCGGCTTGACTGCTACGTCTGGGGAGTAGACCGCTCCGCCGACCGGTTAATATCCCTCGAGGCGAAGCACGGGAGGCTGGTCAACAACAGCGACTGCGCCGCAAACCTGAAGGTGTGCGTTATCGACGAGCAGTTTGCACAGCGCTCCTACGGCAGAAGCAACATTGTTGGAAAGAAGCTGAACATTTTCCTCGGCGGAAAATATCACGAGTTTGAAATAATCGGCGTGGCAAGCTCCGGGCTGTCCAGCCTTCAGGGAATGCTGTCGAATATCATGCCGGGGTTCATGTATATCCCGATAAGCACCATGCAGCAGCTCACCGGACGCTCGACCTACGATAAGCTTGCGGTGAAGCTCACCGATATGGAAACGGACATCCCGGTAGTGGAGGCTGTAAGCTCCGCGCTTGACCGCGCCAACAACACCACCGACGGGTATATCGTCAACAATCTTCTCTCGCAGAAGGCCCAGCTTGACGATATCCTCAGCATAGTTACCACCGCGCTTTCGCTTGTAGCGGGCATTTCGCTGGCGGTATCGGGAATCTCGATAATGACAACCATGCTGATGAGCGTCACGGAGCGTACCCGGGAAATAGGTATAAAACGCTCCATCGGTGCCACCAGCTTTGATATCTGCCGGGAATTCCTGGCGGAAAGCGTGCTTCTGACGATACTCGGCAGCGCCGCAGGAACCGCCGCCGGGCTGCTTATCTCCGGGATAGGCTGCGTTATAGCGGGAGTGCCGTTCCAGGTGAACCTCGCCATGATCGGAATTGCAGCCCTCGCCTCCGGCGCGGTGGGTGCGCTGTTCGGAGCCTATCCTGCATACAAGGCGGCTTCCCTTGACCCGGTGGAAGCCCTCAGAATGTAGGCGGTGTGAGAGATGCCGAATACAGAGAAAAGGCAGAGCCGAAGCTCTGCCTTTTCCATTTATATTGGGGGGAGAGAGGTTATCTGGTTAATTATCCATGCGCCTGAAAACGCGCTCTCCGTTCGGTTTACTTAGCCTTGATCTTATAGATCTTGGAAGCTTTGGAATACAGCTTCTTGCCATCAATGGTGACGTAAGACTTTACATAGTAGTAATAAACCTTGCCCTTAACAGCGGTGCTGTCAGTAAAGGTCAGATCATCAGGATCGTCGGAAACTATATCGGTCAGCGACTTGCCCTTACCCTTTGCAGAGTTGCGGCGGTATACCTGATAACCATCTGCGTAGTCGGAAAGATCCCACTCAAGCACGATACCGTCCGTGGTAGCCTTTCTGTAGGTGATAACCGGCTTGACCGGGCGTACCTTTACAGTTATCGTACGGGTCTTTGCAGGGTTGGACTTAGCGGTAACGGTGATCTTTGCAGTTCCTGCGGATACTGCGGTAACTGTGCCGTTTTCGTCAACCACTGCAACGTCCTCGTTGGAGGAGGAGTACAGCAGGGTCTTATCATTGCAGTTTGCCGGATAGATCTTTGCTGTGATGGTGAACGTACCGTCGATATCCATTGTCTTGGTCTTTGCAGGCTTAACGGAGAAGCTGGATATCGGAGTAGTTACTGTAACGGTGCACTGAGCGGTAAGTCCGTTATCGGTCTTTGCGGTGATAACTGCGGAGCCATTCTTTACAGCCTTTACAGAACCTGTGTTGGTTACTGTTGCAACCGAGGTATCGGAGCTGCTCCATGTAACGTCCTTGTTGGAAGCGTTGTCAGGAGCTACTGTCGCTGTGAGCTTTGTAGTGGCATTCGGCTTGAGGGTGATATCGGTCTTGTCAAGCGATACGCTTGCAGCCTGTACGAGCTGCTTGCACAGACCGTCCGTGATGACGGTTTCCGGCTGAGACTTCAGACCGCCCTTGCCGTTGCCGCACTGACCGTATGTATTGTCGCCCCAGCAGTAAAGTCTGCTGTCGTAGGAAATATAGCCTGCAAATTCGCCGCCGAGACTTGCAGAAGTAACATTAGTGTTGGTGATTCTCGCGAAGGTATTTCTGGTCTTGGTAGAACCATCGCCGAGCTGACCGCATGAGTTGCTGCCGCTCAGTGAGATATCGCCAGCATCAGTAATAACTGCCGAGAACTTCTGAGACGAATAAACATAACTGGAATTGCCATAAACCTTAGAAGGAGTCCTCAGTCTGGAACTGTTATCACCTAACTGACCGTAGGAATTATCACCCCATGCATAAACGGTGCCGTCGTTTGCTACTGCGATGGTGTGGCTTCCGTCCGCTGCGATATCAACCAGGCTTATAGGATTATCCTTCGAATCCGTTATGTTGATCAGCTCGGGAATATCGACTACTCTGGAAGATGTGTCTCCGCCGAGCTGCTTTACACTGTTGCTGCCCCAGCCGTAGAGATCACCATTATCGGTGATTGCAACACAGTGGCTGTCGCCGGCTGCTATGTCTGAAATGCTTACCAGCTTATCAGAAAGAACCTCAGGATACTTTACAGTGCTTCCGCATGTGGAGAGTCTGCCGACAGAGTTAATGCCCCAGCCCCACACCTGGTTGCCGATAAGTGCAATGGCGAAATCATTCTGTAACTCTATCTTATCAATAGTTGTTCCGGAAAGATACTCGTTTTCAGTAGGAGTATTAACAATATCCGACCTGGTTTTCATGCCGAGAAGATAGTTGCTGTTGTCACCGAAAACGTATACCTTGCCGTCGCTGGTCTGCACGATGGTTGCCTTGTTTCCGCACCATACATTTACTGCTTCGTATGTTAACTTCACCTTTGTGGGTACGCTTCTTACATTATAGTCTCCCTGACCGAGCTGACCCTTATCGTTGTTGCCCCAGGTGTAAAGTGTTCCCTTGGTATCAATCGCAGCAGCGTGATCGTAGCCTGCCGAGAAAACAGTCACATTGTTCAATGTGTATTCCGGCTTTGCAACGATGGAGCTTGTTGTGCTGAACAGCTCGCCCGAAACGCCGGCGCCTACGCTGGAGATATTGCCGTTATTCCTGAGCATGAGAGAATGATGATGCCCAAAAGCAATGGAAACTGCACCGGTAGTAACCTTCTCCGGATAATTCAGATCCTCGGTATTGCCGTTGTGAAGCTGACCGGACTCGTTGCTGCCCCAGGTGTAAAGAACTCCGTTGGCTATTGCGCCGGAGGAGTTGCCGCCGGCAAATACCGCGCTTGCGCCCTTAACTGATACATTGCCGAAATTAGCGCTGCCGCCGTTATAATAATCCGTGCCAAGCTGACCGTAATCATTGGAGCCAGCAGTCTTTACCGTTCCGTCGCTCATAAGCACGATGGAATGCTCGTCGCCTGCCTCAACGTCCTGAGCGCCGCTCTCAATAACAACGGTAAGCCAGGTCATATCCCTGTAGTTACCTGTGCCAAGCTGACCCTGATCGTTATTGCCGCAGCCGTAAACTGCGCCGTCCTTGGACACAACCAGCGTAAATCCGTCGCCTGCTGCAACGTCCACTGCGTCCTTCATGAGCTCTGTAACGGAATTCTTGTATGTATTGGTAGAGAAACCAAGCTCGCCGTATTCATTGCTGCCCCATCCTACTGCGGTTCCGTCCTCAAGCAGTGCGACTGTATGACCGTCTCCGGTGCTTACCTGAGCAACATTGTCCAGGATCTTGGTAGGGTTGCTGATAGTCGCAGCGGAAACCTTATTTGTTATCTGACCCTCGGAGTTGTCGCCCCAGCCATAGAGCGTGCCGTTCTTATCTATCGCGAAGCTGACATCTTCGTTTGCGTCAACATACACGATATTGTCCATTACCTTCTCGCCGTTGGAGCTGGACTTGCTCGATCCTAAACCGAGCTGCCCCTTGCTGTTGTCGCCCGCAGCCCAAAGAGACATATCGCTCTTGATAACAAGGCTGTGATTCTCACCGACTGCGATCGTGGTGGTGCTTAACTGCGGTTCTGCTGCCGCCGCGCTCAGCGGTATCATCGTGATGACCTGAGCTGCACAGAGCGAAGTAGCAATGACCTTCGCTTTCTTATTCATACTAACTCCCTCCATATACCGGGGCGTCCTGCCCCTGTTTATTTTAAGCCGCTGCGCCTGTCTGCACCTCAGCCTAATAACCTTTCATTAATTAAAACAACCGAGACCCATAAAAGGTTGCATGTTTTTTGAAAAAATTTTTAATTTTTTTGAAAAAATTATCACCTGCATATATTATAACGCAAAAATACCGGAAATGTTGCAAAAAAGACTTACAAATATCTTAATTTTACATTTCCGGTTTAAAAATCAATTTCTTCTCCACCACCAATATACATTAACTTGTCTCCGAGGGTCTCGTCCATAATGTCGAACCCCTTGAAGCCTGTGCAGTGGCAGGCGTAGATCTTCTCTGCGTTGCTGAGCTTCAGCGCCCTTGCCTGCGCCGTGATATACTCAGATGAGCACCCAAGCGTTTTAGGGTTTGAGCCCATAAAGTGAAACCCGCCCACGATAGCGAGCACAGGTATTCCGCACCAGTTTTGTTTCACAGTTTCCAGCATATTCTGAACTCCGCAGTGGAAGCACCCTCCGATGATAACAAGGCCGTCAGCCTTGCGCTTTTTTGGGAACAGCACGGCAAAGCACTCGTCGGAGCAGTCGTATGGGAGCTGCTTTTTTCCGTCCAGCGCGAAGTAGCTCCTGTCAGGGTTGAGGTCCTTTTCATCAAAGGTCTCGCAGGAAGCAATGTAGAATCCCTCCGCCACCTCTGAGAAACGATTGAAAAGTATCAGATCATCTGCGTATTTCTTGAAAAACGCCTTCCCCGCGCCGACTGGCTCCTTGAAAAAGCCCGTTTTCCTGAAACGCTCTGTCTGCGCGCCCGCGCGAAGGTATATCTCAGCGTCAGGGCTGAGCCGCATAAAGCTGTCGATACCACCGACGTGCGCGGCATGATTGTGGGTAAGCACCACCGCGTCAAGCTCGTCCGTCGGGAGCTGCATGCGGCGTGCGTTCTCCGCCGCCTTTCCGGTCAGCCCGGTGTCTATGATGTAGTTCTTTCCGCCGAATTCCACGAAGAATGACATACCGTTCTCAGAGAACAGCTTGTCGTCAACCGCAGTATTGTCGATAAGGCTGATAAGCTTCAAGGGATCACTCCCCCTTGACGTGGCGCTTTATCGCCGCGAAGCTCTCTGCGCTGAGGCAGTGCTCGATACGGCACGCGTCCGCAGCCGCTATCTCCTCGGGCACCCCCATAGAGGTAAGCCAGTTTGTAAACAGTATATGGCGCTCGTAGACCTTCTCCGCGATTCCGCGTCCCTTGTCGGTGAGCGTAATGTATCCGTTCTTGTCAACGGTGATGCACTCCTGCTCCCTGAGATTCTTCATTGCAACGCTTACGCTGGGCTTTGAGAAGTCCATCTCAGTGGCGATATCCACCGAGCGCACCTCGCCGTTGCGGTTCTGAAGGATCAGTATGGTCTCCAGGTAATCTTCACCGGATTCAAGTATTCTCCCTTTCATATCCAGACCTTTCTAAGTTACAAAAATGCCGCAGATAAATCTGCATTCTCTGTTAATATGATACCATATTTTTCATTTCAAGTCAAGCTATAAATCGATTGACACATAACTACCATTAGTATAATCTGCTGATTATATTACAGAAGTTAAGTTCAGCGAATATACCGTACGTATATACATTTTGGCAAAACACGGAATGTAATAAATCAACTCATGCTGAGAATTCTTGCAATCACGCTGCCCTCGTAAACGATGGGATATTCCCTCAGCGAGAAGATAAGCCCGTCTGACGGCGCTGTTATCTCTTCCTCGACGGTTCCGGTGATCGGAGTTACTATCTCGCCGATGAGCGTACCCTTCTGTACCCACATGTTGTGCTCAACTTTAGGTATAAATATTCCACTTTCACCGGAATGTATAACGTGTACCGCACCATCGCTGCTGACCATCGGATGTGAAACATTCTCTGTAGGTCCAACCCAGATTCCAAGCTTCGACATAAGGTTGAATATTCCACTGAGGAGCTGCTTGCAGTACTCCTTAGTTATTCTCTGTCCCACGCCCATCTCAATGACCAGCGTAGGCACGCCGACCTCCCGGAGCG
>ENA-ORPH01002825-ORPH01002825.1-human-gut-metagenome-genome-assembly--contig:-NODE-2825-length-13788-cov-3.435083_pt1 | contig 13788 bp, 12 predicted proteins | sample MGYA00242142_ERZ509074 | MGnify/ENA primary metagenome ERZ509074 (study PRJEB26280, sample SAMEA2338724) | human gut metagenome | biome: human gut; feature: human-associated habitat; material: faeces...
CGCTACGGACTCATCCGTAGCCCCTACGACCGCGGCGGTACCAGAAGCCTTACGGTACTGCTCATCCGCTAATTCCCTTGCCTTGGTCAAGGCGGCTTGCGCCTCCGCGCTTTGGGTATAATCCTCATTGTATCTCCTGTTGTACCAATCCTCGTTCTCCTTGGCACTCTGGTCCAATACGGCATTCGCTTTTCTAGCCGCCTTCCTAGCCTTTATTCCCCCGGCAATGCCACTCGCCAAGGAACTGGCGGCTCCAACTATAGATCCGATCATAATCTTGTCTTTTCTCGCAAAAGAGATAAATAAAGTGACTCGTGTTTGTTACTTTGATCATTATCTCCCATCGGACACCAAAAAATCAACTATTCTGTACTGTTTTCTATCATCTACGAATCATTCGTATATAGTTAGGTCCGGTCATATAGGCATTATTGGTATTATTCGCGGGAACAAATTTTATTGTATACCATGAACGAGGAATTAAAACAGCTTTTAGCGTATATTATTAATTGTTGTTAATTCTATGAATATTCTTGTTACGCTATTTGGCAACAAATGATATTATGCTTATCTTTGCATCATAACAATAGAGCTGGTGGCAACAGTAACAATTCAGCGACAATCAAAATGACAACAAGTGAATTTATAAAGAAGATTGAGAACAAGAAAGCCAATGTATTGACAGTAGAGAGAGCAGGATGGCTAAAAGGGAAAACAGTATATTGGTTTTACTACGGATATACAGGTAACCAAAATAAAGTCTTAAAAATGACAATTGGTGATATTGTTTCGGAGCTTGAATACTATTCTACACAACCTTGTGAAGGATATGCTTCTCGTGCGGAATACTGGAAGTCGTACATGACAGAAGAGCAACTAAAAGAAAAAGAAAACACATTGTTGCTATTAGATTCCGATGGTAACGACAAGTTCATCAGGGCGCATTTGAATTTATGCTTTTTCGATAAGCCGACATTCACCTGTTCTGACGCAGATAGAGAGATTTATTATATCCGTAAAAACACAAGGACAAGAGTCGAATTAACAGACAAATATACAGGTCGCTCCATCACCTTGTCCATCAAGAACTATACCAGTGAAGAATATTGGTATAACCAAATCTCTAATGGGCAGCGAAGGAAAATAGAAAATTTCTTCGGAGAAATGGCCGCTTACTATACAAGTGTTGAGATTTTATAACCTTAAAACGCTGAGCTACCGGCATGACGGGCAAAGAAATAAAAGATATGGGCTGGGCCAAGTATTACGACGGAGAATACTGGATAGATGATAAAATAGTTTTTGCATCAGATAAACAATAAAAAAAGAGGCGGATTTCTCCGCCTCTTCACTGTGCAATTTTGGGCACAGACTCGAAATAGTATTTTCGTTTCAATCCACGCATCGAAATGCGACAGAATCATCTAATGATCTGATCGCAAATGTAAATATTAATTTTAAGATATGAAAATAAAAGAACTAAAACTTCCCGCATTCGCCATGCTGGACGGGTGCCACGAGAAGGAGCTTGAAGATCGGATAGTTATACTGCATATACGATCTGCCAGTATCATCGAAATATTTGGCAGGGATAGGGATGATGTAGTCTTAAATCCGGATGTTATGACATTAAAGTTTAGCTATACCAATAGATTTGGCATTAAAGAGCCAATGATTGCGGCGTTACATTATTGCGCCACGCTTGATGTCAAATATGATTCCGAAATGATAAAAAAGGAAATCATGAAGCCCGCTGCTCAATGGTATTGCGATTGGGCTGAGTGGGAAGATGAAAACATAGTAAGAGAGGAGGGATCGAATGAATGAACGTGAACGAATAGGGAAACGAATAGCCGAAATACGTAAGAAAAGATGCTACACGGTGCGACAACTGGCCGAACTTGCCAATCTTCGGGCCGCAACTATCTCCAACGTCGAAAACGGTAAGTTTTCCGTTGGGATAGATATCCTTGCGAAGATATGTGATGCGCTCGAAGTGAAAATAGAAATAATATGATTACGACAAGCATGACACCCTCCGAATTGTTGGAGGAAATCAAGGCTGATTATCCCAATGTATTTGCAATATCCGATGCCAAGGACGCTAAGGTGAGTAGGATCGTAAAAAAATCAGGCATATTCCCGATCCACATCCACTCGTTTGTCACTACCAAAAGAAAAAACAAGTGGCTTATCCTATGGGAATCGCATAGTAAGAAGGATATAGGCGACAATTGCCGGATCTCTTTTGTGTGCTACCATGATACCAATCATGGTAAGTACGCCTATATGCCTGTCTTTGTCAATGGCAAGATGGTTCTTCTTGCGTTTCCTCCTCACTTCTTCAGCCGGTTCGCCGATCGGATGGGAATTAACCTTACAGGCAAAGAGTTGATTAAGCGGTACTTCGAGATAAACAATAGTTATTCATTCACATTTTCGCACGAAGAGGTGGACGAAGGGTACCGGGAGAATGTATTAGCCACCTGTAAAGAGGGAATTGCGATGGGATTCCAAGCCGTAGGGCTGGATGTTTTTCTGCTGAAGACCTTTATCACCTACAATATGTGCAAGGGGGATCAAGTCAGTAGCTTCGCCAAGAGCGAGGAGTTGAGGAGAATTCAGCATGATAACAAGTAATAGTTCTATTTGTCGCATATTAAAAATATAACGCCCGTGTTTTTTCTGACACGGGCGTGTTTTATTGGTCTATTTATCGCTAAACCTTCATCTTTCGCTCCAAGACATCAAATCCTTTCTCAACCTCTGTGTTGAGAACCTTCGCATAGATTTGAGTTGTTTTTATATTTGTATGACCAAGCATCTTGGACACCACCTCCATCGGAACACCATTATTTAACGCGAAAACCGCAAACGTATGGCGCGCACAGTGCGTAGTCAGATTCTTGTCAATCTTGGCGAAACTCGCGGCGACTTTTAAATAATCGTTATATTTCTGATTACTTATTACCGGAAGATCAAAATCATATTTTTTTAGTATATCCATGGCGGGAGACAGCAAGACTATGAAATAATCCTCATTGGTCTTTACACGCCTATCCGCTATAATAAACTTATTCCCCCTCCGCTCTACATCGCTCGCAAAGTCAAACTTATATAAATCCGAATAGGCCAACCCAGTATAGCACTGGAACAAGAAAAGATCCCTCACCCTGTTTACGCTAGGATCGGTTATACGACATCTTTCCATCCTTCTCATCTCCTCATACGTGAGATATTTCCTTTTATCAGACTTTCCCCTGTTAATCTTAATTCCCACATAAGGATTCTCCGAGATTATACCGAATCTTATGGCCTCGTTTATATAAGCCTTCATATTCTTATGGTAACCATAGACGGTAGTATCCTTAATACCTTTGCTTCTCAAGTAATCATCGAACATAGTTATATTGGAACGGGTCAAATCATGAAAGTAATTGATCCTCCCAAAATCCTCCAAAACCTTAACCAATGTCCTATAATGCTTTATGGTTCCTTCCGCACGGTCTTTCCTCTCATCAGTCCTCCTAACGATAAAATCAATGAAAGAATCCGATTCCGAGCTATTTTTCAAGAAAACGTCCAATGACTCGAAATCGAACGGGACCTTTCGACGTATCAATGAGTTCACGTACTCTAGGATATTAGACATCATCAAGTCCAGCTTCATATTCAAGTCCAACGAGTCGGGTCGAGCCGTGACCTTTCTTTTGTCATCCCATTGATCGGCGTATACCTTTACACCCGTACCAATCCATTTTCTCTTTCTCTCAGAGCATACCTCGATCTGCACAAGACCTTTTTTCTCCTTGGTTGCGACCTTCTTTCGATCGAACACAAACCTTAATGTTGGATATTCCATGATTGATTTGTTTTTTGGTATCACAAAATTGAAAACGGTATCACAATAGTAACAAACAGAAGTGTCAAATGTTCAATTTGAGCGTTAATACAGGTTAATATTGTGACAAAACAAACCCTTTATCCCTTGTTGTAATAGGCTGAAAACCAATCTAATCAACTATAACACAATAAAAAAGGGGACATCTTCAAGATATCCCCTCGTGATCGGGCTGGGATTCGAACCCAGGACCCACAGCTTAGAAGGCTGTTGCTCTATCCAGCTGAGCTACCTGACCATCCTTATTTTCGTGGTGCAAAGGTAAGGATTTTTCTTTTCCTTGCAAACTTTTAGTACACTTTTTTACATATTGAATTTAGAATGGATAACCAACGGCAAAATGCAAGGCGAAATTATCCTTGAAATTAGGACGGGTTATCGCCCAACGCCTAGACTTTTTCTCCTGAGGATTATAAGCCTTAAAGCCTGTATCTAAACGTAGTAGAAAGAAATCAAAGTCCAAACGAAGTCCCAAACCATAGGAAACAGCGATCTCCTTATAAAAACGAGAGAAATCAAAGTTTCCAGCCTTATAGCGTTCATCTGATACATTCCGGGTCCATATGTTTCCGGCATCTATGTAAGCCGCCAATTCAAACTTCCAAAAAAGTTTCGTTCGATATTCCAAGTTCAAATCCAAGCGGATATCCCCCGATTGAAGAGCGAAAGAAGTCGTGCTGTCAACTTCCATACTACCCGGACCTAACTCTCGTACAGACCATCCCCGGACACTATTCGCTCCCCCCGAGAAATAAGCACGCTCAAAAGGTAAATAGTTTGAGTTACCATAAGCCATCCCCACTCCCACTCCTATATGGAAAGCTAACTTGTTACGACTGTCAAGCACGATTCCTTTACTAAAATCGAAATCCAATTTCACATATTGCGCATATTCCGTACCAAACAACTCATAATAACCGTCATCATTTTTCTTCGCCCCCGTAAGATGCGAAAAGGCACTCAACAAATTCCCTGCGACCTCGACCGACGCACGTAGGGAATGCGTGTTTCTCAAACGATTCTGGGGAGAATAATTACTGAAGGAATAAGTATATCCCGAACTCATGATAAAATGGTTCGTATAGTTATACAACACCATATAATCCGGCAAGCTATTGATAAAGTCCATATTCTTATCCGGCAAATACACATAATTCAAGTCTACAAGCTTAAAGGTATGGCGTGCCTGTGTATTGCCCCGATCTTGCCAAATATAACTCCAACCACCAGATAGAATCGCCCTCGTATACTCCGGACGTTTTTGCAGGTTATAACTTATTTTCGCTTCAGTTGACGCACGTAGCCGCCTACGAAAATCCGAACTCAAGAACGGGAACAAGAAACGAGGAAACAGCAAGGACCCTTCCGCACCTAACTCCCAGTAATTACCAAAGCCATTCGCCTTATTTCCGGATAACGCCTCGTAAGCCCCTCTCACCCTCGCCGAGAACAGCTCCGATCCTCGGAAGATATTCCTATGCTGATAATTCAAGCTGGAGGCAAACCCATAGTCACCCGCCGAGTTAGTACCTTCCAAATCCACTCCCACTGTATTTATCTTCGCGGGAGAAGTGAGAATGTAACAATCCAACTTCATCGTATCCCGCTCCTCTACTTCCGTAAAACGTATATTTACATTCCTCAAAGCCCTTAGAGAAGCGAACGCTGAATAGGTCTGCTCTATATTCTTCTCACTAAATAATTGCCCCGGACGAATATAAGTACTCCTCCGGAGCACGCTCGGACGGATACTCTTCCCGTTCCGGCCATATACGATATTCACCCCTGCGCTGAGCATCGTATCTGTAGCCATGAAACTAGCGTCCTCTCCTACCCCCATCGGATTATAATCGGTTAAGACCGTTACATCCTTAATATAATACTGACGATGCGGCTGATCCTCTACCGACCCATTGGGCAACACCTTCCGATAAGGTTTCATGGACATATCAAGATCCACGACATTTTGGTTAAAAGAACTATCAGCGATATATCCTAAATAATCCCGATTAAAACCATAATACCCGTTCCAGCGAAGTAAGGTCGTAATACGCTCCCGCTCCTTGTCCAATATATCCCGGTCAAATAAAGTTCCTTCCTTAACTAATTGGTTATACTCTTCCTGTGAGGACCGGAACGCAGAAGCTAAGGGAGAGCGGCGAGGCGCTTTCAGATGTGCCAAACTATCAATTTTCGGATCGGGGAACTTCATCGTGTAATTGCGTATCCTATACGGATCGTTCGCCTTTATATGGTAAGTTACAACCGCTTTCTTATGGCGTGTCGTATCGATCGTCGTTGATACATCCGCATGGACATACCCTTTATTAATGTAAAAACGCTCTAGTTCCATGGCGGACTGTTCCACCAACATCGTATCCAGCACCACGGGAGGCTCACCAATCCTACGTAACTGTTTATTGATCCATTTCTTCTCATTCTTACCAGACCAATCATAGACAAACAACTGCCACTTCATCAGACCAAACACCTTGAAGTTTGGTTGCTGCCTAAGATAAGATTTTAAATCCGCAGACTTATAATCCTTGTTATCCGACACGATCTCCACCTTATCCAGCAAATATTCCCCATCCGGCACAAACTTGGTCGTACTACAAGAGGCTAGCAGTAGTACGATACAGATAAAATAGCATATACGTAGAGATCGATTCATCATTCCAAGCTTTTTACGATCGCGAATGTACTGGAATTTAAAGAATTTACCGTACTTTTGTTTTGTAAAAAGAACTAAGATGCTAAGCAAGACCAAAGTCAAATACATCCGTTCTCTGGAATTAAAGAAATTCCGGAATGAAAATAATGTTTTTGTAGCCGAAGGAAATAAATTGGTAGCCGATATGTTACCGGCCTTTGAATGTGAGTTATTAATAGCCAAGCCATCTTGGATGGCTACACAAGGCGATATTCCGGCCAAGGAGTTATTGGTAGCGGAAGAAGATGATATTCGTAAAGCCAGTTTCCTGAAAAATCCCCAAGATGTACTCGCAATCTTTAAACGCCCCAATTGGGATATAACGGAAATAACGCCGGAAAAGGAGCTTGTTCTCGCATTAGACGGAATCCAAGATCCGGGCAACTTAGGTACGATCATCCGGTTAGCGGACTGGTTCGGTATTTCCCATATCGTATGCAGCAAAGATACCGCCGATGTTTTCAGTCCAAAAACCGTACAAGCCACTATGGGTGCGCTCGCCCACGTAAAAATACATTACACCGATCTGGAAACGTTCTTACAGGCCCAATCTGCCCAAGCCATACCTTTATACGGCACCTTCCTTGGCGGAGAAAACTTATATGAGAAAACCTTATCCGGAAACGGTATCTTGATAATGGGTAATGAAGGAAATGGAATACGTCCCGCCATCGAGGCTTTTGTAAACGAAAAATTGTATATCCCGAACTATCCGGAAGGAAGAGACACCTCAGAGTCTCTCAATGTGGCCATCGCTACAGCCGTGGTCTGTGCCGAGTTTCGCAGACGCCAAGGGAATCCCGCTTAAACGATATATATGGACTGAACAACCCGGCGTAATCTTTTCAGTTAACACCGGCCAAGATCCCATCACCTGCTTAAAACCAATCGCCGGTTCCGAGGAAAGAACCGGCACCAGCACTCCATCATAAAAAGCGGTTCCAGCTATCTCCTCATTCAACGGGTAAACACCATGAAACACACCATTATCATCCAGTTCGATATAATGCATACGATAAACCTGCTTACACCAAACGTAATGAGCGGCAATTCTTCTCATAAGTACAATAAACAAATAGAGAGATTACTTAATAGAATCCTTAGGTAATTCGGCAAGCTCCTTACCATAGTTATATTTCATCAAGCTTAAGCTATCTATATACACCTTATAATAAGTCGTATCCATATTATCCATACGGATATATCCAAACACACGCTTTACTTTCTTAGTTGGTATAGTCTTCAAGATCGTCTCGTGATATCCATCTTTCGTGATCTTACTATTCACCGTCAAGGTCGTATCACCTTGGTCCGCACTTAAACGTACCTCCGGCTTATAAGCCATTTTGTTATTCAATCCCCAGACACGCATGCCCAGCACGAAACTACTGCCCGAGGAATAATTCGTTTCCGGACGTATATCGAAAGTCACCCCATTAAATACAGAGGTAGGAGACAAGACCAGATAAGAACGGCGAGGCCAAATATCCACAGAATCCCGGTTCGATACCGGCGCAGCGTCCGCCTGCACATCCCCTAAGTTATTGATCCGTTTATTAAGATCGGCCAAGACCCGGTTGTAGACCTCCATATAAATATCCAAGTTACGGCCGTACCACACCAACGAGCTATCATACACCGCTTGTGTAATATCATGCTTACGGAATACAGACTCATACAAGGCAAGCTTCATGGTATCGGATTTATAAGTATTATAATCCACATTTACCATGGCCTCAGCCAGCAACATATCCGTCAAGACACCCTGCATCTTTTTCTCCGACAGAATACCATCCGGAACCTTACTACATGCCGCCAGCAACGTCGTGGCTAATAAAGCCATACCATATATCCGTAATTTTCTCCGCATTTATTTCTCTTCTTTCGAAAGGCTAGCCGACAAAGTATGCCGATAAAATATTAACAAAAGGAAAACTCCCACGCAAATCGCCGAGTCCGCCAAATTAAAGATCGGACGGAAGAAAACGAACTCCTGTCCACCCCAGATCGGAACCCAATCAGGGAATACGGTCTCTATCAATGGGAAATAGAACATATCCACCACCTTACCATGCAGCCAAGAGGCATAACCACCTCCCTCCGGCATAAAAGTAGCGAGTTGCCCGAAACTATGGTCGAAGATCACGCCATAGAATATCGAGTCGATTATATTTCCCACCGCCCCCGCGAAAACCAAAGATATACAGGCAATAAAACCGAATTTATAATTTTCTTTAACCAGCTTATACAAATAATATCCGATAAACAATACAGCCACGATACGGAATACGGAAAGGAATAATTTCCCAATCACCTCTATACCGAATGCCATACCCGGATTCTCGGTAAAATAGAGATAAAACCACGGAGTTATCTCTATACTCTCATGCAACTGCATGTGGGTCTTAATCCATATTTTCAGCGCTTGGTCAAGAAGAAGGAGCAGTATTATGATTAACACTGCTCCCCAACCTTTAGAATATCTCATTTACTTTGCACCTCCTTGTTTTGCTTCGATACTTAAAGTCGCATGAGGCACGGCACGTAGCCTTTCTTTCGGGATCAATTTACCAGTCTCCCGGCAAATACCGTAGGTCTTATTCTCGATACGGATCAAAGCGGCCTGCAAATTCTGGATGAATTTCATCTGGCGTTGCGCCAAACGGCCCGCCTCTTCCTTCGATAACGTAGAAGCACCTTCCTCCAGCACCTTGAATGTAGGAGACGTATCAGCCACGTCGTTACCGTCGGAATTCGTAACCCCTGATCGCAAAAGCTCGTAATCCCTCTTCGCGATTTCCAGTTTCTCTAATATAATAGCGCGGAACTCCTCGAGCTCAGCGTCTGAATATCTTGTCTTCTCTGCCATGGTTCTAAAAAAAATTTAGGTTCAACAATCGTTCAAATATCAATCAAAAAGAAGAATTAAGAATGAATATAAAATCATATTATTTCTTCTTTGCATGCAAAGATAATATAATTATCGATTTTCCTATATTTCATTCCTAATTCTTCCGCAAGAAATGCTATTCTATTTTTAAGCTTTCTCGATCTTTACGGACAATTTAAAGTCCTCGAAATCGAGTTCCGTAGCGTCGCTGATCGCATTATCCATGATTTCGATAGATTCCGCCAATACTTGGTTAGCGATATAATCCTTATAATCATGGATCGCCTCATCCATCTCCTCGCAAGAAAGAATGGATACATGGATCTTATCCGTTATATCGAAACCGCTGCTCTTACGCAAGTTTTGGATACGATTCACCAACTCACGGGCCAGCCCCTCCTTACGCAAATCCTCGGTTACGGTAATATCCAAAGCGACTGTCAAGCGACCTTCATTAGCGACCAACCAACCCGGGATATCCTCAGAGATGATCTCTACATCCGTACGCTCCAAAACGGCCTCCTGTCCATCTACCATCAAGGTAAACGTTCCGGCTTTCTCGAAAGCGTTGATATCTTCTTGGCTCATCGATTGAATCGTGGCGGCCAACGCCTTCATGATCTTTCCGTAGCGCGGGCCCAACTTCTTAAAGTCCGGTTTGATCTTCTTCACCAAGATACCTGCCGTATTATCCACGAACTTCAGCTCCTTCACGTTCACCTCGTTCAAGATCAGGTTCTTCACGGCCTCGATACTCTCTTGTTGATGAGCATCTACAACCGGAATCATTACCGTATGCAACGGCTGGCGAACCTTGATATTCACCTTGCGGCGAAGAGCCAATACCATAGAAGAAACATCTTGAGCCATTTGCATACGCTCTTCCAAATTCTTGTCGATCTTAGACTCATCGTAAACCGGGAAATCGGACAAGTGTACGGACTCAACGTTCTCACGTCCCGTAACAGCGACCAAGTCTAAGAATAACTGATCGGCATAGAACGGAGCGATCGGAGCCATCAACTTAGCCACTGTCTCCAAGCAAGTATATAAAGTCTGGTAAGCGGACAACTTATCCTCCGTCATACCACCACCCCAGAAACGGCGGCGGTTCAAACGCACATACCAGTTACTCAAGTTATCATTTACGAAATCAGAGATAGCACGTCCGGCACGAGTCGGCTCGTAAGCCTCCAAGTAGCCATCCACATCCTTCACCAAGCTGTTCAACAGAGAAAGGATCCAACGGTCAATCTCCGGACGCTTGCTCCATTCCACATCCGGATCGGAGTAGTCGAAGCCATCCACGTTCGCGTACAAAGCAAAGAATGAATACGTATTATATAATGTACCAAAGAACTTACGGCGAACTTCCTCGATACCATCGATATCAAACTTAATATTATCCCATGGTGAAGCGTTCGTAATCATGTACCAACGCAACGGGTCCGAACCATACTTCTCGATCGTAGAGAATGGATCAACAGCGTTGCCCAAGCGTTTAGACATCTTGTTTCCGTTCTTATCCAATACCAGACCGTTAGACACGACAGCCTTGTAAGCCACGCTATCAAAGATCATGGTGCCCAGAGCATGCAGGGTAAAGAACCAACCGCGTGTCTGGTCAACACCCTCAGCGATAAAGTCAGCCGGATAGATCTGACGATTATCGAACTCCTTCAAGTTCTCGAACGGATAGTGGATCTGGGCATAAGGCATAGCGCCGGAATCGAACCATACATCGATCAAGTCTGTCTCACGCTTCATCGGCTTGCCGGAAGCGGAAACCAAGATAATATCATCCACATACGGACGGTGCAAATCGATCTTCTCGTAGTTCTCCTTCGTATAATCTCCCGGAGCGAAGTCCTTATAAGGGTTAGACTCCATAAAGCCGGCCTTCACCGATTTCTCGATCTCGCCGAACAGCTCTACCACGGAACCGATACACTTCTCCTCGCTACCATCTTCCGTACGCCAGATCGGTAACGGAGTACCCCAATAACGACTGCGGCTCAAGTTCCAGTCTTGCAAGTTCTCCAGCCATTTGCCGAAACGTCCCGTACCCGTGCTCTGCGGTTTCCAGTTGATCGTATTGTTCAACTCGATCATGCGCTCACGGCAAGCGGTCGTGCGGATAAACCAGCTATCCAACGGATAATACAATACCGGTTTATCGGTACGCCAGCAATGCGGGTAATTGTGGACATGCTTCTCGATCTTGAACACCCGGTTCTGGGCCTTCAGCATCATGCAGATCTCAATATCCAATGTCTCATCTTTATCCGTCTTCGTATCATCGTAAGCGTTCTTCACGAATTTTCCTTGCCATGGATCATAATCAGAGGCGTTCATACAATTTTGTACAAACTCCGGAGCCAAGTCTTCCAGCTTATAGAACTTACCGGTCATATCCACCATAGGGCGCATATTTCCATCCTTATCCTGCATCATCAAAGGAGGAACCCCGAATGTTTTCGCCACACGGTTATCGTCCGCACCAAACGTCGGCGCGATATGTACGATACCCGTACCATCCTCTGTCGTAACGAAATCACCCGTGATCACACGGAATGCACCTTCACCCGGATTTACCCATGGGATCAATTGCTCATATTTCATACCGGCCAACTCGGAACCCTTCCACTCACCTACTACGCTGAAAGGAACCAGCTTGTCACCCGGTTTGTAATCAGACAAAGAAAGCTCAGCGGCTTTCGGATTGAAATAAGCAGACAATAAATCTTTCGCTATAACAGCAGTCATCGGGATACCCGTGTAAGGATTATAAGTCTGTACAGCCAGATAAGTAATATTCGGGCCTACGCAAAGCGCCGTATTGGAAGGCAACGTCCAAGGAGTCGTTGTCCATGCCAAGAAATAAGGATCGCCGAATTGTGCCATCTCCGGTTTCGGGTCCAATATATGGAACTGTGCCGTACAAGTCGTATCCTTCACGTCACGATAACAGCCTGGTTGGTTCAACTCGTGCGTGCTCAAGCCCGTACCCGCAGCGGGAGAATACGGTTGGATCGTATAGCCTTTATATAAAAGACCTTTCTTATAAAGCTCTTTCAATAGATACCACAAGGTCTCGATATAGCGGTTATCATACGTGATATACGGATTCTCCATATCCACCCAATAACCCATCTTCTGCGTCAGATCCTCCCACTCTTTCGTGAACTTCATCACGTCCTTACGGCAAGCGGCGTTATACTCAGCGACAGAAATCTTCTTACCGATATCTTCCTTCGTGATGCCCAAAGCCTTCTCCACGCCCAACTCGACAGGCAGACCGTGTGTATCCCAACCCGCCTTACGATTCACCAAGAATCCCTTCATGGTTTTATAGCGGCAGAAAATATCCTTAATCGAACGGGCGATAACATGGTGAATACCCGGCATACCGTTTGCGGATGGAGGACCCTCGTAGAATACGAATGTAGGATGTCCCTCTCTTGTTTCAAGACTCTTATGGAAGATGTCTCCATCCTTCCATTTCTTCAGCACCTCTTTATTTACGTTCGACAAGTCAAACTTAGAATATTCGGTAAATTTCTTACTCATATCGCGATGTATTTATCTTGCTTCTAAAAAATTGCCGCAAAGTTAGTGATTTCTTTCGAATTAGACAATATGGAATTTTCATTAATGAAAGCACAGGTTTCTTCTGCGTGAAACAAATTTTAGTTAAAGCAGAAAAGTAACAGTATCTGATAAAATCCTATTAGGAAACCTACCGGCTCTCTCCTACTTTTGCCCCTGAATTTAAATCTAACACCTACTAATAAAATGAACATTAAGAGTAAATTCGGTTATTTATGTTGCGCCTTCCTATTGACCACTAGTTTATGGGCACAAGACGTATTGATTTCCACGAGGAATACCTCATTATTGCTAGACGTACCTGTCGGCGGAGAGGTAAGATTCATCTACTATGGAGACAAGTTATCCACTTCCGATGCGGCTACCTTGCTCGAGACCGAGCAGAAAACATTTTCCGCTTATCCGGTCTACGGCTTGAATTGCCCCTCCGAAAGCGCATTGTCCGTTACCCATGGCGACGGGAATATGACCCTTCAACTGGAAGTCATAAAAGTAGATACACGAAAAGAGCAAACAGCAGATATCACAACGATCCGATTAAAAGATAAAGTGTATCCTTTTTATATGAATCTCTGTTACAGAACCTATCCGGACGCCGATATCATCGAGACTTGGACAGAGATCACGCATGAGGAGAAAAAAGCGATCACCCTCAATCGTTTCGCTTCCGCTTAT
>ENA-ORPH01002835-ORPH01002835.1-human-gut-metagenome-genome-assembly--contig:-NODE-2835-length-13766-cov-2.745970_pt1 | contig 13766 bp, 13 predicted proteins | sample MGYA00242142_ERZ509074 | MGnify/ENA primary metagenome ERZ509074 (study PRJEB26280, sample SAMEA2338724) | human gut metagenome | biome: human gut; feature: human-associated habitat; material: faeces...
GCGGTCTTGGTGCGTTTTTGATTCTGCTGGCAGAACCCGGCAAGGCGCTGTGGTTCATCCTCTTTTTACTCATTTTACAGCAGGTTGAGGGAAATCTGATTTACCCAAAGGTAGTCGGCAAGTCTGTCGGACTTCCTGGATTGCTTGTGCTGATGGCTGTTACGATCGGCGGCGAAGCATTTGGCATCTTAGGGATGCTGTTCAGTGTTCCCGTCTGTGCCGTGCTGTTCAGTCTTTATTTAGAGTACATGAAGAACGCACACACCTTTTAAGACGTGGTCTATTTAACATACAGGACGATAACTTACTTCGTGAATGCCGGCTTTAAGATCTTAGCTGACCGCCGTATCCTTGAAATCCACCGCCAAGTCCCCAAAAGTGGACTGTGTAGGCAATGGGCTGACGCGCCAGCTCCGAAACGCTGGGAAGAACCCATGATCGCAGAATCTGCCATTGGACGCAAAAAAAACGGTGTGACCTTCACGGTCGCACCGTTTTTTACCTAACCGCAAGATTTATAGCTCCTTACGGCTGTCAAGCCTTGAATTTACAGGGTTTCGGGCATACAAAAAGCAGATGACGGGAATCGAACCCGCCTCCTCAGCTTGGGAAGCTGATGTTCTACCGATGAACTACATCTGCATGACAAACATTATAGCATATGAATTCAAAAAAGAAAAGCATTTTATTCATAATAATAGAATATCCGCAGAGCGCACATGCCGTTGTATGGATTGTCCGTCAGAAGCTGTGAGAAAACTGCAACTACAGTTTTAGAGATTTTTCACTTTTCGTTCTCAGTATTCTATGATATACTGTCTGCAGAAGGCTTTGTAAGTGATGCAGAGCCAATATTACGGTTTTACGGAAGGTGAAAAGATGCAGAGAATATTATTAAAATTGAGCGGTGAAGCGCTTGCAGGAGAAAAGAAGCATGGCTTTGATGAGGATACTGTCAGGGCGGTAGCGCTTCAGGTAAAACAGCTGGTGGATGACGGCATTCAGGTCGGCATCGTGATCGGCGGAGGAAACTTCTGGAGAGGACGTACCAGCGAGCACATTGACCGCACCAAAGCGGATCAGATCGGCATGCTTGCGACAGTGATGAACTGCATCTACGTTTCAGAGATTTTCCGTTCGGTTGGCATGATGACCAACATTTTGACACCGTTTGAGTGCGGTTCCTTTACGAAGCTGTTTTCCAAGGATCGCGCGAACAAATATTTCGAAAAAGGAATGGTCGTATTCTTTGCAGGCGGTACGGGACATCCGTATTTTTCCACGGATACCGGCGTTGTGCTGCGCGCAATTGAGGTAGAGGCGGACGTTATTCTGCTCGCTAAGGCGATTGATGGCGTATATGACGATGATCCGGCGAAGAATCCGGCGGCGAAGAAGTATGACGAAGTATCGATTCATGAGGTAATCGAGAAAAACCTGCAGGTAGTGGATATGACTGCATCGATTCTGGCGAGAGACAACAAGATGCCGATGTGGGTATTTGGTTTAAATGAAAAAGACAGCATTGTCAATACGGTAAAGGGCAATTTTACCGGCACCAAGGTAACGGTATAAGGAGGATAGGAGAACAAGATGGACGAGAGATTACAGCAGTTTGAAACAAAAATGGAAAAGACCTGTGAATATCTGGAAGCAGATTTCATGACAATCCGTGCAGGACGTGCCAACCCGCATGTACTGGACAAAATCCGTGTGGATTATTACGGTTCTCCCACGCCGCTGCAGCAGGTGGGCAATGTAACTGTTCCCGAACCCCGCATGATCCAGATTGCACCCTGGGAAAAATCCCTGATCAAAGCAATCGAAAAAGCAATTATGGCGTCCGATATCGGCATCACCCCATCTAACGATGGTAATGTGATCCGTCTGGTATTCCCGGAGGTAACAGAGGAACGCCGTAAAGCGCTGGTAAAGGACGTTAAGAAAAAGGGCGAGGACGCAAAGGTTGCAGTCCGCAATGTCCGCCGTGATGGCAATGATTTTTTAAAGAAGCTGGGCAAGGAAGACGTTTCTGAGGATGAAATCAAGGAGCTGGAAGATCAGCTGCAGAAGCTGACTGACAAGTTCGGCAAGGATATCGACAAGCTGGTAGAAGCAAAATCCAAAGAGATTATGACCGTTTAAAACGGATACAAAAGTACATTCTGCCAGGATGAACAATGGAATGTACACGCTGAAAGCATTATATTGTCATGAATAGTGAGGGAGAAGGGGGCAGGCTGGGCTTGTCCCCTTCTCTCAGATAGGAGAAAAGAAAGAATGAATATTCCGAATCATGTGGCGATTATTCTGGATGGAAACGGCAGATGGGCAAAGGCAAAGGGCATGCCGCGCAACTACGGACATGTGCAGGGGGCAAAGACCGTAGAACAGATCTGCGAGGATGCATGGAATTTGGGCATCCATTATCTGACGGTATATGCGTTTTCCACTGAAAACTGGAATCGCCCCAAGGATGAAGTATCCGCGCTGATGACGCTTCTGCGCAATTATATGAAAAGCTGCTTAAAGCGTGCAACACAGAACAATATGTGCGTGCGCGTGATCGGGGATAAGACCGGGCTCGATGATGATATCCGCAAACGGATTGCGGAGCTGGAGGAAGCGACAAAGGACAACACCGGTCTGCATTTTCAGATTGCGATCAATTACGGCGGCAGGGATGAAATCCGCCGGTGCATGGAGAAAATTGCGGAGGAAGTAAAGGGAGGGGCCTTGAATCCCGCAGACATTACGGAAGAAACCATAAGCAGCCATCTGGATACGGCAGGGCTTCCCGACCCGGATTTGTTAATCCGTACCTGCAATGAACTGCGCACCTCCAATTTCCTGCCGTGGCAGCTTACCTATACGGAGCTTTATTTTACTCCGGTGCCGTGGCCGGATTTCTCAAAGGAAGAGTTACAAAAAGCGGTAGAGGCATATACTAAAAGAGACAGAAGATATGGCCTTGTAAAGGAGGAGTAGAGATGTTTGTAACAAGACTCATAAGCGGAATTGTACTGGTAGCCATCGCCCTGTTAGCATTTATTTTTGGCGGAGAGATACTGCTCGGCATTTCCGTGTTTATCTCCATAGCGGGCTATCTGGAGCTCTGCCGTGCGGTGGGCGTGAAAGAAAAAGATAAAAAAATAAACGCACTGGAAATCGTGGGCATTATCGGTATTCTTGCCTACTATGCGGTACTGTATTTCTTCCCGGCAGTGGAAGAGGGCAATGCAGCCATGTCCATGGGAAACGTATTATATGCGGTTATTCCCGTGATTGGCGTATTCATGCTTAGCATGCTTTTGTATGTGGTGCGCTTTCCGAAATACCGCTCCGAGCAGATTATGGCGAATGTCTTTAATTTCCTGTACGCGCCGGTGATGCTCTCCTTTATCTATCTGACAAGGGAGCAGGAAGCGGGCAAATACATTGTGTGGCTTATTTTAATCAGCTCCTGGGGCTGTGATACCTGCGCCTATGTGGTGGGAATGCTCATCGGAAAAAAGAAAATATTCCCGGTTTTAAGCCCGAAGAAATCTTTGGAGGGCTGTATCGGCGGCGTAGTGGGAGCCGGTCTTATTGCGGCGCTGTATGCTATATTTGTGGTGGAAAATGTATTTCCGGATAAAAGGGTCACGATTGTGATTACCGTTATCTGCATGGTGGGCGCCGTTATGAGCCAGGTGGGAGACCTGGCAGCTTCCGCTATCAAGAGAAACCATGAAATTAAGGACTACGGTAAGTTGATTCCGGGCCACGGCGGTATTATGGACCGGTTTGACAGTGTGATTGTCACAGCACCCATGATTTACTTCCTGACGGTACTGTTTTTATAAAGGAAAAAGGCTTTTATCGTAAAACGGTGAAGGAGAAATACAAACTATGAAAAAGATTGCAATTTTAGGCTCTACCGGCTCCATCGGCACCCAGACACTGGAAATCGTAAGAAACAATGCAGATTTATCGGTGGTGGCGCTGGCAGCGGGCAGAAATGTGGAGCTGATGGAAAAACAGATAAGGGAATTTGCCCCGAAGCTTGCGGTGATGTGGAGCAAAGAAGCGGCAGAAGATTTACGGGCAAGAATAAAGGACACCGATGTGAAGGTAGCCTGCGGCATGGAAGGCTTAATTGAAGCAGCCACCCTGCCCGAGGCAGAAGTACTGGTCACGGCGATTGTGGGTATGATTGGCATTCGCCCCACCATAGCGGCAATTAACGCCGGAAAGACCATAGCCCTTGCCAACAAGGAAACACTGGTCTGCGCCGGACACATTATCATGCCTCTGATCAAAGAAAAAAAGGTGCCACTGCTTCCCGTGGACAGCGAGCACAGCGCCATCTTCCAGTCCCTGCAGGGACAGCCGAAGGAAAGACTGGCAAAGATTTTACTGACTGCCTCCGGCGGACCTTTCCGGGGAATGAAGAGAGAGGAACTGGTAAACATAAGACCCGAGGATGCCTTAAAGCACCCCAACTGGTCCATGGGACGGAAAATCACCATCGACTCCTCCACACTGGTCAACAAGGGGCTGGAGGTTATGGAAGCCCACTGGCTGTTTGACACTCCCTACGATAAAATCCAGGTGGTGGTGCAGCCCCAGAGCGTCATCCACTCCATGGTGGAATACGAGGACGGCGGCATTATGGCACAGCTCGGCACGGCGGATATGAAGCTTCCCATCCAGTACGCCCTGTTTTATCCGGATCGTAGATTTTTACCCGGAAAAAGACTCGACTTTTACGAGCTTTCCGGGATTACCTTTGAAAAGCCGGATACGGATACCTTCCGGGGACTTTTACTCGGTTACCGGGCGGGAGAGACGGGCGGAAGCATGCCCACGGTTTACAACGCTGCCAACGAAATGGCAGTCAGCCTGTTTTTAGACGGAAAAATTGGGTATCTTAAGATTACGGAGCTCATAGAGGAATGTATGGAGGCTCATAAACTTATCGTAAATCCTTCCGTGGAGGAAATCCTTCAGACGGAGCAGTGGACTTACAACTATATTAAACAAAAACAGTAAGGACAGAACAGTATGCAGGTAACACTCATGACCATAGTCTGGTTCATTATTATTTTCGGAATTGTGGTGCTTTCCCACGAATTCGGACATTTTATCATAGCAAAGGCAAACGGTATCCGTGTCGTGGAATTTTCAGTGGGTATGGGACCGAAAATTTTTTCTGTAAAGCGGAAGGATACGGTATATGCCCTGCGGCTGCTTCCCATCGGCGGCGCCTGTATGTTTGAAGGCGAAGACGGCAGGGAGAGCGACGCAGAGGGAAAATCCGAAGCGGAGTCGGATGCAGGCTCCTTTAACAAAGCAGGCGTCTGGTCCAGAATTGCCACGGTAGTGGCAGGTCCGGTATTCAACTTTATCTTAGCCTTTGTGGTAGCGGTGATTTTAGTGTCCATGGCATCCCCTGCACCCAGCACCATAAGCGGTGTGGTGGAAAACAGTCCGGCGGCACAGGCGGGACTTGCGGAAGGCGACCAGATTGTAAGCATCAACGGCGAAAAGACCTACCTGTTTAAGGATATTTCCCTGATTGCCTACTTAAACGGCGGCAATCCCATGGAGATTGTATACGTAAGAAACGGCGAAAAAACAACCACAACCCTGACACCGGCGTACAATGAGGAATACGGCACCTATATGTTGGGGATTACCGGTACCTACGGTCATGCCAAAGGGCTTTCCGTATTCAAATATGCCTGGTATGAGATGCGTTACTGCGTTGTCAACACCTACAAGAGTCTGGGTATGATGCTTACCGGTAAATTCTCCAGACAGGATGTGGCGGGTCCCGTGGGCATTGCGGTAAATGTGGTGGGAAAAACCTACGAGAATACCAGAAGCTATGGCTTAAAGACCGTATTTTACAATATGTTCAACATTGTGCTGCTGCTGTCGGTGAACTTAGGTATCCTGAACCTGCTGCCCATTCCGGCGCTGGACGGCGGCAGACTGGTGTTTTTGATTGTGGAGGTATTCCGCAAAAAGCCGGTACCGCCCGAAAAAGAAGGCATCGTCCACTTTGCGGGACTGGTGTTCTTTATGGTGCTGATGGTAATTGTTTTCTTTAACGATTTAGTCAATATTTTTGCTCATTGATGGTACGGAAAGAGAGAAGGATATGAAGATACAGTGCGCAAGCTGCGGCGGCGAATACGAAAATACCGAAAAAATGTGTCCCTATTGCGGAACGGAGAACAAAGAAGCCGCCGGACGGGAAATGAAGCATATCTTAGGCAGTTACGATGCGGAAGCCAGGGAAATGGAAACCACGGTGCCGAAAAAGCACTTAAAAAGATGGTCCCGCACTCTGCTTGCCGTGGTACTTATTATCCTGATAGTGCTTGTGGTGGGAACGGTGGCTGCGGTCATAAAAGGACAGGTTGACAGTGCAGTGGAAGCCGGCAGGGGAAACAAGGCGCTTACGCAGTTAGAGGCGTATTATGAGGCGGAGGATTACGATGCCATGCGGGAATACTGCCGTAAAAATGATTTGTACGGTTATGAATACGACAAGTACTGGGAAGTCATGGATGCGGACAGAAACATCGGCTACTGCACGGAAGACATCGAAAACTATGAGAAATACGGAAACAGGGAGTTTTTGGACAACTTTACGGAACAGATCTGGATCTACGGAACAATGGCTTATGAAAAAGGTTACGAAGCCGTAAACGATAGGAACTTTTTAGGAAACGAGGACAGGATAGAAGCTCTTTTATCCGGCTTCTCGGACACCTTAAAGGAGCATGGTTTTACCGATGAAATGATTGCACTTTTGAAAACGGGAAACGAAGAGGATAAGGAACTCTTTCAAAATAAGGCAAGGGAGAATTTTTAAGGCACATGAAATGTATGTATTGTGGCGGGGAAGTGCCTGCCAAAAGCACAAAATGCCCTTACTGCGGAAGGGAAAATCAAAGCGGCATTGCCTTTGAACGGGAAGTAAGGGAAAAAGAAGCACGGAACCGGGTGCTGGGCGATGAAATCCTAAAAAAGAATTTACCGTGGCTTACCCAGAAAATGCTGACGAGAATCATTGTGGTTACGGCGGTATTGAATGTAGTGCTGTTCTTTTCCACCTTTCTCATGTTCTTATGGAGTGACAGAGCCCCTGCCGTAAAGGAGGCAAAAGCAGGCTCCGCCGCCGAACGGTACCTCCGGAATTTTGAAACGGAAGATTACTATTGCGGAAATTTTATCGAGAGCATGAACGATTACATAGGTGCGAAAACGGATGGAACGGAGATGAAAGCGTACCATATAGAGAGCATGGTAAGGCATGGCTTTTATCTGGCACAGCAGATTTACGACGATAAAATGGGAGCAGAAGAAAAAGAAGAAGCGGCAGCGCTTTTAGAGGCATTTTTTGCAGAATATGTCGGACTGCCGGAGGAATACCGCTATTTTTACCGGACGGAAGAATGGAGTACCGGCGACTATGAACAGCGCACGGCATCAAGGGATGCGGCGGTTTCCTGGCTCTGTGAAAAGGAGGGCGTGGACTGATGGGATTTATCATTTTTCTTGCGGCAATCATAGCCTTTTGCGTGTACGCCGGTAAAAAATGGAAGGACGAAACCAAAAGACGGTTTAAGATAATAGTCTGCGGTATTTCCCTTCTGTGCACGGTGTTTCTGATGTTAATCTGTATCAGCGGGGCAAAAGACCTCTACGAAACCGAGAAAGACCGTTCCCTTTCCGCCAGGATGGACAGCGTGGAATACGAGCTGCGCAGGGGAGACTATATCGGCGCCATTACGTCCATGCAGGTCAACCATGATTATGAGGAGGAATTTTCCTATATCTGGGAACGCTGCGAAATGTATATGACGAGAAATTATTGCGCGTTATACAAAAAGGCGGCAGAGGAAAACGAGACATACAAGGATAAGGCGGCGGAATGGGAGCAGAAGTTAAAAGAAATCTGTGAAAATCCTGCTTTTCCCGCACAGAATGCCCGGTACGGCGAATATTTTCAAAACAGTGTGCGGTAGTTTTGACTTTTAGTGGGAAAAATATTATAATATTTATTATTTTCAGACAGGGAAAGAGAAGAAATACGAAGGAGGCAGAAGGCTTTATGAAGAAATTGGAAGAATATGTAAGAAGCATACCGGATTTTCCGGAGGAAGGGATTATTTTCAGAGATGTAACCAGTGTCCTGCAGGATGCGGACGGTCTGCAGCTTGCCATTGACACCATGCAGGATCTGATTAAGGACATTGATTATGATGTGGTAGTGGGTGCAGAGTCCAGAGGATTCATATTTGGAGCCCCCATTGCTTATAATAATCATAAGCCCTTTGTACTGATTCGTAAAAAAGGAAAACTGCCCTGCGAAACCATTGAAGAAACTTACGATCTGGAGTACGGCACGGCAACCATACAGATTCACAAGGATGCCATCAAGCCCGGACAGAAGGTGCTCATCGTGGACGACTTAATTGCCACGGGCGGTACCACGGAAGCCATGATTCACCTGGTGGAAAGACTGGGCGGCGAAGTGGCAGGACTGGTATTCTTAATGGAACTGGCAGGCTTAAAGGGCAGAGAAAGACTCTCTAAGTATCGTATGGAATCTGCCATTATTTATGAAGGAAAATAAAACAGCTTACAGGTAAAGGTGCGATGACCTATGACAGAAGAAAAAAACGGATTGGTTCTTGATGATGGAAAAATAACGGCATTAAAGGAATTTATGACACCTGACGAACTTTATCAGATGTTAATTGCGCGTGTCAAAAAATACCATCCTTCCGACGATATTTCCATGATAGAAAAAGCCTACAAGGTGGCAAGCAAGGCACATGAAGGACAGTTTCGAAAGTCCGGCGAGCCTTACATCATCCACCCTCTTTATGTTGCCATCATTCTGGCAGATTTAGAGATGGATAAGGAAACCATCGTGGCAGGCATTCTGCACGATGTAGTGGAAGATACCGTCATGACGGAGGAACAGATTACCGAGGAATTCGGGGCGGAAGTGGCGCAGCTTGTGGACGGTGTTACCAAGCTTGCCAATATCCCCTTAAGCAGCGGTACCGGTTCGGAAAGCGATGCCAGACTGGAAATGCAGGCGGAAAACCTGCGTAAAATGTTCCTTGCCATGGCAAAGGATATCCGTGTCATTATCATCAAGCTGGCGGACAGACTCCACAATATGCGTACCTTAAAGTACCAGAAGCCGGAGAGTCAGCAGAGAATTGCAAAGGAAACCTTAGAGGTATATTCCCCCATTGCCCAGAGACTCGGTATTTCCAAAATCAAGGTAGAGTTAGACGACTTAGCGCTCAAATACTTAGAGCCGGAAGCCTACTACGATCTGGTGGAAAAGATTGCGGTCCGGAAGAGCGAGCGGGAAAAATACATTGAAAATATTGTGCAGGAAGTAAAGAAGCATATTGAAAATGCCGGCATCAAGGCGGAAATCGACGGCAGGGTCAAGCATTTCTTCAGCATTTACAAAAAAATGAAGAACCAGAACAAGACCATCGACCAGATTTACGATTTGTTTGCCGTGCGTATCATTGTGGACACGGTAAAGGACTGTTATGCCGCACTGGGTGTTATCCATGAAATGTATAAGCCCATTCCGGGACGTTTCAAGGACTACATTGCCATGCCCAAGGCAAATATGTACCAGTCCCTGCACACCACGGTAATCGGCAGCTCGGGACAGCCCTTCGAGGTGCAGATCCGTACCTTTGAAATGCATAAGGCGGCGGAATACGGTATTGCCGCCCACTGGAAATACAAGGAAGCCTCCGACGGCAAGAAAGTGGAAACGCAGGAAGAGGAGAAGCTTACCTGGTTACGGCAGATACTGGAGTGGCAGAGAGACACCTCCGACAACCGGGAGTTCATGAATCTGCTGAAAAACGACCTCGACCTGTTCTCCGACAATGTATACTGCTTTACCCCAAGCGGGGATGTCAAGAATCTGCCCGCAGGATCCACGCCCATTGACTTTGCGTACAGCATTCACAGCGCCGTGGGCAACCGGATGGTAGGTGCCAGAGTAAACGGCAAGTTAGTCACCATTGATTATGTGATTAAAAACGGAGACCGGGTGGAAATTATCACCTCCCAGAATTCCAAGGGTCCCAGCCGGGACTGGCTCAAAATCGTAAAGAGCACCCAGGCGAAAAATAAGATTAACCAGTGGTTCAAGAACGAATTTAAGGAAGACAATATCGGCAAGGGCAAGGAGCTTTTAGCAAACTACTGCAAGGCAAGAAGCATCCAGCTTTCCGATTTGTTAAAGCCCGAATACATGGAGGCTATCCAGCACAAGTACGGCTTCCTGGACTGGGATGCGGTGCTGGCTGCCATCGGACACGGCGCCTTAAAGGAAGGCCAGATTGTCAATAAGATGCAGGAGTACTACGAGAGGGATCACAAGAAGGAGCTGACCAACGAAGAAGTACTGGCTTCCATTGCGGAAAATGCCCAGAAGAAGCCCTCCGAAAGAGGCTCCAAGAGCGGTATCATTGTAAAGGGTATTACCGATGTATCCGTTCGTTTTTCCAAATGCTGTTCCCCCGTACCGGGAGACGAAATTGTGGGCTTTGTCACCAGAGGCCGAGGCATTTCCATTCACCGGACGGACTGCGTGAATATATTAAGCCTGCCGGAAATGGAGCGTTACCGTCTGATTGAGGCGGACTGGCAGCAGGATGCGGAAACCGCAAATGCCGGCAAGTTCTTTGTGGATATCAAGATTTATGCCAACAACCGTAACGGCCTTTTGGCGGATGTGTCCAAGGCATTTACGGAGAGGGATATCAACATTATTTCCGTTAATACCCGTACCAGCAAGCAGGGCATTGCCACCATGCAGCTCTCCTTCGAGGTAACAAGCAGGGAAGAGCTTACGAAAATCATTGATAAGCTGCGTATGATAGACAGTGTGATTGACATAGAAAGGACTGTGGGATAATGGCAGAGTTACAGATTGGCAGAATTGTTTTGGGAAGCTGCGCGACCAACTGTTATTACATCCATAAAGAAGGAAAAACGGAAACGGTGGTCATAGACCCGGCGGACAGAGGCACCTATATCTATGAAAAAATAAAGGAAAAAGGTCTTTCCGTGACAGCCATTCTTTTGACACACGGACATTTTGATCATATTCTCGGGGTAAAGGAGCTGCAGTCGGCAACCGGTGCAAAGACTTACCTTTTGAAGGAGGAGGTACCCCTTTCCTCCGACCCGGAAAAGAACCTTTCCGGATGGACCGGCACACAGGTAAGTCTTGTTCCCGATGTGGAGGTTTCGGACGGGGAGGAGCTTACCCTTGCCGGCATTACTTTTAAGGTACTGGCAACACCCGGACATACCGATGGAAGCTGCTGTTATTACTTAAAAGAGGACGGCGTGGTATTCTGCGGAGACACCGTTTTCTTAGAGTCGGTGGGACGCACCGATTTCCCTACGGGAAGCGGCAGCAAGCTGCTTAATTCCGTAAGGGAGAAAATCTTTATCCTGCCGGATGACGTAAAGCTCTATCCGGGACACGGCGATGCCACTTCCGTAGAGCATGAGAAGAAGTATAATCCGTTCTTTTAGCAGAAGCTTTTTTTACAGGAAACGTTTGGGGGAAGCAATGATATTTAAGTGTAAAAACTGCGGCGGTAACACGGTTTACAGTCCGGAACAGCACAGGATGTACTGTCCGTACTGCCAGAGCTTTGACAGTGACGAAAAGTTAGCGGGCGAAGAACCCACCACCTTTCAGTGCCAGAACTGCGGGGGAGAACTGCAGATACGGGACTATTTATCCGCGTCCCGTTGTCCTTACTGTGAGGACTATATTATCTTTGATGAGAGGGTGTCGGGACAGTATCGTCCGAAGCTCATGATTCCCTTTCTTTTGGGAAAGGACAAAATTAAAGAGCTGATGCGTAAGAAATTCAAATCCTGTGTTTTCGCACCGGATGATTTCTGCTCGGATGTAAAACTCGATACCATGACCGGTATGTACGTGCCGTTCTGGATGTACGATTACCGGGCAAAAGGCTTTTTTGACGGCCTTGGCAGGATAGTCCGCACCTGGGTATCGGGAGGACGGGAATTTACCGAAACGAAAACCTACCACATTGTCAGGGACCTGGAGGCAACCTTTGAAAAGGTGCCGGCGGATGCTTCCTATCTGATGCCGGATGCTACCATGGATTTGATGGAGCCGTACCGGTACGGACAACTGGAGGACTTTAAGGAATGCTTTTTATCCGGCTTTTCCGCAGAGCATTACAATATGGAAGCGGAAGAAGCAAAAGGACGTGCGGAAAGCAAGTCAAAAGCCGACATGCATGAGATTTTGAACAACAGCCTGCAGGGCTATACAGGCGTACAGGGAAGGGAAAACGAACGCATTACCTTAGAGCAGAAGGAACATTGCTTTACCCTGCTTCCGGTCTGGATTTACCGGTACATATACAAAAATGAAGCCTATATCTTTTACATTAACGGACAGACGGGAAAAATCGTAGGAAAAGTACCCTTGTCAAAACCGAAGGTATTTGCCTACGGGGCAACGGTGTTTGCCTGTTTGTCTGCCATTATGGTTCTGTTAAAATATCTCTTTGTATTTTTGTAAGGAAAAGAGCGGGGAAAGGTAAGGGTTTCATGAAAGCATATTTTAAGTATTTCAGGTGGCTGTTTCTCATCGTTTTGGTACTGGCAGCCGCTTACGTGGGCGTATATTTCCTCCATAATGCCTTGGACGGCGGGGCAAAGAGAGGAAACAATCAGGCGCCCACACAGAGAGTATACGATTTTGCCGATAAACTTACGGATGAGGAAGAAAGCAGATTGGAAGCGCTGATTGCGGAAAGAGAAGCGCAGATACACTGTGATTTGGTAGTAGTGACCTTAAATGAGCCGATTTTGTCCTACGGCGGTTATGAGGACTGGGACAATACCAATGCCAACTGGAACACGAGCATGCGTAACTATGCAGACGATTTCTACGATGACAACAATTTTGGTTACGACAAGGTGCATGGGGATGGCGCCCTGCTTTTAGACAACTGGTTTCTGGCAGGGACGGCGTACAGTCAGGCGGGGACCTGGTTATCCACCTGCGGCAGGGTCTATGAGCACTATACAACCGGCATGGTAAACAGAGTGCTGGATGATGTGACAGACAATGTGGACAGCAGTCCTTACCGGGCGTATAGGACCTACGTGGAAAACATATACCGGGAAATGTCCGGAAAGAAAGGCATCAACATCCCCTGGTTTATTGTCATTCTTATTCCCGCTGCGGTGGCAGGCTATTTTATTGCCCTGCATATCAAACCGAAGGAAGGAAAAAAGACCACGGGAGCATCTACTTATCTGGATAAAAACAACGTGGTATGCCATGTGCAGAAGGATGAACTGGTGAATACGACGCTGACAAGCCGTAAAATTGAGAGCAGCTCCGGAAGCTCGGGAGGCTCCCACGGAAGGTCGGGCGGACATGTGAGCCGGGGCGGCGTGCACCACGGCGGTGGCGGACGAAGAAGATAGACACCGGGGAAAAAAATAAAAAAGGAGCGGAAGCTCCTTTTTTAATGAAAAATTTCGCACAAATGGACAAAATAAAAAACATCCACATGACGGTATGGATGTTTTTTATTTCTGATGTAATTAGCTTTTTTATTTCGATTATGCCATCTTGTTAACGGCAGCAGCTAAACGGGATACTTTTCTGGAAGCATTGTTTTTGTGATATACTCCCTTGGAAGCAG
>ENA-ORPH01002840-ORPH01002840.1-human-gut-metagenome-genome-assembly--contig:-NODE-2840-length-13739-cov-12.787489_pt1 | contig 13739 bp, 15 predicted proteins | sample MGYA00242142_ERZ509074 | MGnify/ENA primary metagenome ERZ509074 (study PRJEB26280, sample SAMEA2338724) | human gut metagenome | biome: human gut; feature: human-associated habitat; material: faeces...
CTGTCCCATTCTTCTTAATCTGATCTTTACTGCCATTTCTTTTTCCTCCATTAATAAAAATAAAATAATTTATATGATAAGAACTGACTGTTCATATCGGACTTAAGTTTAGTAAATAAAAATGCTAGAAAAATCTGCCACCCATGCCGGGAAATTTACCACCGCCGAACATACCGCCCATGCCGCCGCGGCCTTTTTTGCCGCCACCAAACTGCTTCATCATCTTCTGGGTCTGCTCGAACTGTTTGATAAACCGGTTCACTGTTGCGATATCTACGCCAGCGCCCTTTGCAATGCGATGCTTTCTCTGAGGGGTCAGAATCTTGGGATTCCTGCGTTCTTCCTTCGTCATGGATAATACGATAGCTTCCGTTCGCTTCATCTGGGTCTCATCGATGGCACCCTCTAAATCCGATGCCTTGATACCCATTCCGGGAAGCATCCCTAAGATACTGGTTAAGCCACCCATGTTGCGCATCTGCTTCATGCTCTCCAGGTAATCTTCAAAATCGAATTTACCTTTCTTCATGCGGCCGGCCATATCACGGCTCTTCTCCTCATCGATGTCAATGCTTGCCTGAGCCTTATCAATGAGGGATAACACATCGCCCATTCCCAAAATACGGCTTGCCATACGGTCGGGGTAGAACTGCTCTAAGTCGGACAGCTTCTCTCCCATACTTACAAAAAGGATCGGCTTACCTGTGACTGCTTTGATGGAAAGTGCTGCACCACCTCTGGTATCGCCGTCCATCTTGGACAGGATCACACCGTCGACGCCCACCTTTTCATCGAATTCCTTTGCTACATTTACAGCATCCTGACCAGTCATGGCATCGACTACCAACAGTGTCTGATGCACTGTCACGGTCTCTTTGATCTCCTGAAGTTCCGCCATCATGTCTTCATCCACATGAAGTCGTCCGGCAGTATCGAGAATTACTACATTATGGCCATTCTTCTCCGCATATGTGATCGCATTCTGTGCAATCTCTGCAGGCTTGTGATCCGTTCCCATAGAGAACACATCGACTTCCTGCTTCTTACCGTTGATCTGTAACTGTTCAATGGCTGCGGGGCGGTAAATATCGCAGGCTACCAGCAGCGGCTTTTTGCCCTTGAGCTTCAGCTTGCCGGCAATTTTCGCAGTTGCTGTGGTCTTACCTGCACCCTGAAGACCTACCATCATGATAACAGTAATGGCCTTACCAGGCTGCATGGCGATCTCTGTGGTCTCACTACCCATGAGGCTTACCATTTCTTCATTTACGATCTTGATCACCATCTGTCCGGGATTCAGACCGTTCATGACATCCTGGCCAATGGCACGTTCCTCCACTGCCTTCACGAACTGCTTGACTACCTTGAAGTTAACATCTGCCTCCAGGAGCGCCATCTTGACTTCCTTCAGTGCGGACTTGACATCCTCTTCCGTCAGACGACCTTTGCTTCTTAAGTTTTTAAAAACATTTTGGAGTTTGTCTGTTAAACTTTCAAATGCCATTTGCTGCTCCTTACCATTCCTTTAAAAGGGATCTGGACAATTCTCGGATGCGTCTCATCCGTTCTTCAGGATCTGTGGTATCCTCCGCAGTCAGCTGTTCGATCTCACCGATCTTCTCCTTGGCCGCCATGAAACGTTCCACCAGATGAAGCTTGCTTTCATAATCCTGCAGGATCTTATCGCAACGCTTGATCAGATCATGGACGCCCTGCCTGCTGATGCCCTGTTCTCCAGCGATCTCACTGAGAGACATATCATTATATACTGCATCCTCATACACTCTCTGCTGATGCTCGGTGAGAAGTTCACCGTAGAAGTCATACAACAGATTCTGTTCCAAAATCCTGTCCATCTTATCCAGTGCCTTTCTATAGGTCATGCGATATGCACCTTGGCTATCATACTATAGAAAAGTATAGGTGTCAAGTATTTTTTCTTGTCACACATATGTTCGAGTAATTCCGTCAATCTCCGTCACTTTCATTTTCAATATATTCACGTTTATTATACTCTCCGTGTGGTTGTGTCAGACTTCGTTATATTGAGGGTATTTGTCACAAGATTGTCACAAAGCTGTCACGAGATCCGAACCGCTTTTATAACTGCCTCCTGCTCCTTTTTCTTCTCTTCGCTAAGGTCTGCGTATACGTCAAGTGTTGTATTGATGCTTGCGTGTCCTAACATATGGCTAACCGCTTTCATATCTGCGCCGACAGAATAGGCGAGGCTTGTGTAGCTGTGGCGGCTCTGGTGTGGTTTCCATACTTCTATTTTTTCCTTTCCCATCTTCTCCGCCTCTTTATTGTAATGCTTTGTAATACGTGCTATAAGCTCCCTAAAAGGCGGCTCGCTCCATACATTCCCGTTATTATTGAGAAATACAAAGCCCTTTACCTCTCCTTTTATGTTGCCTGAATCGTCCACGCGTGGGAGGGTTGGGGTTTCTCTTGTGCTCTGCATCTTCAAACGCAGGAGGGCAAGTTTTACAGTGTCATTCATTGCGATCGTGCGGACTGATGTTTTACTTTTGGGGCTGCCTACTGCCAGAGTAAAGCCGTAATCCTTTTCCCTGTACCGGTTCAATGATTTATTTATGTGGATCTCCCCGGCTTTGGTGTCCACGTCCTCCCAAGTCAACGCCGCTAGCTCTCCAACTCTCATACCAGTATTAAACAGAACTAAAAACGCCGGGTAACTATATGAATATCTGTCACTATTTCGCACATACTCCAAAAAGATTTTTATATGTTCCTCTGGCACTGGCTCCCGCTTTTCGCTTTCTGTCTGTGGTAACTGTATATTTTTAGCCGGATTCTTTACTATAATATCATCATCAACAGCGCAATCGCAAACGATATTTAAACAGCTTTTGAGATTTGCAAGCGTAGAGTGCTTTTTTCCGTCCCTTACCATATCATTTATAATTTTCTGTATGTCTGCTTTTGATACCTTTGTTATTGGTTTCTTGCCGATGGTCTCCCGTATATAGGTATTATAATAACTCTTGTAATTGGTGCATGTGGTGGCTTTTCTTCCACTTTTAGCGTATAGCTCTAGCCAGTTATCAAAATATTCGTTTAAAGTCGTTTTTGCGCTTTTACTGCTGATCCTGCGCCCTCTGTCTATCTGGTGTAGTAGTTCATTTTCCTTTTTTCTAAGCTCTATTAGATCATCATCTGTAATAGTTACCCTTTCGCCGTCTACCATCTTGCGAAACATATACCGACGCCCCTTAGGATCCCAATATTCCCCAGTCTTTAATATACGCCCCTTGTGGTCTTTTCTCTTCTCACTCATACCATTGCCCCCTCTCTGTCTAATATTTCGCCGCTTAGTGCGTTTATAACGTCCCCTGTGGCGTTTATTGTAATTATCATACATCCGCCCACACTATCCGTTATTTTCACGATATCGGCTTTCTGTGGCTTTATTTCAACGTCTGTAAAGTGTTCGTCTATCCATCGCATAATTTTATATTGTGCTATGGTCTGCGCTCCTTTTACCATATACAAAACCGCCTTTCTGCAAAAAAAGGGCAACACGCCAAAAGACGCGCCGCCCCTTTCTTCAACTACGAGGCTTTTTGTCTGCCTCTGCTTTCTCGTACCCTTTTTTGTATGCGTCCGCCACGATTGCAGCCATGGTTGCATAGCTCACAGCCTGATCTTTAATATATCCGCTGTTTCTTGCAATCCTGTAGGCCTCATGCATTCCTATTAGTTGGCTCATTGGTAGCCTTTACCTCCTTAGGAAATTCATAATTGAAAAATTGCCGCTGTGGCTCTCGCTTTATAAAAAAGTCTCTGATTCTCTTTTTTCTTGGTGTAATCGTTAAAACTATCATGGTATTATCCTCCCGGTATGTATGTTTTTTATGTCCAGTCGAGCATTCATCGAATCTTTCCGGGTGGGCTGTCCATGGGGTTAATATTCTAGTATTTTCTGCGGCGTTCCGTAACTTTTCCCAATATGCAAACTCTTCCCATTTCTTCCGTTGCAATAAATTCATCTGCAAAAGCGTTATTGGATGGGATCAACCACACGCCGCCATCAATATGTTTTAATCTGCGGACGGTTCTATTTCCATCAAGCAGTAACAAAGCAATATCGCCATCTTTCACGCTTTCGCTATCTGCGTCAATTATTAGAATATCCCCCGGTTCTATCTCCGGTTGCATTCCATTACACATTTGCAATTCTGCAATAATCTTTGACACGTTGCTTTCCTCCTTTTCTTTTCCTTGACAAGGAAGCACACGCACAATAAAATAAAATAGTGGTGGTTTCATCATCGAGAATTATTTTGTTAAGGTTTCCCGGTGCTTTGGTCGGTGCGTGGGGAACCTTATTTTTTTACTTAAATAGTTTTTTTAAGTACTCTTTGTACTCTTTCACTAATTCATCTCTTTGAATTTTAGTAAATACATTTACAAAACCCGGGTATTTTTCCCCGTGACTTTTTTCGTACTCTTTTTTGTAGTCCTTACAAAATTCTACGATAAATTTGTGATAATCTTTTGCGGCCGAATTTTTTAGCAAGTTAATGTCAGCCTTCTTAGAATTAGCGATATTGCTTATGCTTTTATACTCTGCCAATAACTCCGCTTCTGTCTGTTCGATATACTCCGCCGCATTATCAAATGCGCTTGCAAGTGTCGAATCCTGAATATACATTGTTTTCTATCTCCTTTCTCAAAACTAGGTTATACAACCTTGTATGTATATATTACCATGTTTTGTGTATGATTGCAATATGCAAAGTTATATAACTTGAAATATTTTTAATATGATTGTATAATAATTGCATCGTGCAGAATGGAGGTATAAAATGGCTATCGGAAAAGATAAAACACAGGTGCTTTTAACCTTAACCAAAGAAGATAAAGCAGAATTGCAGCGGATCGCCGACAATGAAAACCGCTCATTTACCAATCTGATAAATACAATTATTAAAAACTATCTTAAATCACAGAGAGAGAGTTAACACCCGGCAAAATAATAACCGGGTGTTTTTCTTTGCCCTTTCTACGCTCTGTATTGCCGTTTTAATGCTCTCAACGTGCTTTTGTGTAAACTGCCATTAAAAGCATCAAAAGGGCAATATAAGGCTCTTACACACTCACAGCGATATATTAGTATCTGCTCCCCACTGCATTAAAAGCGCTAAACCCTGCCGATCCGTATTTTATTTGTGCATTGTCCTGTGCTTCCTGCCACATTATCTTAGTTTCCTCTTCAACGGTTGCTTTCCACACGGTACGCATTAAACAATTTTTGACAGCTCCGCCCTGTCTCGCCGCTGCTTTTACTCTCTTTCGGCTTTCTGTATCGTTAACATCTAACACAATGCCGGATGATCTAAGCGTCCTGCGTTCAAAAGAGCGCAGTGCCGGAGCAGAAAAGTCATCATCGGATAAGTATTCTCTGTTAATCTCTAACCGTTCGTGCAGCCTCTGGAAGTGATCCCCAGATATAAGCGTCTCGCCGTTTACATCACTCCTTGCAATATCTATAGCGGCGGCCTGATCGTCCTTGTATATCTGTATAAAACCAAGCAAATAGCTTTCTTCGTCATTGAACAAAGCCAAATAGTAGTTCGGATCGGGCATCTTAAACCGTTCTTTTAGAATTGCGGCGGCGTTGGTGTTGTCCCTGGTCAATCGTGACAATAATTTCATAGCCCAGTAATGACCGGCGCACTTGTCAAGCAATACACCTATTTCAAACTCAGTAAAATCCCCACCGGTTGCCTCTGCTGCGTTCTTGATCTCCTCGAAAGTGGTATCATGTGCACCCTCTGATACTGAATTTTCAACCGTTGCGCGTGCATTCGCAAAAGCGGCCGTGATTGAATCCCGCGCCGTGTCTCTAACCATCTGCATAGCTGCCGCCGTTGCCGCTCTGACTTTGCTTTCCTGATCGTTCTTGTGTTCTTCCGTGTAAATTGTCTGTGATCTTATTTCTGCGATCTGCTCCGCCTGTGCCTTTGCTGCCTGGTTGATTGCAATAATAAAATCTTTCGTTGTTTTCTCTAATGATCTGCTTAACATATTTTTTTCCCTCTCTTTTTTAAATGTTAATACCTGCGCCGGGGCTGGTTCTTTTCACATCCCCTAAAATATCCTCATCGTCTGATTCTGTGTCACTTTCCACAAAATCCGGTAAAGATTTTATAATTTTTTCTTTATCCGGTAAGTCCTCCGTGCCCTTGCTACCCGGTATAATTTCCATAACTTCCCTATATCCGTAGTTATTTTTCTGGTTCCATATGATGTATGGATATGGTGCAGCACCTGCGAAGCCTATCTCTGTTATAATTGCATTTATTGCCGCCTTTGCACGTGCAACAATTCTCCCCGCTTCGCTGTGTTCGTCCTGTTCCCATTGCCATAGAGTAGTACGAGACACACCAACGAATACGCTTAATAATTCCACCGTTGGGCGGCGGTCGTTCTCTTCGCAGTATTTAAACATCAACCCGATACGCTCTTTTATTCCCTCCGGGTCGCACTTCTTGCATGGTGGCAGCTCCATAAGCTCATCGAACCGTTTTATATATTCCCCTATCTTTGGAATCTGTGACAGTTTCGCCGCCGGGTAGTTGCTGTTTGGGTTTCCTTTCGCCATCCTTTACGCCTCCTCTCTGCTGTAGTGTTATTTTATCCGGGAACCTTAACGCCTCCGCCGTGGTTCCCAGTCAAAACCGTTATTCCTTGTTTTCCTTTCTTAGAGCCTGCAGTTGTCCGTATTCATTTCTAAACAAAATAGAATTGTATGGGTTATCCTTGTTTTTCCATCTTCCGACGAGTATTTTTCCATCATCAAAATACTTTACAGATATAAACGAAACAAGATCACACTCTAAGAATATAAACTCTGTACAATCATCCTCAGCAATTACAGAAATAACACGGCTAAGAAAAACAAGGTCGTCTATTTCTTCTCTACTTGCTACTTTTCTGTATTTAATCTTCTGATCGGGTCCAGTCCATCCGGCTTTCCATTTCTGCATATTATTCACTTTGTGCCCTCCTCTCGTTAAATGCTATAAATCTGTGACCAACAAACGCTCTTTGTATTTGTCGCAATGCAATAATCAATCAATTTAACAACTTGGTTTGTACTTCGTTCATTAACACGCCCTGCATAGTCCTTTGAATGACTTTCTATAGCCTGTCCAACTTTATCAACAGCATAATAGTTTTTAAATGCGTCCCCTCTGGTGTACTTGTACGTTACCCATCTGTTAAAGGCTTTTTTCAGTTCTTCCGGAAATCCTCGCTTTTCTGAAACATCATTAGCCGCAGACAATGCCTCTGTTTCTGTAAGTGTTGGATCGTCAGACTTCTTTATGTCTGACAATCCCACTAATTTATTAGTGGGATAATATATACTGTTTCTTTCATTTTTACTTTCTTGTTTAAAAACATTCTTGTTTGTCGTCGCTTTTTGGCTTTTGGTCTGTCGGTTGTCTGTCGGTTGTCTGTCATTCTTTCCGTCATTTTGTCCGTCACTCTTTTGGTACAATCCCCAATTAAGTATTGAAATAAGGGAGTTTTTATTGCTTGTTTGTCTGTCAATCTGTCCGTCATTCTGAAAGTCGTTTAGAACCCTCCTAACCTTGCTTTCGTTCAACTTTAGTTTGTCAGATATGGAGATACAACCCGTTATTAGCTGTCCCGGTTGTAATACAATCCTCTTACCCTTAAATATTGCCTGTTTCTCTGCGTGCGTAGCATTCAGTAACAAGTACGCCCAGACCGCGAAATGAGCGGAGTCTTTCATAACAATCGGATTGTCAAGCGTCTTTCTGTGTAACTTTATCCACCCTTCCAAGCGTCCTCCTTTCTAGTAATGGACTCTAACCGTTACATTTTACAATGTGTAACACTGAGTAATGCAACCGTTACAATTCATTAACATTCTCAATATATTCTTCAATTCTTTTTCGCTTGTATAAGCACCTCCGCCCCACTCTGATCTCTGCGTCTGCCTGTCTGGCAATTTTTAACGCCGTACCTCTTCCGCATTGCAAAGCATCCTGCAAGCCCTGGACATCAAGCAATATTGCATCCCCTGCATTAGTCCGATTAAATTGTGTTACGTTTGCCATGTGTTTTCCTCCTTTTCTTTTGGCTTTTGATGAGGTGTGCACACTGTATTAAAAAAATCTTTCTGTGTGCTTTCCTCCGTATGATGTATATACGCATCAGTTGACTACACACGGAGAATAACACGACCAAAACGAAAAAGATATTGACTAAATAAACAAGGATTTTCCCCATAAAATCAACATTGTTTAGTCCGTTAAACATTGCGGTTCGTTCTTTGTATAGCGGACTAAACATTGCTTTTTCTGTAATCGGTGCAAACACTTAAAAACGCAGTTCGTTTATATTTTGTTGTGAAATATCACTATTGCAACAATAAAATTTTATGTTGGTTGGAAAGAAAAACCGTTTCGGCTCTTCTGTTCGCGTACTGCGTCCGTTATCGTCCGGCCTCCGATTTCTACAATCGTCTGCTCGTTTTTGTCTGCCTGCCGCTTTGCCTGTGTTTCTACGTTCTGAATTGCCGGAACTATAACAGTTTCTGCTATTTCCTTAAATGCTGCCGTCAGTGGGTTATCTGTCACGATTGCAGCTTGTACGGCTCCGATTATACTGCTATGTGTGTATCTCTGTACGCTTATATCACGGCTGAAATCTTCCCCATAATTTGCCCGGCAAGCTCTCAAATCTGTATCATTGATAGAGAGTCTCGTATTCACAGCAACATTATCAAGCGGCGCAAGCCATCCAGAGACAGCCTTTTTCGTTGTCTTTCCGGCGTTGTTAATGCCCTTATTGAATCCCTGCACCGTATACAATCCGAATTGCTCAAACACCTTTGACGGGCTGTTTATATCAAGTTTTTCTTTGAACCAGTCTGTGACTTTAGAGGCCCACGACTTAACGGCATCCTCACAGTCTCTATAAAAACTGTTGATTCCATCACGGAAGCCATGAATCACGTTTTTAGCAAATCCCTGGAACGATGAGACGCTCGCCGTATCTGAAAACCATGTTTTCACATTAGAGGCCCATGTTGTTATACTGCTTTGACAATCGCTATAGGATGTAGAAATTTTTCCTTTAAATCCGTTTATGATATTATGCGCATAAGTTGAAAATGTCGTGCTATTAACTGCGCCATGTGAACTACCAGAGAAGTAACTCTTTATATCTGCCGCCCATGCAGAAATATTGTCTCTAGTTGAAGTATATGTGTTTCCGATTTTTGTTCTAAATCCTGATATGACATCATTTGCGTAAGTGATCCATGTATCTTTATTGATTGCGCCGAAAGAAGTACCACTAAACCACTTTTTGACATTCTCAGCCCATGCAGAAATATTGTCTTTTGTAGTTGAATATGCACCGCCTATTTTATCTTTAAAACCGCCTATGATATTTTGCCCGTATGTTTCCCATGTTGATTTACATATTTTCCCGAATGATGTACCAGAAAACCAATCTTTGATTTTACCAGCCCATTCTAAAACTTTGGCTTGACAATCTGAGAATTTGCCGGAAATACCAGATATTAACCCCTCGACGATATAGCCTCCCATTGTCTGCATTTCCTTTGATGGGCTGTGTATTCCGAATGCGTCTTTGAATCCATCAATAAAAGGCTGAAACAGATTGTTTTTTATCCATGTGCCGCAATTTTTCAATGCGTTTGTTATCCCATTACATAACCCGGCGATAATGTCCCCGCCTGCATCCTCGATGTAAGTATTGAAATAGTCGGACAAATTGCCCCAGGATTTTTTTAACATATCCCAGATACTGCCGACAAAATCAATTGCACCTTTTACAGCAGATCCGAGAAGTTTTCCCAAGCTCTTAGAAACACCGGACCAGTCAAAACCTGTGAAAAAATCCTTGATAGCGTCAACGATATACTGAGGAACCGCCGCCCAATCTGTGCCGGAAACAACCCCATATAAAGAATCGCACAAGGCTTTTATTGCGTTTGATAAGGCTGAACCAATCGAACCCCAAGAAAGATTTTTAAAGAATCCACCGATTGCCGAAACAATCCCTTTCCCCAGTGCGGCGAAATCCGTTTTCTTTACAAATCCATTAAATGTATCAAATAATCCTGTTACAGCCTTTCCAATAGCTACGCCGCCTTTGCTCCACTTAATGCCTTTTATTGCCGTTGTTATGGCGGTTCCTATACTCTCCCCTAAATTTGTAAAGTCAAAAGTTGACACAAAATCATAAAGCAGATCAATAATAGAATTGAACCCATTACACACCAAAGAGCCAACCGCCGGCCAGTCTATCACATTTACGGCGGAATTTAGGCCGGTTGCAAGTGATCGTCCTATAAGTCCCCAGTCTATTGTTGTTAAAAGAGTATTTGCAAATGTCAGGGCGGTATTGATACCCTCGCCAATAGTAGAACCTACCAGAGACCAATCTAATGCCCCTACAAAGCCATTTATAAATGTTCCTATACTCTGTGCTATCTTCTTTGATGTTTCTTTGATTTTCGCCCAGTCTATGCCCTCTAGTGCTGCGTTGATCTTTTCCGCCACCATCGCGCCAATTTCTGAAAAATCCGCCTTTTCCCATGCGTCTTTTATCATCTGCGCGAGATTTGCAAACTTGTCTCCGACTTTCTCAGTCTCGAAAGAGTCCGCCGGATTAGTTGCACCAGATCCGCCGCCGTTATCGTTGTTGTTGTCCTGTAATATATTTAACTCATCAATTCCGGCTGTAGCCGTTGCAAGTTTCTTTGTGCTCGCTGTTGCTTTGTCCAGACTTTCCGCATAATTTCCTACAACCTTTTTTGCATGAGTAAATGTTGACTTTCCTGTTAATGCAGCGAAAAATTGACCGATGGCGTTCGTTGCTTCAATCAGTTTTGATATAAAAGCGTTAATAATAGGGGTAACGGCATTTATAAGCGGCTCAAATGCTGCAATTATGCTATTTCCAAGCTGTTTCAACCCAGACTGCATAGCAGAAATATTTTTATTGAACTCTGTACCCTTTGCCGCCGAATACTGCGCCAGTGTGTCAAAGCCCTGCTTCATGGTGTTTAATAATGCCGTAATTGCCCGGCGTAATACCATAAATGCAAATAAGCGTGTTACGCTCCTTATTTTCTTACCAAGTCCGTTAAATGCTGCGCCAAGTTTGGAAATCTGAGATTTTAAGCCCCTCAATGCTCCGGCGGCTTTCTTACACGCTGCAACAATCCCGGAACCAATAGAACCCAGTTTTGCAAAAGCTCCCTTTACTGCTCCACTAATTCCAGAAAGTACCGTTTTTAGGCGGCTTGTCTGCTCCGTTGCACCGGTCAAAGAGTTTTTATAATTTCGCATCTGTTCCGATGCTTCCGCTAAATCCTGCGCCGCCCTCTCGTATGCCGTAGAATCAAAAGCCTTTGCGCCGCTCTCCATCTGCTTCATGGTGTGCTTTGCCTGATTCATGCCATCTATGAGGTCCTGCATATCTGCGTTGAACTTCTCCGTACCAGAACCAAGCGCAATTTTTTCACGGATGCCAGAAAATGCCGTCTTTAACTGTTCGGCTATGCTTTTTAGTGCCTGCATCTTTCCGCCCATTTTCTGGACATTCTGCGCCGCCTCCGTCTCGGTCTGTGCCACCTCTGCAAATGACTGTTTTATATTGTTTGCTGCATATGTCGCCACGCTTTCGACTTTTTCCACATCCTCAGCAGATCCGAGCCGGGATTTCATAACGCTTTCGTCTGTTGTGCCGTAGTTCTGCAGATTCTCCGCCCAGTTTGGTTTCTCCCAGAAATTAAGCGGCTTTTGTGCGTTTACTTTATCCATAGCCGCATATAACTGATCTAAAGTATTGCACACGTCCGCAATATCATATTGCAAGTTTCTATATTGTTTTGAATTTTCATTAACTCCCGATACTGTTTTAAGTTTGTTTTCTTTGCTCAACAATGTATCAAGCCGGGCCTCTGCCTGTGTGATCTGCTTTCTTAGTTCTTCGGGATTTCCTGATACTTTGATATTAGAAAACGCCGTTTGCAGTTTCTTCTGGAAGTCCTCAAAACTTTCCATTTCCTGCCGTAATTTCTTTGTATTTATGCCGTTCAAAGCCGTTTTCATAGCTTTCAGGCTCTCTATAGTCTTATCTATCCCTTTATCTGCCTTTTGCGTTGTTGCTTCGATTTCAAGGGTGATACTATCCACTTTATCCGCCACGTTTAACACCGCCTTTCGTTTTCCGGCACTAAAAAAGAGCCGGGATTTTCTCTCGGCTCTACGCGGCTCTGCATTCGTCAATTATTTCTTAGATCCTACGATAACAGCAACACATAAAAACGCCGTTACACATACGATTGTTGTACAAATAATAGCAATCATTTTTCTTTTCTCCTTTCCTCGTAGCCTATTTTGTAGGCTTTTCTTATTGAATCAACAAGCCAGTCCTGAAACTCTCCTGGCGTGTTGTATCCGTCCACAACAATTTTTTCAATTTCTGCCAGTCTGTTATTTTGTGTCTTTGCATCAGAATAACCGACATTATAAGCAACGGTTATAATGTCCGTAACCGCTCCGACATCCTCCAATTTTTTCACAGTAGGCAATGTGCAACCGTACATTTTCCCATATACGGCGATTTTATGCTTTACTTTTCCCATCCCTACACCTCTACAATCTCGCTAGGGCTGCAATTAAGGCACACAGCTATTTTATTTATGGTTTTTATTGTTGGCTCCCTCTGTCCTCTTAAAATAGCCGTTATTGTGCAATTACGAACGCCGCACCCTTTGGCAAGCTGTTCTTGTGTCAAATCTTTTGCACACATCAGATCAATAATCTTTGCTTTGTTTGCTTTCATCGTGATACCTCCATAAACAGAAAAAAGCCGGATGATTTACACCCGGCTCATGGCTCTACTTGTCGTTATTTGATTATATTTTATAGGATTTTTTTAGATTTAACAATATTTTATCGGTAACACCGATTTTTTACCTTGAAAAAATAGGCTAACCTGTGGTATATTGAAGATAGAAAAAGGGAAAGCCAGAGAAGCGGCTACCCTCAACAGTGATTTACCTAATTACTTAGGCCGTCAACTATTCGCAGTAGTTGGCGGCTATTTTCGTTTATCCTTGAAAATCTTATAGCAAAGACCAACAAGGGCAACAATGAATATACAAAACTGAATCAAATCAGAATATGTAACCATTGGCAACGCCCTCCTTTCTTTCGTCTGGAGGGTTAGCCCCTCCGATAAAGAGGGTAAGCCGCCCGGCTCTCTGGTTTCCCATGTATTTATATTATCATCTTACTGTAAGGCTTTCAATCAAATTCTGACCGGATCGCCTTTTTTATTTTTGGAAAATTTACGGGGGTGAGTTGGCGGCGGCTCGCCCAGAAATACACCCCCCACCCAGGGCCTCCGCTCCGTTCGCCCGGTTCTTTCTGTGCAGCTGCCATCTACAGCCGGGACGCACACCAGAATCACACAAAATCATGCTTTATTTTATATTTTGTCACAAGATTGTCACAAAAAGCATATAAAAAAGCCTCGGAGTGCTGATTTTACTAGCATTCCAAGGCTTTACATATCAAGTATTTTTTCTTTACACCTTTGCTATATAAATTGAGAGTTAGTGAAGAAATGCTATCAAATCCCCGTAGCCCTTGGCAGGGTATAAGAAACGCGGCACGCTCGCGCTCTGTCGC
>ENA-ORPH01002849-ORPH01002849.1-human-gut-metagenome-genome-assembly--contig:-NODE-2849-length-13704-cov-3.269910_pt1 | contig 13704 bp, 10 predicted proteins | sample MGYA00242142_ERZ509074 | MGnify/ENA primary metagenome ERZ509074 (study PRJEB26280, sample SAMEA2338724) | human gut metagenome | biome: human gut; feature: human-associated habitat; material: faeces...
TGAGGCGTACTCTGGGCGCCATCCACTAAAATCACGGCTCCTTTTCTGTGCACCATCTCCGCAATCTCCTTTACAGGATTGACCCTGCCCAGCACGTTGGACACCTGGGTGATGGCTACGATTTTAGTCTTCTCCGTTATCAGCGCTTCCACTTCCGCAAGGTCAAAGCTGCCGTCCTGTTTGCATTCCATGAATTTTAAGGTGGCGCCGGTATTTCTTGCTACCATCTGCCAGGGAAGAAGGTTGCTGTGGTGCTCCATAACGGAAACCAGAATTTCGTCCCCCGCTTTTACGTGGCTTAAGCCGTAGCTGTATGCCACCAGGTTGATGCTTTCCGTGGTATTTCTTGTAAAAATAATTTCACCGGGGAGCTTGGCATGAATAAAGTCTGCCGCCACTTCTCTTGCCTTTTCGTAGGCGTCGGTCGCTTCCACCGCCAGAGGATAAAAACCGCGCAGCGGATTGGCATTATGACGCTCGTAAAATTCTGTTTCCGCATCCAGTACACACCGGGGTCTCTGGGATGTTGCCGCATTGTCCAGATATATATTGCCGGTCTTTACGAGCAGTGGGAAATCTTTCCTATATTGTATCACATCCATCTTAAGAAAGCACCTCCTTTAATCCGTTCTGTATCCATTCCTGAGCCTTTTCTTCGGAAAGGAGTCTGCCGATGCGGTCAATGGCTGCCCTTGCCATAATGTCCTCCGCTTCTTTTTTGCCGATGCCCCTGCTTTCAAAATAAAACAGGGTGTCCTCGTCCAGTTCGCCGATGGTGGCGCCATGGCTTCCGGCAACGGTTTCCTCGCTGCAGAGAATCACCGGAATAGTCTGGTTCTGCACATCATCGCCCAGCATAAGCACGGTTTCGGTTTCTTCGCCTTCCGCACCTACGGAGCCTTTTTTGAAATCAATGGTACCGCGGAACACTTTCTTTGCTTTGTCCTTCAGTGCACCGTCCGCCTTAATCCGGGACCTGGTTTCTTCTCCGAAATGGTTGACAACCATGTTGATGTCAAGCAGCTCTTCATCCTGTACCAGATACCCTAAATCGGCATCAAAGGAGGCTTCCTTCCCCACTAAGTCGGTCAGGGTTTCTCCGTAAATATTGCCCTGTCCCAGCATAACCTGATACAGCTCCAGGCTTCCCTCTTCTTCCACTTTCGTTTCAATCCGGTTAATTAAAGAGGTTTCCTTTCCCGTCTTCATGACCTGTACGAGTTTTACCCGGCTGCCTTTTCCCACATGGATTTTCGTCAGGGCTTCCAGATGGGAGAAATCCGCATACTGCATATACACTTCCACTTCTTCTTTTTCCTTTGCGGAAATCTCTATCTGCTTTTTCTCATAGTTTCCGCCGGATACCTGCAAAAATACCGGTGCATTTTTACTTCCTACCTGTATGGTTTCGCTTCCGCCTTCTTCTTCCCAGGGCAGTACGGCATCGTTCATTTTGAGCCAGTACCAGGTCTTGGACGGCAGTGCGTTTACTGTTCTTTTCATTTCACTCATCTTTTTCACTCCTTGCCTGTTATCCGATGCTTCCCTTCATTTCCAGACGGATCAGATTGTTCATTTCCACCGCATATTCCATCGGTAATTCCTTGGATACGTTGTCCGCAAAGCCGCTGACAATCAGGGCTCTTGCCTCTTCCTCCGTTAAGCCTCTGGACATCAGGTAAAAGACCGCATCGTCGCTGATGCTTCCGATTTTGGCTTCATGTCCGATGGATGCTTCCTTGGTGCGCACATCCATGGCGGGAATGGTATCGGAGCGGGACTCGGAGTCCAGCATCAAAGACTGGCAGGACACTGCCGATTTGGTGCCCGTTGCATTCTTCTGTACCACCACGCTGCTCCGGAAGGTGCTGATGCCGCCGCCCTTGCTGATGGAACGGGTATTCATATAGGAGCTGGTATCCGGCGCCGCATGCACAACCTTGGCTCCGGTATCTAAGTTCTGTCCGGCTGCCGCAAAGGTTACGCCTGTAAATTCCATTTTTGCCCCTCTCCCCTTTAAGATACTCATGGGATAAAGGTAGCTTACATGGGAACCGAAGGAACCGGATACCCATTCAATAGTACCGCCTTCCTCCACAAGCGCTCTCTTGGAGTTTAAGTTATACATGTTCTTGGACCAGTTTTCAATGGTGGAATAACGCAGCTTGGCATTTTTTTTCACAAACAGCTCCACGCAGCCCGCATGCAGGTTTGCCACATTGTACTTGGGAGCGGAACAGCCCTCGATGAAATGAAGATTGGCTCCTTCATCCACAATAATCAGAGTATGTTCAAACTGTCCGGCACCCTTGGCATTCAGTCTAAAATACGACTGTAAGGGAATGGACACGTCCACGCCCTTCGGCACATAGACAAAGGAACCGCCGGACCATACCGCACCGTGAAGCGCCGCAAATTTATGGTCCCTCGGGGTAATCAGCTTCATGAAGTATTCATGTACCATGTCGGCGTATTCACCCTGCAGGGCGCTTTCCATATCCAGATATACGACACCCTGCGCCGCCACCTCGTCCTTTACATTGTGGTAAACCAGCTCGGAGTCGTACTGGGCGCCCACGCCGGCAAGGGACTTTCTTTCCGCCTGCGGAATACCCAGACGTTCAAAGGTTTCCTTGATGTCCTTGGGCACGTTTTTCCAGTTGTTCTTCATATCGCTGTGCGGACGCACGTAGGTGGCAATGTGGTCCATATCCAGTCCCTTGATGGAAGGGCCCCAGTCCGGCACCTTTAATTCCTGATATATTTTCAAAGACTGCTGCCGGAACTCCCGCATCCATTCCGGGTCATGCTTTTCCTTTGAAATCTGGTCTACGATTTCCGGGGTCAGACCTTCTTCGATACGGAAGGCATCGTGTTCTTCGTCTTTTATGTCATAGACACTGCGGTCAATGTCATCCACATATGTTTTTTCTTCCATATTTGTGATTTCCTCTCTTTTTCCTGACTTTCTTGCTTTCCTGCCACTTTTCTTTTCTGATGTCTCGTTTTCCTGCCGCATCAGTTTGCCTTTTGCTGACTCAGCTTTTCTGCTGCTTCAGTTTGCCTTTTGCTGATTCAGCTTTTCTGCGCTTCAGTTTGCCTTTTGCTGACTCAGCTTTTCTGCGCTTCGGCGGCTTTTATTTCTCGTCACGTAACTCGGTGAAGCCGTTTTCATTGATGACATCAACTAAGGAAGCATCGCCCTCTTTTACCACAATTCCGTTTTCCATGACATGGGTTACATCCACATGCAGGGACTCTAAGATTTTCGTGCTGTGTGTGATAATGAGCAGGCTTCCCTTGCATCTTTCCTGATAAATCTGGATGCCCCTGGAAACGGTTCTTACCGCATCCACATCAAGACCTGAGTCTGTTTCATCCAGAATGGCAAGGGACGGCTCCAGCATTAGAAGCTGCAGGATTTCGGCTTTCTTTTTTTCACCACCGGAAAATCCGACGTTCAGATCTCTCTCTGCATAGGACTCGTCCATGTTTAAGAGCTCCATCATTTCCAGCAATTTCTTTTTATAGGTAAAAAGACGAATTCTTTCTCCGGTTTTATATTCCAGTGCGCTCCGGATAAAAGCGGAAAGGGTTACGCCCGGTATTTCCAGAGGATTCTGGAAGGAAAGGAAAATTCCTTTCTTAGCTCTTTCGTTGACCGGCATATAAGTAATATCTTCTCCGTTAAACAGAATGCTTCCTTCTGTGACTTCGTAACGGGGATTTCCCGCAATCGCATATCCGAGGGTGGATTTACCGGTACCGTTGGGACCCATCAGTACGTGGGTTTCTCCTTTTCCTACCTGCAGGTTAATCCCGTGCAGAATTTCTTTTTCTCCCACATTAACGTGCAAATCCTTAACTGTTAATAACTTGTGGCTCATGGCTTTTCTCCTTTTCTGTTTCTGTTTTCTCTCCTGCGTTATCCTTCTAAAGTGGCGTCTGTGTCTGTGCTTCCGCTGCATTCATGCTTCTGCGTCTGTGCTTCCGCTTGCTTTTGCTGCAGTGTTCATCCTGTGCCCGCTCTTCTGCTCGCTTTTGCTGCCGCGTTCATGCTTTTGTGTTTGCACTTTCACATGCTTTTGTTTTTGCGTTTTGCCGTGTGTTTATGTTTCTGCGTGTTTCTGGAATTCGGTACAACAGGTACAGTGCTCTCTGTGCCCTTCTTCCAAAAGAGACTTCAATGTGTGGCTGTCCAAATAATTGTCAATAACCCGGCTCAGTCCCATCCAGAACGGCATGGTGTAGCATTTGTCCGCCCTCGTACATTTGGTCTCGGACTCTCCCATGCAGGCAACGGGTATCATATCGTTTTCCACCGTCCGCAAAATGTCCCCCACTGGGTATTCCTCCGCCGGTTTTACCAGCCGGTACCCGCCGGTCTTGCCCGAAGAGCTGTCCACCAGATGTGCCTTGGACAATACCGTCATAATTCCCTCCAGATATTTTCTGGAAATTTCCTGCCTGTCTGCTATTTCTTTTAAGGAAATGTATTCCCCGTTATTGTGCTCCGCCAAATCCAGCATCACACGCAGGGCATACCTTCCTCTGGTTGAAATCATCATATGTTGTATCCTTTCTTCCCGGTCATTTCCGGGATGACTGTATGCATCTACCTGTATCCGGTATTCTTCTTTTCCATACTTTCCCATGTAAAAATATTCTATCTGTTTTTCATGAAAAAATGTGCCTGTTACTTCTTAGGCAAAAACGCTTTTTCTCCTATCTTCACAGTAGGAATTATAAAAATTAATTCCCATTGTGTCAATAGGAATTAGTGTACAAATTTGGGAACAAGGAATGTCCGGATAATATGGGGAACCCATTTCCATTCTTGGAATACACATGGCATTGGGAATAAGGTTACGCAGATATACGCAAAAGATTGGAAATACACGTAATTTTCAAATCCGGTTTACGCGGATTTCTACGAAAGTATCAGAATCCGCGTAAAGAGAGAAAAAAATTTATGCGGATTTCTTCAAAAATATCGAACCACGCGTAATGCAGGCAAAATGCTTACGCGGATTTCTTCAAAAATGCTTGTCCGCACGTAAAAAGAAAAAGACGTATGAATTTTTTCATACGCCCTTTCTTATCTATCCGAACCCCTCTTACACGACAAAGTTATGGCACGTGTACAGACGAAAAAGCTGTTGTACTTGACATGTCTGCCCTTCGTGACTAAAATAAGTATACCCCGTACATCAATGTACGATGCAAGTGTTTTTTGACATTTTTTATAAAATTTTTAATGAGTAAAAAGAAAGGGGAAATTTTTATGAGTGACTCTTCCAGGAAATACATGTCTATCGGCGAAGTTGCCAAATCTCTCGGTCTGACACGAAGAATTATCTTAAACTATGAAGATAAAGGGCTCATCCAGGCGGACCACCGTGACAGTGCCACCGGCAACCGTTATTATTCCACTGATGTTTTGTCCGGTATCCGCGCCATTCGTGTCATGCAGAATTTCGGTCTTTCTCTGGATGATATTTACGCCTACTATCACGGAACCACCGATCTGATGCCGCTGATTGCCCGGTTGGAAAAGCTGCGCGATGAGTTGAATTTAAATATTGAAAAACTAAAAGAACGTGTAAAAAGTGAAAATGACTTTGAAATCCAGACCGTGACCATTCCGGCGCAGACTGTTTTCTGCAAAACCCTGCGTGCCGATACCGTGGAAGACAGGAAGGAAGACCTCCGCAGCATCATTCCCGCTGCCCTGCGGCAGTACGGTTCCGACACCACCAAGCGGATGTTTTTTATTTCCTATTCCCTGGACGACCCGAACCTCATTTCCTACTGTGTTGCCGTTCCATCCGACAGTCAGGGCGAAGACGTGAAAAACCTGCCGGAAGAAAAGGCTCTCTGCATCTTTTATCACGGCAGCTATGAGTCCATTCCCTGCATCCGCGACCACATCGTTTCCTATGCCAAAGAAAAAGGACTTTCCTTAAAGGGCACCTGCCAGCACATTTATCTGGAGGGACCTCCCCACCATACGGACCCTGAAAAATTTATCACGCAGGTAGTACTGCCGCTGGCGTAATTTTAAAAATCAGCGTAAGTAATTTATCGTTACATTGTTATTTTACAGCCCCGATAATGTTCTCATTACCAGGTCCACATCCTTATTTTCGAGTTCCTGAATAATATGCAGATATGTTTTTTGTGTTGTTGTCATGCTGGCATGTCCCAATCTTCTTGCCACGCTGGCGATTGACACACCGGCAAACAAAAGCAGCGACGCATGTGTATGCCGCAATCCATGAATAGAAATCACAGAAATTCCACAGTCTTTACAATGCCTTGCCAGGACATCGTTGACTGTGGAATTATATATTTTTTCTTCACCCACAAAAATAGGTTCATCTTCCGGCAAATTTTTCACCAGTTCCGAAAATTTTACTACAATCTGCCAGTCTATCTGAATTTTTCTTACTGAGGATTTATTTTTGGTTGGCAAAAATCCACCTTTTCCCTTGTAATCCCATGTTTTGCTCACTGATAATGTCTGCCGTGCGAAATCAAAATCTGCCGGTGTAATAGCCAGGGCCTCTGAAAATCTCATGCCCGTTTTTGCTACTAAAAGAATAAACCAATCCCAGTTGGGTTCCTCTTTTATATCAAGGTGTGCAATCAAGGTATGTAATTCAAACTGGTTCAGATATTTTATCTTTTTCGCCCGTGGTGTCTTTCCCTTAATAATAGCTTTTCGTGTGGGGTCTCTTTCTATCATCCCCTCATCCACGGCATCCAAAACAGCCCCTTTTAACTGATGATGAAAATCAAGTGTGGTCTGCCTTTCATGTTCCTTGGCATAATCATTTAAGAGCTGTTGATATGCTGTTCTGGTCAGTTCCGACACTTTCAACTGAGGCGCAAGCTTTTCCACCCATTTATGTGTCATCTGATATTTTGCCAAAGTTGCTTCTCTTATGGCACCTTTTTTGTAAACATCAATCCATTGTCCGTAATAATTGCAGAATAGTTCTGCACCGTTTCTATCGCTAAGCATATACTTCCTCCGTTTCCTATCGTACTTACGCTGATAGAAACAGTTAAAAGTATTTTTGTGGTTAATGCAATCCGTTAATTATCCAATAATGGTTTTATTTCTTCATCCAGGGTCTTTTTCAGGTCCTCAATCAGCAAATTATAATATTTGAATTTGGGAATTGCTTTTTCGTATGCATCCTTATATTTGGGGAAATCTGCCGTAACCTTTATTGCCTGTTCATTGGGAATCTTTCCATTTCGATAATGCATGGCTGCGTACATTATATCCTCTTTTGACGCATACCAGGTAATACTAAAGTTAGTAACCACTTTTTCAATGCATTCCTGCTTCATATTCTCCACAATATTAAGAATGGACTGACCCTTATATTTGTTTTCATCTGCTTCAATTTCAAGCACAAGGTTGGACATAATATCCGCCACTTTCGGATTGTCCTTCCTCAAATCCTCAATATACTGCTTAACCTCTTCTATTTGTTTCTGCCTCTGTTCCGGTGAAACTTCCGTATCGTCATCCGGTGAAACGATATTTTGAATCAAATTAATAATGTACTCATAGTCAATTTTGGTGTGACTGTAAGCCATCAATTCATAATCTCCGTCAATCACAGGACCGTCCGTTTCATCCGGGTTATCCTCTGAGTCCTCTTCCAGTTGTGCTTTGGCATTCAGATATTGTCCCACGTAGTCTACATATTCCTCTTCTGTAATACCATATCCCTCAAGCATACTCTCATCATACTGTGAAAAGGATTTGAGTTGCGCAAACAACCTGTCAAAATTCTGGAACATCTTAACAAACACAATCTTTTCCTTTTTTGACATTGTTGGAACTTCTGCCGGTGTTTCCGCCGATGCCCTCAATGCTTTCAGGGATTTCCGAAACGCAGGTTCAATCTCCTCCCAATCTGCCAGCATAGATACTTCTGTACTTCCTGCAGAATAGAGTCTGACCGCATTGTCTACACTGTCCTTAAACAACTTCGGTGCCTGGAATGTCACAATTTGACCATATGTCTTATTCTTATCAAAGATACGATTTGTACGGGAAAATGCCTGTATCAAATCATGAGGTCCCATGGGCTGTCTGTCAATAAATATGGTAGACATGCAGGGGGCATCAAATCCTGTCAGCAGCCTGTCCACTACAATGACAATATCCAACTGTTCATTTCTGCTCTTAAATTTAGGTTCCTTTCTTGCAAGACGTTTATTTAAATTTGCATTATATCCTTGTATCTGGGAAAGTTCATATTTTGTTCCGAACATTCCATTATAATCATCCAAAGATGATTGCATCTTTTGTTGATTTACATGAGAACTTTCTTCATTTTCCGTAACCGAATAGGTAATGGCAAACTTAGGAAAATCCGGTAAAACCTGCTTAATTTTCTCATCAATCTGCAATTCGGTTTCCCCTTTTTTTACCCGTTTTAACAAATCATAATATTTTTGTGCGGACTGAATGGAGCTTGTGGTCAGCAAGCCTTCATAAGTCTGACCTTTTCCGTTCTGAAATCCTAACTTATAAAATGATTTATTCAGGATAATGTCTAAAACCCGAAGCATATGTGTTTCATTGTCATAGATGCTGCTATCCGTTTCATCCGTTATGTTTTTGGGACCATTATGTTCTACCTGAAATCCCAGTACAGCATTATCATGAATAGCATTCTGAATCGTGTACTTATGCAGACGTTCTCCATACAGTTCATCCGTAGTACGCGGTAAATCTCCCATTTGCGGATAAGGGTTTTCTGCAAATCGAGGTGTTCCGGTGAAACCATACCAAAGAGAATTTCCAAAAAATCTTTCCAGTTCCCTCTTTGTTCCCGGTGTAACTGCTCTATGGCATTCGTCTACCACAAAGGCAATCTTCAGATTTTTTATCTTTTCATAATCCGATGTCCCTTCTTCCAATTTTTTAGTGATAAGTCTCTGTAATTTCTGAATTGTTGTTACAATCACCTGACGGTCCGCGGATTTTAACTTTTTCTTCAGGTCAAAAACATTGTCTGTTTCATCCACATCAATAAGGTCATTGTTGGCGTAGGCCTGAAATGCCATCGTTGTCTGCGTATCCAGGTCTTTTCTGTCAATCAAGAAAATGGCTTTATCAATAGAAGGAATATCCATCAAAAGATTTCTGGTTGCCTTATAGGAAGTCAGTGTCTTTCCGGAACCCGTTGTATGCCACACATAACCGGATTTTCCTGTCTTGGATGCCTCACGGATAGCTTCTATCGCATGTATCTGATATGGTCTTAGTAAGATTAGCTGTTTTTTTTCCTCATCTAGCACCGTATATCTTGCTATCATCTCATGCGCTTCCGGAATCCGAAGCACACTCTTGGCAAAATCCAGATAATTGGACACTGGATTATTTTCCCTATCCAGCCATCCACTAATAAACTTGGAATTTAACTCCGTATCGCCGGCTGCGGAGAAATACTTGGTATCCACTCCATTGCTGATAACAAACATCTGAACTGCGGAAAAAACACCTGTAAATTTACCTTCTCCAATGTACTTTTTAATCTGCCAAAATCCATCCATATAAGAATGCTGTTTATTTTTTAATTCTATATGTATCATAGGCAGTCCGTTAATCATGAGCGTAACATCAAATCTACGGTCCTGTGCTTTTGTCTCACTGTCTTCATCTGCCAACGCCCTATACTGGTTAATTACTTCATAAACACTGCTGCCGCCCGCAATATGCTCATGATTCATTACTACCAGATGTAATTTCTCCGTATCTCGTTGAACATGAACCATAACCTTTCCGTTTTCACCGACAAGCCATTCTCCCGCCTTGTAAAAAGAAGAAAACTGTAATTGGTTCTTTACTTGCTCAAATTCCGCATCGGATAAGTGCTCACCGTTTAATCTGTCCTTGTTGTTTTGTTCCAATATGTAACGGAAATTCTTCCAAAGGTCTTCTTCCGTCTTCAAATCTGCCCTATAAGTCCATTGGGACTCTCCGTAAACTAACTGGTCAATCAGTTTTTGTTCGATTAACGACTCTAATTCTGCCATGGTTTTCTCCTTTTCCGTATATTTTTATTTATATTATCGAAAATATGCGTATTTTTTGCCAATTTTTACTTTTGCTGGTGAAGAGTGATGAGGTGGTCGAGGTGGGTAAAATAGACTCCTATACTCTGTTGCTCTAAAAAAGTTGGAACAAAAATTTCCACTTTATTTATAGCCGCCTTAGACAGGCTCGGAACTCCTGTAGATTCATCCATCATTTTCCAATTTACATTTTGAAAAATATCAAACACAAAATTCAAATCATAATTATCTTTAGGAATGCAGTAAAATAGCGTATCTACTGTCCAGAATGGCGCTTTTAAAATATATGGCTTATCGATTGTTCCTTTTCTTCCAATACCAATGGCATCTTTATCATCAGAAAGAGCTTCTGAAACACTCAGCATATAACCGCCAGTTCCATATACCGGAATATCTCCATTTTCAAGATGTTTATAATCTCTACCATTACAAACTTCTATCGCATCTCCCAGCTTACGCTGTTCCCAAACACTAACCAAACATTACATCACCCTAACAACAAATTTTTCACTTCATCATCTAAGCATAAATTACATAATATTTATTATATTACATTCCTTTTCATATTGCTCACTCTGTATTTACGATAACATTCAGCGTAAGTTATAATTCATGCTTAACACATCTTCCGATTTTCGTTTATACTCAGTTTTGTCATGAACCGCACGTAAAAGTATTTTGAATGCTATACAAACATGTTTTGAAGCATATATTTCTTCAAATTCTTCAAATCTTCGCACTTTTGCTGGTGAAGGGTGATGAGGTGGTCGAGTTTCTGAAAATAGCCCCCTATTTTATGTTGTTCTACTTCAGACGGCATGAACAAATTTATATCAAAAATATTGTCTTTGTTAATGAATTTGGTTGCATTACCAGTTTGCATCCGTTCAAAATAACCACTGTCTTTATATTTATCAAATATCAAATGAACAAAATATGCATCTACCAAATTTTTATTGAATACTATTCTTAAAATATTCCATGCAATCAGGAATTCTCCTTGATTTTCAACAATTGTAGAAGGACCTATTGTTCCAATATTTGCAAAGAGCATATCCCCTTTTTGCGGAGTATATTTGGGAAAATATTCATTATACTGTTCTTTCTTTAAATATCTTACATCCGTAAAATCAATACTTCCAGCAGTGATATGTTTTGCCTGTAAGACTGGAATACCCTCATTTGAATATATCACTTTATCCGCTGTGGTATTGATACCTTGATAGGCATCTATAATCACATCTTTTAACTTACGCTGTTCCCAATCGTCTGTAAATCCATCAAATCGAATTTCTGGAACTAAACTTCCATTTTGCGGAAACATTTTTTGAAGCATAAATTTTTTTAATTTTTTCGCTTCATCACACTTCCGTTGGTGAAGAGTGATGAGGTGGTCAAGTGTGGAAAAATACTTTCCAATCCCTTCCTGTTCTTCTATATCTTGTGGTATTTTCAGTTTAGTATTAAAGAAATCTGCTGGTGCAATATTAAGAAGTCCATGGTTTCTCGCACCTTCCGCAGCTATCTCGTGAATATCTTTATGCCAAAGATTCGTATTATAATACCAAACTAAAAAATTGGAATCTATCGGTGCACCCTCCTTTATACCAAACACAATATATAGCGTCGATAAAACACCGTTTTCGTAACTTTCCAATCTTTTAACTGCGCCCCATGGTGCATCTGTAGATGTACTCTTATTATATGCAAATTCTCCTTTTCGGATTAAGTAATATCCTCTAACATCTTTACTTGCTACTCTCTTATCAAAAAATTCATTCTGATTAATCAGGCCATATTGCGCAGATATCGTAAGGGGAAGTTCTGACACTAAATCTTGGTTTTTCCTTGTTACACGATCAGCCAAATCTCCCAGCTTACGCTGTTCCCAATCGTCCTGGTACCCTTTGAATCTAATTTTAGGTTTTGCCATATCCATTACCCCTCCATTTTTCCAATCAGCTCATTCAACGACTGCATGATTTCTGCATCTGACGATGTCAATTCTTTGAGAAGTGCCACGAACTCATTCTGCGCCTGCTCCAATTCCCTGTCTGTGTTGGTCATACTGGTCAGAATTTCCTTTAAGTCGATTTCCTCTTCCTTTTCAAAATTATCAACATACCGGGGAATATTCAGATTAAAATCATTTTTCTCAATATCTTCAAAACTTGCGAGGTACGCTTCTTTATCAACAGTCTCCCTATTACTGTAGAGGGTCATAACAGACTCAATATGTTCATCCGTCATGGCATTCTGTTTCTTACCCTTTTCAAATTTCTGTGATGCATCTATAAAAAGAACATCTCGACCATCCCTATGTTTTTTTAATACAATAATGCAAGTAGGAATGGATGTATTATAGAAAAGGTTTGCCGGCAATCCAATTACTGCATAAATATTACCGGAACGAAGAAGTTTTTCACGTATCTTTCCTTCTGCTGCGCCACGGAAAAGAACTCCATGAGGCAGTACGATTGCCATTGTTCCATTACTTTTCAAATGATAAAGTCCATGCAGCAAAAAGGCATAATCTGCTTTAGACTTCGGGGCCAGCACGCCATAATCACTAAAACGTTCATCTTGTAAAAAGCCTGCAGCCGCACTCCAATTAGCAGAATACGGCGGATTCATCAGTACCATATTAAAATCTGTTTCTTCACCGGTCGGCCAGTCCCCATCCAATGTATCACCGTTTCGGAGCATTTGGTTATCCGGAGAGATTCCATGTAAAATCATATTCATCCGTGCCAGGTTATAAGTTGAGGTGTTTAACTCTTGTCCATAATATCTGATATAATTCGGCTCTGTAGAATACTTTTTCGCGTTAAGCAGCAACGAGCCGGAACCCATACAGGGGTCATATACCGATAACCCTCTTTTCTCTTCCTGTCCTGCTATAGCTATCTTCGTCAATATTTTCGATACCGCCTGAGGTGTATAGAACTCTCCCGCTTTCTTTCCTGTTTCCGAAGCAAACTGACCTATCAGATATTCATATGCATTTCCCAATATTTCTGCATCGGAATTTAATAAATCTGCCTTATCAATTTCCTTAATTAAATTGGATATGGTATCGCTCTGTTTCTGGTCCCCGGTTCCCAAACGATTGGAATACAAATCAATATCTGTAAATAAATCCGCAAACAAAGGGTCACTCTGTTCAATATTGTTAAAAGCTTTTTGCAACTGTTCCCGATTAAATGAATTTGTCCTTGCCGCATCTGCAAAGCACGTATATGTAAGGTCCGGTTCAATTACATAATGGCACTCTGATTTTATCTGTTCTATCAATTCCTCTGCGCTGTCATCTGCAAGTGCTTCTTTATATGCTTCCAATGCCATTTTCAAATTCTGTGGTTTTTCATCATAAATCAAATCATATACTTTTATTAAAAAGGAATCGGAAAGATACTTATAAAAGACAATCCCCAATAAATAATCCTTGTATTCATTTGCATCCATTTTGGAACGCAGAATGTCTGCCCCGCTCCACAATACACTAATCAAATCCTTACTGCTTTCTAACTCTGCCATTTTCTTTCCTCCCATAATAATCTTTGTTTTTCTCTTGTTAACTCGCTTTTTCTCACATTT
>ENA-ORPH01002859-ORPH01002859.1-human-gut-metagenome-genome-assembly--contig:-NODE-2859-length-13650-cov-5.304377_pt1 | contig 13650 bp, 13 predicted proteins | sample MGYA00242142_ERZ509074 | MGnify/ENA primary metagenome ERZ509074 (study PRJEB26280, sample SAMEA2338724) | human gut metagenome | biome: human gut; feature: human-associated habitat; material: faeces...
GGTCCTTGACGGAACCGGCGGGATTGAAGTATTCCAGCTTGGCCAAAAGGCGGGCCTTGAGGTCATACTTTTTTTCAAGATGGGTGAGCTCCAGCAGGGGGGTGTGGCCGATGAGCTGGGCGGCGGAAGTGTAGATATTTGCCATAGGAATGCCTCCTAACATGAAATAGACTAAAGCGGTAGATTTACCATGGGAATGTTATACACCCTGGGCGGGGATTTGTCAAGAGAAAAGCTCCCCGGGAGGGGAGCTTTTTGGTGGGGCAATTAGTCATGCTTGCGCAGGAGGGCGGCGGAGCCGAGGGCTGCGGCGACGGCAGCGGCGACGGCCAGGCCGACCAGGTCATTGGCGCCGGTGGAGGGATTGGGCTGCTGGGCCGGTTTCTCCTCTTCGGCGGGGCGGATGATGACGATGGTGCCGGGGTTATCGGGGGTGGGAGGGACGATCTCGCCGGTGGCTGGGATTACTTCAGTCTGCATTTTATGTTTGCAAACTGTGCACTCCTTATGCATGGAACCGGCTGTGGTGGCGGTTGCAGGGGTATCGATAATCCAATCACTGGAGATATGATCCTCTACATAAAACACTTTGCACTCACACTCACGGATGTGATTTGTACCGCTGTCAGTAACTATTGTGTACGCATGGGGCTTCTTGTCTGTTATTGCATTGCACTTTATACACTTATGCCAGTGATACTCATTGTCTACTGTATCTATTGTCCATTCGGTGGTCCAAACATGCTCACAAGTTGTGCCAGTGGATTTATTGTAGCCACAGTCACTGCAAACATCACCCACGAAATTGTGATATTTTTCGACTACATTTCCACACACACAAGTGCCAATATGCTTTTCATTATCATTGGCATTGGGAGCCCATGTGTAAGAATGGCTTACCTTGGCACTGTAACCACAGCTGCCGCAGATGTTCGAATGAGAGCCATCATGATTGTCTCTATGACCAGTCACATTGTGCGGCTCTTGTGTAGTTGTATCATAAGCTTTGCAGATGGTACACTGATGAGCATGATGATAATCTCCTGTGTCGTGCCATGCTTCATCCCAAACATGCTGGTGGGTAGAGCCGCCGCCGGTTTCGGGGGTCTGTGTGGTAACGCGGAGGTACTTATAGGCGCCGTAGTTTGCGGAATTGAATTCCTCCAGTGGGTTACCGGTAGTGCTAGTGCTGGCGTAGCACTTATAGCCGGAGCCTAAGTCAAATGCACCGTTGGCGTGGCCATCTTTATTGGTGGAAATAAGATTGCCATTGGTATTTATAATTACTACTTCGGCATTGATGGTAACATTGCCAAAGGAATAAACCGGCAGGAAATTGCCGCTGATAGTCAGGCTGGTATTGGATGCATTTTCAGCATTTTCAATGATAATTGTCGAATATGCTCCTTCGCCCAAGATGGCATGATGGCCAGCATTGTTAATGCTGTTTGTCCCAATCAGCTTGATATGGAACTGGGCACTGGAATAATTTAGATTGGTCATAATCACGCCCGTGCTGCCACCCGTACCGGTACTGCTAATGGTAGCATTATTGAGGGTGAAGTCGTTTGCGCTATCACAGAAGATGTTATAATCCTGTGCAGTACCATCGGTAATATTGCCATTTACATCGGTCTTGTAGTACTTGCCTACATACATGGTCTGGCCTGCGATGGTGTAATTGGCAGCGACCTGGGGGGTGGTGTACGCATCGCCGCGGGTGATGGTGAGGCTATTGTTCTTGACGGTAGTTTTGACATTGGGGGCAATGGCTTTTGTATCGGTACCTACCTTCAAGTAATGCCCTTCATTAGCGTTCTTGATATAGGCATTGATTGCGCCGCCATATGCCAATTTATTGTCATGAGCATTGGTGGCGGTAATGCGGGTATTTTCACCACTGACGATGAGATTATACAGAGTATTAACTTCACCGCCTGTAGCCCTACCAGCTGTGATGGCATTGAAGTACTGAGAATTGTTTTTGGCGGTGACAGTGGCATCATTGCTAACGGTGATATTGCCAACCGCACGGATGGCGTTGCCGCCAGCTTTGGCTTCTGCCGTTACTGTGCCGCCGGAGATGGTGACAGCGCCATTGACATGGAGGGCGGAGGAGGCTGCATTGCTGTCTTCGTATTGTTTGCCCTGTGTGGTGCTGTTATTGGTGATGGTGACGGTGCTGCCGGTGAAGGAGGCATTGCCGCCGACCTGGACGGTGGGAACATTATTGGAGGTGCTGGTGGCTTTGAGGGAACCGTTCGTTACGGTGAGGTTGCCTTTGATATCGATGGCTCTAGTAGCATTGGATTTGGCAGTAACAGCAGCGCCGCCGGTGATGGTGAGATCCTTGTCGGATTTAATTGCATAGCTAGTCGTTCCACTTGTATCAGCAGTTACAGTAAAGTCGTTACCGCTGATTATAATAGATCTAGAAGTATCATAAGCGGTTGCAATAGCGGGGTCGCCAGCTATTGTTTTTACCTCGAGAGAACCCGTACCGGAAATCTTGAGATCACTCGACTTGAAATACGAATAGATGCCATATGTGCTAGCGGTTATGCTATTTTTACCCTCGAAAACGATATTAGAAGTGCCATAGATGCCCGTCGTACCTCTGGCATCAATATTAGTAGCATCTTTAACATGGAGGACATAATCGGTGGCATCAAAATAGATATTGTAGTTACTGGGGTATGTGCCGCCCATTACAGGTTTGCCATTTTGGATGGTGTAGGCAGTATTCTTGTAAAGATTAGTGCCGGCAACATATACATTGGATTTTTCGAGGGCGGGGGTGGGGGTGGGTTTAACCCAAACCTTTTGGAAGGTATTAAGCTCTTCGGCAGTAGTTTTAGTCCAGTCAGTGATACCATTGCCATTTATACCATTACAATCGTAACCAGCTGCAACTTCGATGGACTTGAAACTAACCGCCTTACCACTAGAGTTTTGGTTAATGACATTGAATTCCGCATTATCAGCAATTGTCAGCTTCCCGCCGTTGACTGTTGCAGCTTTGGAACCGTTACTAACTGCTCTTAGTTTTGCATTTTCTGAAACTGTAAGTTCATAAGAACTAGCAAGGCCAATCGCATCGCTAAGCTGTCCACTATTTTCATTGGTAATATTCACCACAGCATCGCCGGTAATGGTAACATCACCACTGTTCCAAACAATACTGGATCCGGCTGTATTGCTCTCAATGGTGAGCTTGCCATTTCCATTGATAGTCAGGGAGCCTGCAAATTGACTCACAATACTACCTTCACCTTTGGTCTTTATAGTGCTATCACCTTCAAGGTTGATAGTAACACTCATCATCCAAACCTGAATACTTTGCGTATCTGTTGTATTTATCTTGGCATTTTTAAGGTAAAGAGTATTGCCATCACGACGGACATTCCATGTCTTTTGTTGCGCTTCCGTCTTCAATTCTCCTATACCGCCATTGGTATAATAATATTTTCCATCTTCTATTACTGTACCAGCAATCTTTATAGCTGGTGTTTCAGCCAGGGCGGTGGTGGGGAGTAGGACAAAGACTAAAGCCAGCGCGAGCAGGGCGCTGAGCAGGCGTTTTTTCATGGGGGTGGGCCTCCTTTTCATTTTTCTTAAAATTGTGGTTTTACTGGGCGCAGAGGCCCTACTTTCAGCCCCCATAATACCCCCTTTTAGGGGGTATTTTTCGCCCAGGGGGCGAAATGCGGGCAAAGCGGTGTGAATTGCAGAAACGCCCTAAAAAGTGCACAAAAAGCCCCCGCGATGGAAGGCTTTTTGCTAAGAATGGGAATATATGGCATCTCCAAATATTATTAACCGTTACATAATGCCGCCGGCGGTGGAGGTATAGACGCCCAAGATGAAGGCCACAATGCACAGCACGGCGCAGACAAGGGTATCGGTTTTCTTTTGGCGGGCCATCAGCTTGGCCAGCAGGGCATCGTAGTTTTCGCGGTTTTGGTCGTAATCCGGCTGGGCGGCCAGGGTCTCTTCCATCTTTTTGCCGTACAGGCGGTAATCCGCATAGGTAAGGGCGGGCATAAGCACGATGAAAAGCAGGAAAAACAGCATGGCTGGTGCCTCCGTTCTATTGGGATAAGATGCAGGGAAGCTCCGGCCGGAAAACCGACCGGAGTATGGCCCGTGCTAAATTCCGGAATCAGTGCAGCAGTGCATTGGGCAGCACGGTGACGATGCCGGGGATGTAGGTGAAGAGGAACAGATCGACGATGAGAACCGCCAGGAAGGGCAGTACCTGCCGGATGACCTTCTCCAGGCGAACTTCGCAGATGCTGGAGGAGACGAAGAGGTTCATGCCGATGGGCGGGGTGATCTGGCCGATGGAGAGGTTGATGATCATGATAATACCGAAGAAGGTCTTATCGATGCCATAGGCGCTGATCAGCGGGACCAAAACGGGGGTGAGCAGGGTGATGGCGGCGACATTATCCAAGAGGGCGCCGGCCACAAACAGCGCCAGGTTAACGAGCAGCAGAACGACAGCGGGGCTACTGGTAATGCCGCTGATGGCAGCAACGATCTGATTGGGGATCTGCTGCATGGTGAGCATCCAGCCGAATACGGCAGCCGCACCGATGAGGAACAGGATCATAGAGGTGCTGACGCCGGTCTTGACGCAGGCCTCATAGGCTTTCTTGATATTGAGCTGCTTAAACACAAAGTAGCCAATGATGAAACCGTACAGAACGGATACGCCGGCGGCTTCGGTAGCGGTGAACTTGCCGCTGTAAATACCGCCCAGGATGATGACCGGGGACAGCAGCGCCAGGAAGCTCTGAATAACGATCTTGGCCTTGCTCTGGGTATGGAACTCAGCGATATCCAGCTCGGAGGTGCCGTAGCCGTTTTTCTTGGCGCGGAAGTACTCGACGACCATAAGGCTGAGGCCCATGATGATGCCGGGGATGATACCGCCGGTGAACATCTCCAGGACGGAGACATCGGCGACGATGGCATACATGAGCATGGTGCCGCTGGGAGGAATAATGAGGCCCAGCAGACCGGAGGAAGCGATAACAGCTGCGGTATATTCTTTCTTATAACCGGCTTTTTCCATGGGCTCTACCATGATGCCGCCGATGGCAGCGGCCGTAGCGGTAGCGGAACCGGAGATAGCGCCGAAGAACATGCAAGCCAAAGTGGTGACCATGGAAAGGCCGCCTTTGAACCGGCCTACCACACGGTTGGCCAGGTAGATGAGCTTATCGGAAACACCGCCCAGGGTCATGACTTCACCGGCCAGGGTGAACATGGGAATAGCCAGCAGAGAGAACTTGCTGACGCCGCTGAGGAGCTTCTGGGTGATGATAAGCGCATTGAGAGTGCCGCCCTGCAGAATGGTGAGCAGAGAGGCGGTGCCCATCGCCATGCCGATAGGAACAGCGATAAGGAGCAGAATGCCGGTGGAAATCAACAGGAATGCAGTCATGCGGTGACTTCCTCCTTTCCTTTTTTGGCAAAGAGATCAGCGAAGCGGTCTACAATGAGGAGGATGAAGTTAAGGATCATGCCAACGGCACCAACGCCTACCACAAAGTAGTACCAGCCATAAGTGATGGGAGAAGAGCCAACAATAACATGCATATTCTCGCCTGTCAACTGGAAGGCCTGGGAGGTAACGACCACCAGGAACGCAATGCTGATGAGATCAGCAATGATGAGGATGACTTCGGTGAGCTTTTTGGGCAACAGATCCACGAAGAATTCCAAGCGGATCTGTTTATTATTGGCCGTAGCAGTGCAGGCCCCCAGGAATACACTGCAGATTAGCAGGAATACAATGAGATCCTGCGACCAAGGCAGTGGAATGAACGCGATAAAGCGGGAAATGATCTGCAGCAGCAGAACCAGGAACATGGCGACCATGACAATGCCCAAAAGGAGATTGCAGACCTTGTTGAAGGCTCCGACCGCAGTTTTCAGCGTTTTGCGGAACATAGAATTACTCCTTTACTGATAAGAGAACTTGAGGAGGGGCAGAGTCGGGCGGGTGTGCCCGGCTCTGCCGTGGAGATGACTCAATCAGTTAGCCTTTCAGCTGGTTGTACAGGGCGGTGAACTCATCACCGTACTGCTTGCAGTAGGACTCGGTTACAGGAGCCAGAGCCTCTTCGAAAGCGGTCAGATCGGGATAGGTGATGGTAACGCCCTGTTCCTCGATGAACTTGAGGTCGGAAGCTTCGGACTCGGAAACGGTCTTAACATCAGCAGCGCAAACTTCCTTGGCAGCATCCAGCAGGATCTGCTGCAGCTCGGGAGACAGGCTATCGAACTTGGCCTTGTTCATGATGAGGGGCTCGGAAACATACTGATGATGGGTAACAGCTAGATACTTCTGAACCTCATAGAACTTACTGCCGATGATATTGGAGGTGGGGTTTTCCTGAGCGGAAACGATGCCAGTCTGCAGACCGCTGTAAGTATCACTCATGGAAAGGGTGGTGGGGTTGGCGTTCAGGGCGGTCAGCATATCAGCGATGAGCTTAGCGGAGCCGACGCGAACCTTCAGGCCGGAGAAATCGGCGGGGCTGTTGATCTCGTTATTGGAGGTAACAACACGGAAGCCATTGGCAGCCCAGCCCAGGATGGTCATGCCCTGCTTTTCGATAGCGGTATTGAGGGTAGCAGCTACATCGCTATCAGCGAAGGTGAGAACATGATCCCAGGAAGTGAACACATAGGGCATAGCGATAACATTGAACAGCGGATCATAGTTGGCGAGGTAAGCATCGGGATCCAGAACCATATCCTGGGCACCGGACTTAACGGACTCCAGCATCTCGGAGCCGGAACCGAGCTGCTCGGCGGGGAAGATATTGATGATGAGCTGTCCATTGGACTTCTCTTCAACAATCTTCTTGAAGGATTCAGCGAGGACCTGATAATGGTGATCGGTGTTGTTGGTGTGGCCCAGGCTCAGCTGAATGGCCTTAACATCGTTGCCACCATTGTTGTTGTCGCCGTTGCTATTGCCGCAGGCAACCAGGGTCAGGATCATAGCCAGTGCCATAATCAGTGCGATGATACTTCTTTTCATGATTTTCTTCCTTTCTTTTTTGTCCGAATTTTTATCTCATGTGATCTCTCACATATGACCTAATTGTACCGCAACCGTGCGGGAAGGAAAGCCGGAAATTAACGGCATCTTAGCTGTGGCAGGCCAGCGCCATACTGCCGCCCAGATGGGCGTGGATCTCCTCGCACATATCGCGGGCGGTCTGGGTGAGCATTTCCAGATTATAACCGGTGTGAATGCCCATCTTCTCGCACATATTTACGAGGTCTTCGGTGGCGATATTGCCCTTGGCGCCGGGGGCGAAGGGGCAGCCACCCATGGCCGCCAGGGAGGCATCAAAGTGGGTGACGCCTTCTTCCAGGGCTACAAAGGCATTGGCAATGCCCATACCGTGGGTATCGTGCAGGTGCGCACAGATGTGATCTGCGCCGACCAGGCCGATCATGTGGCGGAGGACTTCCCGGGTGTGGGTGGGGGTGGAGATACCGGAGGTATCGGCCAGGCCAAAGTACTCCACACCGACGCTGTGGGCCTCTTCCACGATCCAATCCAGGCGCTCCAGCGGGATCTCATCACCGAAGGGAGAACCGAACACGCAGGGCAGGGCCAGCTGGATGCGAACATCGCCGGTCTGCTGGGAAGCCAGCTCCTTGAACTGAGCCATGCTCTCCTGAATGGTGCGGCGGGAATTGCGGAGGTTGTGCTCTTCGCTGGCGCTGACCACGAAAGACAGCATATGGGATCCGGCCGCGACGGCGTCATCGGCACCGCGCTTATTAAGGGCCAGGGTGCTGAGTGTGCAGCCTTTTTCGGCAGCGTAGGGCTTGATCGCCTCGAACACGGCGGCCGCATCTGCCATCTGGGGCATGACCTTGGGATTGACGAAGCTGGTAACTTCCAGCTCCTTGGCACCGCAATCGATCATACGGCGGATGTACTTGATCTTGACATCGGTAGGAATGAACTCCGCGTGGTTCTGCCAACCATCACGGGGGCAGCATTCCTGGATATAGACCTCTTTAGGAAGTGACATAAACTTGTACCCTCCTTGTCAGTTATCAGTTGATGACGCCTTCGGCACGGAACGCTTCGAGCTGTTCCTTAGTGAAGCCGAGGGACTCAAAGATCTCTTCGTTGTTTTCGCCCAGATCCGGAGCGGCCTTGTAATAAACGCAGGGGGCTTCCTCCATCTTGAGGGGGTTACCAATGACGGTCAGCTCCTTGGGAGCATCGGGGTGCTTAACAGGCGCGGGAACCTTGACGAGCATCTCACGCACTTCCACGATGTTCTTATCGTTGGCGGCCTGCTCGCAGTTATAAATGGGCGCTACAGGGATACCTGCCTCATCGATGATCTTGCAGACCTCGGAAACGGTTTTATCGGCAGTCCACTTTTCGATGATCTCCTTGAGGGAATCCGCGTTCTTCTTGCGGGACTCGGTATCGCAGTACAGGGGATCCTGAGCCAGTTCCGGCATACCCATGGCAGCGGAAAGCTTTTCAAAATGCTTATCGGTGCCGGAGGCGATGACGAAATAATCGTCCTTGGCCTTGAAGGAATCATAGGGCGCGGAGGTGATGTACTTGTTGCCGGTCTTGACAGGGCTGACGCCGGTGTAAACATACTGCATCATCTTGGCTTCCATGCCGGAGAAGATGGAATCGACGAGGGCGACATCGATGTGGTTGCCTACGCCGGTTTTTTCACGGTTATACAGAGAAGCGCAGATGGCGAAGCCGGCATTCAGACCGCCGAACAGGTCACCAATGGCCATACCGGCACGGGTGGGCTCGCTGCCCGGCCAGCCGGTGATGCTCATGCTGCCGCCCATAGCCTGGCCGATGAGATCGTAGCCGGGACGATTGGCATTGGGGCCATACTGACCAAAGCCGGAGATAGAAGCATAAACCAGGCGCGGATTCAGCTTTTTGCACTCTTCATAGCTGAAGCCCAAACGGCCCATAACACCGGGACGGTTGTTTTCCAGCAGTACATCAGCGCTCTTTACCAATTCGCTGAACAGTTTTTTTCCGTCCTCTGTTTTGAGGTTGATGGCAACACCGCGCTTATTGCGGTTCAGATTCTGGAAATACATGCTCAGTCCACTATTTTTTTCCAAAGGGCGCGCGTTGCGGACGAAGTTGCCGCCGGTGGTCAGGTTTTCCACCTTGATAACATCGGCGCCCATATCGGCCAGATACATACCACAGTAGGGACCTGCCAGGAAGTCGGTGAAATCAAGCACACGGATGCCCTTGAGAAGCTGTCTAGTCATGATAAATCCTCCTGCGGCGCGATACTTTCGCGCCAGAATCATTTTTCGCGCTCCGGGGGCGGCCGACCCCCAAAAACACACAAGATTCGCTTCCGGAAGCTTAATCTACGCTTCCATGATAACCAAGCATGACGAAATTGTGAAATGCCAAGAAACGACCTTGATTGATGCTGTTTTTGCATAACAGTCAAAGTGCTGTGATATTGTTCGTTATATTTGTGCAAAAAGCACATGATTCCAGCGATTTGACGGATTTTTGTATATTGTATTTGGTTGCTTTCCTCTTTCTCGCATGGTAGAATATTAGGGAAAACAAAGAGAATACTGTGGCCAAAACGAATGGAGGACACGCAAAACCATGACGATCTTTCAATTGGAATGTTACTACGCGTTAGCTCAGTCGCTTAACTTTACCCAAACGGCCAGCCAGCAGTATATCACCCAGCCAGCCCTAAGCCGAAGCATCTCCTCGCTGGAAAAGGAGCTGGGGATCAAGCTGGTGAACCGCACCACCCACACCGTTTCTCTGACCCCGGCGGGGCGGGTATTTGCCGAAGAGTGCCGCAAAATCATAAGCACCTACCAGGATGGCGTACAGAATGCCTTGACCGCCTCCCAAAGCATTGTAGGACGGGTACGGCTGGGAGTCCCTATCGATTCCTTTGAGCCATTGGCGGTAAAGCTGGTGCGTGCCATCACCGAAAAGCACTCCGGTATTCATATTGAGCTGAAATTTAATACCCCGACCCGGCTGCTGCGGGCGCTGGATGACGACCTGGTGGATGTGATCATCGCCAGCGGCCGCCCCAGAAGCGCCGAAAGCAAGTACCTGCTGGTAGACCGCCGGATGGACTATGTAGTGATATCCTCCGTCCATCCTCTGGCGGACCGGGAGGAAGTCTCCTTTAGCGAGCTGCGGTATGAAAACTTTATCGCTATCTCCCGTTCTTCCTCCATTGCCGGGTATCAGTCCATTATTGACCACGCCTCAGCCGGCGGGTTTTCTCCCAATATCGTCGGAGAAGCGGAGACGGTTTCCTCCCTGCTGATGATGGTGGCCTGCGGTGTAGGCATCACCGTGCTGTACAAGGAGCACCAGCCCATTTCCGCCACCGACGCGGTGCGGTTTATCCCACTGAAGGGCGAAAAATACTTTAACCGATATCTCATTTGGAACCGGCTAGATAATTCCTGTCTGGATTCGGTACTGGAGGTTGCGAAGGGGCTTTTTACCCCCGAAGCAGAAGATGAATAAATAAAAAGCCCCCTGCGGGAGCGTAATATGCAAAAAAAGAACCCCCCAAGGGGTTCTTTTTTATTTGATTAGAAATTTTGAGATGGCACAAATGGACCCATCTACTAGTTTACTTTTCTCGTTAGAATAGCCGCCAAAAATCCTGGCTTTTCCGCCATGCGTGAATGGCAATGGAATATGGACTAAACCTCAACAATAAGGACTCCTTCATTTCCTGCCGGTAATTCCTCTTTTATGAAGCTCTTATCAAACAAAGCAGCACCGCCTTTGGCAATTTCGCGATTATCGGGTTTATCCATGCATACCGAATTGACATAAAAAACGGGGGCATTTATTTTGCCGGCCTGTTTGGCATATTCAAACTTTACTGTATTGTTCCATTCTAAATAGTTATAATCTGTATAGACAGGCCACCAAACGATATCCGGTTCCAACTCGTTCAGACGAGTGATATTTTCTTCATACCAAAGGTCTCCGCATAACCCAATGGCAACCTCCCTACCGAGAAGGTGAAATGTGTGAAACCCATCGCCCTCACAGTATTCTTTCCCCGCAAAGGATTCTTTCCAGCCCGGAGATACTCGACGATATAAATCTATGATTTGGCCATTTTTATCTATTGTCATCTGTGAACTGAAAAACACATCATCCTCTTTTTCAATAAATCCAAAGGATAGACCATCTCATCCAGTAGGATGCTGTCTGCCGTTTCTGCATCCATTTGGGTCAACACATGGCAAAAGGCACTGTAAGTGTCATTCCAGTATGGATAATCGACTTCCCACTCACCGCCGAGTTCCTCGCTGGTTTTGCCGGGATAAGTGGCTTCCTGCCATTGATGGAACTTTATTGCCTGCTCCAGTAGGCGTTCACGAATGCCCTTTGCCATGTGCTCACCTCACAATTTTCCGAAATGGTCCAGATATAAATCCCGCACAGAATAAGGGCCTACAAGGTTCGTTTCCTGTCGGCCATCCCAGGAATACACATGAATTTTGCCCTCGTCCCCAATGTACTGTTGTTCCTCAAAGGATGCGGGGAAGGGGAAACTTTCTACCATACTCCAGTTGATCTTGGATTTCAGCTCATCAAACTCCTCGCGCTTGAGCCTTTTGAAGTTAAATACCAATGCTGCCCCAATCCCATCAAACAGCAAGTCTGCGTATTCTTTGGGGGTGATGCTCTCGCTCACATTGGCGGCATCAATATTGACATCCAGAACCTTGTTGCCGCAGTTTGTCCAGATTTTATCGGGAGAGAACCAGGTGGTGCGTTCCTCAGAGTCTGCAAAGTCCTCACGGGGATACCATCCGTTTGCGCTGTCCGGCTTGACGCCTTCCCGAAGCTGCCCGTTGTACGGGGAAAGCGGATAATATCGGTGCCGCACCGGATCAAATCGGCCAAAGGCAATTTTCAGCAGATACCTATGCTTTTCGCTGCGCATGAGCTTATGGGGCTTCACGATATGTTCTTCGATCAAACTCCAAATGTACTCATCCACACGGATGGATACACGGGGGCGGCCGAATAGTGTGATTTTGTTGGTGTCTGTATCCACATTGAGCCAGACACGATTGATCTCAACCATTGTCATTCCTCGCTTTTCCAAGTATCCCGCCATAGAGAACACCGTTTTTTCCGAGGAACAGCATCTGGCTGCGAAGCAGGCTGCACTGCTCCACAGCGACCTTGTTTCCGTCACAGGTGGGAATAGCCTCCTGTTTTTTCCCAAGGTGATCACCATGAGCGGTAAGGAAGTAGAATTTATCCCGTTGCTGGTATCCGCCTTGAAACAGGAAGGTATTGCCGGACGGGGCAACAGAAAAAGCTCCGCTTCCTTCGATTGGCAGTTCAAATACAAAGTCCTCTTTGAAGTTCGTCCGCACCAGCCGGAATTCATCGTAATAATAAAACCACAGGTTTTCTTCTTCGTCCAGGCTGATGGCGTAGCAGTCATAGATGGAATAGTTCTCATTCTTCCAGAGAGGAGTTCCCTCCGATGTCCATGCAATCAGGCCGCAAGCACCCAGAGGTTCATCCCAACCGTAATTACCAAATACACCTTCGTCAAAGTAGCTGGTAATGATGGTGCCATCTTTTTTTACCACACAGTCTTGAATGCCATCCCCCAGGCAGAAACGGGACAGCACAGCTCCGTCCCGGCTGACGATCCAGGCGTTCTGGTCGGGGCCGTTTTCCCGATAGGCGCATCTTGCCCCCAGCAGGAGGAAGTGATCACCTGCGGGCCGCAAATAATGGAACTGGAACTTCAAGAGGCCAAGAGGAAACAGCGTCGTTTCCAGCACCCGCTGTTCCGCCCAATCCAGCTGGATTTCCACTGCGGTATAGGTGGAAGGAGTGCTGAGCCAGTCCTTACCCTGTGTTTCGGACGGCTGTTCCATGAGAAGATAGACTTTTCCATCCCTTGCCGTGAAAAAGTCTGTCACTTCTGTGCCCTCCAGATGTTTTTCCCGGCGCAGCTGGTCCAGGTCAATGATGGAGAACAACGGCAGATTTTTGGCTTTTATAGGTTTGTTCATAGTGTCTCCTCCTGGCTACTTTAACGCTCCATCATAGGTGTGAGTTTCCCAGATGGCCTCAAATTCCGCCTGCTCTATGATGCAGGCGTGGAATTCCTCGCCCCAGACATGGGCGTTCAATTCCTCCACGGTGGGGATCGGCGTGATCTCGATGGCGCCGTCGTAAAGGTCAGGGATATTGCGGGTGCGGCCATCTGCAAAGATGTCAATGGAGTGGAGGGCCAGCCGCTCATTTTCTGTATCCACTTCATAGAGGATCACCGACGGTTCTCCCTCCGGTGCGTCCTCCCAAAAAAGCTTGATGTACTCCATCATTCCATTTCCCTCATTTGAACCAATGCCACCCCGTCATGGTGCCGGTTACCTCATCTATCTGTATTGCAATATCATAATTGCCGCGACAGCCCAGCAAGGCCGCGAGATGATCGTTTTCCATAATCAAATCATAAAACTCAACCGCTATGTCTTGGAATTCCTTCGGAATTTCCAGTGCAGAGAAGAAATCCACTGATTGAGCATTTTGGAAAAATTCAATGGCCG
>ENA-ORPH01002889-ORPH01002889.1-human-gut-metagenome-genome-assembly--contig:-NODE-2889-length-13549-cov-9.756188_pt1 | contig 13549 bp, 9 predicted proteins | sample MGYA00242142_ERZ509074 | MGnify/ENA primary metagenome ERZ509074 (study PRJEB26280, sample SAMEA2338724) | human gut metagenome | biome: human gut; feature: human-associated habitat; material: faeces...
GGGCCGCCAGCCGGTGACGGGGTCGGCCCAGTACATCTGGCGGCTCTCGTCGTAGCCGTGGTAGTACAGGCCGGTCTTCTCGTCCCGCATGTGCTTCTTGATGTTCATGAACTGCTTGTAGCTGTCGATGCAGCCCTGCATCTTGTTGTAACGGGTCTCGTACTCCATATAGAAGGGCTGGGCCATGTAGGTGCCGTCCAGCCAGACCTGCCACGGATAAATGTCCTTGTGCCAGAAGTTGCCCTCCTTGGTGCGGGGCTGGGTGAGCAGCTGGCTGCGGATGGTGTCGATGGCCTTGCGGTACTTCTCGTCGCCGAAGATGTCGTAGAGGATGAACAGGTTTTTGCCCTGATTCACGTTGTCGAGGTTATACTCCTTCGGGTCGTAGGTCTTGATGGAGCCGTCTTCCTGCACGAACCAGTCGATGAAATCCTTGGAAAATTTCAGATACTTTTCGTCGCCGGTAGTCTTATACAGGCTCAGGCAGGCGGTGATCATGCAGCCGTCGATGTAGTTCCACTTGTTGGGCTTGCCGCTGCGGACCTTCTCGATGTTCCACATGGGTGCCTCGGCGCTGGAATTGGCGATGAGGTAGTCCACATAATCGCCCAGCATGGACAGGATTTCTTCATGAGTCATGGCTTAGTCCTCCTCAAAATGGCCGACGTTGGCAAAGCGCAGGCGCTCGCCCTCGTAGCCCTCGATCTTGACGTTGTGCAGCTCGATGTTCTTGACGTTCTCGGCGTAGATGGCCAGCTTCTTGACCAGCGGGCGGTTGTCGGCCATGGCAGCCTGACCCTCCTTTGCGTCGGGGTCGAAGGTGATGGTGACATTCTTCATGGAGACGCCCTCGATGGGCTGCTCGGGCAGGCCATCAAAGTAGCAGCCCGCAAACTGTGCGTCGGTGGCCACGATGTCTTCCATGGTCAGGGTGCCGAGCTTCGGGGTGTACTCGTCTACGGGCAGAGCCTCGCGGCACTGGACATAGGGGCTGTGGCCGTCCGGGTCGCAGAAGTAGAACATATTGATGACGAAGGGAGCCTTGACGCCCCGCATCTCCACGTTGCGGAACACCAGACCGTCGATGACGGCGGTGTTGCCGCGGCCGCGGCGGGTCTTGACGCGGAGGCCGCGGTCGGTGTGGTCCATGAGGCACTGGGTGACCACCATGTCCTTGACGCCGCCGCTCATCTCGCTGCCGATGACGATGCCGCCGTGGCCCTTGTCCAGCAGGCAGTTGCGGATGACGGTGTGCTCGCAGCTCTTCTTGAGCTTCATGCCGAGGAAGACCTTGCTGGCCTTCATGGCGATGCAGTCGTCACCGACGTGGATGTTCACGCCGATGATGCGGATGTACTCGCAGCTTTCGGGGTCGATGCCGTCGGTGTTGGGGGCATTGTAGGGGTTGTTGATGTTGAAGTTCAGCAGGTCGAGGTGTTTGACGAAGATGGGGTGGATGGTCCAGGAGTAGCTGTTCTGCACGGTGATGCCGTGGAGGCAGATGTTCTCGCTGTCCACCATCGCCACGGCGCGGGGACGCCATGCGATGCGCTTGACCTTGGGGTCGACCCACCAGTCGCCGTTCTGGGCGTCGCAGTCCAGTGTGCCTTCACCGGTGACGACGACGTCATGCACCTGGGTGATGTTCAGCAGGCCCGCAAAACTGTTCAGCGGGTTGCCCTCCCAGCCGGTGAGGTAGTATTCGTCCACTTCGTTCTCGCTGGGGATGACGCCGGGCAGGATGGGGTAGTGGGTGCGGTCATTGTCGCCCAGCAGCACAGCGCCCTTCTCGAGGTAGAGGGTGGTGCTGCTCTTCATGAAGAGGCTGGCGGTGCGGTAGCGGCCAGCGGGGACATATACCGTGCCGCCCCTGGGGCAGGTGGAAAGAGCAGCCTGCAGCCTGCCGGTGTTGTCGGTCTCGCCATCGGCGACGAGGCCATAGCGGGATGCGTCCACAAAGAAGCTCTCGGCCTCGGTGGTGAAATCCAGTTTCAGGTGCTCACCCTCGGTGTCTACCTCCACGGTGTAGGTGGTGGACGGAGTCAGGGAGAAGAGGGAGAACACGTTGGTGTTGCAGCTTTCGTAAATGGTCTTGCCGTTCAGAGCCACGGCGAAGGGGTGCTCCGGGCGGAAGCACTTGCCATTTTCCAGCTCGAAGACGGCGCTGCGGGTCGTAGAACGGATGAGAGACAGATTCATTTTTACAGCCTCCTGAGTTATTTGCGTAGATTTGCGGCTTGCCCGCAGAGGGCGGGCATGGTACACTGGGGATAAGAATATCAGAGCACTGCCCCGGCGGGGCAGGCATAGCAAGAAGGGGGAAGGGCGGATGCGCGCCGAACGGGAAAAACTCAACGCGAAGATCACGGCGGGAGCGCTCAAGCTGTCCGGCGGGCGGCTCGAGCTGCCTGCCGAGATGTGCCATATCGTTCTGTTTTCAGGCGGCAGCTGCACGGTCCAGTGCGGGGACATGTCGCTCCTGGTCAGCCCCGGCTGCGCACTGCTGCTGGGGCCGGGGGCGTGGGTGGTATCGCAGGCAGGCCACACCCAGCCGGAAATGCTGGGGTGCGAGTTCCCGCTGGCAGTGCTCCACGAGATGAAGAACGCCTCCGGCGAAGATTTCCTCCGCCTTTTTGCACCGGGCAGCCAGATGGCCCTTTACGGCAGCGTCCAGTGGGCCAGCCGTCTGCGGACGCTGCTGGAGATGATGCGGGGCGCCATGGGCGAGCCGGAGTATCCCGGCGGGCTGTATCTGGCACTGACGCTCCACTATGTGGAGCAGGAGCACCGGGCGCAGAGCGCCGCCGACGCCCGCCCTCGCAACGAGACGGTGGAGCAGATATGCGCCTACCTTGCGGCAAACTACCAGCAGAAGCTTTCCCTCACCGAGGTGGCAGCGCGGTTCTACATCTCGCCCTACTATCTGAGCCGGCTGTTCCGGCGGGTGACGGGGCAGTCCATCGTAGACTACATCAACGCCCGCCGCATCGAGGCGGCACAGAAGCTTCTGGAAACGACAGAGCTGAGCATCGGCAGCGTGGCCGAGCAGACCGGCTTCGCCTCTGCGGCCCACTTCCGCCGCGTTTTTCGGGAGACGATGGGCGTCGGGCCGCTGCAATATAGAAAAAGTAGGAAATAAACCTCTCCGTCACGCCTGACGGCGTGCCACCTCTCCTATCGAGGAGAGGCCTTGGCATTTCATAAAGCTTCACCTCTTCGCCAGAGGCTCCCCTCGGTAGGGGAGCTGTCGAGCGATAGCGAGACTGAGAGGTTGATACCTCCGCAAAAAATGCCCCCTGCGTCCTCTCTACGGGAAGAGGCACAGGGGGCATTCATGTTTGTCGGGATTATCCGAGCGGCGGGGGCTTCAGCTTAGCCCTTGACAGCACCGGCGGAGATACCTTCGACGAACTGATCCTGTGCGCAGAAGAACACGATGAGCTGCGGCAGGATAGAGATCAGGGACAGGGCCAGAATACGGTTCCAGGCAAAGCCCGTATCACCGTCCATGGACAGCTTGACGAACAGGGACATGGGGTACTTTGCAGGGGTCTGGACGTAAAGCAGGGGACCCATGAAGTCGTTGCAGCTCCACATGAACTGGAACAGTGCGCAGGACACCAGAGCGGGCATCAGCATCGGGACGATGACCTTGTACAGGGTCTGGAAGGAGGAGCAGCCGTCGATGGCGGCAGCTTCGTCCAGGTCGCGGGGGACGTTGCGCATGAACTGCACCAGCTGGTAGACGAAGTAGGTCTCAGTTGCGAATGCGCAGTGGACCCAGATAGCCAGATAGAACGGGCTGTTGACCCAGCCGAACTTGGTGTACAGCAGGAACTGAGGCACGTTCAGGACGACCTGAGGCAGGAACAGGGTGGCCAGCATGATGCTGAACAGGATCTTCCGGCCCGGGAAGTCAAAGCGGCCAAAGCCGTAAGCTGCAATGCAGGAGGAGACCACGGTGCAGATGACCTTGGGCAGGACGTAGCTGTAAGTGTTCAGCATGGCCTGCAGGATGTTGATGGAACCGCCGAAGTTGTTCAGCGCGTTCTTGTAGCCCTCCAGAGTGGGGTTCTTGATCCACAGGCCGATGCCTGCAAAGATCTCGCTGTTGTCCTTAAAGGTGGCGCTGATCATCCACAGCAGGGGATAGATCATGATGAGGCCCACCAGGATCAGGACGAAGTACTTGAAAAACGTCGCGATGGCGTTAGAAGCTTTCATTCCCATACTGTCACACCTTACCTTTCATCCGAGTAGTAGACCCACTTCTTCTGGCTGGTGAAGGCGATGATCGTCAGGATGCAGACGATGACGAACATGATCCATGCCAGTGCGGAAGCCATGCCCATCTGGTTGGACTTGAATGCGTAGTTGTAGACCAGAATGGAGATGAGGGTGGTGGAACCGCGGGGACCGCCGTTGGTGATGATGAACGGGCCATTGAACTCCTGGAAAGCCTGGCAGATCTGAGTGACCAGGTTGTAGAAGATAATGGGGGTGATCATCGGGACGGTGATGGAGAAGAACTGTTTCCATTTGCCAGCGCCGTCGATGGTGGCAGCCTCGTACAGGTCGGCCGGCACGCCCTTCAGAGCGGCGAGGAACAGCACCATGGCGGAGCCGAACTGCCAGATACGCAGGAAGCAGATGATCCACAGTGCGTAGCCGGGGTCGCTCAGCCAGGAAGGACCCTGGAAGTGGCCGAAGGTCAGCATACGGATGAGGGTGTTGACCAGACCGTCATCACGGAACACGGCCTTCCACAGCACGGCGATAGCAACAGAGCCGCCGAGGATGGAGGGAATGTAGTAGACGGTGCGGAACACGTTCACGCAGGCAATCTTGAAGTTCAGGATGTAGGCGATGAACAGTGCGAAGACCAGCTTCAGAGGCACAGTGATGAAGCTGTACTTGAAGGTGGTGATGAGCGCCTTGGTGATCTTGGGAGTGGTAAAGGCGTCCACATAGTTCATGATGCCATACTGATGGATGCCGTTGAAGAAGTCCATATCCGTAAAGCTGTAGTACAGAGACTGGCCGAACGGAATGGCCTTGAAGACGACGAAGCCGATGATCCAGGGGATCAGGTAGAACAGGCCCTGCCATTTGTCAAAAAACTTCTGGGCCGGGGTACGCCCGAGAGAGGGCGCTTTGCTTTCTTTCATCCGGGAATCCTCCTTTTATAAGGATATGTCTCGTACGCCGCACAATAGTTTGGACACATTTTTGTCAAAAAAATGTCATCACTGTCTTGCAAAAAAGGGGCATCCGTCCGTAGGTGGAAGGAATGCCCCTTGCAAGACTCCTTTATGCGGGGCGGCCTGTGTCAACACCGCGCGTGTGCGGGCCGCAAAAAGTCCATGAGGCGGAAATTAGACAGTGTAGCCGACAGACTCCATGCCGTCCAGCAGGGTATCGACCAGGTCAGCGCCGGAAGCATTGTCGTAATCCAGAGTGTCGAACACTTCCTGATAGATGCCGGTGCCGGTAGCCTTCAGGTCGTTGGACTCGAACAGGGGGTCGAGCTGGTTGGAAACGAAGGCCATGACCTTGCCGTTTGCCTCAGCGACCAGCTCCTTGACAGCGCCGGCGCTCTGAGCAGCAGCCAGACCAGCCTTGGAGGCGGGGATGCCGCACTCAGAACCCATGATGGAAGCGCCCTTCTCCTCGTTCAGCAGGAAGTTGATGAGGGTAGCTGCCTCTGCGGGATGCTCGCAGGTCTTGGTGATGGCCAGACCCATGGAGACCTTGGAGAAGCCGCCGTTGTAGTCGCCGAACTTGATCTCCTCGCCGACGGTGAAGCCAGCCTTGTTCTCCTCGTCCAGAGCGTCAGCGTACTTGGTAGCGGAGGAGTCCCACTCGAAGCAGCCAGCCAGCTTGCCGGTGATCCACTCGGTGGACTGGTGAGCGGCGTTGTCGCCGTTGGAGCCGTAGTAGGTGGGCAGGCTCATGATGACGTGGCCCTCGACCAGGCTCTTGATGAAGTCGATGCCCTCAGCGATCTGGTCGGCGTCGTAGTTCAGGGTAGAGGTGGTGGGGTCTGCCCAGTCCTTGCCGTACTTGGACTCGAGGTAGAAGACCATCAGGATCATACGGTCGTATGCGCCCAAGTGCAGGGGATAGTAGTCATCGCCCAGCTTCTCCTGGAAGGTCTTGCCGGCAGCCATCAGCTCGTCCAGAGTGGTGGGGAAGGAGATGCCGGCCTTGTCGAAGGTGGTCTTGTTCCAGTAGAAGATACGGCCGGTCATGGAGACAGGCACGCACTGCTGGGCGTTTGCCACGTTGCAGGCAGCCAGCTTGGCCTCGTCCCACTGGGTCAGGTCCAGATAGTCGGAGACGCTGTTCAGGTCGATGAAGGTCTGGCCGTTCTTGGAGTAGTTGTACAGCCAGTTCCAGTTGATCTGGCAGACATCCTCAGCGACGCCGCCAGCGAACTTGGTGGACATGGTGTCCTCCCAGCCGGACCATGCAGCGAAGGTGGGGTTGACGGTGATGGTGCTGTGCTCAGCAGAGAAAGCCTTGATGGCCTCCTGGTAAGCGTTGTGACGAGACTCGCCGCCCCACCAGCTCATGGTCAGGGTGACGGGGTCAGAAGACAGACCAGCCACAGAAGCTGCTGCGGAAGAAGCAGCGGTGGAAGTGGCGGTAGAACCAGCGTTGCTGGAGCCGCCGCAGGCGGCCAGCAGGCCGGCAGCACCCACAGCGCCAGAGACCTTCAGAAAGTCACGACGAGAAATTGCCTTGCTCATTTTCGTTCTCCTCCTATGTAGAAAACATCTTCTTGCACGGACGCCTCTGCAAAGCATCCGTTGTATACAAATATGATACCAAAGGCAAGAAAAAAAAGAAAGATGCAAATTGTAGTGATAGCGGCAGAAAACGTACAAATATTGCGCTTATTTTTTGCCCGGTTTTGACGTCATTGCCATAATGAATAAACTTGAACCGAAAAACTGTGCAACTTGTATACTTCAACGATTTGCATAGAAAACTGGGATGCAACAGGAGAAGATTGGCCTGAATTGCAAGAATTTTGTAGCCGAGGCAGAATTTGTTGAAAGAGCGTTGTATACATCAAAAGCGACGATAACAGAAAGTTCCGGCCCTGAGCTGATATATCAATAGCGCAAAAAACGCGCGAATCAGGCCCCGACTGATATATTACGGATGCAGAAAAGATACAAAAATGCCGTCCGGCGTGCGGACGGCATAAAATCAGGAAAAAGAGTCACCGGCGGGCGGCGTAGAAGGCGTTGCGCTCCCGGAAATAGCACTGGGGACACATGCTGACGTACTGGACGTCGTTCTCAAGGTCGATGGCTACCTGTTCGCCCTCAAAGACGAAGCGGCCGTTGACCTTGCGGCAGTTGCAGGTGGCCTTGCGGCCGCAGGTGCAGATGGTCTTCATCTCCTCGATGGTGTGGGCCAGCTCCAGAAGCCGGGTGGAGCCGGGGAAGCCCTTGAGGGAGAAGTCGGAGCGCAGGCCGTAGCAGATGACGGGGATGTTCAGCTCTACCGTCACCATGAACAGCTGCTCAGCCTGCTCGGCAGTGAGGAACTGGCTCTCGTCACAGAGCACACAGGCCAGAGGCCGGCCCTCGCTGCTGGCGGCCCGGACGGCCTCCACCAGGTCCATGTCCGGCGGCACCAGCAGGTCGGCAGGGCGGCGGACGCCCAGACGGCTCACGAGGTCGCCGCTGCCCTTGGTGTCCACCTTCGGCTTGAGGATGAGCACCCGCATCCCCTGCTCCTCGTAGTTGTGGGCCACCTGCATCAGCGCGGTGCTCTTGCCGCTGTTCATTGCGCCGTAACGGAAATAAAGCTTTGCCATGTCGAAAAAGTCTCCTCATGAAAGGACTCTCTCAGCCAAAGCCTGACGGAGAGGGCCTGTATTATCGATAGTATGTGCTCAGTCCTGATTGCGCAGCCGGTAGCCCAGGCTCATCAGGCTGTCGCCGAGGTGGACGTTCTCCACCACCACGTCGGGGTAGGAGACAGACAGATCGTAGTGGGAGAAGTTCCAGAAGCCCTGAATGCCCAGAGCCACCAGACGGCCGCTGATCTCCTCTGCGCCGCTGCGGGGCAGACAGAGCACAGCCACCTCGGGGTGGTGCTCGGCGCAGAAAGCTTCCAGCTCATCAATGTGTAAAATCTGGATGCCGTTGATCTCTTTGCCCACCTCGTCGGGGGCGTTGTCGAAGGCGGCGATGAGCTTGTAGCCGTTGGTGTCGGTGGTGATGAAGCGGCTCACAGCCTTGCCCAGACGGCCGCAGCCAATAAGGATGGTGGGCAGGAGGTCGCCGTTGCCAAAGAGCAGATGCTCAAGGATGCTCAGCAGGTTCTCCACCGAGTAGCCGATGCCCTGACGGCCATTCACGTCACCGATGCAGTTGAAGTCCTGCCGCACCTGAGAGGCAGTGGTACCCATCTGGGCGGCCAGCTCACGGGACGAGATGCTGGTGATGCCGTCGTTCTTCAGGGTGCGCAGGTAGCGATAGTATTTGGGCAGGCGCTTGATGACGGGCAGAGAAGCTTTGCCGGGAGTGTTCATAGGGGGGGCTCCTTTCTTTTTATCCGTAGCATTGCCGGGGAGAAGTGCGCAGCGGCAGGGTGCTCCGGCAAAAGATTTGTACTTTCTTGTACAATAATGATACATATTTGACAATCTTATCTCTAGTATAAAGTATACAGCGCGAAGAGAGAATGTCAAACCATTTGGCACATTTTTTTGAGAAAGAAAAGAAATCTTTGCCGAAGTATAACCGGCAGGAATGCCGGACAAGCTGAAATGAAGCAAAAAGGAGGATACGCAGAATGTCACAAGAAGAGAAGAACATCCCCGTGGAGCAGCAGCGGCTGGAAAAAGAGCAGATCGAGGATATGGGCAGCGTTTACCGTACCCGGGGAGCTCACGCCATCCACTGCCTGACTGTCATCGGGCAGGTGGAGGGCCATGTGGAAGCGCCTCAGGGCCAGAAGACCACAAAATATGAGCATGTCATCCCCCAGCTGGTGGCCGTGCAGGAAGACCCCGCCATCGAGGGTCTGCTGGTCCTGCTCAATACGGTGGGCGGGGATGTGGAGGCGGGGCTTGCGCTGGCGGAGCTCATCGCCAGCATCTCCAAGCCCAGTGCGGCGGTGGTGCTGGGCGGGGGTCACTCCATCGGCATCCCGCTGGCCGTCAGCGCCCAGCGGAGCTTCATCGTGCCTACTGCCACCATGACGGTCCACCCCGTCCGCCATTCCGGCATGATATTGGGCGTGCCGCAGACTATGCGCTGGTTCGAGCAGATGCAGGAGCGCATCACCGGCTTCGTGGCGTCCCACAGCGGCATCTCGGAGAAGCGTTATACTGAGCTGATGATGCGCACGGGCGAGCTGGTCATGGACGTGGGTACCGTGCTGGATGGCCGAAAAGCCGTGCGGGAAAAGCTCATCGACGAGCTGGGCGGGCTGTCGGACGCGCTGGCATGGCTCTACCGAGAAATCGAGGGGAAATAAATTGCCATTTGACTTTTCCCGTGGTACAATGAAAGAATCGAGTAGTATCGAAATTCTTCCATCGTCACCGACAGAGCCGCCCTGAGCGCGCCCTGCTTCATGATATAAAATAAGGAACGGGTTTTAGGAAACATGGCAAAGAGAAAACGCAAGACCTCCGGGCGCAGCACAGCCTCGCGCCGCAAGAACCGGACACAGGACCGGATGCCCGCGGGGCTCATCACCCTGTTTGCAGGGCTGGTGCTCATGGCGCTGGCTTTCGTGCCGGGCAGTTCGGCCTGGCGCACGATGCACGATGTCCTGTTCGGCGTGTTCGGCTGCGGAAGTTTCGTGCTGGGCGCAGCGCTGTGCTATCTGGCCATCCTCTACACCCGGGGCGAAGACCTGCTACCCCATATCGCAAAGCTGGTGCTGGGGCTCATCTTCGCCAGCGGCACGGTCATCGTCTTTTCTGACATCCCCACCGACCAGACCGCCGCGCAGATGACTGCCGCCTGTTATCATAATGGTATGAGCGCATGGCTCTCGGGCGGTGCGCTGGGCGCTGTGCTGGGCGGGACGCTCCTGCTGCTCTGCGGCAGACCCGCCGCCAATCTGGTCATGGCGGCGCTGGCGGCCTGCGCCAGCCTGTACATTTTTGACGTTACGCCCGCCGAGTGCTGGCAGTGGCTCTGCAACGTGGGCGGCAGCGTCCACGAAAAGGGCCTTGCCGTCCACGAGCAGAATGCCGCCCGCCGGGCCGAGCGTCTGGCAGAACGCGCCGCCGAGGAGGCCGAGGCGGAGGAATACGAGGCCTATGACGACGACCTGCCGGACGACGAAATGGGCGAAGGCGAGGACTACTACAGCGGCGAAGAGCCTGCCGCGCCCGCCTTCCATATCCAGCCTCCCGGCTGGCTGGCTGGCGTCTTCCACTGGGGCCATCAGGTGATGCAGGGCGGCGAACAGGCGGAGCCTGCCCCTGCGCCTGCACCGGAAGCGCAGACCCCGCCTCAGCCCGAGCCTGCCCCCGTACAGGTGGAAAAGTCCCGGCCCCGTGCGCCCTTTGATATTGATTTAGGCCCTGACCATACCACCGTCACCGAGGGCGGCAGTGAGCCCATCGAGCCCATCATCCTCGGCCCAGGCGGCACCTTCGGCATGGACCCGCTCCGCCGTGCGCCCATCCGCGCCACCGTGACTCCCATCGTCCCGGACGCTGTGGATACTGCCGCTGAGGACTTCTTCACGGCCCAGCCCGAGCCGACGGTGACACCTACCGTCACGCCCGCTGCCCCGGCAGAAGAGCCGGAACAGCAGCCCGCGCCTGAGCCGCCGCTCTCCTTCGGCATCCCGCTCTATGATTTGACCCCGACTCCGGAACCGGCCCCGCAGCCGGTCAGCGCCGAGAATGCGGTGGCGTTCCGCTCTGAGCCGGATGAGGACGGCTGGATCAGCATCACCAGCGACCCGGTGGAGGAAAAAGACCTCAACACGCTGGTGGCAGCCGCCATGGAAAAGCCTGCTGTCTCCGAGGAGCAGGCCGCGAACGCCCCCGCCGAAGAGGCGGAGACGGAGGAGAGCTTCCAGTATCAGTACCCGTCCATCGAGCTGTTCGAGCGCGCCCCGGAGGAAAGCGACGCTGGCGCGGAAGACGAGCTGAAAGCCAACGCCCAGAAGCTGGTGGACACGCTGGAAAGTTTCGGCGTCCGCACCCGTGTGCTGGATATTTCCCGCGGCCCGTCGGTCACCCGGTATGAAGTCCAGCCCATGGCGGGCGTCAAGATAAGCCGCATCACTTCGCTGGCGGACGACATCGCCCTGAACCTGGCGGTGGCCGATGTCCGCATGGAGGCACCCATCCCCGGCAAGCCTGCCGTGGGCATCGAGGTGCCGAACCATAAGAAAACGCCGGTCTACATCCGCAGCGTCTTCGAGAGCCAGAGCTTTTTGCGGATGACCTCGCCGATGGGCATTGCGCTGGGCAAGGACATCGCCGGTGTGGCCCAGGTGGCCGACCTGTGCAAGATGCCCCATCTGCTCATCGCGGGCAGCACCGGCAGCGGTAAATCGGTCTGTGTCAACAGCATCATCATGAGCCTGCTGTTCCGCTCCAGCCCCGAGGACGTCAAGCTCCTGCTCATCGACCCCAAGGTCGTCGAGCTGGCTGAGTACAACGGCATCCCCCACCTGCTGATGCCCGTCGTCACCGAGCCCCGCAAGGCGGCCGGCGCACTGGGCGGCGCAGTGCAGGAGATGGAGCGCCGCTACCACCTCTTCGCGGAGAACAACGTCCGCGACATCAAGTCCTTCAATAAGCTGGCTGCAGCGGACCCGAACCTCGAGAAGATGCCCTATATCGCCATCATCATCGACGAGCTGGCCGATTTGATGATGGTCGTCGGCAAGGATGTCGAAGACTCCATCTGCCGCATCGCCCAGAAGGCCCGCGCCGCCGGTATGCACCTCATCGTGGCGACCCAGCGCCCCAGCGTGGACGTCATCACCGGCCTCATCAAGGCCAACATCCCCAGCCGCATCGCCTTCGCCGTGTCCAGTCAGGTGGACAGCCGCACCATCCTCGACGGTGCCGGTGCCGAAAAGCTGCTGGGCATGGGCGATATGCTCTTCATGCCCGTGGGCGCACCCAAGCCCACCCGTATCCAGGGTACCTTTGTGCGGGATGAGGAGATCAGCCGTGTGCTGGACTTCATCAAGAAGAGCGCCACCGTCCAGTACGACGAAGCCATGATAGAGGCCATGGAAAAACACGCCATCCAGGACGGCAAAAAGGGCAGCAGTTCTGCCGACTCCGACGAGGAGGGCGGCAGTGACCCGATGCTCAAGCAGGCCGTGGAGGTGGTCATCGACGCCGGCCAGGCGTCCACCAGCCTGCTGCAGCGCCGCTGCAAGCTGGGTTATGCCCGCGCCGCCCGCATCATGGACGAGATGGAAGAAAAGGGCATCATCGGCCCCTACGAGGGCGCAAAGCCCCGCGCTGTCCTCATCAGCCGCCAGCAGTGGCTGGAAATGCAGATGAATCAGCTGGATGAATAGAATTTTTGATCTCGGAAGCAATAGAGCCCTGCTGTATAGGGCAGGCATCATGAAAGAAAAAGGATAACTATGGAACATTACACCGAATTTCTCCCCATCAGCCGGGCCGACATGGAGGCCCGGGGATGGGACCAGCTGGACTTCGTGGTGGTGGGCGGCGACGCCTATGTGGACCACCCCAGCTTTGGCACCGCCATCATCAGCCGCCTGCTGGAAGCCGAGGGCTACAAGGTGGGCGTGCTGGCCCAGCCCCGCTACACCGACTGCGAGGACTTCAAGCGGTTCGGAAAGCCGAAGTACGGCTTCTTCATCGGCGGCGGCAATGTGGACAGCATGGTGAGTCACTATTCCGTCGCAAAGATCCCCCGCGCGGAGGACGAGTATTCGCCCGGCGGCAAGGGCGGCGCACGGCCCGACCGCAGCGCCACCGTCTACACCAGACTTGCCAAGCAGGCATACCCTGACCTGCCCGTCATTCTGGGCGGTCTGGAAGCATCGCTCCGCCGCTTTGCCCACTACGACTACTGGCTGGACACCGTCCTGCCCAGCATCGCCGAGGACTCTGGCGCGGACATCATCAGCTTCGGCATGGGTGAACACCAGACCGTGGAAATTGCCCGCCGTCTGGCGGCAGGGGAGCCGGTGGAGAGCATCACCGATGTGGACGGCACCTGCTACCTGACCGACTTCGACCACCTGCCCGAGCGGTATGTGGAATGCGCGGGCTTCAAGAAGGTCGCCTCCGATAAGGTGGCTTATGCGAAAGCCTGCCGCATCCAGATGGACAATCAGGACGTCGTCAGCGGCAATATCATCGTCCAGAAGCAGAGCGAGAAGTACCTCGTGCAAAACATCCCCGCAAAGCCCCTCGTCCGCTGGGAGCTGGATAAGGTCTACGCCCTGCCTTACACCCGCCGCTACCACCCCATCTACGAGGCCATGGGCGGTGTGCCTGCCATCCGCGAGGTGCAGTTCTCCATCATCCAGAACCGCGGCTGCTTCGGCGGCT
>ENA-ORPH01002893-ORPH01002893.1-human-gut-metagenome-genome-assembly--contig:-NODE-2893-length-13535-cov-5.186053_pt1 | contig 13535 bp, 7 predicted proteins | sample MGYA00242142_ERZ509074 | MGnify/ENA primary metagenome ERZ509074 (study PRJEB26280, sample SAMEA2338724) | human gut metagenome | biome: human gut; feature: human-associated habitat; material: faeces...
TAACCAACGCTCATTTCCAATAAATTACACTCTTTTCGTAACTTCAAGGAACAAAGATACCGTTTTTTCAGAAAAATTCCAACTGCTGCGGCATGTCCGGTTTTGCCCGTTCGCTCTTGCCCCAGAAGTTGAGAATGTCTCCATACTGTTTGTCTGTCACAGACAGAATACTCGTAAATCCAGCCGGAGGCATCGACCGTCGAACGCGATTGATGTGAACCTGCATGTTTTCTTTCGAGGCACAATGCCTGACATACACCGAATATTGCATCATTGTGAAGCCGTCCTTTTCCAACGCTTTGCGGAATTGTGCCGCATGACGCCGTTCTGTTTTGGTATTGGTCGGCAGATCGAAAAAGACAAACAACCACATGATCCGATAGGCATTCAATCGCGTTTCTGACATGGTTCTATTCCAACATGGGATATGATACCTTTTTTTGTGTACCAGCGAAGCATTTTGCTATGGAAGAGGTTGTAAAGGTTAAACCTACCTCAAGCGGTCGTACAATCTTGTCGAAACGGGTATCGACAAACAAAATCCGCAGCAATTCCCCTTTTACCTCCCTGGTTAGCTGTATATGACCGTTTGTATAAAGACGGTATACGATTTCGTCAACAAACGGCCGATAGGGCTCCATCAGATCGTCGGCCAACGGAAAGGCGTTGTAACGGTTTCGGTGGAAGATGCCCAGAGCAGGGAAGAGTCCGGATCCCATGATCGCACGGGTTACAGCCGCCCGCAGGATCGTATAGCCGTAATTGAGCAGGTTGTTTGGCGGAGAACCTTCGCGGGAGCGGTAAAATTCGCTGCCGAACAACTCTGTCCAATAGATTTTGGCTGCTGCCCCTTCACGATTGTCCGCATCGGCGCTCTTGACATTCATGTAGTAGGGTTTCAGTTTATCCCCGTCACGTCCCATTTTCCGCAGCAAAGTTGCCTGATTCCGGATCTTGGCCTCGACGATCTGTTTCCAAAGCCCTTTTTTCAGCGGTTCGCTGGCCTCGATCTGCGCACGGTAATTTTCTCCTTGCGTGCGATTGGAATCCAGATTCATCAACATGGCGTTCGGCATGCGGTTCTCTCCACAAAGAATTACTGCCACGTTGTTATCCGACAGCGCATTCAAGAGCGGCAGCGTGATGGAGGTCTGCTGGTCCTCCAACACTACGAAGCCGATATCCTCGATCGGAATGCTTTTCCGTTGATCGGGAGCCTCGCGCGTGTGGACGATCATCTGCCCGTTGCGCAGGCTCAGACAGTAGGGGGTCGAAAAAACAAGGCGCGTTTCAGCATGGTCTTCCGTGTTTGAATTTTATTTCTCCCGTAACGGTCAGTTCAAAGTCGTAACCTTCAACATAAGCGTTGAGCTGGGTATGCAATATGGAGATAACGGGGCGGTATTCCTCGTTTGTTTCCCATACTCCGCTTTTGGCCTTCAATTCACCTGCCGGTCGGGCTTCTTGATGGTGCTTTAATGCAAGACGACCATATGAATTATTCGAGACTGTCAGCGTGCTGAATCCCGTTACTTTATATAGTCGTTTTGTCAGCTCCTTGGGTGTGCAATCGCAAAGTTCCGCCGGCGAATTTTCATAAAACAGGACCAGGGTACCTGCTTTCAAAATGCATTTCAGCGGAAATCCGTTCGCATCGGCCAGCGGTACCAGATCGGGGCACGCTTCCCGGTCGGCACTGGCTTTGAAATATTGTGCTGCTTCAAGGTTGCTGACAAGTTCAAAGGAGCGTTTCAGCTTGCCTTTTTTGTCTTTACCTTCATAGACGGCCATACAGTAGTTTCCGTCGTTCGCAACATGATAATCCTGCTTGTACTCTTTGTCGGAGAGATCTCGCTGTTTTTTTAGTGCAATCGGCTGGGTGACGCCGGGCGTGAAGATGCGCACCTTGCGGATAGGGATTCCCTTTTCGCGGTTCATCCAGATCGTGTATTCATCCGGATTTATCGCCGTCTTGAATCCGACTTCATCAATTGCCATCCGTACGCGATCCCGGACTGCATCGTCCACAATTTTGTCGATGTCGCTAGGTTGCAACAGTTTAATCGATTTGCGTACAACGTACCGAATTTCGTCTTCTCGCTTGATGGCTCCGTAGAAGGTCTCCTGATGCAGCCGGCAACGGGCCGTATCGCCCTGTTGATAGATCGGCTTTCCGTCGGCACTCAGCTTGACCCGGCCGCGAACCCGCAACTTTTTGCGTGTCTGTTTGGCCATGTTGTCGGGCGTATGGTGGGCCACAAGCAGTTCGTCGGCCACCGCCTTGACATCCTCGGTAAAGGTCGGCCACGGCTTCTCGAAGCGGGGTTTGTCGGTTTCACCGTAATTGAATCGCTCCTCGTCGGCGGCGTACTGCGCCCAACGGTCGTACTCCCGGCGGCCGATGCAGGCGATCGTGATGGCGTCGATGCAGTGGTGGATGTGATTCACGCGCTCCTTGCGGGTGTATTCCTCCTGCAAGCCCCACATTTTGCGGAACGCTGCAGTCGTGGAGCCCTTGACCGTATAGATCCGGTCAAAAACCGTCTTCAGATAGAGCCGTGCATATTTCCCGATGATGCCGATATCGACTCCCTGTCGGTTACTGAAACCTTCGGGAATCTCGGTCATGGTGAACCGTTCGCATTTTCCGCGCCAATAGTCAAGTTGCATCTGCAAATAGTGGCGACGTTGAATTGCGCTGTCCTTTTCGGGTTTGGTGGCTGCACCTTTGCTCCTGCGGACCTGGGCTTCGATCTGCTTTTGCAAGCTCTCCACCTTCTCCCGCCAGCCGAACGATTCGATCCTCTCCATGATTTCGGCATGGTTGGAGAGTTCGGCCGGCAGTTTTGCCCGTTTGGTCTCCCGGTTGAACCGGTTCTCGCAGAGTGTCTTGTTCATCTGAGAATCATCGCCGCCGAGGGCACGCGGAAGCGTATGTTCGATGTCGAAACCCGGATTGGCCCCGATGAAGTCCGAAATGCGAATTTGCCGGCCGGTGTAGGGACAGATGTGCTGCTGCTCCTCCCACAAGCGGTATTTCAGCACCTCGTCGTCCGATGGCTCTATTTCGCGGCCGGTTTCGGCGGTGTATTGACGGCGGATCTCTTCGGCGAATTTCCGATTTTCAGCCTCCCGCTCACGCTGGTACTGCTCGATGGCCTTGCGGCGGTTGGCATCATTGAGCCCGCGGGCGAATTCGATGCGGATCTTCGTGTCGCGGTCGATCCGGCCTTCGCGCAGCAGCGTGTTTATCAGGTCGCGCAACCGGAACAGCGCCCGCATGGCCATCGGGTTGCGGATGGCCGAAGTCCGCGGGGATCCGAGCTGCATGATTCCTTCGGCATTGGGTTTTGTATCCGGATAGGTCTCGATTTTCGAGGGATGGTACAGCCGGTCCAAACGGGACATATCGAGCCCGTGGTCGCTGAAGTAGTTGGCGATGCGACGCTCCTTCGAATCGAATTTGTCGTATGGATTCCGCTTGTAGTCGAGCAGCAGCGAGGCAATCTCCTGCTCGATGTTGTGTCGGCGATCCTCGTCTGCGTAGACCTCCTTTGGGAGTGCCGCGCGCAAGTTGGCCAGGAAAACTGCTTCGTCATACCGATAACCGCAACGCAGGTAGGGAAGAATCTTGTTGATGGCATTCAGGCTCATGGCGGCATAATCCTGCGGAAGTTTGATCGCCGCAAACGCTTTGGCCTGTTCTTCCGAAAGCTGGAGTTTTTCACAGGCCCAGTCCCGGAGGCGCTCCTCGTCCTTGAACGAGAAAAGGGCATGCCAGATATCGTTCAGCACCTGTTCCTCGGTTTTCCCGTCGCCGAGCAGATAGAGACTGCGGATTTCCCGAAGCCACTCCTTCCCGAAAATGTCCATGAGCGAAGCCGTGACGGGACAACCCGACACGGTGGCCGTGCGGGCGAAATTGAAGCGGTAAGGGGCTTCGATGCGCTCCTCCCTGCAGGCGTATTTCCCCTTGCCGGCGATCCTGCGGGCAATCTCCTCGAAATCGAAATAGGACTTGCTCTTCCGGAAGAAGAGCGGCCGGATCGTTTCGATCTCCTTGGGGGTCAATGGCCGCGGCGTGCCGTCATCCGGGCCCGTTACCCGGATGTTGTTGATAAACGACCACATTCGGAACTCCTCGAACCGGGGGTGTGAAACGGGACACCGGCTTTTCGTCGGCTCGAAGGTACATCGGCCGACCGATCCCTTCTGTGATTTGAGGTCGCGTTGGAAGAAAATAGCACGATGCAGGGCTCGGCGCCATTTGTCGGGCAGTTGCTGTCGGTCACAGATGGCATTGAATTCGGTCAGGTAATGTTCGTTGCGAGAGGTGTATTTGCCGCGAATCCGCTCCTTATGTTGGTAGAGCCCGTAGAAGTACTCCCCGAGATACCGGCATCCGGCTGCTTCCATCTCGGCCGACAGATTCTTGATGCTCTCCTTGACCGTTCCGTCTTCCTTTTCATTCCCGGCCTCCTTGCGGTTGCTGAGGAATCCGCGCCGTTGTGCCAGATGATAGAATGCTCGTCCCAGTAGCCATCGCTGTGCGCGATTCTCGAGGTCGAGCCGCTCGGTCAATGCTACATAACGGTCGTGGTAGGGATTACGGTCTTCGTTGTCGTCGGTCCGCTGCCAGCGAAGAAACTCCTCATCGAGCGGGTATTGCTTTTTCTGACGCCAAGTGGAGAGTTGCTCGTCGGTTAATGGTGGACAGAGGTCATAACGAACGAGTACCCTGAGCAAGTCGATTTTGCGAAGCCGTCGCCGGAAATAGTGACGGCGTAGTGCGCGGGCATCCGTCCGATCCTGAACGGTCGGTTTTTCATTGTTCTTGTCGCGTGCAACCCCTTCTTGAAAAATGGCGACGCCTTTGTCCAAGAGCGCATATCCATTCTCCGATTCGTCTACAAGCGCCCATCCCAGGGAGTTCGTGCCCAGATCCAGCCCCAATACTTTAGTCATGTGGAAGATATTTTTTTGTGAAATTAAATAAAAAGTTGCAATAAACCTCCTTTTTGCTTATATTTGTGACGTAAGAATTCTACATCTTACCACAATAAGGCTATAGGCCGAAGGTTTTTAACCTGTTGTCTCCGCGTACTCCGTGGAGACTTTTTATTTGTATCTGCATTTAAAAATCCGATGGTTTCCCCGCTGCCAGCCCTTCCTTGCGACTCCGGTTGCGGCCTCACTTCCCGCAAATCGTGTCCGGCCCAAACCGTGAGACGGCAGGGTCCGCCACGCGCTATATCGCTTCGAATACGAAGTCGCGCACCCGAGCCGATAACGGGGGTGTTTCCTGCGGGGACGGCCTTGCCTCCGATGCCGCCAGGTCGGGGATCGGTCGTCGTCGAATGGAAAGGGATGGGGCGGAGAGACGTTTGCCGTGTCAGATGTCGATCCCGTTCCGATCGGCTACATCATAGATTACAGATATCTGATCGTCAGCAACGTAGCGCAGCATGTAGAGCAGCATGAATTGCCGGATGTCTCCGATCGATGCATATTCCTGGCGGATATGGGCGTGCGAATTGTATGTGCAGCATTTTTCCAGTTTGTCGAATACGCTGCGGTGTATGGTGTAGCCGCGTCGCTCGATTTCACGCAGGATCTTTACGGCAAAAGAGAAATCGCGGCTGTCCGTTTGCATGACGTGGCTGAGTTCGACTTTCAGGGCGGTAAAAAAGGTCTCGGGGGCGATGTTCTCCCCGTATTCTCGGATGATGCGGTCGTAATACTCCTGCCTGAGTTCCGTGTTGCAACACCAGTCGGTGACGATGGCTACATATGTGTATATGTCGAACGGGCAGTGTTCGCGCATCTCGGCAAGCAACCTGACCTTCTCTTTTTCGGGATAATAGATCGACAGCAGCTGGTTGTAGGTTTTTTGCGTGCAGCGTACCAGATGCCGTTCGCGGAGAAGCTTCAGATACTCCGTGGCCTCGCTGCGGGCCGCACTCGTTTGGAAAGCCGGGCCGTGAAGGGCTCCCAGGGCATATTCGAACAGATGTATGTCGATCGTTGCATCGTGTTCGGTGGCATATGTGTCGAGCAGCCGGAAAATCTCTTCCAGGTTCTTGCTGCGTGCAATCTGCCCCTTGATCTTGTCGCTGTCGGTCTGCCGGTTGTTCCCGCCGAGCAGGTAGCCCATCCGGCGCTCTTTGCACAGCTTGTATAGTGCACTTCCGGCCGTTTTGCCCGGCTCGACCTTCCCGGCGAGCAGGTACCTCTGCAGGCGGATGAGTTCCTGGTCTGTTTTTATGTACTTGCACAGCTGAACGATGCTCTTGTTGTCCGGCATGTGCTTTTCGATCCCCGTTTCGACGGCCCGTCTGTGGAAAAAGTCATAGACGGCAAGGGCCTGCTCGAAAGTGATCTTATGGAGGCATCCGATCAGCAGATAGTAGGGGACGTAGCTCAGCTGGGGGAATTGTTCCATCTCTTCGGCAAACGCCGGGGCGATCTCCGTCGATTCCTGCCCGTCGAAGATCTCTTCGAAGTAGGTGGCATAATAGAAGGAGGCCGTGTCCGAGTTCATGGAGATGTAGGGCCGGTATTGTTCGAAGATCGCCCGGAACTCCTCCCTGTATGCGGGGGTAAATTTGTTGCTGCCCGAGGTCAGAACCCGGAACATGTTGCAGAAACAGATCGGGCAGATGGGGCGCGATCCGGGCCGGGCCATTGCAAGCAGCGGCTTCAGGCAGGCCTTTTCGTATTGCCGGAACAGTTCTAGCGCCCGGGGATAGTCGTCGCATCCGCGGATGCGGATGGCATGGATGTTTTCGTTGGATCGTACGTTCTCGCAGAGCGGGCGGCAGTTGCGTATGGTCGTATCGACCCATTGCGGGTCGTTCTTGAAGATCCGGTAGAGGAAATTGACCGCAAAGGGATCCAGCGATACGCCCGCGAAGTCGGAAACCTTTCCGTCGCGGTTGCAGATCACCCCTTGCGGGTTGATTGCCGGAATCAGCTCCTGCACGGTCTTGCAGGCCGTGGCGTAGGAGGTGCGTATGGTGCGTCCGCGCTCATGCTGTTTCGCGTGCGAGATGCTCGCGATGCAGGTCTGGAAGATTTTCTGCAGGTAGAGGTTCAGCGTGTAGTTGTCGCGGTATGGCATGGCCGCGACGATCCGTTGTGCGATGAATGCCGACGGGGCCTTGCGGATCAATGAGTTGTAGCTGTTGATGTGGAGCTCGATTCCGAAACGCTCCTTCAGCCGTTCGATGTCCTCGTACAGCCGTTCGAAGTCTTCGCTCTCCTTAAAGTCCCATTTTGCGATCATCGATGAAAAATAGGACATGTGGATCTCTCCGGGTTGCAACCGTTCGACGAAGCTGCGTGCCTGCATGTAGTCCGTGGCGTTCTTGATCAGGAGCCCCATGGCGATCGCTTTGAAGTGGAGCCGGTCACGGTCGGAGGCGAAGGCCGCTGGTTTGAGGCGTACGATCGCCGCGTCATATATGGCCTCGAGTCTCTCCGCCTGCCCGTCGGTGTTGTCGATAAGAGAATATACCGGCTTGACTGTGAGAGAGAACGGACAGGAGGGGTTGTTCTGGTTCCAGCGTGCGTATCGGGCCATGATGTCGTCCAACTCTTCGGCCTCGCTCACGCGGTCGCTGATCCAGTAGAGCAGGGCGTTGATGCTGTATTTCTGAAAGGAGTCGATGGTCGGTCCGTGCGGCTCCGTCAGCTCCGGGGCCATGCGCCCGACCAGTTCGCGAACTTCGGAGTAGCTGTCCGACAGCTGTACGCGCCGTTGGACGTAGAAGAGGTCGTATTCGGAGATCGCCTCCTCGTACTTGCGGATTGTCTGAAGCATGGAGTTTGGGTCGAGCCCGTTGCGGCGGGCCGTGAGTACATGCGAGTAGAGCCCGCCGATCTGCATGCTGGTCAGCGGGAAGCTCTCCCGGTAGGTCTCGATCAGCCCGATCGCAGTCTCGAACGTGGGGGCATAGGAGATCTGCACCGAGAGCATGCGGCGCCGCTCTTCGGGGTCGATCGCCTGGTCGCGCAGAATCTGGTCCGTATACCGGTCGTGAATCTGTTGCCATGCGGCTGCCTTGTCTTCGGCCCGGGTGATCGCCTTCGAATAGCTTTCGGTCATGGGGAACGTCGCCAGCATCAGCTCGATGACCTGCTCCTGCCCGAACCGGACGATGGACGGATGCTCCATGATGCAGGTGAGCAGGATGTCGTCGAAATAGAAGGTCTGCCATTTGGGGAGAATCGGCACCACATTGACTCCTTCGATGACCTCCCTGTTACGAAAATTGAAGTAGTCGCCGGTGATGCGGTCGATCTCGTCGTCCTGATCGAACAGCCGTATGACTCCGCGGGTTGCCAGTGCGGTCAGTTGTTCCGCCATGACGTCCGGATCCATCTGCTGGTTGCGCATGGCCATCAGTTCGGCCGTGGCCATGACCGAGTATCGGAGCAGCTGCCGGCTGTTGCGTGAGAAGGTGCAGACGGTTTTGTAGGCCATGCAGAAGGCGCGTACATAATTGTTTTGCAGCAACTGGTCCACGGTTTGGGCGATGTCGTGTCTCCGGGGGACGATAAAACCTACGGTGAGCGACTGGCGGTTGGCTCCGTTCCCGAAGTAATGTATGATCCGGGCGTCGTCCTCGTTGTTCGGGTCAAGGGCTCCGATCGTGATGATCTGGGTGTTCTGTGGTTCGATCGCCTGTTCGACGGCCTGGTATCCTTCGAGGGTGGTAGTGGCGTAGATGTGCAGTCGGCTGTGGGTGTACACCTCGTCGCACAGACGCTCCCAGCGGCGGACGAAATCGTCGTTGTGGACCGAACTGAGCCAGAACTTGTCGATCTCGTCGATGATCAGATAGTAGGGTTCCTTGATGACGTGCTCGTCGAATTCGTAGCATCCGTTCCGTTCGGAGAACAGCGTATCGAACAGGGCATCGAACTCCCTGTGGCTGTGGAGCACGACGATCTGCTGGTTGCCCAGCGCGTTGTGGATGTAGTGGAGCAGGGCACGCGATTTTCCGGCGCCTGGCAGCCCCTTGATGAGGACGAACGAACTGGTCGGGTTGGCCAGTTCCTCCCGGTCTACGCTGCGCTCGAAGTAGATCTCCCCGATGTACCCGTTCTCGACCCGGCCGCGCCGATTCATGATCTCCTCGCTGCCCACCTCTCTGCCGGGTTTGGCGAATTGCCTCATCTTGAGCCGCTCGTTCGTCAGGATCTTCCGGATGTTCTCCGTGCAGACCTCCCCGAGCGGGCGGGGAGCCAGCGGATTGTCGTAGTCGGTCAGGAAGTGGGGGATCCCGCCTGTTTTGTTCCGGCCCGCTGCCCGGTCCGCCGGGGCGTAGGTGTCCGACAGGTTGGCGATGGCTTTCGAGAGGTTCTCCAGCGTACGGTCGGTCGGCCCCTTGGAGCAGGCGACGGGCTGCTTGCTCTCCAGTATGAGACAGATGGGGAATCCCGTCAGCAGATAGGACTTGTAGGCATGGAGGATCTCCAGATAGGTGTAGTATCCGATGTATGCGGCATCGAGTATGGCGATGAACAGGTCCGTGTCGTGGCGGATGGTTGCCAGATATTCGTTCTGTTTGGGGGTGTCGCGCAGGGTCGAGTCGTCGAGGTTGCAGTCGTATTTCGCGGCTTCGGCACCTTGGGGCAGGGATATGTTCTGTTCGGCGCAGACCTGTTGTACGCACTCCTTGACCGTCTCCCTGTTTCGGGAAAAACGCGATGATGAGATGAAATAGCGCAGTTTCATTCGGGGGTTGTTTGGGGCCTCCGGCGTGGGGTGGAGGCGGGTTCCGGCGACCGGGACTTTTCGTCCGGGCATACAGTGAGTAAAATTAAGCATAAAATCTCGTTCGTGCAATCCAATCCGCGCCTGCAATTCCGAATTCGGATAAAAATACTTAACTTGCATCGGCAAATGTCCTGCTGCGGGCAGGCAAAACGAACCATTGCATGGAAACTTATATCCCTTCACCGCTCGACACGCAGGATGTCGAGCTGCCCGAGACTCTCGGGAAACTGACCGAACAAATGGCCCGCAACGTCCACGAAGTCTGGGCGCAGGGCCGCCTCGCCGAAGGGTGGACCTGGGGCGAGCGGCGCGATGACAGGCGGAAAACGCACCCCTGCCTGGTGCCCTACGAGGAGCTCCCCGAGGCCGAGCGCGAATACGACCGTCAGACTGCTGTACAGACCCTCAAGCTGATCCTTAAACTCGGATTCGAAATTCGCAAATAATCGCCCTATGGAACCGAATGCGTTGCAATTCGCCGAACGGCTCGAAGCAGCCGCCCGGTCGTTTAGACGGACACGTCTCTGGATGTTGGCAGTTACACTGGTGGCACTGGCCGGTATCGTCTGCTATGCCGTCTTCGGACATGACATGCCGGTTTGCTTCGGCGTGCTTGTTCTCGCAGGCTGGGTGCTTGTTGCCGGATGCGCCCTGTGCTGGCTGGGCTATTGCTGCAAGCGGTTGCTGGGAATCTGTTCCGAAAGCCACAGAAGGCTTTCGGAGACCGAACTGACGCTCTATCAGGAGGCTGTCCGCCACGAACGGTCGGTGCGGGATAAACAGAGCGAGGCGGATGGCCCGGATCCCGAGATAGCAGCCAAACGCAGGGAGGTGGAACTGGCCCGGCTGGAAAAGGAACTCCAGTCCCTCAGGTAATCCCCTCGGCCCGTAATCTCCAAGTTGCAACCCATGGGAAACTCACTGAAACGATTCTTTACATTGGGCTTCGACCGGGCCTTTTCGGGTCGAGGCCGCAAGCAGTTTGCCTGGCTGGTCGGCATCCTGCTGCTCTTTTTCTGTGTGATCTATTTGGTCAGCTGGTTCTTCTCCTTCCCGGAGCCTTCGGATGCGGCAACACCCGATTCGCAGCATGGAGCCAGCGGCAGCGATGTTCCGATGGGGCGCCTGCTCCAACTGATCTGCCTGTTTATCGATCCGGGCAGCGTGGCCAATGTCACGCCCGAACTGCGCTGGTTCTCGCTGGGAGTGGCCATTCTGGGACTGCTGCTCGTCACGGGCCTGCTGATCTCGGTGGTATCGAACATGTTGGAGCGGCGTGTCGAACGCTATCGCGAGGGCGAGATTGCCTATCCGCTTGAGAATCACGTCGTGGTCATCGGTTTCGACGAGATGGTCCCGATGCTCGTGCGGCAAATCTGCTCGGACCCTCGCTACGGGAATTGCTATATCCTGATTCAGAGCGTGCAACCCGCCGCCAAGGTGCGCAACCGCATCCACACGGTGCTCGATGCCCGGCAGGAGCGGCGTATTCTGGTGCTGCACGCCCAGCGCAATTCGACCGAGGAGTTGGCAAAGCTCTGCACGACCCGAGCCCGCGAGATCTTTCTGATCGGCGAGGCGAACGAGTACGACCACGATTCGCTCAACATCGATTCGCTGCAGAAGATCGTGGCGATCCATAGCCGGGAACCGAATTGTCCGCGCATTCCGGTTTCGGTGCTTTTCGAGTACCAGACCACTTATGCCGCTTTCCAGATTTCGGACCTGGCCGAGGAGTGGCGCAAGCAGATCGACTTTCACCCTTTCAATTTCTACGAGGAGTGGGCCAAGAAACTGCTGGTGAAGCGGTGTTGCGGGGATGGGGATGACAGGATCGAATATCCGGCGTTGGACCGCGAGCCGGTCACACGGGAGAGCGACCGGACGGTCCATCTGGTCATCATCGGCATGAGCCGCATGGGGGTGGCTCTGGGAGTCGAGGCTGCACACCTGCTCCATTTTCCGAATTTCTGTCGCGACCGGCGGCTGAAGAGCCGGATTACGTTCATCGATGCCGCGATCGACGAGGAGATGAACTTCTTCCGTGGCCGTTACCGCCACTATTTCGACCTGGCGCCGAGCCTGTATCGTGACATGGAACATCCTGACGAAGAGCGGATCCTGCCGCCGAACTGGATGTATGGCCCCCGGACGGATTTTCTCGACGTGGAGTTTGAGTTTATCAAGGGACGTGCCGAGACGCCGGCCGTGCAAAAGTTGCTGGCGGAGTGGGCCGAGGATCCCAAGCAACAGCTGTCGATCGCCATCTGTCTGAATTTCCCACCGCAAGCTATGGCCATGGGGCTCTACCTGCCCGACATCGTTTACGCCCGGGATATTCCGGTCTTCGTGCGGCAGGAGACCTCGAGCGCGCTGCTCGACCTGCTCAACAACCGCCTCAAGAAAGAGCCGCAGAACCGCTATTCGCACGTTTTCCCGTTCGGGATGCTGGCCAATCCGTTTGACCTCGACCGCCGCAATACGCGCCGGGCACAGTTGGTCAATTACATCTATGCCTTCAAGAGCACATACGGCACGACACCCTCGTCGTGTCCTTCGGATGGCGAGTTGCAGGGCGGCTGGAACGAACTGCCGGTGGCGCTGCAGTGGTCGAACTTCTATTGCGCCGATTCGGTGGAGATCAAGCTGCGTTCGCTGGGTTTCGGCGTGGCGCCACCCGAGCGGCTGACTGCTGCACAGGTCGAGCAGATGGCCGAAGTCGAGCACAACCGTTGGAACATGGAGAAACTGCTGCTTGGTTACCGCAAGCCGACGCCTGAAGAGGAGGCTCTCTGCCGGGACGACGGTATCCGCAAGGAGTACAAGACCAAACGTTTCATACACACCGACATTCGCCCCTACGGCGAACTCGGCGAAGGGACGAAGGGGTACGACCGCTGCATTGCGGAGTGTCTGCCGCTGATCGTCCGTTCAACGTTACGGTAGATCGGGCAGCGAGAGCGGGATGGCAGGGTAGAGCTCTTCGTAGGGTTGCAGGGGAGCCATGTGCAGCGGCCGGGAGGCCGAGCGGAGGAAGCCTTCGAAGTCGGTGGGGAAGAGTACGACCTGCCCCACGCGGGAGCGGAGCGTGGTCAGCACGACGCGCCCGTCGCTCATGTGCCCGATGTGCTCGAGCCGGTCGCTGCGGAGCATCCCCGGGCGCAGGCGCAGCACCTCGCCCGTCCTGCGGTCCCAGATACGCGCGAAGTCTACCCGCATCGAGTCGCATGACCCCAGAATGAGTATCCGTCCGTCGCCGAAGGGCCGGAGTTCCGACCAGGGATCCAGGTTCGGCATCGCGGCGGCCCGGCACCGGCGGGTGTCGAGGTCGATCTCCAGCATTCGGGCCATCGACTCCCGGTTGCCGGCGGCGACCGTCAGGATGCGCCCGCTGCCCGCTTCGGGCACCGAACCGTCGATATCCGCGTACTCCGATACGCCGAAGTCGAGCCGCGTGAAACTCTTGCCGCCGCTGCGGTAGAGGTACTCCCGGCCCCGTCCGACGTAAATGCGTCCGAGGCCGTCGCAGGCGAACGAGCAGCGCTTGTCCGATTTGGGCAGCGGCAGCCGCTGGACGCGCTCCACGCCCTGACCGTTCATCGTGAGCACCGTGGCGCCGAGCCCGTCGTCGAAGCAGAGGAAGCGCCCCAGCCACCGGGGCCGTTCGCCCGGGAAGAGGACCGGATCGCCCGGCATCGGCACACTGCAGAGCCGCTTCCAGCCGTCGGCCTCGAGCGGGTTCTTCACGCCG
>ENA-ORPH01002909-ORPH01002909.1-human-gut-metagenome-genome-assembly--contig:-NODE-2909-length-13467-cov-3.849687_pt1 | contig 13467 bp, 9 predicted proteins | sample MGYA00242142_ERZ509074 | MGnify/ENA primary metagenome ERZ509074 (study PRJEB26280, sample SAMEA2338724) | human gut metagenome | biome: human gut; feature: human-associated habitat; material: faeces...
CATACGGCAGCAGCGGGTGCAGCAGCTCCATGCGGATGAGAATGTCCCAGCCGATGCCGTCGGGGTGCTCCAGCACGCGCAGGTCCTCGCAGCTGACGACGTTCGCCGTGCCCTTGAGCTTGAACATGATGGAAAACTCGTGCATAAGCTCCTCGACGATGCCGTGAAAATATGCCTCGGCCTGCGAAACGCTCATGCCCTCGGAGATCACGCTCCGGACCTCCGCGCTGCTCTGCGGGACCGTGATCACCTTCAGCGCCGCCCGGTACGTCTGCCCGAACTCGCTGCGCTCGATTTCAAATACTTTTCCGTAGCCGCCTTCGCCAAGGCAGCTGACTATGTTCCAATCCCCCAGCACCTGTGCGCCGGGGCGGTATGCTTCGTGCTCCATGGCTGCTCCTTTCCTCAGAAGACCATGCGGCGGATCGCTCCGCCGTTCTGGTCCGACGTGTAATACAGTGCAAAGGTGTCACAGATATAGGTGACGTGGTCGGCCTCGATCGTGCCGAGGTTTGTCGTTTCGCCGGTTTGCAGGTCCATGCGCCAGAGTGTGCTCGTGTGCTCCATCATGCCGTGTCTGTCATCCGACTGGGTGGAGAAATAGAGCACGCCGTCCCGCGCAGCTGTACTCCAGTATTCAAAGCGCTCGTCCGTGTTGACCAGCCCGCCGCGCAGCGTCAGCAGGTTCCATCCCGGCGGAAAGCCGCCGTCAGATGCAAGCAGATATTTCCCGGCCTTCATGCACGACTGGTGAACAGACAGGGAGAACGTCTCACCCGTTTCCGGGTTGAACGAAAGCCACGCGTTGGGGATCGAACCGCCGATATCATACTTGGCCGGGAATCCATACACACAGTATCCGTTCACATACATGAACATACAGTTATCCGGATAGGCCCGCTGGAGTTCGTTCTCCTCCTCCATGTAGTTCACATAGAACAGTGCCGCATCCTGCCCCGTCTGCGTGTCGACAACGGCAAACTGGCCGTACCGCACTTTCGCTTCATATTCCTTATCCCCATAGTATCCGTTTGCACACGTGCCCGTGCGCGCCATGCCGGGGCGCAGCTCCAGCTTGTAGCGGGTGCGCATGGCCTCGCCCTCGATGGCCTCTTCGGCCTCCTGTTGGAACCACGTCTCATGCGCCGCCAGCTCCTCTTTGCTCCAGTCGCGGCGCAGGTGCGTCGTGTCGCTGCCCACGGTGCCGAGAACAAAATGGTCGCAGTGATGGAGCCAGACGGTCTGCCGTGCGGCTGCGGTGCTGAGGAGCACCTCGTTCATATTGTCCGTGCCATCCGGGAAAAAAGGCAGTCCGGCCGCCTGCAGCTGTGCGCAAAGCTCGTCACGCGCGGCCTCATTTGCGGCATAACTCGCGCTCTGGTTTTCCCAGTCGTCAGAATCGGACGGCTCTGTCTCCCTTCTGCGCCAGCTGCCGCTCCGCGTGGGGCTGTCGCCCAGTGTGTAAGCTGTGACCTCCCATGTGATCGTGCAGGGTTCAGCATAGCGATACAGGTTATCGGCATGATTCCGCCTTGTGCTGTAGACCGCAAGGCTCCATATGCCGTCCGTGCCCGGATAGAGCACGACATCCACCTGCGCGTCATACGCGTCCATCGCCGGAAGCGTCAGTACGCCCCGCTGCATTTCGCCGTCGGACGCGAGACGCGCATAATAGAGCAGCCCGCACCAGCCGCTGCTCTCCGCGCTGCCGTAGAGCCCGTACCACTCCGGGCCGTTCACGCCGTCGACGTTCACGATCCGGTACAGGAGCAGATCGTCCGGCTGCTCCTGCTGCCGCGCGCCGGAGCCGGGTTCGTAGGATACATATTCCGTGCAGTCCGGGCTCAGCGCCGCCGGAAAGCTGCTTTCAAGCAGCTCCTGCTGTTTTTCGCGCACCTGCCCGGCAAGGGTCTGGTCGCCGGTCGCCTCCGCGCCGTCACGCAGAGCGCGAAGCGCGGCATTCTCGTCGCCGGTCTGCTCATAGGCCTCGGCGAGCTTGCGGTACGCGTCGGCGTTCTTGGGATCAATTTCAATCGCCGCCTCAAAGGCCAGAATGGCCTCTTGATAATTGCCCTCGGACAGGTAGCGCACGCCAAGGTCGTATTTCGTCTGCCAGTCGGGCGCTTCGTCCGCCGGTTCGGTCGTCAATTCGGCTGCCGGTGTCTTTGCGCACGCGGCAAGCGTCAGCAGCAACAGCGCTGCCAGAAGGATGCAAAAGAAGCGTTTCATGTTGATTCTCCTGTTTATACCAGTTTTCCCGTCCGCGCAGGATCACGCGTACCGGATCTCCACGGATTCTATCATGTAATAAAACGGGATCTCGCCGTCGAGATTTACATTCGGGTTGACCCGCAGCTTTGCCAGCGCGGTCATGTATAGGCCATCCATGGGGTAAGAATAGGACAGCTTGAGCACGGCGCTGCCATCCTCCGAGCGTTCGAAGCCGTCCAGCGCCACCTGTACCGCGCCACGGTCGCCTATGCCGAAATAATAGCATGTATCACTGTCCTTCGGACAATAGCTAGGCACATAATCACGCGGCGGCAGCTCTACGATATGTCCATACATCGCATTTGCAACATCCTGCACATTTTGACGGCTATCCATCCGGTAACCTTTGTACATCCAATAATTGACGTCATCGGCATCAAGGTATCCCCTCTGATCGATTTCGTAGTTATAAATTGCCGTCCAGAAGCGATTGGCATCTGTTTCGTCCGGATAGAAAATTCCCTCGCCCGAATCGGTGCTGTTCAGCATATCCGCGTATGCGTCTACAAGCTTCCGCGCACTGTCGGCAATGGTGTCATATGGCAGCGTATCAATGTAGGTCAGCAAGGCTTTGGTGTTTGCGTCGTCCGCTGCGTCAGATGGCTGTGCTGCGGTTTTCTTTGAAAAATCCGGCGTGCGCGGTTCGCCTCGTATCTCTTTTTCGTAAGCTTCCAGCTCCTCCGCGGTCCAGTAGCGGCGGCTGTAGCGCCACTCCGCCGCGCTTTCGCCGCCGGAGATCCACGATTCGCATTTGAACATCCAGTAGGTATACGGCAGCGTTTCCCGATTCATGATCTCCTCCTTCAGATAGGGCCACCCCGCACTGCTCATATCGGAAACAGCATTTCTGTGCTTTTCATCGTCCCATTCGAGCCAGACCTGATCCCAGCGCCGGTACAGCCTTGCCCCGGTATCATCCAGTATGTATGTCGTTGCATAGTACCCGTTTATTCCCGTATACGCCAGCGAAATGTCGTTCAGATACGCGCAGCAATAGGCGCCCATACGTTCATTGTAATACAGCATCAGCTCCGCGCAGCTGCAATAGTCCAGTCCCAGCTCCATTTGATACGCGGTGTCCTCGATCTGCCCATCCGGCAGCACGCAGTAGCGGTGCAGCGTGAACTCTGACCGCACGAACCGGAACACAGCCGGCGTCACGTCATCCAGCGCAAGAAGCACGCTCCGCGTATATCCCTCCGGCACGACTTCGCAGTAAGGGTCATCCAGCGAAGGGTCATACACCACTTCCTCCGCCGTGCCATTGAGCGCAGTTCCCTCTATCGCGCCCGGCTTTTCCAGCAGGCTGACCTTGACCTGCCATATATACTCCCGCAGGCGCTGGTCGTCCGTCTGTTCCAGACCAGCCTCCAGCGTCTGGAGCGCTTTCGCATAATCCTCCCGCTGTTCGCAGACCTGCGCCAGCTTGCGGTACGCGTCGGCGTTCTTGGGGTCGATCTTGATAGCCGCCTCAAAGGCCAGAATGGCCTCTTCGTAATTGCCCTCGGACAGATAGCGCACGCCGAGGTCATATTTCGTCTGCCAGTCGGGCGCTTCGTCCGCCGGTTCGGCTTCCGGTGCTTTGCTGCACGCGGCAAGCGTCAGCAGAAGAAGAGCTGCCAGAAGGATGCAAAAGAAGCGTTTCATGTTGGTTTCTCCTCTTTTCTGTTTTTACTGTCCGCGCAGCGCGGCGCACATCTCCGAAGGGCTGCTCCACGGCGCAGGGATAAAGCCGATTGGCGTCGACAGCTGGTAGCATACATATGCAGATGCCTGAAAGCTCCCTTGTATGCGAGCGTATTCATCCATCAGCCGCTCATAATCCGGGTCATTGCCACTGATTATCGTACCGTCCAGCTCGTATCTGGTCAAATAGCTCCAGTCACCATACGTATTTTCAAGCACCCACCCATCATCCAGATAATCCTGCATGGTAGCTTCCTGCCCTTGCATCATTTCCGGGTCATTGCCGCTGTAAATATCCTTCGACGCATACCACAGATGGTGCTGCAGCTCCAGCTGATATTCAGACACCGTATAATAGATACCGCCCTCCGACCCGCCAACAGCCAGAGACAAGCCATCATGCACGTAAATTCCCGGCTTTCCTTCAAAGGTTCCGAACTGGATGTCCGTACCCCACATATCTCTTGTTTCTTCTTCAAATGGGTAGCGCTCCGCCGTTTTCCCGTTGAAGGTCCAGACCTGATATGGCAGAAGATGTTCGCCCAAAACCGGCCACCCCATGTTATACAGGTTTTCACTTCCCGCATAGCACGTCACCAGCAGCGGGTATCCGTCGCCGGGATCAAACAGCGCTGCTTGCAGGCTGTAGCTCTCACCTGCGTCCGTTTTCATCTCTGGCAGCTGTTCGAGCACGGCGGCGTAGGCCTCAGACGCTTCGCGGCTCATGCGGCAGTTTGATATGTCGCCAAAATATACGACGTTGCTCAGCTGCGAGGGCCAGTCGGGCGCTTCCGGTTCTGCCGGTTCTTCCGGTTCATCCAGCGCTTCCGGCTGTTCGGACTGCTCGGTCTGTTCGGGCTGTTCGGGCTGTTCGGGCTGTTCGGGCTGTGCGTCAAGCTCCTGCCGCTTTTTCTCAGCAAGGTCGGCCAGCTCGCGGTCGCCGGTCGCTTCTGCGCCGGTTTCGAGTGTGCGCAGCGCGGCGTCCTCGTCGCCGGTCTTTTCATATGCTTCGGCCAGCTTGCGGTACGCGTCGGCGTTCTTGGGGTCGATCTTGATAGCCGCCTCAAAGGCCAGAATGGCCTCTTCGTAATTGCCCTCGGACAGATAGCGCACGCCGAGGTCATATTGGGTCTGCCAGTCGGGCGCTTCGTCCGCCGGATCAGCTTCCGGTGCTTTGCTGCATGCGGCAAGCGACAGCAGCAGAATTATTGTTAAAAAAACACAAGTGAACTGTTTCATCTCCATTTCTCCTTTTATCATATTCACTGTCCATGCGGCGCGGCATGCAGTGATGAAGCATCACCAAGCACATAAAACTTTCCGCTGCGCGTTTCACATTTTCTGTCCGACATACATATATTCTCGATTTGGAAGCTACCTCTGACGCGAAGTAGATCGTCATTTAAGTTTGCACCATTTGTGCCGTAACTGTGATTTTCCGCCCCATTCTCCAGCCGTCACCACAACATCGCTCCGCTTTACTCCCGGAGCAGCCATGCTGTCTCGGCAGCCTCAAGCTGCTGCAGCGTGTCGGCATCGACAACGCCCGTTTGGGTAAGTGAATGGTTCTTTTGCCAGCGCATGACGGCATCCGCTGTGACCGGGCCAAAATCGCCGTCGACAACCACGCCATCATAGTTCATGACAACCAACATAGCCTGTACATATTTGACGTCCTCTCCCTGGCTGCCGCGCTCCAAGGTGCGCTCCGGGCGGGGGTAGAGGCTGCGGTCCGCTCTGGTTTCCGCGGTGATGGTATAGGGGTCTGCGCCGCTATTGGCTTTTTCTATATGCGTGATGATCCACCGGCCGCTGCGTTTCTCAAATGAAATGGTCTGAACGGAATCAAAGTAATCTCCAAAACGCATCAGATCACATTCCGCCTCGCAGGTCGTTTCATCGAAGCTGACGATTTTCAGCGTCTGCGGGTCATAGTTAAATACGCCGTATCCGCGCCCGCCGCGAACCAGATACAGACCGCCATTGAATTCCCAAACGTTATCATTCAGCACGTCTGAAACGGTTGCGTAAGCGTTCTGCATAATGCCCAGACTGTCTACGTCCATATAGTCCCGCAGGGTGTTCAGGATCTGCTCCTTGCTGGAATAGTTCGAGATCGGGGAAAAAGAGCGGTACGCCGGATCGATGGCCTCGTCTTCGGCAAGCGTTTGCTCAATATCCGCGCTGTTTCCCTCCGGTACGAGGCGCTTGATCGCTCCGTACTGGCCGTTTTCATAGGAAACAACAGCCATGCATGACGCGCCCCGGAGCTCAACGAAAAACAGTTCATCCTCGACCGCGTTCAGCCATGCCAGATTCTCCTGCAAAAGCGCCAGAAGCTCCTGCTCGCTCAGCTGCGGCTGTTCCGGCTGCCGGCTGGCCTGTATGGAATCGCGCAGGTACTTTCTGCAATTTTCCGGCGTGTTGGCAAGGAAGTACAGCACGTATTCGTCGTCAGCTGTGCAGGCTGCAAGGCGCTCGTCGAAAACAGCCTCGGAAACCTCCACATCATCGAGGTAGCATACCCGCTCACCGGACACATCCTCGGTTTTTGCGTAGCTCCAGAAATCATGATGCTCGATCTGCACGCCGTCCCAGCGGACATACTGCAGCTCGTAACCGGCAGACGTGCCGTGGCCCTCATTGACAATGGCTCCCGCCGTGGTGACGCGGACATCGGGATTGATCCAGGTATCGACAAAGCCGTGGTACAGCTCCGTCACCTGATCGTTTTTCCATGTATAGAGCGTATAATCGGTCAGCGCGATCTGCTCAGACTGCCCCTTCGTATCAATTTCGCCGCAGATCAGCTCCGGCGTGCCGTCCTCATCCAGATCGACAAGCGCAAAGCCCATTGTGCCGTCTGTGCCGAGAAGCGCGGCATAGCCGCGCAGCGCCTCCTGCGGCCACAGCTCGCAGAGCGCCTGTAAATATCGTTCTTCACCCGTCTCGAGATAACGCGCCTGCAGCCGCTTCGCAAGCTCCTTCCCGGTTCCAAGCGCCCGGCTGCATTCGATCAGACGTGCAAGCACATCCTCGTCCTTTTCGAGCAGCTTTTCATAATAGGACTCCGCCTTTTCATAGTCCTGCGCACCGTAGTACGCATCCGCCGCGCGGCGGTACAGCTCGTCCGTCTCGCTCTCCCACTGCATTGCCGATTCGTAATCCTCCGCAGCGCTGCGGTATGCATCCGTCTGTTCGCTGCCCTGCGCACTCTGCGCCAGCTCCCAGTACGCGTCGCCTCGCTGCTCATACGCCTGCGCGTTCTTTGGGTCGATCTCGATGGCTGCGGTAAAGGCCAGAATCGCCTCTTCATACCTTCCGTCCGACAGATAGCGCACGCCCAGATCGTACCGGGACTGCCACGTCGGCGCGGACTGCTCCTCAGCGTCAACGGAATGCGCGGAACAGGCGCTCAGCAAGCCGAGCAGCGCCAGCAGGAAACACATCATCTTTATTCTTTTCATACTTTTCTCCATTTTTTCCAAATATCTATAACGCAGACAAAAGGGGCAGCGTGGAAGCACTGCCCCTTTGTAATTCTGTCTTAGTTGAAGCTGCTCTGCATGGTCGCCTTCAGGCCCTGATCCGTGTTCTGCAGCTCGCGGGCCGCCGTATCCATCAGCGTTGCGTAGCCCTCCAGCATTTCAGAGAAGCTTGTGAAGCTGCTCTGCATACTCTCAAACTTTGCGACGAACGCAGCCTGTGCCTCGCCCTTCCAGGTCTCGTTCAGCGCAAGGATCAGCGAGCGCAGCCGCGCCATCGTGTCGTCGTGCTGACTGCGGAGATTGCGGACCTCTGTCGCCTTGGAATTCAATACCTCGGGTGTTACCTGAATCAATGCCATGATCATTTCCTCCTATTTATATTTTATAAATTTTAAACTTCAAATTCAGCTGTCTGCTTTTTCTGCGTTTTTCTCCAGCTCTTCTCTCACGCTTGCCTGATAGCTCTGCACCTCTGCGTTGATGTAGCCCAGAAAATGAACCGAATCAATATCCTCATGCTGGAACAGGAACATCGTTTCCGCATCGATATACCCCTCCGGGAACGGTTCGCCAATGTAGTCATACGTGGTGTTTGTCTGCTCGTCATGAACGATTGTGCCGATAATGAGCAATTTCCGTGTGGCGCCCTGCAGAGCGACCACGCTTCCGATCGGAAGCAGATCCTTATACATAATACATATCCTCCCTTACTGGTGTTTACCGGAACGCAAATTCCAGCATCTCATCCACATATTTTTTGCTTTGCTTATAGAAAGACTTCACATTTTTCGCCGCTTCGATCACGAAATTCGCCGTCGAATCAGCGTCCATGAACTTACTCCGGAGCCATTCATCCGGCTTGTAGCATTTGAACTCATTCCCGATGACGTCGTCAAACGAGGTTTTGCCCCACACAAATGAATATCCGGTCTTGCCCGTCAGATCCGTATTGAGCTTTCCGAACGACTTGAGCATTTTCTCCGTGCCTTTCAGGAGCGACACCATATCCAGTCCCGTATAGGCCAGCTCGCCGAATTTCTCACCGGCTTTCTTGTTTCCGAGCATTTCGCCCAGCTCTCCGCCATTCTTCTTCAGCAGATCCTTCAGGTAATTTGTTTTCCCCACCTCGTCGTACTCATCACGCGCAACATGGACTATATCCGCGCTTGCGCTTGCAATATCGTTTCCTGCGCTGGTAATGATACAGAGTGCAACCGGAATTCCCGCAACGGTGCTGCACGCGGCAACTGCTCCGGCGATTTTGACAATACTCTTGCCGATCTTGACCGCGCCCTTGCCGTATTCCACGACATCATACATGGTCCCGTGATTCTGATAGCTTTTCTTTGCCGCGCTGACGACGTTCGAAACAGAGGTTTTGACCGCGCTGCCAAAGTCCGAGACATCGTCCTTGAGCTTGGAGAACCACCCCTTCTTTTTGCTGACCACCGCCTGCTTGACGCCGTCGCACAGGGTTTCGGAGGTCCGAAGGCCAAACGTCTTTCCCAGCTCGTCCGCGCATTTCTGTCTGTCGATCCCCCGCAGCGCGACAGCCGGCAGCGTTGTGGCCGCGAGGCCCGCGCCAATGGCGTCGGCGGCTTCGCCAAGCCCTCTTGCTCTGTGGCCGAGCTTCTGGTCCGTCTGCGTGAAGCGGTCGCTTGCGGCAAGCAGCATCTGCGTCATTGCCTCCAGCTGGGTCTGCTCTGTCGTGCATCTGCGGGAAAGCGCCTCCAGCGACTGTCTGATCTGCTGCGTCGCCGCGATCTGCATATCCAGTCCGTTCAGGACGCTGGAAACATTCACGGCGACCGCGCGCATTGCACCCGACTGCTGTCTCAGCCGTGCCTGCGCCTGCTGGACGACTGCGGATTCAATTTTGATCTGCACCGGCACAACCTCCTTACCATTCGCCGCCTCCGCCGGAACCCGTCCCGCCTGACGCGGACATGGACGCCTTTGTTCGTGCTTCTGCGGCTTCAAACTCATCTGCGGCCTTGCGGATCGTGTGCGCAAGACGCGACAGCTCATCCTGGATCTTTCGGATCTCGCGCAGCCGACGCTCGGCTGCCTGATCGTATGTATCGGCGGGCTGCTGCCGGAGCGCCTGAATGCTCTGCGCGATCTGACTGCATTGCTGCTCGCTCTGTTCAAGCTGTCTTGCCTGCGCACGCGCATTTTCATAATCTATGCGGATCAGGCTCATTTCTGAAGCTCCTTTCCAAGGGTGTGTTTCAGGATGGTTTTATCTTACACTATGTAAAATAATTTGTCAATATGTTAATTCAAATACGTTGTAATATACAAAAACTGGCGCTGCAATTTGTTAAAAACAGCAAATTACTCCAACACAGCGCAGCCCTGCAGGCTTGCGCCGTCCCAGATCCCGCAGGACGCAAGCGTTCTGGACTCCGCAATGGGCGCCCCCTGGTCGTACAGGCGGATCGCAGTGCAGCTGCCGTAAACCTGCGGATACAGGGCGCGGAGCATTTCCAGAACACGCGCATTCACCTCCGCGACCGGCAGGAACGCCGGAAGCTCCACATCCAGCTGCTCGTCTCCGATGGTCAGGGTCACGATCACATTCTGACAGGCCTTCATTGCGGCGCGCCCTCCCGTACCAGCGCACGCAGCGTGCGCCGGATCTGCTCCGGCGTGCTCCTGCGGACGATCCAGTCCTCCGTCTCCTCCTCGCCGGGCTCCAGCCGGAGCAGCATATCGGAATCGTACACAAGACAAAGGCTTTCCAGCGTTCGCGTCTGCAAATGGACCGTGTTCACGCAGCAATAGCCGCACCGCCGTTCCAGACCGGCAAGCAGAAGCGCCGCCGCGTCCTCCGGCATTCCGGCTGCCAGCAGCTCTGCCCGGCCTGCGTCTGTGTCCTTCAGACAGTGCTGCAGCAGCTCGTTTGTAAGGCTCCAGTGCGTCTGCGCCTCAGGTGCTTCCTGCGCTTTGCAGCACTCCATCAGCCTTGCAAGCGCCAGCTCTTCTATTTCCCCGTCCGCAGCTCCGGTCAGGCTTGCCAGCTCGCCATCCTTTGTCAGCTGCGCCCAGCAGCTCCCCTGCCGGTACAATACGACGGACGGCTCCGCCTGTCCGCAGTTGACCGCATCGACAGTCAGATACAAGTCGCATTCCGCACAGATTTCAATGAGCCGCCGCAGATCGCCGCGCACGATCGCCGCGCCTTCAAATTGCCGCGTGATCGCGCCGCTCTGCTCCAGCTCCTCCAGGCAGACTTCATACGCCGCCCGGATCTCCTCGTGATCCATCATCATAAACGGGTCGCGCACGCCAAAAAGATGCTCCGCGCCCAATTCGGACGCCAGCACGACCAGCGCTCTGATCGAGAGCCTGCTCCGCTCCATTTTCTCTGCCTCCTCTATCTCCTCTATTTTTGTACTGCCTTCAGCTTGACCGCATGGCCATCCTGAACCAGATAGCCCATGCCGGCGCCTGCATCCTGTGACGCGGCGCTGTACGCCAGATCGGTCCGGGCAAACATATGCGCCTGCGCGCTTCCGCCAAGCAGAAGGGTCGTTTTTCCGGTCATTTCCATGGTGAAGCGCTCGCCCGAAGCGGACAGCTTTGTAATGTCCGCCGCGTTTCCGCTTACGATCACCGCGACGCGCAGCCCTTTGCCAAGGACCAGAATGCTGGCCAGCCGCCGCAGCGTCTGGTCATTGATCGAATCGATGCAGCGCTTCAGATCGTCAATGCAGATCAGGATCCACGGCCAGTCCGTGCTCCCGGCGCTCGCGTCCTTTCTTTTCTGCATCTCCGGCATCAGCGCGGCGATCTCACCGTCAAACGCCGCCGCAGCCTGCGCCTGCGCGCCGTGAAATACAATGTGCTTCGCAGGCGCAAGCTTTTCTGCGGCCTGCGCAAAAATGGCCTGAACGGTACTGCTTCCGTCCTGCGCGCAGGAGATCAGCAGAAACTGCTCCTGCGCAAGCGCGGCGAAGCACGGCTGCACGGACTGCTCCGTAAGACCGCAGAGGATCTGCTCCGACGGATATTCCCGCCAGTCCACGACCTCCGGCAGCACCGGGATCGGCGGCGGGCAGGCGCCTGTCCATGCCCCGCGCATCAGCCCGGCAAGCCGCCGGATCTCATTGACGCGGTCGATCTCCCGTTTTCCCGCTGCGGGAAGCGCCGTCTGGAATTCCAGCGGCGGAGTGCTTCTGACCAGACCGCGTCCGGCCAGATTTTCCGGCTCCAGACCGTTCGTTTTGCCGACGATCTGCGCGTAATCGCCGCGGTCCGTCATCCGCAGGCAGACAGCCGCCTTGATGTGCTGGCTGATCCGGTACGGCAGCGCGTTCACCGCGCCAGCGCTGACCAGCAGATACATCCCGCAGGCCGCGCCGTCCCGCACGAGCGTCTGCAAAAAGCCGTCGATATCCGGGTACAGCTCCAGCGCAGGCGCAACGTGATCCAGCAGAAGCACGATCCATGGCAGCTGCTCGCCGGTGGCTTCCCGGTAAGCGTCTATGCTGACGAGGCCCTGTCCGGCAAGCAGCTTCTTCCGGAGGTCCAGCGTATCGATGAGCATGGTCGTCAGCTTGCTCTGCTTCTGCGCGTCGTCTCCGTCCACGATGCCGCCGACGTGCGGCAGCTCCCGGAACAGCCGGAGGCTCCCGCCGCCGAAGTCCATCAGATAGAGGTGCACCTGCTCCGGAGAATAGCAGAGGGAAAGGGACATGACCGCCGATTGCAGCAGCGTCGTTTTCCCGGTCGCAGGCGCACCGTAGACTGCATAGCTTCCGGATTCCGAGAAGTTCAGCGACATCGGGCGCTGCGACTGCGCCGCAGGATCGTCCAGAAGGCCGATGACGGCCCGCAGGCCCTGCTGCTGCGTTTCCCAATGCGCGCCGTCGAACGCCGCGCAGACGACGTCGCGCAGACGCAGCTGCTCGGGCAGCTTTGCCGTCCAGAGCTGCCGCGCCTTTTCCACGCCGCGCTCCCGGCAATAGCGGTCCAGATAGTCCACGACCGCATTGATCTCCTTTCGTTCGGAGCGGTATCCCGTTGTTTTTTCCGGTTCGTAGCAATGGCGGTTCCCGTACAGGTCCACCACAGCCGTCTGTCCGCCCGTCTGCCCCGCAGTCTCGCGGAACGGCTGATAGGGTGCGCCGCTCCAATAGGACTGGATCTGCTCATAGACCTCGTCCTCGCCCACCTGCACGTAGGCGCGGCCCGGCGTTGTGATCTGCGCCGCGTCGGTATGGTGCAGCATCTCCCGGCTGTCTGCGGCGTTTGCCACCTTCAAACACCAGCGGAAGCGCGTATTCGCGTTCATTTTATCGTCTACAACACCGGCGGGCTTCTGCGTCAGAAGGATCATATGGACACCCAGCGTCCGGCCGACCGCGAACACGCGATTGACCGCCTGCATGAATTCCGGGAACCGGTTCTTGAATTCCGCGAACTCGTCGATCACGATAAACAGATATCCCAGCTGCTCATCCGCCTTGCCCTCGCGCAGCAGCCGTCTGTAATCGGAGATATTGCTGACCTTCCAGCGGTCGAGCAGCTCCTTGCGCCGCGTCAGCTCGTATTCGAGCGCGATGAGGTTCCGGCCGATGCTCGTATCCAGATCGGATATGCGTCCGGCAAGATGCGGCAGATTCTGGAACGGGAGCAGCAGGCCGGTGCCCTTAAAGTCGATCAGCACGAAGCTGACCACATCCGGTGGGAAGCGGACTGCCATCGACAGGATCCAGGACTGCACCATTTCGGACTTGCCGGAGCCGGTCGTGCCCGCGACAAGGCCGTGCGGCCCGTGCCGCTTTTCATGAATATCGAACAGGAACGGCGTGCCGTCGCCGCGAACGCCGATCGGGACCGCCATGCTGCGCTCCGGCTCTGCGTTCGCCCAGTTTTTATCCAGTGCCAGCTCCGAGGGCCGCGAAACGTGATAGCCCTGCAGGAACGACACCGAGCGCGGCAGCGCCGGAGCGCCCTTCGCCTCCATGCGGAGCGGCGCCATGCTGCGTGCGAACTGCTCGTACCGGGCCTGCGG
>ENA-ORPH01002911-ORPH01002911.1-human-gut-metagenome-genome-assembly--contig:-NODE-2911-length-13455-cov-4.120970_pt1 | contig 13455 bp, 7 predicted proteins | sample MGYA00242142_ERZ509074 | MGnify/ENA primary metagenome ERZ509074 (study PRJEB26280, sample SAMEA2338724) | human gut metagenome | biome: human gut; feature: human-associated habitat; material: faeces...
GACATTGCGGTAGTGTGTGCATTGGAACAGGGCGTGAGACACTGCAGAATAAGTTGTGTCAGAATGAAGCGCGAGACATTGCGGTAGTGTGTGCATTGGAACAGGGCGTGAGACACTGCAGAATAAGTTGTGTCAGAATGAAGCGCGAGACATTGCGGTAGTGTGTGCATTGGAACAGGGCGTGAGACACTGCAGAATAAGTTGTGTCAGAATGAAGCGCGAGACATTGCGGTAGTGTGTGCATTGGAACAGGGCGTGAGACACTGCAGAATAAGTTATGTCAGAATGAAGCGCGAGACACTGCAGTAGTGTGTGCCAGGAGGAGAAGGGCATGAAATTTAGCCTTTGTATGATTGTGAAAAATGAAGAGGCAGTTTTGAATCGGTGCTTGGAGTCCATGGCATCAGCGATGGATGAGATCATTATAGTGGATACCGGATCTACCGATGCAACCAAAAAGATCGCCGCAGCATATACCGATCAGATCTATGATTTTGCGTGGACAGGAAACTTTGCAGAGGCAAGGAACTACGCAGCTTCCAAGGCAACCGGCGATTACATTTATACGGCAGATGCCGATGAATATTTGGAGCCGGAAGAGCTGCAGAAATTATTGCAGTTCAAAAAGGTATTGCTGCCTGAGGTTGAGATCGTGCAAATGCTGTATTGCACACCGCCGGAACTTAGTACCGTATATAATTTTGCGGAGGAGTACCGCCCTAAATTATATAAGAGACTACGTTCGTTTACTTGGATCGATCCGATTCATGAGACGTTACGTTTGGAGCCGGTTGTGTTTGACAGTGAGATACGTATTCAGCACAGACCATCGCCCGGACATGCCAAAAGAGACCTAGAGGCACTGGCAGCCGCAGCGGATCGTGAGAAACTGTTGTCCGACAAATTGCGCCACATGTACGCAATGGAATTGTATCGCTGTGGAGACGTCAGCGATTTTAACAGAGCGAAGGGATTTTTCCAAAGAGTAATGGAGGATCCGGACAGTGGACAGGATGCGCTTCGAGAGGCAATCTGTGTGCTGACACGAGGTTATCATTTGGAGGGAGATGTTTCGCATTTTTTGGCATATGCATTGCGGGATGCAGTGACGGCACCTACTTCTGAGCTATGCTGTGAACTTGGAGCTTATTTTGAAGAGTGTGGGGATCTGGCGGAAGCAGCAATGTGGTATCAGAATGCACTGAGCGAAACAGAGAGCATATTAGATGCCCGCACCGGCAATGAAATTCCGACACGGGCATTAGAACGTTTTTGACAAAATCAAAGAGATTGTTCGATCGTATCCAATTCTTTCATCCAAAGAGCAGCGGAGGCATCACTAGGCATACGCCAGTCGCCGCGCGGTGACAATGCAACGCTGCCGACCTTTGGCCCATCCGGCAGACAGGAACGCTTAAATTGCTGGGCGAAGAAACGCCAATAAAATGTTCTCAACCATTTATAGATGGTTTTATCATCGTATTCTCCCGCAAATGTATATTTTGCCAAACGAAAGATTTTCGTCGGTGCATATCCAAAACGCATTAGATAATACAAGAAGAAATCATGCAGTTCATAAGGACCTACAATATTTTCTGTTTTCTGAGCAATCTTGCCGTCCTTTGGAGGCAGGAGTTCCGGACTTACCGGGGTATCTAAGACATCTAATAACACAGCTTTTAGCGAAGGATCTTTCGTTGTTTCCGCATAATAGGATACCAAATAACGAACCAACGTCTTTGGAACGGACGCGTTGACGCCATACATGGACATATGGTCGCCGTTGTAAGTTGCCCAGCCGAGTGCCAGCTCTGACATGTCACCGGTACCGATCACCATACCATTTGACTGGTTGGCAAGATCCATTAAGATCAGTGTGCGCTGTCTGGCCTGTGAGTTTTCATACGTAACATCATGGCTGCTCGGATCGTGTCCGATGTCCCGAAAATGAAGTTCAACTGCTTCGTGGATCGGGACTTCTTTTAGTGTTGCGCCGAGCTGCTTTGTGAGTGTGCAGGCGTTTTGGTAAGTGCGGTCGGTCGTGCCAAAACAAGGCATCGTGACGGCAACGATTCCACTTCGGTCAAGTCCAAGCAGATCAAAGGCTTTCGCAGTAACTAACAGAGCCAGCGTTGAGTCCAATCCGCCGGATATGCCGATCACAGCGCTGGTGCAATGGGTATGCGCCAATCTTTTTTTGAGTCCCATCGCCTGAATGTGTAAAATTTCATCGCAGCGGCGGTCGCGGTCTGCCTTACTGTTCGGGACAAACGGTGTTCGTTCATAATGTCTTGTGAGCGTTGTCTCTTCCACCTGCTGAAATGTAAAATGAATAATCTGATAAGCATCTTTCTCTGACTCATCGGTGCCCGGAACAATTTGTGGAAACGTGGAAATGCGTCTACGCTCACTGGTTAAACGTCCCAGATCGATCTCAGACAGGATCATACCGTTTTGGAAACGCTTGCTTTCGTTGAGCAGTGTACCGTTTTCGGCGATCAGATTATGCCCGGCGAATACAAGATCCGTAGAGGATTCGCCTTCTCCTGCATCTGCATAAATATATGCACACAAAAGGCGGGCAGACTGTCCGGTTACTAACTCACGGCGATAGATATCTTTGCCGGTTGTTTCGTCGCTGGCCGACAGATTAACAATGACGGTTGCACCGTGCAGAGCGTGTGCGGTAGAAGGTGGCGCTGCAGTCCATAAGTCCTCGCAGATCTCCGCACCAATGATCAATCCCGGCATATTGTCTGCTTGAAACAAGGTCTTGCTGCCAAACCAGATGAGATCTAATCCCTCCTCATCGCAAAGTTCCGGCATATGAAGGAAAATGCCCTCTTTCGGGGCGGCTGTAAAATGCCTTGCTTCATAAAATTCGGAATAATTCGGAATAAAAGTTTTGGGGATCAGACATATTACTTCTCCATGGAATACGACAGCGGCTACGTTATATAGCCGGTTCATATAAGAAAAAGGCAGACCAACAATGGTCATCATATCCATATTAGCGGACACTTTCCGAATACGGTTCAGGCCGGAGATGGCACCGTCTAATAACGCCTTTTGTAAAAAGAGATCGCCACAGGTATAGCCGGTCAGACAAAGTTCCGGCAAAACCAACAGCTTCGCATGCTCTGTATTTGCTTTCTGCATACAATCGATGATCTGCTCTGTATTGTAATCGGGATCTGCAACACGGATGTCCGGCGTTGCAGCAGCAACTTTCAAAAATAAATCGTTCATAGGCACTCCTTATTTTTCTATTATGATCTAGTTATCATTTTAAGCGGTAGTTCAAATGTACCACGTTGGCATGGGAATTGCAACCAAAGTTCAGTCTTGCGTATTGCGTATTACGGTAAACAGCTTTATTCCTGCTTTCGTATTACGGCAAACCGATGTATTCCTGCTTGCGTATTGCGACAAACCGCTTTATAATGTGTAATTGGGCAAAAAATGAAGGTGAATGCGGAGGCATAGTAATGCACTTGGATATTTTAATTGATATGAAATTGCTGTTGTGTAGCGTGACATCGCCAAGAATAGCTTTAGCAATTCTTGCAAAGCAAAGCGCTGACTTTGCTTTTTCAATTTATAGGAAACTGCTGTTGTGTGGCGTGACATCACCAAGAATTGCTTTAGCAATTCTTGCAAAGCAAAGCGCTGGCTTTGCTTTTTTATATCGCTTTTTTTATATTGTGATCGCAATGGAAGCGGCGGCTGTGAGTTTGTTCCTGCCGCTGCTGTTTTTGCGTGTGGTTATAAGTGGTCTGCCAAAGAAATATATGGTATGGCTGTGGCGGTTGTATTTTTTGCGGATCGTGTGTCCGATCCAGATTTCCAGTATGTTTAGTATTGTTCCAGCGTGGAATCGCAGTTACCATCGATTTTTAGCAGATGTAGGACTTGATATCGATGCGCAGCATGGCGGACTGCTTCGCAGTCTGCGCGATGTATGGCAAGCGAACATACAAGTAACGTCTCTCTATCGGATCATGGCGATAGGATACTTTGCAGGAGTGCTGTTATTGGTAGTTCTTTTGGTGATTCGGGCGGGAAAGGTGCGTTCCGCGATCCGTATGCGGGAAAAACGACTGGAGGGTACTTTGTACCAGTCAGCGGTCGAATTGCCGGTCATGACAGGTCTGTTCGTGAATCGCGTGTTTTTGCCGGAAACGATGAATGTGCAGGAGGCGAAATATACATTAGCACATATGGAGTGTCGACGTGCTCGCAGAAGCAATCTTTGGAATGCGTTTTATGTAGCGGCGCTGCTTTTGCATTGGTACGATCCTTGCGTATGGGCTGCCGTATTTTTGGTTAGACGGGATGAGCAGATGGCGTGCGATGAATGTGCCGTGGACGGATGCAGTGCGGCAGACAAGAATGCGTATATACAAGGGATTTTGAACATTGTACCGCAGGAAAACCGTGTGCCATTTACTGCGTGTGCAAGCTTTGAAACAGACTTAGAGAGACGGTCGCAGCGTTTGCTACATCAGGGATCCGACCGAATGTGTTATAAAATGACCGGTGTGATCCTTTTGCTTTTGATGTTTTTCTGGCTTTTTTTGTTACGTCCGGTTCAAAATGTATGGGCGGGAGGAACGTGGAATGCCGGGAGTGAGAAACTGTCCGCAAATAAGGACACGAGGAAAACGAATCTCATCATTTCGCAGACAGATGTATTGTCGCCAAGTGGACTGAAACAGACAGTTTCCTTGCGGCATAAGCGTAATGAAGCTAACGGCAGGATCCTTGCAAACAGTTATGAGCTGCAGCTTGCGGATGCAGCAGGCAGTGAATTGGCAGTTATTGACCTGCAGAAAGTGTTTCGAGAGCAGGGGATTGCGAAGGATACGCTTTATTTCCCAGAGGGATTGAAGCTGCAGACCGGTGACTATAATAATGATGGGATTCAAGAACTGCTTTTGGGACAGCAGAGAGCGTGGGATGCAACAGAGCAAAAGCAGATCGGGAGATTGCTGTCCAACAAAACGGACAGCAAGTCAAAAACAGCGTCAAGCATGGGCAACGAGAACGTCACGCCGACACCAGCAAAACAGGTTAAGAACTTGCGGACGTATGTGTACGTAATGTTTCAGATGCAGGAGACCGGTTTGCAGATCGTCTCAGAGGCGGTATATTGGGAGCAGGCGGCATCGATGCAGTCTGTGAAGCCGAGTCAGGAATCGGACGTGAAGGACTTGTTTTATATGCAGCTCTCCGATGGAAAGCTGTACTATATTTGGGACAGCGATGCAACAAAGTTCCTGGCAAAGAAATTATCGTCTGATGAATTGAATCAGCATAGAAGGGCGTCACAGGGAACAGAGGAAGCGGGCGTCAGCAAGACAGAGACTTTGGAAGATGCCGATGGCAACGAGTGTATGCGCGTGCAGACGACCACTGACACGACCGGAAGTCCGGAAATCGGTCAGATCATGATGTCCCAAAACAAGAAAAAGATGAACGAGGTCAAGGGATATTTTTGCGAGTTGAAGTGGGTGCCGCAATCTGATGCTTCGTCCGGACGATATGCAGTATTGATCTATAATGGCACTAAAGCACAGACATTTGTGCTGTATGATGTTGATAAAGCTACGGAACTGTACCGGCAGGAAGACGGTAATGATATTCTCAGCAGTATCTTTGCCAAATATAATGACACACAGATTCAGTTTAAAAGTGGAGCAATTGCGGTGTACAAGCTCGCGGAACAAAATGGGAGCAGGCTAACGATTGATTTTGCGGCAGAAGCAGAAGATGGCGTAGATGTGAGTGGAAGTTATGTTTATGATATGGATAGTGAACAGATTTCCAATCTGCAGTATAACCAGTCGAATGATGATACGCAGACCAAGAATTCGTCAACCGGGAATGCCGGGACAGACAGCGATTCTTCTTCCTCAAATAAGGGAACAGACAGCAGCTTGAAACGTAAGAACACAACAACGCCACAGCCTGTTCCAACAATAAATAGCAATTTGGGGGATTATTTGGATCCGTGATGGTCTTGGACAAGCAATGTTCCAAATTTACGAAGTCTGGTTCGATCGTATCTTTTCTTGACGGTATTTTCGTAGAGTGCTATTCTTATAAGAGCAGAAAGTTCGTGGCAGCCGGCTTTATGAATAAAGGCAGCTGCAGTAATATGAGAAGAGGAGGGAAAATATGATCGTAGATAGAAATCGTTTTGGAGATTCGGAGATAAAGAGCTGTAAGCAGTGTGGACGCAGATTACATCCTGAATATAATAAAGATATATGTCCGGCATGCATGGAAATGAATCTGTTTAATGAAGTGAAAGATTATATTCGTAAAAATGATGTGAACGAATCTCAGGTGGCTGACCATTTTGGCATTTCCAATGCGAAGGTACGCGCATGGATCCGTGAAGGTCGTATTCAGTACAAAAATACAGATGGCAAAACAGTGTCGCAGGTGTATTGTCAAATCTGCGGTAAGCCGTTGGATTTCGGGAATTTATGTTCCGAATGTCGTCATTTGCAGGGATTGGAAGTTGTTGCAAAGCGTTATGGAGAAGAGGCAGGACAGATGCGTTTCATTAACAAAGACAGGACGTGAAATTACAGCAATAATTATAGAATGTTGCATTAAAATTTCCAGAAATCGGAAAAAAATATATTAGTAGAGGTAGAATTTTCCAGGAAGATTCGCCTCTTTTTTTATGATATGCTTTTTTGGGAGTCAAAGTATGTACAACGTGAAAAAGGAGGGAAATATGCAGCAAGTAAGAATTAAGTTGCAAAATATTTCGAAGTATTATTATTCCGAAACAGCAGTGACACAGGCATTGCAGGGTATCAATCTGGAGTTTCGCATGGGTGAATTTGTTGCGATCACAGGGGAAAGCGGCAGCGGAAAGTCAACATTGCTTAGGATCATTAGCGGTATGGATACGTTTGATGATGGGGAGCTTTATGTGGATGGACAGCCGACATTTCAGTATGATGAAGATGACTGGGAAGAATATCGTCGTACTAAGATCGGCTTTGTTTTTCAAGATTATAGTTTGATCGGTCATTATACCGCCAAAGAAAATATCGTCAGTGCACTTTTGATCATGGGAGTGCCAGAGAAAGAAGCTGGAGACAAGGCAATTCATTATTTGGAACGTGTAGGCCTGAGTGCACAGAGAGACCAGCGTGCGTCTAAGTTGTCCAGTGGTCAAAAGCAGAGATTGTCGATTGCTCGTGCGTTGGCAAAGAATACGGATATTATTGTGGCGGATGAGCCAACCGGTAACTTGGACAGTGAAACCGGAGCGCAGATCGTGAAATTGCTTCGAGATCTTTCGCAAGACCATTTGGTTATAATGGTAACTCACAATTATGAACAGGTAGAAAAATATGTTACCAGAAAAGTGCGATTGCATGATGGATCATTGATCTTGGACGTATCCGAAAATGTGGACACGGATCAGAAGTCAGAAGTATCCGAAAATATGGAAACAGATCAGAAGTCAGAAGTATCCGAAAATACGGACACGGATCAGAAGTCAGAAGTATCCGAAAATATGGACACAGAGCAGAAATCGGAGATGTCCGAGAATGTGGACAACAACGAGAAAACGACAGCCGGTAAAAAGTCTGAAAGCAATGAGGAACGACTTCACGATCGTACCATAGGGCGGATCTTTGTGCGAATGAATGCAGTGAGACAGCCGGAAAAAATCGCATTGTTTATGGGATTTTTCTTAGCTGCTGCTATCGTATCGTTTTTATTTATCGGGCAGTTGCTAATGAATGCAGATGATATTTACACCAAAAAGTATTCAGCAACATCTTTTGCGCGCAAAGACGATAAGCGCATTTCAATTAGACGTAAAGATCAAAAGTTTATGACGAAAAAAGATATTGACCGACTCACCAAAATGAAGCACGTCGTTTCGGTGGATCAGTACGATATTGTGAATGACGTCAATTATTATTTTGAGGAAGGAAAAGATTATAGACAGGAGTACGGCTATAATAGGATGAGTACGAGCAATGAAGGGGGGCTGTACGACGCGCAGAACGTTGAATACGTCAAGAAAGATCAATACATGCGATCATCTTCCTGCTTGAAGAAATCGGATCTCGTAAAGGGCAGTCTGCCAAAGAAGATCGATGAAGTTGTACTGTACGATCGGGGAAAATATAAGGTTGGTGATACGATTACATTTTTCTATACAAGCGATGTGCTTTGGTCATCAACGGAGAATTATATACAGCGGAAGATGAAAGTAAGCGGACTGTTAAAAAATAAGGATAAACAGGTGTACTTTTCGCCGGAGATATGTACAATGCTGCAAAGTACCGTAACCGGTGGCAAAGTATTCTATGAATATGCCTATAATCAACAACTTGGCAAATATCAGGGACAGGCAACATTGTGGCCGATTGTTGGCGATATCGTGAAGAAGGATAACGAACTTTGTGTATCAGGTGCATATGAAGCAGCGGTGTATCGGGCAGAAGATAATGACTTGAATCTTTTAGGTCAGTTCGGTTTATTGCATATTGATCAGTATGACAAGGATATGAAAAGCAAGGATGTCAAACAGATCGAGAATGTAGAAACCGGTGAGAAGATAAATGGCTGTGGGGCAAATTTTGCAGAGGTTTCTCAGAATATTTATGAGAAGTATTATCGCACCGACAGCAGGCAGGCATCGGTATATATTACAAGTTACGCCAAAATGGATCATGTGTTAAAGGCATTGGATAAAGCCGGGTATGAGGCTGTGAGTACACTGCGTTTTGGTGCAGATGAATACGATTCAGATCTGGTACAGGAACGTTTAAGGACGATCGGCATTGCAGTGGCAATACTATTAGTGATGATGGCTGCTGAGATATTGATCTTACGTTCTATATTTAAGATTCAGATCAAAGACCAGAAAATCTTAAAATTCATGGGTATGTCCACAAAATTGATCGGCAAGATCAATTATATGGAGATGCGTCGATACAGTATTACTGCTATTATCGTGGTCGCGGTAGTGATGAATGTAGTTGGAATCTTTGTGCCGGCGCTGCGTGCTATGCTCTATTATTATGAATGGCCCGGGTACCTAGCGTACTTTATGTACAATTATGTGGCTGCGATGGTGATGGTAGCAGCGTTTAATCATTTGTTAAAAGGGAAGGTGAGCGAATGATCAAGATAGAACATTTACAGAAATATTTTAACCGCGGTAAACGAAGTGAGCTTCATGTATTGAATGATATTACATTGGAGCTGCCACAGACAGGTTTGGTATGTATTTTGGGGGAAAGCGGTTCCGGAAAAACCACGTTATTAAATACCATTGGTGGATTGGATGTGTTTCAGGGAGGAACACTTACTGTAGACGAAACGATATTAAAGAAGTACGAGCCAAAGAAAATTGAGCATTTGCGTTGTGAAAAATTTGGCTATATTTTCCAAAATTATTATTTGCTGCAGGATTACACGGTTGCTTATAATGTAAAGCTTGCACTTAGTCATTATGATCTGACGGATGAGGAAAAAGATGAGAGAGTATCGTATGTATTGGAGCAGCTTGGCATAGGCCGTTACAAAAAGAAGCTGGTATCCAAATTGTCGGGTGGACAGCAGCAGAGGGTATCTATTGCCCGGGCACTTGTGAAATCACCGCAGATCATATTGGCAGATGAGCCGACCGGCAATCTGGACGAGGAAAATACAATACGTACAATGAGTATATTGCGTGCGATTTCCAAGGAATGTCTGGTTATTTTAGTATCGCACGAGCGCCGTATTGCTGAGTTTTTTGCGGATCGTATTCTAGAGATCAAGGATGGAGAGATTACAAAAGATTACGATAATCATTCCGGCAGCAGTTATGAACGATCGGACGATGGTAATATTTATTTGCCGGAGCTCACATGTCAGGCCATGCAAAGCGATGAAAATGAAATTGAAGTGTACCAAAATGCGGACAGCAAAGAGGAACCTATTCGATTAAAAATGGCATGGAAAAGTGGGAAACTTTATATTCGGAGTGACATGGCAAGTGATGTGATCTTTGCGGGGGAAGAAGCCGGATGTGAAATCTTTGATGAGCCAAGACCAAAACTGGAGATGGAAGATGTTGAGAACTTCTCATATGAATTATCTCCATTGGAAATGAGTAAAAAATCCGGGTTGTCCTGGAAAGCAACCTGGCGAATGACACTAGAAAATTTGAAGTTGTTGGGGAAAAAGCAGGCATTTATCGTTGTCATCCTTTTAATAACAGCAATCATGCTTTCGCTGACGATATCGGACTTGATCACAGCAGTTACGGTGCATCGGGAAGAGATTGTGAAGGATGATTCACATTATGTACAGGTGGAGATGAAACTGGCTTCTCCGGCAGAAGAATATGCCGTTGGTGATACCATGCAGGAGTGTTATAATAAGGTGCTTTCGAAAGGGAAACGTAAGGATATGATGTTTTACGATGCAGCGCGTGACCTGGTGATACAGGCAGATACGTTATATCAGATGCGGGGGAGCAGCCAGGTGATCCGCGACTTTTCCTATGTGGACATATCGAAAGTTACGAAGAAAGATCTGTTATATGGACGGCTTCCAAAGAAATCGGATGAGATTGTTATCGATAAGCTGGTTGCGGATCGTTTTTTGAAAAGTGACACGGCTATTTCCGGTCAATATGCGTCCGCAAAGGAGTTGTTAGGAGAGACACTTTCTATTAACACATTCAGCAAAGATCTGACGGTAGTTGGCATTAGTGGCAACAACGAGGCGTCCATTTACTGTAGTCAATCAAAGCTGCTTGGAATGGTTGCGAGTTCCTATTCGGTCATGTCATTATCAGAGCTGCAGAAGCTGTATCCGGGTAAGTACGATAATGTAACCTTGCAGGATGATCAGATGCTGGTTCCGCAGTCAAAATATGATCAGATCAAAAGTTATCAGGAATTTCAGGGAAACCAGGAAGAATATCCGGTGCAACAGCTTGGTAACAGTTCCGTGTCTTACGAAGAGGAACCGGTTAGTAATGCAGGAGAAAATTACATTGTAGTGGGTGGATTTGACAATTCCTGTGATGTTGATTATGTTTTGACAGATGCCGCCGGTAAGCAGTTAGCAGACCAGTTGGCAGTGGGAATGCAGAAGATAAAGTATTATGTTGATGATTTGGAGCAGCGGGAAGAGCTGGTAAAGCAATTGCAAAGTGAACTGAAACCGTATCAAAAAATGTTTCGGGTCAAAGTGACGATTCCGGCAGAGCAACAAGTGAAAGCCTATCGGAACAAAATGAAAGACAAGACGAGAAGCAAGGCATTGTTTGCAATGATTGCTGTCATCTTGTCTGTGTTGATCATTTATTATACGATCCGCTCCAATGCATCATCACGAATGGAGGAGTTGACGGTGTATCGCCTGCTTGGAATTTCCAAGGCAAGTATTATCCGTTCTTTTATACTTGAAATGCTGCTGATCAATTGCTATACGACACTTCCCGGGGTTATGGTCACGACAGGTGTTATGAAGTTCGCCGCATCCGTGCCATCCCTTGGAATGAATCTAAGCTTTCCATGGTGGGGCGCGATAACGTTGATAGCGGCAATCATGCTGGTAAATGCAATTGTAAGCGTTATTCCGGTGCACAACATACTGGCAAAGCCGCCTGCGGAGTTAGCTGTTAAGTAACGGTTTCGCCGTGCGTTCCGGGATCAGTTGCCGGTAACGGTCGGTGAGTTTGTTGGAGCTGCCGCTGGAGTTTCTGTTGGAGCTGCCATTGAGCTGTCCGTTGGAGCATCTGTTGGAGTTCCTGTTGGTACTGCTGTCGGTACAGTGGTTGGAGCTGCCGTTGGCGTCGCAGTTGGTCCTACAGCATTTGAAGGTACAGTTTTCAGCAATTTTGTAAACCGCTTCATTTCTGAGCGTGCCGATTTGCGGATCAAATCGGAATAAGAGAACAACATAAAACCGCCACAACTGTTTTGTGAGCGTAAGTATAGGAGCTGGCGTTTGAGATTAGTGCGGCTTGTGCCCCACTCTGCGTCCGCTCCTAATTTTGCCTCTCGTTTAGAGATGCCGGCACGGTAGCCGCCCAGACCGACATATACTTTTACGGATTTTGCGCGTGGTATCGCGAGCCATTTGTTTGTGGTTTCGCGGAAAGGACAAGTCTTTTGACTGAATGTCCAGTAAATCTGTGGGCAGATATAATCAATATATTTGGAAGAACGCATCCATTTTTTGACATCTGCGTAATAATTATTTTTTGCATATAAATTACGGATATTGCCTGCCGGGCTGATGCCAAATACGCAATTATTATCCAATCTATGTACGATGGTTCGAACACGTTTTAACATGTTGGATACGTTGTTTCTGCGCCAAGTTACGATCGAAACTTTTTTCTTGTGTTTCTTTTTGCAGCGCTTTGCGTATGCTTTGTATTCTTTGTAGTCAAATACCTTTTTGTATTTCGCACCTAGATTCGGATAAAAATAATCGTCAAAATGAATGCCGTCTACAGCATAATCGCGCACGATCTCACGGACACCATTGCAAACAAGATTTTGAACATCTTTGGAAGCCGGGTTAAAGTACAGTTTCCCATCCCATTTTAATACATTGCGGCGTTTGGAAGCTTTCTTGGAAACAGCCCATTTTCGGGCAATGGACTTTTTCGGGAGTTTATATACGTTGGTCGTATTGCTGGCAATGCGATAAGGGTTGATCCATGCATGGAAAGCTAAGCCCCGCTTATGTGCCGCGATGACCGCATAGGAGAGCGGATCGAATCCCGGATGTTTCCCAGCTTTTCCGGATACATAGCGAGACCATGGAAAATAGCTGGACGGATACAAGGCATCGGCAAATGGACGAACATGAACGATCACAGCGTTAAATCCATTTTTTTTGCAGTTATCAAACGTCTTGTTGATGAAATTCTCAAACTGCTTTTTGGTGTAGCGCTTTTCTCCAATATCCTGAAAAGAGATCCATACACCGCGAAATTCACCGGAAGCCGGGGTAAATGTCGTTTTCACAGGCTTTTTTGATCTGGTTGTTTTACCCTGTGCGACTTTGGCGGATCGATTTGTTCGGTCTGTCGGAATGATCTGCGAAACTGCCAGCGCACAGACCAAGATCAGCGCAATGGTCGTAGTGATTGAAGTAACAAACTTTATACCATGAGATGCTTTCGTGGTATGTCTTTTTTGATGAAATGGATTGTGGTAATGCATAATTTCCTCTACACTTTCTTATTTGTTTTGCACAGAAAAGCCGGTGTTTCAGCTTATTTGTACAATGAGATTACAGTGTCAAAAGGTTTGAATCTGGTGCTTGACATCGTAATTACAATGAGTAACTCCTGCGATATTATACTATACTCAAACTTCCCATACCTCAAATCCTCTACAACCACATATTGCTTATTATGTCAATAACTATATGATATTTTGCAGCCGCCAA
>ENA-ORPH01002916-ORPH01002916.1-human-gut-metagenome-genome-assembly--contig:-NODE-2916-length-13445-cov-2.459447_pt1 | contig 13445 bp, 10 predicted proteins | sample MGYA00242142_ERZ509074 | MGnify/ENA primary metagenome ERZ509074 (study PRJEB26280, sample SAMEA2338724) | human gut metagenome | biome: human gut; feature: human-associated habitat; material: faeces...
TTAGTCGGCGGAGGCGATGTGGCTGGCGATGCGCTGCATGATCATGTCGAGGGCGACTAAGTTGTGGCCGCCTTCAAGCACAATGATATCGGCATACTTGCGGCTCGGCTCGACGAACTGCTCGTGCATGGGCTTGACGGTCGTCAAATACTGCGTGATGACGCTCTCGAGCGTGCGGCCGCGGTCGCGCACGTCGCGCAGCGCGCGGCGCAGAATGCGCACGTCGGCGTCGGTCTCGACAAAAATTTTGATGTCAAGCATTTCGCGCAGCCGCGGGTCCTGGAAAATGAGGATGCCCTCGACGATGACGACCTTGCTCGGCCGGATGAGCTCGGTCTCATTCGTGCGCTGGTGGTCGGCGTAGGAGTAGACGGGGCAGCGGATGGCCTTGCCCGCCTTGAGCTCCTTAAGCTGCTCGACCATCAGATCGGTCTCGAAAGCGTCGGGGTGGTCGTAGTTCTGTTTGCAGCGCTCTTCAAAGGGCCTGTCCTGATATTTATAATAGCTGTCGTGGTGCACGACGCTGATATCGTCGCCGAAGTGCTGCTTCAGATGCTCGGTGAGCGTCGTTTTGCCCGAACCGGTGCCACCTGCAATGCCAATGAAGATGGTGTTCATCGCCAGACCCTCCATGAATCGTTTGTTGTTAAGTCGATTATAGGAAGACTTTGGCAAAAAAGCAAGGCCGCGCGGCGGAATGCGGCAAAAATTTGCGTGTTTCGGTTGACGCGGGACAAAAAAGCAAGTATTATGTAAAGGAACGCGGCACCGTGTGTGCTCGCGCGCAGAGACTCTATTTTGACAAAAGAAAGGAGCGTCGGCATGAATCTTCTCAAGTGCCCGCGCTGCGGCGAAGAATATTCCCCCAGCTATCGCAGATGCCCGTTCTGCGAGGAGGGAGACCATCCCCGTAAGATCAAGTACAACTCCAGCAAACAGAGCGGCGGCCGGCGCGTTTCGGATAAAAAGCAGACGCAGTCCGTCCGCGGTGCGATGGCGGCGGTGCTCGTCGTCGTGCTGCTGCTTCTGAGCTGGTCGCTCTTTGGTGACAAGATCGTCGCAAAGATCACGCCCGCCGACGACGGCAATACCCCCGGCGTGCAGGACGATGTCAATACGCCCGACGACAGCAATACGAACACGGACGATCCGAACGCGAACAACGGCGACACCACTGACCCGAACACCGGTGATGAGCCGAACGCAAATGATCCCGCAAACGGCAGCGACACAACTGCCACCAATCCCGGCACCACGACAACCCCGTCCACCCCGACGGTGGATGCCTCAGCCCTGAGCATCAAGACGAACGTCGGCACGACGCTGCCCAAGGACGCGAACGGCAACTTTGACTGCACGATCAAGCCGAGCGAGACCATCCGCCTGAGCGTTTCCGGCACGGACGCGGCCGCGACCTGGGCGGTGGCGGACGCGAGCGTCCTGTCCATCTCGGCGGACGGCTTGATCACGCCTGCCAAGGTGGGTACCACGACCGTGACGGCCACCGTTGGCGGCGCGGTGCTGACCATCACGGTGCGCATCAAGTAAAGAGAAAAAGAACGGTCAAAAGACCGTTCTTTTTTTGCGCAAAAAGGGGCGGCTTTCCTTGCAAGCACTGCCCGCCTGTGCTACAATTACCTTGAAAAAGTATTTGCAGGAGCTATCGACCATATGACGACCCGTGAATTTCAGCAGAAAAAGCCGCTTTCCATTCTCTTCACCTACTTCAAGCCGCACCGCGGCCTGTTTATCCTGGATCTTGTCTGCGCGACGGTCGTTGCGCTCATCGATCTCGCCTTCCCGCTCGTGACGCGCAAGTCGATGTACGACCTTTTGCCGAATCAGCAGTACCGCACGTTTTTTATCGTGATGGGCGTGATGATGGCGGCGTTCATTGTGCGCGCGCTTTTATACTATGTCATTTCCTACTGGGGACACACATTCGGCATTCTGGTGGAGGCGGACATCCGCCGCGACCTTTTCACGCACGTGCAGGAGCTGGACGTCAGCTTCTTTGACCACAACCGCACGGGCCAGCTCATGAGCAGGCTGACGAGCGATCTCTTCGAGATCACGGAGCTCGCCCACCACGGCCCCGAGGACCTGCTCATTTCGACGCTGACGATCGTCGGCGCGCTCGCCATCCTGTTTTCCATCGAGTGGCGGCTCGCGCTGGTCGTGGCGTGCATCCTGCCGGTGTTCATCGCGGTCATCATGTCGCGCCGCAGCAAGATGACGGCAGCCTCGCGCGGCGAGAAGCAGAAGACTGCCGCCATCAATGTCGGCATCGAGTCGTCGCTCTCCGGCATCCGCACGGCGCGCGCCTTTGCCAACGAGGAAGAGGAGATCGACAAATTCAACGCGGCGAACGAGGAATTCAAGGTCTCCAAGCGCAAATTCCACCACGAGATGGGTGTGTTCAACGCGACGATGGAGTTTTTTATGACGCTGCTCTCCGCCGCCGTCATCACGGTGGGCGGCTATCTCATCATGCGCGGCGAAATGAACTACATTGACCTCATCACGTTTTCCCTTTACATCGCAACGTTCATCAACCCCGTGCGAAAGCTCGCGAATTTCTCTGAGATTTTTGCTCGTGGCTTTGCAGGTCTTGAGCGCTTCACGGCGCTCATGCGCGTCGAGCCCGCGCTCAAGGACGCACCGGACGCGAAGGAACTCGAACACTGCCGCGGCAAGATCGACGTCGACCATGTGAGCTTTTCTTACGAGGGCGAGGAGAATGAAGGCGTGCTCCACGACGTGAGCGTGCATATAAGGCCTGGCGAGATGCTCGCCGTCGTCGGCCCCTCCGGCGGAGGCAAGTCGACGCTCTGCCAGCTCATCCCGCGCTTTTACGAGGTGAGCGAGGGCGCGATCCGCATCGACGGGGAAGATGTGCGCTCTCTTACGCAGTCGTCCCTTCACCGCGCCATCGGCATCGTGCAGCAGGATGTGTTCCTCTTTGCCGACACGGTGCGCGAGAATATCCGCTATGGCCGCCCCGACGCGACGGACGAGGAGATCGTCGAAGCGGCGAAGCGCGCGGAGATTTACGATGATATCGTGGCCATGCCGCACGGCTTCGACACCTATGTCGGCGAGCGCGGCACGATGCTCTCCGGCGGACAGAAGCAGCGCGTGTCCATCGCGCGCATCTTCCTCAAAAACCCGCCCATCCTCATTCTGGACGAGGCGACGAGCGCGCTCGACAGCGTGACGGAGGTCAAAATTCAGCACGCTTTCGACGAGCTCGCGCGTGGGCGCACGACGCTTGTGATCGCGCACCGCCTCTCGACCATCCGCTCGGCGGACCGCATCCTCGTCGTCGAGAATGGCCGCATCGCCGAGCAGGGCAGCCACGAGGCGCTGCTCGCGCAAAACGGCGAGTATGCGTCCCTCTGGCGCACGCAGAATGGGAAAGCATGATGGACAGACGGCAGCTTTTGGATCGCGCCGCGCGCAATGGCGATGAGCGCGTGCTGCTGGCGCACATTCTGGACAAGTGTGAGCAGAGCAGAAAACGCAATATCCCGTCGGCGACGGACTTTTTGAGCCCCGCTGAGCAGCGCAGCGCGCAGGACCTACTGCACGCCGCCGCCATTCATGACGGCTGCGCCTTCTGCGGTGGATTTGAGCGCGCGGAGCGAAGAATGCTCCTCTTTCTGCCCGACTGGCAGGATTATCTCATGTCGGAGGATGGCCCGGCTGCCGCTGTGCGTGCCGCCTATTATGAGAAGGATGTGCTGACGCACCGCGACTTTCTCGGCTCGCTGATGGCGCAGGGCGTCACGCGCGAAAAGCTCGGCGACATTTTGGTGTCGGAGGGCTCGTGCGATTTGATCGTCTCGCGTGATATCGCGCCGTATCTGCTGCAAAACGTGACGAGCGCGGGGCGCGTGAAGCTCTCGGTCAGCGAGATCGAGCTTTCAGACTTGAGCGTCCCCGAGCTCAAGGTCAAGGAGATTCGCGACACGGTCTCGACACTGCGGCTCGACGCCGTGGGGAGCGGCTTTTCGATGAGCCGCAGCAAGGCGCAGGAGCTCATTTCCTCGGGCCGCGTGCAGCTCAACTACCGCGAAACGCTCAAGAGCGACGCCCCCGTCGCGCAGGGGGATGTGATCTCCGCCCGCGGCCTCGGCAAGTTCGAGGTCGCCGAGGTCGGCGGCCTGAGTAAAAAAGGAAGAACGGCGCTGCTTCTGCGCCGATACCTGTAAGGAGAAGTAAACAATGACGATGGATGAAAAGATCGCGCGCATCAACGCGCTGGCGCACAAGGCCAAAGCTGAAGGCTTGACCGACGAGGAGAAGGAGGAGCAGGCGCAGCTGCGCCGCGACTACATCGACTCGGTGAAGGCAAACCTAAAATCCCAGCTCAATACGCTCTATGTGCTGGACGAAAAGACAGGTAAAAAGACGAAGATCGTCGACTTTGAGCGCGAGCGCGCCGCGAGAGCGGGAAAGAAAAAGGAGAACAGGTAAATGAGCAAGGATTTTGAATACGATCCCGAGACCGGTTCGTTCCGCTTTGACGAGAGCGGCGGAAAAACGAAGAAAAAGAACGATGTCGACGTCGGCGGCTGGATTTTGATCGCGGCGCTGTTTGCCTTCGGCCTGTGGCCCATCGGCCTCATCGCGCTCATCTCCAAGCTCTCGGACAAGCCGAAGAAGGTGAATTCCTCGCGCAGCGGCATGCGCACGAGCACCAGCCCGAACGCAAACGTCACCGCGCGCAGTGCAAACAAGGTGGAAAAGACCGTTGTGCAGACGGCGAAGAAGATGAACCGCGCGCCGAAGACCTCGGACAAGACATCCCGCATCCTCTCGATCGTCGGCGCGGCCATCACCTGCATTTTCGGCATCAGCCTTGTGACCATGCTGGGCGAGGTCATCGCCTACGGCTGGTATTCTTACATGATGGAAGACCTCTTCCCCATGTGCGGCTTCTTTGCCGGCGGCGTCGCCATGCTCGTTGCCGGACAGCGGATGAAGCACCGCAGCGCGCGTGTCGCGCGCTATCTCGCCGTGATGGGCAAGCGCAGCCACATTGCTGTGGATGAGCTTTGCGCCGTGACGGGCAAGAGCCGCAAGAAGGTCGAAGGCGACCTTGAGTTCATGGTGGAAAAGGGGCTTCTCGGCGCGGGCGCGTACTTAGACAGCGGCCGCGGCATCTTCTTCCGCAGCGCCGACGCCTTTGCCGACTATGCAAACGAAACAGCGAAGAAGGAAAACGTCACGCCCAAGGAGGCGAACGAGGGCTACGCGGGCGCGCTGCGTGCCATTCGCAGCGCGAACGACCGCATCGCTGACCCCGTGCTGAGCGAGAAGATCGACCATCTTGAGACTGTCGCGGGGAAGATCTTCCGCGAGGTGGAGCAGCACCCGGAAAAGCAGCAGCAGGCCGCGACCTTCCTCAACTATTATCTGCCCACTACGCTCAAGCTGCTTGACAGCTACGCCAAGTTTGAAGAGGCGGGCATCGAGGGAGAGAATCTCTCCCGCGCGCAGGAGCGCATCGAAGAGACGATGGATGCCCTCATCAAGGGCTTTGACAAGCAGCTCGACGATTTGTACCGCAACGAGGCGATGGACATCGACAGCGATATCCGCGTGATGGAAAATATGCTCCGCCGCGACACAGCGAGCGTGGAGGACGATTTCGGCCTCGGCGGCGCGGCAGTGCAGCGCGCACCGGATGAGGAATAAGGTGCTGCGCCGCTCTCATACGCTCTATGAGGAGAAAGGACAAGAGGCATGAAACAAACTGGCAGACGATTTGACGCCGCAGCCTTTTACAGCGGCACGAACAGCGAGGCCTACCGCTATCTCGGCGCGCACCGCACGCGGCGGTCGGGGAAAGACGGATACGTCTTCCGCACCTGGGCGCCGAACGCCGCGCATGTGTCCGTTGTGGGCGATTTCTGCGGCTGGAACGGCTACGCCCACCCGATGGAAAAGAACGCGGACGGTTTCTGGGAGTGTTTTGTGCCGTCCCTCAAGCGCTACGATACCTATAAGTTCGCCGTGACGGCACAATCGGGCGAAACGGTCCTCAAGGCCGACCCCTACGCCTTCCACGCCGAGACCCGCCCCGGTACGGCCAGCAAGCTCTATGACCTCGGCGGCTACCGCTGGGGGGATGACGAATGGCGCGCGAGCCGCGCAAAGGCACCCCTCGACCGCTCGCCGCTCAACATTTACGAGGTTCACCTCGGCTCATGGCGGCGGCACGAAAACGGCGATTTTTACGACTACCGCACGCTCGCGCGCGAGCTGGCGGATCACGTTCTGGACCTTGGCTACAACTGCGTCGAGCTCATGCCCGTCACCGAGTATCCGCTTGACGATTCCTGGGGCTATCAGTGCACCGGCTATTTTGCCGCAACGTCGCGCTACGGCACGCCCAGGGACTTTATGTACTTTGTCGACCATCTGCACCAAAAGGGCATTTCCGTCATTTTAGACTGGGTGCCGTCGCACTTCTGCAAGGACGCGCACGGCCTCATCGACTTTGACGGCACGCCCTGCTACGAATACGCCGACCCCAATAAGCGCGAGCACGAGGGCTGGGGAACGCGTGTGTTCGACTATGGCCGCGGCGAGGTGAAGAGCTTTCTCCTTTCCTCTGCTGCGTTCTGGCTGCGCGAGTTCCATGTGGACGGCCTGCGCGTGGACGCGGTCGCGTCGATGCTGTACCTCGACTATGGCCGCGAAAATGGCCGTTGGACGCCAAACATCAACGGCGGGCACGAGAATTTAGAGGCCATCGACTTCCTGCGCGCGCTCAACGAGACTGCGTTTTCCGTCGACCCGAACGCGCTGATGGTCGCAGAGGAGTCGACCGCGTGGCCGCTCGTCACACGGCCCGCCAAGGATGGCGGCCTCGGCTTCAACCTCAAGTGGAACATGGGCTGGATGAACGACATGTGCCACTATTTGAAGCTTGACCCATGGTTCCGCCAGTTCCACCACAAGGACATCACGTTCTCGCTGATGTACGCCTTTTCGGAGAATTTCGTCCTGCCGATCTCGCACGACGAGGTCGTGCACATGAAGGGCTCGCTTCGCGGCAAGATGCCGGGCGACGACTGGCAGCAGCTGGCGGGGGTGCGCGCGTTTACGGCGTACCTGCTCGCCCATCCGGGCAAGAAGCTCACGTTCATGGGCGCGGAGCTGGGCCAGTGGCACGAGTGGAATTTTGCCTCTCAGCTCGACTGGTATTTGCTCGAAAATAAAGAAAATCAGCAGACTCAGCGGTTTTTCAAGGACATCAACCGCTTTTACCTGTCGCAGAGCCCGCTTTGGGACATTGACTTTTCATGGGAGGGCTTTGAGTGGCTCGTCGCCGACGACAACCACAACAACGTCGTCGTCTTCGTCCGGCGCGACCGGAAAGGGCGCGAGCTCATCGCGGCGGTCAACTTCTCGCCCGTCGGACGCGCGGACTACCGCTTCGGCGTCCCGCCGAAAAAGACGTACCGCGAGGTGTTTACCACCGACCTTCCCGCATACGGCGGCACGGGCGACTGGCGCAACGAAGGAGAGCTTTTGACCGAGTCCATCCCCTCGCACGGCAAGCCCTGCTCGCTGTGCGTGACCATCCCGCCGCTCGGCGCGGTGTTCTTCGCGGGCAAGGGCGAATGGCAGGAAGAGGAGAAAACCAACGAGCCGCCCGAGGTGTGACCGGACGGCAACGAAACAAGGAGGAGAGAACAAGCGTGAAGAAAGAATGTATCGCCATGCTGCTTGCCGGCGGCCAGGGCAGCCGTCTCTACGTGCTCACGGAGAATATGGCGAAGCCCGCCGTGCCGTTTGGCGGCAAGTTCCGCATCATTGACTTTCCGCTCTCAAACTGCGCCAACGCTGGCATCGACACCGTCGGCGTTCTGACGCAGTACCGCCCGCTGGAGCTCAACCGCTACATCGGCTCGGGCCAGCCGTGGGATCTCGACCGCGCGGACGGCGGCGTGCACATCCTGCCGCCGTATCAGAGCGCGGGCGGTGCGTCGTGGTATAAGGGCACGGCCAACGCCATCTTCCAGAACATCGGCTTTGTCGACATGTACGACCCCGAGTATGTGCTCATCCTCTCGGGCGACCACATCTACAAGATGAATTACGCCAAGATGCTCGCCCACCACAAAAAAGCGGGCGCGGACTGTACCATCTCCGTTATGGAGGTGCCCTGGGAGGATGCGCCGCGCTTTGGCATCATGAACGTGGACGAAAACGACACGATCACGGAATTCGAGGAAAAGCCCGCGCATCCCAAGAGCAACCTCGCGTCGATGGGCATTTACGTCTTCACGTGGAAAAAGCTGCGTGAGTACCTCATCGAGGACGAGAGCGACGAGGCGAGCAGCAACGACTTCGGCAAAAACATCATCCCCAAGATGCTGCAAAACGGGGAAAAGATGGCGGCGTACCGCTTCTCCGGCTACTGGAAGGACGTTGGCACGCTCGACTCTCTTTGGGATGCGAACATGGATATGCTCGCGACCGGCAGCGGGCTCGATCTTCTCGAAAAGGACTGGCCGATCTATGGCCGCTCCGTCTCCGCGCCGCCGGCGTACTTAGGCGTCAACGCACACGTGGAGCACAGCGTCGTCGCGCGCGGCTGCACGGTCGAGGGGGAGGCGGAGAACTCCGTCCTCTCTGAGCGCTGCACGGTGGAGGAGGGCGCAAGCGTCCAGTACTCCATCCTGATGCCCGGCGCGGTCGTCAAAAAGGACGCGCGCGTCTCCTACGCCATCATCGGCGAGAACGGCGTCGTCGGCGAGCACGCCTTTGTCGGCGCGCCGCCCGAGGCGGTGCCACCGGAGCAGTGGGGCATCACGGTGCTCGGCCCCGGCGCGGCGGTCGCGGATGACTATGTGCTGCCTGCCAACCGCATGCGCAGCGTGGACGGAAAGGAGACGGTACGATGAACGGACTGCACGGCATCATCTTTGCCTATGAAAAGGCTCCCGGCCTTCGCGAGCTGACCGAAGCGCGCATGCCCGGCTCTGTGCCGTTCGGCGGGCGTGGTGGACTTCATGCTCTCCAACATGGCGGGCGCGGGCATCACAGACGTCGGCGTTGTGCTGCACGGCAACTATCAAAGCCTGCTCGACCACATCGGCAGCGGCAAGACGTGGGACATGGCGCGCAAGAACGGCGGTCTCAAGCTGCTGCCGCCCTTTGCCGACGCGCGCAAGTTCGGCGTGGAGGAATTCCGCGGCAAGATGGAGGCGCTCTCGGGCGTGCGGTCGTACCTGCACGAGATCCGGCAGAAGTACGTCGTCCTGTCCGACAGCGACCTTATCATCAATCTGCCGCTGCAAAAGGTGCTGGACGCGCACATCGAAAGCGGCGCGGACATCACCTGCGTCTGCACCGAGAGCGGCCAGTTTGTGGAAAACGCCACGTATTTCACCGTCAACGAAGCGGGCCGCATCACCGAGACGCGCTGCGCGCCGCACAAGGCGAGCGGCTGCCGCAGCTTGGAGATCTACCTTCTGAGCCGCGACCTTCTTATCTCCCTTGTGGACGAGTGCGCCGCGCAGGACAAATACAGCTTCCGCAGCGATGTGCTCTGCGCCATGGGCGACAAGCTCGACCTGCGCGCTTTCCTGTGGGACGGCTTTGCCGCGCAGCTGCGCACGGTGCAGGAATACTATGAGCGCAGCATGCAGCTCTTAGACCCCGCCATCCGCTCCGAGCTCCTGTGTGCCGAGCGGCCCATCCTCGCTAAAGAGGATGACGAGGCGGCGTCGTACATCGCGCCAGACTCGCGCTGTGTCAATTCGCTGATCGCCGACGGCTGCCAGATCGAGGGCAACGTAGAGGGGAGCATCCTCTTCCCGGGCGTCAAGGTCGGCAAGGGGAGCCAAGTCAAAAACTGCATCCTCTTTAAGAATACCGTGGTGGAGGACGGCGTGACGCTCGGCTGCGTCATCGCCGACAAGGACGTCCACATCCGCCGCGGCGGCACACTCATCGGACACGAGAGCTACCCGCTCGCCGTGAGCAAGGGCAGCATTGTATAAAAGCAGCAAACAGAAGAAAGGAGCTTGCAGATGAACATTTTGTATGTGACGAGCGAGGCGGTCCCCTTTTGCAAGACGGGCGGCCTTGCCGACGTGGCCGGCAGCCTTCCGCAGGCGCTCGCGGCAAACGGAGACCGCGTGAGCGTCATCCTGCCGCTTTACGAGCGCGTGAAGGACAAGTGGGGCGAGCAGCTCCACTTTGAAAAGTGGACGTTCGTGCGCCTTGCGTGGCGCAGCGTCTACTGCGGGCTCTTTTCGCTCGAGCGCGACGGTGTCACGTGGTACTTTGTCGACAATGAGACGTATTTCCGCCGCAGCGAGCTCTACGGCTACTATGACGACGGCGAGCGCTTTGGCTTTTTCTCCCGCGCGGTGACGGAACTGCTCAAGTCCCTGCCGCAAAAGCCCGACGTTGTCCACTGCAACGACTGGCAGAGCGCGCTTGTGCCCATCTACATCAGGGATGAAGCCGTGCGCGACGACTTTTATAAGGGAATCCGAACCGTCATTACGGTGCATAATATCGAATATCAGGGCCGCTACGGCAGCCGCACGGTCGAAGACCTGTTCGGACTGGACCATGGCTGGTTCGACGGCGGCACGATCGAATTCGGCGGCGACGTGAACCTTTTAAAGGGCGCAATCGTCACGGCGGACGCCGTGACCGCCGTGAGCCCGACCTACGCGCAGGAGCTCAAGTACGCGTACTTTGCCCACGGGCTGGAAAACGTGATGAGCATGAACGCGCGCAAGCTTCACGGCGTGCTCAACGGCATCGACATGCAGCGCTATGACCCGTCGCGCGACAAGAGCCTCGCAGCGGCGTATTCGCCCGATGACCTTGCCGGAAAGAAGAAGGACAAGGCAGCGCTCCAGCGCGTGCTGGGGCTGCAGGAACGGCCCGACACGCCCATCCTTGCGATGGTCACGCGCCTTGTCTCCCACAAGGGGCTCGACCTGGTGTGCGAAACGCTCGACGCATTTATGGGCAAGGACGTACAGTTCGTCGTGCTCGGCAAGGGCGACGCGAAGTACGAGACGTTTTTTGAGTACGCCAAGCAGCGCTACGGCGGACGCATGGCCGTCTACCTCGGCTATTCCGAGCAGCTCGCCATGCAGATCTACGCGGGCGCGGACCTCTTCCTGATGCCGTCGAAGAGCGAGCCGTGCGGGCTCTCGCAGATGATCGCGATGCGCTACGGCGCGGTGCCCATCGTGCGCGAGACCGGCGGATTAAAGGACACTGTCCATGCGTATGAAGCCTGGAACGGACAGGGCAACGGCTTCACCTTTGCCAACTACAACGCTGGCGACATGTGCCACGTGATCTGCGAGGCCATTGACCTTTACCATGACAACAAGGGCGCCTACGCGATGCTCCAGCAGCGCGGCATGACCGCGGATTTCAGCTGGACGCGCTCGGCGCAGGAATACCGCCACATTTACGAATCCATCTGCCGATAAAGAAAAGGAAAACGATCTATGACCATTGACTCTGTGAAGAAAATGAAAGACGCGCTGTGCGAAAAGCTGAAGGTCAGCTTCGGCAGCACCGTGGAGGAGGCGAACGATGCGCAGATGATGCGCGCGAGCGCCCTTGTCCTGCGCGACGTGATGGCCGAGCGCAGCGTGGACACCATGCGCGAGACCCGCGAGGAACACCGCCGTCAGGTGCACTACCTGTCGATGGAATTTCTGATGGGCCGCAGCCTGATGAAAAACGCGTTCAATTTAGGCGTCGGCGAAATTCTGACCGAAGCGCTCGACGAGCTGGGCTTCCGCGCAGCGGACATCTTTGAAAGCGAGCCCGACGCGGGTCTCGGCAACGGCGGCCTCGGCCGCTTGGCCGCGTGCTATCTCGACTCGATGACGACGCTCGACATCCCCGCCGCGGGCTATTCCATCTGCTATGAGCTCGGCATTTTCCGCCAGCGCATCGTCGACGGCCAGCAGGTCGAGCTGCCGGACAACTGGAAGGACCTCGGTGGCGCGTGGCTGCTGCCCAAGCCGCAGGAGACCGAGACCGTCTGCTTCGGCGGCACGGTCCGCCAGTTCTGGGACGACGGGCGGCTGCATGTCGTGCCCGAGGGTGAGACCGAGGTGCTGGCTATCCCCTGCGACATGGAGATCGCGGGCTACGGCACGAAGCATGTCAACACGCTGCGCCTCTGGGACGCGAAGTCCCCCGTGCCGCTCGACATGTCGCTCTTTTCACAGGGCGAATATCTGCGCGCGCAGGAGCAGCACGCGATGGCCGAAACCATCGCGAAGGTGCTCTATCCCGAGGACAACCATCCCGAGGGGAAGAGCCTGCGCTTAAAGCAGCAGTATTTCTTCGTCTCCGCGACCGTGCAGTCCATTGTGCGCAAGCACATCGAGGTCTACGGTACGGCGGCGAACTTCCACGAAAAGAATGTCATTCAGATCAACGATACGCACCCCGCGCTCGTCATCCCCGAGCTCATGCGCATCCTGATGGACGACGCGGGCCTCGACTGGGACACGGCGTGGAACATTACGACGCACTCCGTCGCTTACACGAACCACACGGTGCTTTCCGAGGCGCTCGAGCGCTGGCCGCAGGAGTTGATGCAGTCGCTTCTGCCGCGCGTGTGGACGATCATCACCGAGATCGCGCGCCGCTATCAGAAAAAAATCGAAAACTACTACCACGACGAGGCCAAAACGCGTGAATTGGCCATCATCTGGGATGGCCAGGTCCGCATGGCAAACCTGTGCATCGCGGGCGGCATGGCCGTGAACGGCGTGAGCGCTCTGCACTCGGACATCCTGCGAAACGACGTTTTTAAATACCAGTGCGCGATGGAGCCGGAGAAGTTCAAGAATGTCACCAACGGCATCGACCACCGCCGCTGGCTCGCGCAGATCAACCCGCGGCTCGACGAGCTCGTGCGCGCGCTCGCGGGCGGGGATGAATACCTCCTGCACCCCGAAGCGCTTAAAAAGCTCGAGGCCTATGCAGACGACACCGCGGTGCTGGACCGCCTCGGCGAGATCAAGCGCGCGAATAAGCTCGATTTTGCCGCCTACGTCAAAAAGACGCAGGGCATCGTGCTCAACACCGACGCGATCTTCGACGTGCAGGTCAAGCGCCTGCACGAGTATAAGCGTCAGCTTTTGAACGCGATGCATATCATCTACCTCTATCAACAGCTGCAAAACGACCCGAACCGCGCCATGCAGCCGCGCGTGTTCCTGTTCGGCGCGAAGGCCGCGCCGGGCTACGCGGTCGCCAAGCGCATCATCCGCCTCATCAACTCCCTTGCCGCCGAGGTCAACGCTGACCCCATCTGCCGCGACAGGCTGCAGGTGGTGTTCCTTGAGAACTACCGCGTGTCGCTCGCCGAGCATCTGATGCCCGCGAGCGAGGTGAGCCAGCAGATCTCCACCGCTGGCAAG
>ENA-ORPH01002918-ORPH01002918.1-human-gut-metagenome-genome-assembly--contig:-NODE-2918-length-13443-cov-7.316477_pt1 | contig 13443 bp, 10 predicted proteins | sample MGYA00242142_ERZ509074 | MGnify/ENA primary metagenome ERZ509074 (study PRJEB26280, sample SAMEA2338724) | human gut metagenome | biome: human gut; feature: human-associated habitat; material: faeces...
GTGGTGGAAACCCTTACCGCCGGCGGCGCGATGGACTATACCATCGTTGTTTCCGCCTCCGCTTCGGAGCTTTCCCCCCTGCAGTACATCGCGCCTTACAGCGGCTGCACCATGGGCGAATACTTTATGAAGCAGGGTAAAGATGTGCTGGTGGTCTACGATGACCTCACCAAGCACGCCGTCGCTTATCGTACGCTATCCCTGCTCATCCGGCGCCCGCCGGGCCGTGAAGCCTACCCCGGCGATGTATTCTATCTGCATTCCCGCCTGCTGGAGCGCGCCGCGCGCCTTTCCGAGGAAGAGGGCGGCGGTTCCCTTACCGCGCTGCCCATCATCGAAACCCAGGCCGGCGATGTTTCCGCCTACATCCCCACCAACGTCATCTCCATCACCGATGGCCAGATCTTCCTGGAAACCGAGCTGTTCCATTCCGGCGTTATGCCCGCCATCAATCCCGGCATTTCGGTTTCCCGTGTCGGCGGCGCCGCGCAGATCAAGGCCATGAAGTCGGTTTCCGGTACCCTTAAGCTGGTTTACAGCCAGTACCGTGAGCTGCAAAGCTTTGCCCAGTTCGGCTCCGATCTGGATGCCAATACCAAGGCCACCCTGGCCCAGGGCGAACGCATTGTAGAGGTACTCAAGCAGCACAACAGCTCCCCGGTGGAGGTCATCCATCAGGTGGCTATCCTGTATGCCGTCACCAAGGGTTTCCTCAAGGAAGTCCCGGTGGAAAAGATCAGCGAGTACGAGGCATTCCTTTATGAAACACTGGATGCCCGCTATGCCGGTCTGCTGGCGGCCATCCGTACCGCCGGCAAGCTGGAAAAAGAAACGGAACAGCAGCTTGCTTCCGCCATCGCCGAAACCGTTTCCGCGTTCCTCGCGACGCTGTAAGGGGAGGGAACACCAATGGCTGGAGCCTCCATGAAAAGCATTAAGCTGCGGATCCACAGCATGCAGAATACCCGGCAGATCACCAAGGCCATGGAAATGGTGGCTGCCTCCAAGATGAACAAGGCGCAGGAAAAAGCCCTGCGCACCCGTCCTTACTATACCACCCTGCACAGTACCCTCAGCGGGATCGCCGCTGCCACCCGCGATTTTTCCTCCCCCTACCTGCAAAAGCGGGAGGAAAAGCGGGTCTGCTGCGTGGCCATCGCCGGCGACCGCGGCCTTGCGGGCGGCTACAATAGCAATGTGCTGCGGTTGGCCGCCGAAACCCTCACCGGTGAGGAAAACTGTGTGGTGCCCATCGGAAAAAAGGCAGGGGAATACTTCCGTCACCGCGGCGCCGAACTCCTCACCGAGGACTGGCTCACTGCCGAGAATCTTTCGGTGGGTGGCTGCTTTACACTGGCGCGCCATTTGGCGGGGCTGTACCGCTCCGGTCAGGTGGATGCCATCGAGCTGGTCTTTACCCGCTGGAACAGTCTCCTTTCCCAGGAGCCGTGTGTGCTGCCGCTGCCCCAGCCGGAAAAGCCCGCGGCAAGTGACAAGCGCCCTGCGGATATTCTCTACGAACCGGATTGCGCCACGGTGTTCAATGCCATGATCCCGGAATACCTCGGCGGCGTCATTTACGGCGCGTTGTGCGAATCGCTGGCCAGCGAGCTTTCTGCCCGCCGTATGGCGATGGATTCCGCCACACAGAACGCCGATGAAATGATCGACAAATTGAACCTGCAGTATAACCGCGCACGGCAGGGCAGCATCACGCAGGAGCTGACCGAGATCGTGGCAGGCGCGGAAGAATAACAAATAAGGAGTGAAGCATCATGTCCTCCCAACATAAAGGCATCGTAACGCAGATCATCGGTCCGGTACTGGATATCCGCTTTGCGGAAGGGGAACTGCCCGAACTGCGCAATGCCATCACCATTCAGCATAGGGAGCAGGTCATCACCGCCGAGGTTGCTCAGCACATCGGCGATAATGTGGTGCGCTGCATCGCCATGAACAGCACCGATGGCCTGGTGCGCGGCATGGAAGCTATTGATACCGGTGCGCCCATCAGCGTGCCGGTGGGCGAGGAATGCCTCGGACGCATTTTTAACCTTTTGGGCGAGCCCATTGATCACGGCGCGCCTGTCAAGGCCGAGGAACGCTGGGCCATCCACCGTCCCGCCCCCTCGTTTGAGGATCAGCAGGGCGCGACCGAGATCCTGGAAACCGGCATCAAGGTCGTCGATCTCATCTGCCCCTACGCCAAGGGCGGCAAGATCGGTCTGTTCGGCGGCGCCGGCGTCGGCAAAACCGTCCTCATCATGGAGCTCATCAATAATGTAGCGACCCAGCACGGCGGCCTGTCGGTATTCACCGGCGTTGGCGAGCGCACCCGTGAGGGCAATGACCTTTACAATGAAATGAAGGAAAGCGGCGTTCTCAATAAGACCGCCTTGGTCTACGGCCAGATGAACGAACCCCCCGGGGCTCGTATGAGAGTTGGCCTCACCGGCCTTACCATGGCGGAATACTTCCGCGATGTCAAGAATCAGGATGTTCTGCTTTTCATCGATAACATCTTCCGCTTTACCCAGGCCGGCAGCGAGGTCTCGGCCCTGCTGGGCCGTATGCCCTCCGCAGTAGGCTACCAGCCCACCTTGGCCACCGAGATGGGCGCTCTGCAGGAGCGCATCACCTCCACCCGCAAGGGCTCCATCACCTCGGTGCAGGCTGTCTACGTCCCCGCCGACGACCTGACCGACCCGGCCCCTGCAACGACGTTCACCCATCTGGACGCTACCACGGTTCTGAGCCGTGACATCGCCTCTCAGGGCATCTACCCCGCTGTGGACCCGCTGGACTCCACCAGCCGTATCCTCAGCCCGGAGGTCGTGGGTCAGGAGCATTATGAAATCGCCCGTGCCGTCCAGAAGGTGCTGCAGCGCTACAAGGAGCTGCAGGACATCATCGCCATCATGGGCATGGACGAGCTGAGCGAGGATGACAAGCGCACCGTCAGCCGCGCCCGCAAGGTGCAGCGCTTCCTGAGCCAGAGCTTCCACGTTGCAGAGCAGTTCACCGGTATGCCCGGCCAGTACGTCCCGCTGAAAGAGACGCTGCGCGGCTTCCGCATGATCCTGAACGGCGAGTGCGACGACCTGCCCGAGAGCGCCTTCCTGTTCGCAGGCACCATCGACGATGTGTTCGCTAAGGCGAAGAAGGGGTAAACCATGACGACCTTTCATCTGACGGTGGTCACACCGGACGGCTGCGCCTTTGAGGGGCAGGCCGAGCGTGTGGTCTGCCGCGCCATTGACGGTGACCTTGCCATTCTGGCCAAGCACGGCGACTACTGCACCGCGCTGGGCATGGGCGAGGCCCACATCGTTGATGCCGAGGGCAGCCGCCGCCGTGCCGCCTGCATGGGCGGGATGCTCACCGTGCTGGACGGTGAGGTGCGTCTGGTAGCCACCACATGGGAGTGGGCTGAGCAGATCGACCACACCCGCGCCGAGGCCGCAAAAAAGCGCGCCGAAGAGATTCTGGCCCGCAAAGACCTCGACCGCCGCGAGTACGAGATGGCACAGGCCCGCCTCAAGCGCGCACTGGTGCGCACTTCCATCAAAGAATGATGCAAAACCTGCTGTTTTCCACGAACAGCAGGTTTTTTGTTGAAAAACGGGCGGACATATCGACAATCCGGATAAAAAGGCGTATGATATAGAAAACAGGGCAGAAAAAGAACTGCCGCAAAGAGGAGGAACTTAAAATGGGTGTTTTTATGCACAGACCCTTTGGCCGCGCTGCCGCGCTGACGCTGGCGGCGGCAATGCTTCTGGGTACACCGTCCGCACTGGCGGCACAGGTGCCGGCAGCATTTCTGGAACAGGAAAATTCCATCTCAGCACCCGGCGTGGCGCTCGTCCGCTCCGGCAAGTGCGGCGAGGCCGTCAACTGGGGCCTCGGCGCGGACAACGTGCTCTACATCTATGGCAGCGGCCCGATGAACGATTTTTCTACGAACGAGGGCAGCCGCGCTCCGTGGGCCGAGGAGCTGCTGGCCGCTTCGCCCGACGGGCTGAGCACCATTCAGGCGGTACAGGTCTGCGAGGGTGTGACCAAGCTGGGCGCATTTGCATTCAATAACGCCGGAAGCGCCTACTACACCGGCCTCACCAGCATCACCCTGCCCGACAGCCTGCAGGAAGTGGGACGCCGCGCTCTCTATGGCTGCAAGGCCCTTTCCAGCATCGAGGTGAGCGCAGCCAACCCCTGTCTCACCGTGCAGGACGGCATCCTCTACAATAAGGCCATGACCCAGCTCATCCGCTGCCCTGCCGCAGGCGGTCTGACGGCCTATACCGTTCCGGCCAGCGTGACCGAGCTGGCCGAAGGTGCCTTTGCATCCTGCACCTCGCTGGAGAGCATCGTGCTCCCGGAGGGGATGACCAGCATTGCAGACAATGCCTTTGAAGGCTGCTCTGCCCTGCGGGAAGTCACCCTGCCCAGCACCCTGAAGACCCTGAACTACGCCTGCTTCGGCTGGTGCAGCAGCCTGACGAACATCGTCCTGCCGGAAGGCACCGAGAAGCTGGACTGGTCGGTCTTTGCCAGCTGCACCAGCCTGTCGTCCGTGACCATCCCCAGCAGTGTGAAAACGATCGACGTTTACGCATTCAACAAGTGCCCGCTGAAGGAAGTCAAGATCAGCAAGGACTGCGTTCTCGGCAGCCAGGCCTTCGGTAAGGACGTCAAGATCAAGTATTATCACTGAGCCTGATATAACAAAAACCGGAGTCCCCGCGGGGACTCCGGTTTTTGCTGTATCAGAAGCTTTTAGAGCATATTTGCCTTCTCGATGAGGCTGCGGATGTGGTGGGCAAGCATCTCGATGGCGGTGGTGTTCTCGCCGCCGTTGGGGACGATGATGTCAGCGTTGCGCTTGCTGGGCTCAACGAAAGCCTCATGCATGGGCTTGACGGTGGTGAGGTACTGGTTGATGACGCTGTCGAGGGAGCGGCCGCGCTCCTTGACGTCCCGCACCAGACGGCGCAGGATACGTTCATCGGCATCAGTGTCCACGAAAATCTTGTAGTCGAACATGGCGCACAGCTCCGGCTCTACGAAGGGAAGGATGCCTTCCACGATGAGGACAGGGGCCGGTTCGATGTGCTGCACCTCGTTGCTGCGGTTGTGGTCGGCGTAGTCGTACACCGGGCAGTCGATGGCGCGGCCAGCCTTCAGCTCCTGTAAGTGGTAGATGAGCAGGGCGTTGTCGAAGGCGTCCGGGTGGTCGTAGTTCAGCTTGCAGCGCTCTTCAAAGGGCAGCTCGTCGTGGCGCTTGTAGTAGCTGTCGTGGGAGATGAGGCGCACCTCGTCCTCCCCAAAAAGCGCCTTGAGGCGACAGGCCAGTGTGGTCTTGCCGCTGCCGGAGCCGCCTGCGATGCCGATGATCAGATTGTTCATGTTCCAAAAACCTCCGCGTGCCGATTGTTGTAGAAAAAATCCCCAGAATAGAGTATAATATCCTTATCCTACATAATAACACACTTCGCTCTGTTTTGACAGGGCCGAATCTCTGTTGGGAGGCATTTTGATGAAAAAAATCGTTCCTGCCCCGTACATCGACCAGACTGAGCGCTGGGTCAATGGCTGCGAGAGCATCAGCAGCGTCATGCTGCTCCAGGCCATGGGCATCGACATCGACCCGGATACCTTCATCGCCCGCGACCTGCCCCACGCTCCTTACTGGGAGCAGGACGGAAAACTCTACGGCCCTGACCCGTGGCAGGTCTACCCCGGCGACCCCCACGACCACACCGGCTACGGCTGCTATTCGCCCTGTATCGTCAAGGCCCTGAACAGCGCTCTGGAGCACGAGGGCGCAGCCGACAAGTTCGAAGTCGTGGACGAGAGCGGCAAGACGGCGGCAGAGCTTTGCTCTTATATCGACGCCGGGATGCCGGTGGTGTTCTGGGCGACGCTGGATTTCCAGCCCGTGCCGGAAAAGCGTGACCACTGGCTGCTGGCCGATGGCACTGACTTTGCATGGAAGTGCAACGAACACTGTCTGCTGCTGGTGGGCTACGATGACGAAAACTACTGGTTCAACGACCCGTGGCATGACCACGGCGTCTGCCCGCAGCCGAAACAGCTGGTGGAGGACTGCCATGCGGCCCAGGGGCTGTTCGCCGTCACCCTCCGCCCGAAAGGAGAAGCATGAAAAAAGAAGAACTTCAGCAGAACATGAAAGACAGGATGCAGCAGTTCGAGGACGGCGGCCTCCGGCTCCTGAAAAAGGGTCAGAAAGGCATCGTCCATGCGATTTTCAGCCGCTTCGGGCTGGTGCTGCTGCTCATGCTGTTGCAGGTCGGTGTACTGTGGAGCGTGTTCCGGTGGTTCGGCGGACTGCTGCCTCATTACTTCGGCGGCAGCGTGGCCATGTCGGCCTTCATGGTGGTCTACATTCTCAACAGCGAGATGGATAACAGTGCTAAGATCACATGGATGGTCACTATCGCCATCCTGCCGGTCGTGGGTGTGCCGCTGTTTTTCTACGTCAAGAGCAACATCGGCCACAACGCCCTGAAAAAGCGGGTGACCCACCTCACTGAGGAGGCTCGGGGCTTACAGCCCCAGCCGCTGGCTGCGGCCCAGGAGCTGGCCGAAGCCGACCCCGGCGCGGCCTCGCTGGCGCGGTATCTCCACGGAAAGGGCGGCGGCTTCTCGGTCTACAGGAACACGGAAGTTACCTACTTCCCCGGCGGCGAGGCCAAGTTCGAAGAGCTGCTGCGCCAACTGGAAAAGGCCGAGAAGTACATCTTCCTCGAGTACTTCATCATCGACGAGGGCCTCATGTGGGGCAAGATCCTCGAAGTGCTGGCCCGCAAGGCCGCTGAGGGCGTGGACGTCCGGGTGATGTACGATGGCACCTGTGAGTTCACCACCCTGCCCCGGGATTACCCCAGCCGCCTCGAAAAGCTGGGCATCCAGTGCCGGGTGTTCTCGCCGGTGCAGCCCTTTGTCTCGACCCATTATAATTACCGCGACCACCGGAAAATTCTCGTCATTGATGGCAAGGTGGGTTTTACCGGCGGCGTGAACCTCGCCGACGAGTACATCAACCACATCGAGAAGTATGGCCGCTGGAAGGACGCCGCCGTCATGCTGGAAGGCGAGGCTGTCCGACCGCTGACCATCCTCTTCCTCGAGATGTGGAGCATCCTCCGGGAGCCGGAGTTTGAGAAGTTCCTCTCCGTGCCGCCCCACTCCGTCCCGGCGAAGGGGTTCGCGGCCCCTTACGGCGATTGCCCGCTGGACGGTGAGCGGGTGGGAGAGATGGTCTATATCGACCTGCTCAACCGCGCCAAGCGCTACATCCACATCATGACGCCCTACCTCATCCTCGACGGCGAGCTGGAAACGGCCCTCAAGTTCGCGGCAGAGCGGGGCGTGGACGTCCACCTCATCCTGCCCCATGTGCCGGACAAGAAGTTCGCCTATGCGCTGGCGAAGACGCACTACAAGTCTCTGCTGGACTCGGGCGTGAAGATCAGCGAGTGGCTGCCCGGTTTCGTCCACGCGAAGGTCTTTGTGGTGGACGACAGCGAGGCCGTGGTGGGTACCATAAACCTCGACTACCGCAGTCTCTACCACCACTTCGAGAATGCGGTCTGGATGAAGGATACCGCCTGCATCCCCGCCATCGAGAAGGATTTCCAGAAGACGCTGGAATTCTGCCGCGACGTCGAGCCCACCCGGGAGAGCATCTGGGAGGGCAAAGTGCTGCTCCATCTGGCAGGAATTTTACTGAAAGTTATTGCACCATTACTGTAAAACAAAAGGGAATGCCGTTCGGCATTCCCCTTTGTTTTACAAATAATCCTTATCCATCGAGAAGCCTCGGCCGCTGACCTCGGTGACATGGCTCACGATGAGGAAGCAGGTGGGGTCGATGCTGTGAGCCAGCTTTTCCAGCCGGGGAAGTTCCCGGTTGGACACGATGCTCAGAAGCACGGCGCTGGACTCGTGGGTGTAGCCGCCCTCGCCGTGGAGGATGGTCACGCCCCGGTCCAGCTGTTCGAGGATGGCGGCACAGATGGCGTCGGACTGGCTGCTGATGATCTTTACCTCGGTGCGGCTGGCACCCATCATCAGCATCTTATCCATGACGATGGTGTGGATGAGCACCATCACAATGCCGTACAGCACCTGCGGCATCGGGCTGAACACAGCCTGCATCAGCAGGACCATGATGTCGAAAGCCAGCATGGTGGCCGACACCGGCAGCTTGAACCATTTGTTGAGCACCAGCGGCGGGATGTCGAGGCCGCCGGTGGATGCACCGGAGCGGATGACGATGCCCAGTGAGACGCCGATGCCGAGGCCCGCAAAGACGGTGCAGAGGAAGATGTCCTCCGTCAGCACCCGGCCATTCGCCATCCCCTCGAACAGGGCGAGGAAGGCGGGGCTGAGAACACTGCTGGCCAGCGTATTGAGGGCGAAGGCCCGGCCCAGGACCACCCAGCCCCAGACCAGCATGGCGAGGTTGATGAAGAACAGCAGCCCCGAAACGGGCAGGCCCGTCAATCGCCCGATGGCCAGTGCGATGCCGGTCGCGCCGCCGGTGATGAGGCCCGCCGGCTCGAGGAATAGCGCAACGGCCAGCGAGTAGAGCGCGTTGCCGAAGATGATGGAAGCCCAGTTCCAGATAAGCTGCTTCCAGTGCGGATTCTGATTCATAGCGTTTCCTCCCATATCCCTTCTATCATACCGGAAAACGGTAAAAAAATCCACGCCCGGCGGCCTGCCGGAGCGTGGATTTTTGTTCATTTGACAGATGAAAGTTTGATTTTTTACTCTTCGTCCAGCAGGCGCAGGCCGGCAGTGTCGGTGACGGGCAGCGAGAAGACGATGGAGCCGGCCTTTTTGTCGGCGTTGTCCATGATGGCTTTCATGATGGCGTTCTTCTCGGAAGTGCGGCTGACGATGAGCACCAGCTCTTTTTCGTTCACGAGGTCGATGCCCATGAACCTGGCCGCGCCCTCCATGCCGGTGCCTTTGGCGTGGATGACGGTGCCGCCGCCGGCTCCTGCGGCCCGGGCCGCGTCCATGATAGAGCCGGTGTAGCCCTGATTGGCAATGACCAGCAGCAGGTCGTAACGGGTATCTTTCAAGGTGCTTTCCTCCTTCAGCTCAAGGGTCTGGTGTTCGGTGAGGAACAGCAGGGCGCGCTTGCCGCCGATGCTGCTTACCGGGACGATGAATGCAATGCCGGTACCCGGCACATCAATGCGCATCTGGCGGCGCAGGGCTTTCTGGATGCGGGGCCAGCTATCCGCTGTGATGATGGCAAAGAGCACAGCTTTTTCGGTCTTTTCCAGCCCGAGGGTGGAAAGCGTCTCCTGAACGGCGGTGCCGGCACCCACAGTGCGCAGACTGACATCGACGCCGAAGCTTTTATACAGCTTCAGAAAGGCGTCTGTCGTGGGGCGGTCGGTGATGGTGACCAGCCAGTAAAGCGTATTCACGGCAAAGCCTCCTTACAGTTCGATGATGGCGTCGTCCGGCAGTTCGGCCAGCAGGGCGGCAGTATCCAGCAGGGGCTGGGCGCTGCGGGCCTTGCGGGTCTTGAGCTGGGCCACAAGGCCCATGAGCTGGACGGTGATGAGGGGCGTCATGGCGACCATGGCCACCACGCCGAAGGCGTCGGTGACGATGTTGCCGCCTACGGCGATGCAGGCACCCTGCGCCAGCGGCAGCAGGAAGGTGGCCGTCATGGGGCCGGAGGCCACGCCGCCGGCGTCAAAGGCGATGGCGGTGTAGAGCTTCGGCACCACAAAAGAGATGCTGATGGCGAAGAGGTAGCCCGGGATGAGGAACCACAGAATCGAGATGCCGGTGAGGACGCGCACCATCGCAAGGCCCACCGAGAGGGCGACGCCGGCCGAGAGGGCCGCGCCCATCGTCCCGGCGGAGATGGCACCATCGGTGACTTCTTCGACCTGTTTGTTGAGGACATAGACCGCCGGCTCGGCCCGGACGATAAAGTAGCCGATGAGCATCCCGATGGGGATGAGCAGCCACCGGCTGCTCTGGCCGCCCAGGACCTGACCGAGGTAGTTGCCGGCAGGCATGAAGCCGATGTTCGCCCCGGTGAGGAAGAGCACGAGGCCGATGTAAGTATAGACGAGGCCTACGCCGATGCGGCCCAGCGTCCGCCGGTCGATGTGGAGAGCGGCGAGCTGGAAGATGCCGAACATCACGACGATGGGCAGCAGGGAAGTGGCGATCTCGTGCAGATAGGTGGGCAGGCCCTCGCTGAACAGCTGCCACAGCTCCACCGAGTCGCCCACTTCGGGGATGACCGGCGGCACGTAGCTGCTCTCGCTGGCATTGAAGACGATGCCGAGGATGAGGACGGCGAGGATGGGCCCCACGGAGCAGAGGGCTACGAGGCCGAAGCTGTCGTCCGCTGCATGGCGGTCGGAACGGATGGCCGACACACCGACGCCCAGCGCCATGATGAAGGGGACGGTCATGGGGCCGGTGGTGACGCCGCCGGAGTCGAAGGCCACGGCCAGAAACTCTTTCGGCACAAATGCAGCCAGAAGGAAGATGGCAGCGTAAAAGATGACCAGCAGCCGGGGCAGCGGGATGCCCAGCAGCATACGCAGGAAGGCCATGACGAGGAAGATGCCCACGCCCGCAGCCACCGAGAGGATGAGGGTCATGTTGGGGATGGAGGGTACCTGATTGGCAAGCACCTGTAAGTCAGGCTCTGAGATGGTGATAAGGAAGCCCAGCAGGAAACCCACGCCGATGATGAGAAAAAGGTTCTGGCTTCGGGTGAGCATGGAGCCGACCCGCTCGCCCATGGGGGTCATGCTCATCTCGGCACCCAGAGTGAAGAACATGATGCCGACGATGATCATGGCAGCGCCCAGCAGAAAGCAGAGCAGGATGCTCGGAGAAACAGGGGCGATGCTGAAACAGAGCACCAGCACGATGGCCGCGATGGGCAGGACGGCCTGCAGTGCCTCCAGCAACTTCTCCCGAAGTTTGGGGATGGATGATTTGATAATGATGTCCACCAGCCTTTCCCGCCCAGAAGCAGTGCCGCCGGGCGTTGGAATTGAGAAATATTTCATTGTTAAGTATACAAAAACAGACAAAAGTCCGTCAACAAAAGACCGGCTAAGATTGGCAAAGAAACAGAAATGTTACAAAAAGAAAAGGCTGCTTGACAGGCAACCTCTCAGTCTGCTTCGCAGACAGCTCCCCTACCGAGGGGAGCTTCTGGCGAAGAGAAAAAGCTTTACGAAATGCCAAGGCCTCTCCTCGATAGGAGAGGTGGCATCGCGCAGCGATGACGGAGAGGTTTATGACAAACAGCCTTTTGGATCTGCGATATTAGATGCCCTGCTTTGCCAGAACGTCAGAAGTCGGGGTGGAGAACACCGGAATATCGGCGTAGGGGTCGGGAGTGTTGTCGGCGGGCAGGGCCTTCATGTAGGCGTCCATGGACTCGGCCACCTTCTTGGCGATGGCCACGGCCTCAACGACGGTGCGCGCGCCCATGACGGCGTCGCCGCCGGCGAATACGCCCTCACGGGTGGTGCTGCCGTCCTCGTTGACGGTGAGCAGGCCGCGCTGGTTGGTCTCGATGCCGGTGGTGGTCTTGACGAGAGAGTTCTCAGAACCCTGACTCACCGAGACGATGACGCCGGTGTGGGGGTAGAAGGTCTCGCTGCCTTCTACCTGGGTGAACTTGCCGTCCTCGCCCTTCACGGTGTCGCGGCAGATGATGCCGTTCTCACGGATCTCCACCGGAGCCTTGCAGAAGCGGAAGCCCACGCCCTCGAGCTTGGCGTACCGCACTTCATGCTCGGAAGCGCTGATGCACTCCTCATCGCGGCGGGCGTAGCAGGTGACGTGGCGTGCGCCGTTGCGGATGGCAGTGCGGGCGCAGTCCATGGCGGAGTTGCCCACGCCGATGACGGCGATGTCGTCGCCCAGCTGGAAGGCCTTGGAGTTGGCCAGATAGTCGATGCCGAAGGCCGCGTTGCCCAGCGTCTCGCCCTTGATGTGCATGGCGTTGGCCTTCCACAGACCAGCGCCGATAAAGACGCTCTTGTAGCCGTCCCGGAAGAGGTCGTCGATGGTGATGGTCTTGCCGATGGCGGTATTGGGGCGGACGTGGATGCCCTTCAGCTCGAGGTGGCGGTACTGGAAGTCGTCCAGCACGCTGTCGGGCAGGCGGTAGTTGGGGATGCCGTACCGCATGACGCCGCCGATCTTGTCGCGGGCGTCGAAGATGGTGACATCGTAACCCCAGCGTGCCAGCAGGACGGCGACGGTCAGGCCCGCAGGGCCGGAGCCGACGACAGCGGCCTTCATGCCGTTCCTGGGGGCGGGGCCGGAAGTCATCTTGTTGGCGTAGGTGGTGGAGATGTAGTCCTCGATGATGGAGAAGTGGACGGGGTCGTGGCTGGGCATCCGGTTGCGGATGCAGTGGCCCTCGCACTGGTTCTCGTGGTTGCACACGAGGCTGCACACAGTGGTCAGGGGGTTGTTTTCAAACAGCATCCGGCCGGCGTCGTCGAGGTGATTGTCCTTGAGCAGGCGGATGACCTCGGGGATGTTGGTGTGGATGGGGCAGCCCTGCTGGCACATCGGCTTTTTGCAGCCGAGGCAGCGGTTGGCTTCGTCCAGAACGTGAAGTGCCATGGTTCCTCCTTGTGCCTGTCGAACAGGCGGCGTTGTATACAAGTATCTTTACTATAATACACCGAAACTGCCTCGGCATACAAGTGCCGAAATGACAAAATTTGCAGAAAAATTTCTGTCATTACGTCAAAAAGATATTTTTTTGACGAAGTAGACCGCCCATTGCCTCGGGTGAAACGCGGCAGAGCGTACCAAAATCGGCGGCGGCAAGCTGCGCCTCAGCCATCCGAGCGGAGGCACCGCCTGATCCCCGCAGACGGGCCAGCGAGTGGGAGACAGGGAGGGTGCAATTTTTTAATAAAGGAAGAGCATCCTTCTTCCCTCCCAGCAGATGGAGATAGGGCGGAAGGGCGGGGAGACTGTCGGCGGTGCAGCCCAGCGCGGCGTCCATGGCGAGGCGGCGCATCCGCGCCCGGGGGTAGCGGACGGTGGTGAGAGCGTCCAGCAGCTCGTCGTAGGTAGTGCTGGTACGGACGGCGGCTTCCAGACGGTGCTCCAGTCCTTCGGAGACGCCGCGGATGTTTGCAAAGGGCGCTTTGCCCCGGCAGGCAGACCGGAGAAGGGCCAGCTCGCACCGCCCGGCGGCGGAAAAATCGGTGTACTGCCCGGCGGCGTAAGCCTCCTGATAAAGCGGGAAGACCGCCTCGGGAACGTAAGGCGCGACGGCGTCCGCTCCGCCCTCGGCCCAGAGCTTGCGAAGTGCGCTGGCGCTGGCGAACTGCCCATGGGCAGAGTGGAGCGCCTCACCGTGGTTCGCGCCTTGCCGGGGCA
>ENA-ORPH01002926-ORPH01002926.1-human-gut-metagenome-genome-assembly--contig:-NODE-2926-length-13398-cov-7.747358_pt1 | contig 13398 bp, 9 predicted proteins | sample MGYA00242142_ERZ509074 | MGnify/ENA primary metagenome ERZ509074 (study PRJEB26280, sample SAMEA2338724) | human gut metagenome | biome: human gut; feature: human-associated habitat; material: faeces...
CGCCGGTCCATGGTCAGGCCCCGGGCGATGGCCACCCGCTGCTGCTCACCGCCGCTGATGTGGGTGGGATACCGGTCCAGCAGCTCGTCCGGCAGGGACACCCGCCGGGCCAGCTCCCGGGCCTGGCGCTCCGCCTCCTGGGCCTCCACGCGGCACAGCTCCATGGGGTACTCGATGTTTTCCAGGGCCGTCAGCAGCGGGAACAGGGCGAAATCCTGATAGATCACCGCAGCCTTCCGGCGGCGGTACTCGTCCAGGTCCATGTCGCCGGTGGGGGTGCCCTCAAACAGCACCTGGCCGCTGTCCGGCAGGTCCAGCCCCGCCATCAGGCTCAGCAGCGTGCTCTTGCCTGCGCCGGATTTGCCCACCAGGGCGTACAGCGTGCCGCATTCAAAGGTGCAGTTCATGCCCCGCAGCACCGGCTTTTCCGCACTGTAGCTATAGCAGACATCTTTCAGTTCCAGAATGGACATATCATTCAACCTCCCTGCGGTTTTTCAGAATATGGCGGCTGTTGGCCCTGCGCAGAGCCACATGGGCTCCCAGCAGCCACAGCACGGCGAAGGCGGCAGTAAGGCCCAGGCCCAGGGCGGTGCCCCAGCCCAGAGCCAGGCACAGGCCCGCTCCCAGCACGGCCCCCAGGGCCGCCAGCATCAGCTGCTCCCAATACAGGCTCCAATAGGCGGTGCGGCTGTCTGCGCCTACGCTGCGCATGGTGCGCAGCTCCTTCCGCCGGGACTGCACCTGTAGGAACGCGATCAGGTATGCCAGGCCCAGGGCGATGGCGTACACCACTGGGAACAGGTGCTGCATGTACCACAGGCGCTGGGCGGCGGCCCGCTCCGTGTTCAGGTATGCCGCGTCGTTGATGATGACGAAGTTCCGGACGGCCCGGAGCTTGCCCACGGCGGACAGCTCCATGTCGTACAGAGCCTGCTTCACCGCCGTCAGATCTGTGCAGTCAGCGATTTTAAACGTGGCGCCGCTGATGGACTTGGCCAGGTAGACGCCGCCCAGGGTGCAGAGCTCCAGATCCTCGTCGTATGCATAGGGGTAGTGCAGCATGCTCAGGTTCGTGTAGATATTGTTGGCCCGGCCCGTCTGGGCATAAGCGCCCACCACACGGAGGCCTATCTGGCTTCTGCTGTAGCTGTAAGCGCTCGAGCACCGAACCTCCAGCCAGATCCAGTCGCCCAGCCGGATGCCGTACTGGTCCATCATGTCCATAGAGATGACGCACCGATTCTCCGCCGTTTCCGGGTCCAACGACGCATCCCAATCCATCTGGAAGCAGCTGGAATCGTAACCCTCCAGCCACTGGGTCTCGATGGACGTGCTGTACATAAACTCCGGCGCACCCTCCAGCCGGTCGATAAACACCAGGTCCGGCCCGGAGGACAGATTCGCCATATACCGTTCGCTCTCAAAGGTGGTGGTGGGCTGGGGCGGCAGGCCGGGTCCGGCCACCAGCTCGCTGCCCCGGTACACTCCCGCGAAATAGTAGGGCGTGGCCGTCAGCCTTGTCAGCTCACTGACGCCGGGCAGCTGGCCGATCTGGTCCAGCACCTGCTCATCCAGCACCAGGCCGGTGGTATACTTGCCGCTGATGTCCGTCATATTGCCCCGGACAGAGCTGTTTGCCCGCAGGTCCCGCAGCTGTCCGTCATAGCGGATAACGATACCCGACAGCTGGCAGAACAGGACGGCCGCGCACACGCCTGCCAGCACCGGCACCAGGGAGCGGAAGCCGCCCCGCAGCACCGACAGCCGCGCATAGGTCCGGGGACCGCCCCGCAGGGGACGGGACGGCGTACCCTGGGCGGCGCGGCTCTCCCGGCGGCGCTTTTTGTGCCGCCGCTGCAGGCTGACCACACTGAACACCAGGCAGGACAGAAGCGCCAGCGCCAGGGTCCCCAGGGCGATGACGGCCAGAGCTCCCCAGCCGGGGGCCGCCAGATACTCTGTGGCGGAGCGATGCATGGCCAAGGCGGTGTTGCTGTAATACAGGTCCAGGGACGTGGCGCCGTCCAGCACCACCTCCAGCAGCTTCAGCACCCCCAGGCACACGAAGCGGCTGAGGATCAGGCCCAGTCCTGCCGCCGGCAGGGCCACCGTTCCGGCGCAGAACAGGAAATAGGTATGCACGTTCCGCCGGGCAGCGCCCACCCGGATCATGGTGCGGCCAATGCCCCGCTGACGGAACACCAGCAGATAGCCGAACAGCACCAGAAAGCCCAGTCCCGCCGCCAGACACACGCCCGCGATGATCTGCACCAGCCGCAGCATGTCCTCCAGCGCCTGGGACACGGCGGCATAGCCCTGGTCATACACGGTGACGCGGATGGAGGACGGCAGATCCTTTTCCAGACGCTCGATGTACTCCTGGGCCAGGTCGTTTTTCAGCTGCAGCTGCCCCAGCGTGAAGGAGCAGTGGTTCTGCTGCATATCGATATCGTTCCGGACGGGGATATAGACCATGGTCTCGTATTCTTCATTGGCGGAGAAAATACCGCTGACGGTATAGGTATCCTCCGCGTCGAAGCCCTCCCCGGCCCAATAGCTGTAGGGGATCAGGGTATTTTTCCGCACCGCCAGGGACAGGGGCAGACTGTCCCCCACGGACAGGCCCAGATCCTTGGCCACCGCCTGAGAGATCAGGCAGCCCTTGCCGCCTGCGGTATAGTATGCGCCCTCTGCCAGGGTCAGATCCCCCTGCTGAAAGGGCAGCAGGTCCGCCGGCCGGTCCGTGGCCTGCACCGTCAGGGAGTGGGTCGTGACCTGATAGGTCTGGGCCACCTTTTCGATGCCCGTGGAGCCGTCCAGCTTGGGCGGCGTGCCGTCGGGCTGGGTGACGTCCAGCACATCGGTGACGCCGGTGTCTACCCCGTCCAGCTCATACTGCCCCATGGACAGCTGCATGTATGATGCACCCATCAGGCTGGACTCGGCATAGGAGCCGTGGAGCAGATAGTAGTGCCCGGGGATCCAGATGCTGTCTGCCGGAGGCACATAGTCCTGGCCGGGAATATCCATGCTGGTCTCCCCCGGGATCTCCAGCAGTACCGGCGAGCCGTCCACCATGCGCTGGCCGGTATACAGCATGCGGCTGATGATGGCGTCATAGAGCGGAAGCACCCGGTCATAAGCGGGACGAGGAGTTTCCTCCACTATGTTCCCGTTTTCATCGATGGTCCAGCCGGAGCCATCCTCCGCCGGGACGTGAAGTGTGACCAGCTCCCGCACCTTCACCATGGCCACAAACCGGTCCTTCAGCAGGAGACGGTTGGTCAGCATGCCCAGGTCCGGAGTATAGCCCAGGGCCATGCGGGTGGGCTCCCAGGCCACCAGGGCCGGATCCTCCCGGTCCAGCTTTTCCTCAAATTCCGCCAGGACCTCCCCGGCGTCCGCCACCACCTTGGTGGTGCTGGGATAGCCCGGGCCCAGATACTCCACCAGCCCAATGGTGGAGTAATTCTCCCGGCACTGGCGCAGGGTGCGCTGCAGGGCGAAGCTCAGCCCCAGGGATGTGCCCAGCAGTGTCACCAGCAGCGTCATCAGCAGCAGAAATGCCACCGACCGTTTGGGGGTCCGCAGGGCGTTTCTGATACCGTGTCTGGCAAACATATGTCCTTCCCTCCTTCGCTCTCTATGAATTCAGTCTATACGGATGCTCCAGGATATGGCGTTTCTGCCGGAGTCGTCCGGCGCATCGTCCAGCAGCAGGGACTGGCCCACCCGCCGGAAGGTGGAGCTTTGACTCCCGTCGGCGCTGAGCACCGTCACGGAGGCCAGCGTATAGGGCTCATACGGGTTGTCCAGGGCCACCAGGTCGTCGTAAGCCGGGTCTATGGGCGGGGCAGACGTTGAACTTACCGCCCGGAACCGCAGGTGAGGAACGTCCATCTCCTGATGGATGTCCCCCTCCTGGGGGTAGAAAACCTCCATATTGGCGATGTTCATACTGTATCTGGACAGAATTCTTTCCTTTTCCCAGTCCGTCATGCCGTCCAGCAGCTGCACCTGATAGCTGATCTGGCCGGTGGCCGGCTCCATAGAGGTGCTGATGATGACCACCGGATTGTCCACGCTGCGGCCCTGCTGCGCTTCCTTCTTCTGGATCCGCTGAAAATAATCCACATAATCGTTGTTATGCGTCCGGGCTTTTTCCGCCGGAGCGTTCTCCGCGGTCTTGGGCTCCGTGAGGAACGTCACCGCCAGGGCGGCGCACAGCAGAACCGCCGCAGCCGACAGCCACACCGCCGGACGGCGATAGCGCAGCACCGACTTCACCCGGGTCCGCACGCCTACCTCGCCAAAGGCCAGGGGGCACAGCACCAGTCTGCGCCGCCGGTTCAGGCTGCATTGCAGCAGGGCCTGGGAATAGGCGGCCCGGTCCTCCCGGGTCATATCCCGCACCACCCGCTCGTCGCAGGCCAGCTCGATATCCCGGCACAGCAGCACATACGCTGCCCACAGCAGGGGGTTGAACCAGTACACGGCGATGAGCACATGGGCCAGGGGCTTCCACCAGTGGTCACGGCGCTTCAAATGGGCCCGCTCATGGCGCAGGACGCTCTCCAGCGTGGCGCCCGTCAGACCAGAAGGCAGGTAAATGCGGGGACGCAGGACCCCCAGGATAAAGGGCGAGGCGATATCGTCGCAGATATACACCCCCTTGGCCACGGAGACGGACGCCGCCACCTGCCGCCGCAGCCGCAGCCAGCTGAAAGCCGCCCATCCCAGCAGCACTGCCATTCCCGCCAGCCAGACATAAGCCAGGGGCATCAGGGACACTCCGGGCCGGTCCGCTTCACCCGTTCGGAAAGCGTAAACATCCTGCACTCCGGTTTCCATCAGGATGATGACCGGCTCCCGGTCCAGGCCGGTCAGCTGGTCGCCGTACTGGACCAGCTCCCCGCTCTGGGGCCGGAGACTCAGTCCGCTCTCCGGCAGCACCGGGCACAAAAGGCATGCCGCCACCAGGCCCCACAGCAGGCAATGGGCCCATTTGGGCATGCGCCGCCGCGTCAGGGCCCGAACGGCCAGTATCGCCAGCACCAGCACCCCGGCGGTGACGCTCATTCCCGCCAGCTTCAGGAATATCCGGCAGAGCACGGGTCATTCCCCCTTCCGGAATTTGCTGATCATCTCCTGGATCTCCTCCGCCTCCTGGGCGGACAGGGACTTCTGTGCGGTAAAGGCCGCCACAAAGGCAGGCAGGGAGCCGTGGAACGCATTGTCCACAAACTGCTCGCTGCGGCGGGAGGCAAACTCCTCCCGGCTCATCACCGAGGACACCACCCCGTTCACATTCTGAAACAGCCCCTTTTCACACAGCTTGCGCAGCACCGTATAGGTGGTGGGCTTTTTCCACTGGAAAACCTGCTCGCACAGCTTCACCAGCTGGCCCGAGGGAATGGGCTCGTTGTCCCACACCAGGTTGGCAAACCGCTCCTGCACCTCACCGATCTCCATCTCACGAACACGCATAAAAATGACCCTCCTTGAAAAGTTTATGGCTTGTAAACTCATATCAGTCTATCATACGTCACCGGCTTTGTCAAGTTAAAGCAAGAGAAATTCGATCTGCGCCATTTGTTTTCACCGGAAGGACAAATGTTGCGCATCTGTCTTTCATATGGAAAATTTGTGCAATTTCCCTTGCCGCTTTTGCAGCTTGCAGGCATGGGTGTGTCCCGGATTTTTGTAAACCAGGCTGCAAGTTCTATTTTGACGAAACATTTTGCAAGCCCGCCCCCCACAAGCTCCATTTTTACCAAATGATTCGGTGTTTTCATGGGCTTAATGGAGAAAATGCCGCCCCAGGCGGCTTTTTGCGGAAAACCGATTCACAACCCCGGGCCGGTGTGCTACATTTATCCTGGACCAAACAAAGAAGGACTCTGCGCCCGGCGCGGAGGCAATATGTAGGAGGTAAATCCATTATGATCCAGCTCACCGACCACGGCATGTACCTGGTAAACGGCGTTCCCCAGGAAACTGCGGCCACGGCCCAGGAGGAAGCCCGCCGCCGGACCATGGCCTGGCAGATCCTGCAGGCTCACAACGTGTCCCCGGACCCCATGCAGCTGCGCATCCGCTTCGACGCCATGGTGTCCCACGACATCACCTATGTGGGCATCATCCAGCAGGCCCGGGCCTCCGGCATGAAGGAGTTCCCCATTCCCTACGCCCTGACCAACTGTCACAACAGCCTGTGCGCCGTGGGCGGCACCATCAACGAGGATGACCACATGTTCGGCCTGTCCGCCGCCAAGAAGTACGGCGGCATCTATGTTCCCGCCAACCAGAGCGTCATCCACTCCTATGCCCGGGAGCAGATGGCCAAGTGCGGCTCCATGATCCTGGGCTCCGACTCCCACACCCGCTACGGCGCCCTGGGCACCATGGCCGTGGGCGAGGGCGGCCCGGAGCTGGCCAAGCAGCTGCTGAAGAACACCTGGGATACCCCCATGCCCAAGGTGGTGCTGGTATACCTCACCGGTACGCCCCGGCAGGGCATCGGCCCTCACGACGTGGCCATTGCCCTGGTGAAGGCCACCTTTGAAAGCGGCTTTGTCAACAACTGCGTGCTGGAGTTCGCAGGCCCCGGCATCAAGAGCCTGCCCATCGACTTCCGCAACGGCATCGACGTGATGACCACCGAGACCACCTGTCTTTCCTCCATCTGGGAGACCGACGAGGTCACCCGGGGCTTCTATGAGGCCCACAAGCGGCCCGAGGATTATAAGCCCCTGCATCCCGGCCAGGACGCATATTACGACAAGATGATCACCATCGACCTGTCCAGGATGGAGTCCATGATCGCCCTGCCCTTCCATCCCTCCAACGCCTGGACCATCCACGAGTTCCTGGAGAACGCGGAGGAGCTGCTGCAGAAGGTGGAGGCCGATGCCAAGCGCCGCTTCCCCAAGGCCAATCCCCAGCTCACCGATAAGATCCACGACGGCGCCGTCTGGGCCGACCAGGGCGTCATCGCCGGCTGCTCCGGCGGTCTGTTCGACAACATCACCGAGGCGGCGGACATCGTCCGCGGCCACTATACCGGCTCCGGCGCCTTCAGCTTCGACGTGTACCCCACTTCCGTGCCCGTGTCTCTGGAGCTGATGAAGGTGGGCTCCACCGCTGACCTGCTGGCCTCCGGCGCCATCATCAAGCCCAGCTTCTGCGGCCCCTGCTTCGGCGCAGGCGACGTGCCCGCCAACAACGGCCTGTCCCTGCGGCACACCACCCGCAACTTCCCCAACCGCGAGGGCTCCAAGCCCGGCGAGGGGCAGTTTGCCGCCGTGTGCCTGATGGACGCCCGCTCCATCGCCGCCACCGCCGCCAACGGCGGACGCATCACCGCCGCCACCGACGTGGAATACACCCCCGTTCATCACGAGTATCACTTCGACAAGGAAGTGTATGACAACCGCCTGTACTACGGCTTCGGCAAGGCCGATCCCAGCGTGGAACTGGTCATGGGCCCCAACATCACCGACTGGCCCAAGATGTACCAGCTGAGCGAGAACCTGCTGGTGGAGCTGGCCGCCGTGATCCATGATCCCGTCACCACCACCGACGAGCTGATCCCCTCCGGCGAGACCTCCTCCTATCGCTCCAACCCCCTGCGTCTGGCGGAGTTCACCCTGTCCCGCCGGGTGCCGGAGTATGTGCCCCGGGCCAAGGACGTGGCCGCCCGGGAGGCCCAGCGCCGCAGCGGTCAGGTCCCCGCCTCCCTGCTGGAGACTCTGGGCCGCGTGGGCGACGCCCAGGCCCTGGCCCAGACCACCCAGTTCGGCTCCTGCGTGTTCGCCAACAAGCCCGGCGACGGCTCCGCCCGTGAGCAGGCCGCCTCCTGCCAGAAGGTCCTGGGCGGCTTCGCCAACATCTGCTATGAGTACGCCACCAAGCGCTATCGCAGCAACTGCATCAACTGGGGCATCCTGCCCTTTACCATCGACCAGGGCACGCCCTTCGATTATCAGCCCGGCGACTGCGTGTTTGTCCCCGGCATCCGCGCCGCCATCGAGGCCGGACGGGAGGATATCCCCGCCCAGGTCATCTGCCGCGACGGCAGCGTTCACGATCTGCTGCTCCACGTCCGGGGCCTGACCCAGGACGAGAAGGAGATCATCCTGGACGGCTGCCTGATGAACTACTACGCCGCCAGAATGTAAGGCGCTTTCGGACAAAATAAGGAGGAAATACGGCAATGGAAAAAATCAAGATGATTACCCCCCTGGTGGAGATGGACGGCGACGAAATGACCCGCATTCTGTGGGGGATGATCAAGGACCAGCTGATCCTGCCCTTCGTGGACCTGAAGACCGAGTATTATGACCTGGGCCTGCTGCACCGCAACGAGACCCAGGACCAGGTCACCGTGGACGCCGCCAACGCCACCCGCCGCCTGGGCGTGGCCGTGAAGTGCGCCACCATCACCCCCAACAAGCAGCGCATGGAGGAATATCCCCAGCTGACCCAGATGTGGAAAAGCCCCAACGGCACCATCCGCTCCATTCTGGACGGCACCGTGTTCCGGGCCCCCATCCTCATCGACAGCATCCACCCCGTGGTGAAGAACTGGAAAAAGCCCATCACCATCGCCCGTCATGCCTACGGCGACGTGTACAAGAGCGTGGACATGTACACCACCGAGCCCGGCGAGTGCACCATGACCTTCCGGGGCGAGAGCGGTGAGGAAAAGACCCTGCTGGTTCAGAAGGTGGACGGCCCCGCCGTGTGGCAGGGCGCCCACAACAAGGAAAAGAGCATCCGCTCCTTCGCCCGGGCCTGCTTCCAGTATGCCATCGACACCCGCCAGGACCTGTGGTTCTCCACCAAGGACACCATCGCCAAGGTCTACGACGGTGAGTTCAAGAAGGTGTTCGAGGAGGAGTTCGAGAGCTATAAGGCCAAGTTCGACGAGCTGGGCATCACCTATTTCTATACCCTGATCGACGACGCCGTGGCCCGCGTCATCCGCAGCCAGGGCGGCTTCATCTGGGCCTGCAAGAACTACGACGGCGACGTGATGAGCGACATGGTGTCCACCGCCTTCGGAAGCCTGGCCATGATGACCTCCGTGCTGGTCTCCCCCGACGGCACCACCGAGTATGAGGCCGCCCACGGCACCGTCACCAAGCACTATTACAAGCACCTGAAGGGTGAGCAGACCTCCACCAACCCCATGGCCACCATTTTTGCCTGGTCCGGCGCGCTGCGCAAGCGGGGCCAGCTGGACGGCACCCCGGACCTGTCCGCCTTTGCCGACAAGCTGGAGGCCGCCTGCTTTGAGACCTTGGGCGCAGGCATCATGACCAAGGACCTGGTGGGCCTGGTGGACGAGGGCACCCCCGTCACCGCCGTTACCAGCGGCGAATTCATCTCCGCCATTCACGACCGTCTGGCCGCGAAGCTGTAAAGGGGGCAGACATATGAACCTGCTCATCACCGCCACCGCCGGCACCATGGAGTCCAACGACATCATGATCACCCTGGAGCCCGCCCAGTCCGGCGGCATCCGGATCAGCCTCACCAGCAACGTCCTGCAGCAGTTCGGCCGTCAGATCGAGGCCGTCATCCGTGACACGCTGGCTCACTACGGCATTGAGAACGCCGAGGTCACCGCCGTGGACAAGGGCGCTCTGGACTGCACCGTCCGCGCCCGGGTCACCGCCGCCATCTTCCGCGCCGCCCAGTCCGACGCCTATGAATGGGAGGTCAAGTAACATGTATGTAAAAGACAGACTGCGCCGCAGTATGATGTTCGTGCCCGGCAACAACCCCGGCATGATCCGCGACGCCCACATCTACGGGGCCGACTCCATCATGTTCGACCTGGAGGACTCCGTGGCCTATACCGAGAAGGACTCCGCCCGTTTTCTGGTGTATAACGCCCTGAAGACCCTGCACTTCGGCACCAAGGAGACCGTGGTGCGCATCAACGACCTGTCCAGCGGCCTGGGCGTCCAGGATCTGGAGGCCGTGGTCCGGGCCGGGGTCCAGGTGGTCCGCCTGCCCAAGACCGACAGCGCCCAGGATGTTATCGACTGCGAGCGGGAGATCGAGCGCATCGAGCGCCAGGCCGGTATTCCCGTGGGCACCACCGGCATGATGGCCGCCATTGAAAGCGCCAACGGCGTGCTCCACGCCGCCGAGATCGCCCACGCCAGCGACCGCCTCATCGGCATCGCCCTGGGCGCCGAGGACTATGTCACCGACCTGAAAACCACCCGCTCCGACGGCATCGAGCTGCTGTTCGCCCGCTGCATGATCCTCAACGCCGCCCGGTCCGCCGGCATTGCCGCCCTGGACACGGTGTATTCCGACGTCAACAATGAGGAGGGCTTCATCGCTGAGGCCACCCTCATCAAAAAGCTGGGCTTCGACGGCAAGTCCGTGATCAATCCCCGCCAGATCGAGCCGCTGCACCATGTGTTCATGCCCAGCGAGAAGGACCTGAACAAGGCCCGGGCCATTATGGACGCCATTGCCGAGGCCAACGCCCGGGGCAGCGGCGTGGCCAGCCTCAAGGGCAAGATGATCGACAAGCCCGTGGTCACCCGGGCCCGCCGCCTGCTGGACCTGTACGAGGCCGGCTGCAAGATCGACGAAGTGGAGGAGATTTGACATGATCGAGCTTGAAAACATCCCGCATATCGGTGAGATCAGCAACCACGGGCTGTATCACGGTGCCCGCCAGAAGAACACCGCCACATTCCAGGCCCGGTCCACCCGGCAGAACAAGCTGGTGCCCTCCCTGGAGGAGGCCATCCGACGCACCGGCCTTCGGGACGGCATGACCATCAGCTTCCACCACCACTTCCGCAACGGCGACCATATCATCAACACCGTGGTGGATAAGCTGGCGGAGATGGGCTTTAAGAACCTGACCCTGGCCGCCAGCTCCCTGGCCGCCGTCCACGCCCCCCTGATCCGCCATATCCAGAACGGCGTCATCACCCATATCGAAACCTCCGGTATGCGCGGCGAGCTGGCCGAGCAGGTGTCCCGGGGCCTCATCGACTGTCCGGTGGTATTCCGGTCCCACGGCGGCCGGGCCAGCGCCATCCGGTCCGGCGATCTGCACATCGACGTGGCCTTCCTGGGTGCGCCCTCCTGCGACCCCTACGGCAACGCCAACGGCTACAGCCGCGACGGTGAGGATGGCATTGCCTGCGGTTCTCTGGGCTATGCCCGGCCCGACGCCACCTATGCCGACAACGTCATCGTCATTACCAACCACCTGGTGGCATATCCCAACGCCCCCTGGGCCATCCCTGAGTTCGAGGTGGACTATGTGGTCATGACCGACGACATCGGCGACCCCAAGGGCATCATGTCCGGGGCCACCCGCTATACCAAGGACCCCAAGGAGCTGCTGATCGCCAAGACCGCCGCCAACGTCATCGAGGCCGCCGGATATCTGTACGACGGCTTCTCCATGCAGATGGGCTCCGGCGGCGCATCCCTGGCCACCGCCCGCTTCCTGCGCCAGAAGATGATCGACCAGAATATCCACTGCCGCTTCGCCCTGGGCGGCATCACCGGTCAGATCGCCGCCATGCACGAGGAGGGCCTCATCGACCGCATCCTGGACGTGCAGAGCTTTGACCTGGACGCCGCCAAGAGCCTGAAGAACAACCACTTCCACCATCAGATCGGCGCCAGCTACTACGCCAGCCATCTGGTGGCCGCCGCCGTGGACCAGCTGGACTTCGTGATCCTCTCCGCCCTGGAGATCGACACCGACTTCAACGTCAACGTCCTCACCGGCTCCGACGGCGTGATCCGCGGTGCCATCGGCGGCCATCCCGACACGGCGGAGGGTGCCAGCCTTTCTGTGGTGGTGGCTCCCCTGACCCGGGGCCGCATTCCCACCATCGTCAAGCGCGTCAACACCGTGGTCACACCCGGCGACGTGGTGGACGTGGTGGTCACCGACCAGGGCATCGCCGTGAATCCCCGCCGCCCCGACGTGAAGGAAAAGCTGGAAAAGGCCGGGCTGCATGTGTTCACCATCCAGCAGCTCCAGCAGCGGGCCGAAAAAATCGTGGGTGTGCCCGACCCCATCCGCTATAAGGACCGTATCGTGGGCGTGGTCATGTACCGTGACAACACCATCATCGATGTGATCCGTCAGATCGACGAGGATGAATGATCTGCGCATCGTAACGGCGCTTCCGCTGTCCCTGCGCCCGGCGTATGAGGCCTTTCTGGCCTCCGCCGGGCTCCGGGACGAGGGGGACGCCGACTGTACGGCCCTGCTGCTCTCCGGCGGCGGGGCCATACTGGCCTGCGGGTCTCTCAGCGGACGGGTCCTCAAGCAGATCGCCGTGGCCCCCCAGGCCGAGGGTGACGGAGCCTGTGCCCAGATCGTCACCGCCCTGCTGCGCCAGTCCGCCCAGCGGGGCGCAGTCCATCCGTTTCTGTACACCAAGCCGAAAAATGCCCGCCTGTTCCGCAGCCTGGGCTTCTTCCCCGTGGCGGAAACGGCGGACATGCTGATGATGGAGCACCGCCGGGGAGGTGTGGAGCGCTATCTTGCCTCCCTCCCGGCGTATGACGGCGAAAGCGGCGCTGTGGTGTGCCACGCCAACCCCTTCACCCGGGGCCACCGGCATCTGGTGGAGTACGCCGCCGCCCGCTGCCCCCATCTGTACGTATTTGTTCTCAGCGAGGAGACCGGTGACTTTCCGGCGGCAGACCGGCTGGAGCTGGTGCGCCGGGGCACGGAGGACCTGCCCAACGTGGACGTGGTCCCCGGCGGAGACTATATCATCTCCCGGGCCACCTTCCCTGCGTATTTTTTACAGGGCGACCCGGAGCAGGCCCGCTGCGACCTGGAGCTGACCCTGTTCGGCAAGCGCATCGCCCCGGCCCTGGGCATCACCCGGCGCTTTGTGGGCCAGGAGCCCTACTCCCCGGTAACGGCCCGGTATAACCGCCGGATGCAGGCCCTGCTGCCCCGGTGGGGCATCTCCGTCACTGAAATTCCCCGGCTGGAGGGCATCAGCGCCAGCCGGGTCCGGCAGCTGCTGCGCCAGGGCCGCCTGGCCGATATCCAACCTCTGGTACCGGAGACAACCTATGCATACTGTAGAGATCACCTTGGAGCAGGTGCTCCTTGCCCGTGACCGTCGGGTGCAGCGCCAGCAGGCGCTGCACCGGCAGTACGGCGGCACGCTGCTGTCCTTCACCATGAATATCGCCGGTCCCGTCAAGGACACGCCTCTGGTCCGCCTGGCCTTCCAGGCGGGCCTTGCAGCCCTGGACCGGGACCTGGGTGCGCCGGTGCACCGGGAGTCCGTCGCCGCCCCCACAGGCCCCGAGGCCCTGCTGGTATACCACCGCCCTGCCGGAGCCGTGAAGGACCTGTGCCTCCGGCTG
>ENA-ORPH01002932-ORPH01002932.1-human-gut-metagenome-genome-assembly--contig:-NODE-2932-length-13379-cov-10.037301_pt1 | contig 13379 bp, 18 predicted proteins | sample MGYA00242142_ERZ509074 | MGnify/ENA primary metagenome ERZ509074 (study PRJEB26280, sample SAMEA2338724) | human gut metagenome | biome: human gut; feature: human-associated habitat; material: faeces...
TCAGCCCCGTCATGCGGCTGAAGCTGTCGTAGGTGTAGTTGGCGGAGATGGCACCCTCCGTCGCCTTGGTCAGCCGGTTGTCCTTGTCATAGGCATAGGTGCTGCTTGCTGTCCGGACGTGACCGTCAGCCGTGGTAAAGAGTCAGAAGGTAGGAAGAAAGATTCCGGACAACATCCTGGGCGTTTCACGCTGTTCTGCAGAAATACATTTCAATGCGGTATTTTACTTGTCTTGTTGATGTTAATACCCGGTGTATATTTTTCGTCGCCCCGATATGCAAATTGCGGGTCTGTATCATCGGCTAATCTGATAATGTACAGAGACCGTATACCCACATTATCTGCATCTGCGGTATCCAGCAGCATATATTCCATGGCAAAGCGGTACTTATCCTGGGTCGTTTCAACATCGTAAGTCGCATACAGGCATTTCCAATAACGTCCCGTACCATCTTCGTTCATCCCACCTATAGATCCAAGGCTGCCCCAGTCATTATATGAAAGCATATCACCTCGGAAGTAGTCAAACAATGCGGTGATAGTTTCTTCTATATTTTGCGATTCCTTCAGTGATTTTTCAGAAAAGAATGCTTTCAGAGCGACACGGTCTTGATTTTGAATGGCTCCTATTAGAGCTTCAAAACGCTCATTTGCAGTCTCTCTCTCATTTTTTTTAAATAAATCTCTTACCATATTTGAGTCACCTGATGAGCAAGACGTTAATAATAGGGTCATAATAATCAGCATTAACAAACATACTTTCCTCATAGCAATTACCTCATAACATCAAAAGTAAAACCTGGCTATACCAAATCCTTGCATCAAGGCAAATGTCCATCCCGCAGGTCTCGAAGCCCGGAAAGCATTATACATACCAGGATCGTTAAGCCGTATAGTGAATATAGCCGTTAAACTGCTCGCATTCATATTCTGGTAGCCTGCCTTTTGTCCCCAAAAGGCGATGCTTGCTGTTATAGGTTATTTAATTGTCATTTAAGCTAATTTTGTATCCCACTGGATGGCTTTTTAAACAAACTAAACTTTCACAAAAACTCATTAATAAACCATATTCAGTACCAACAAAAAAGCAACAATTGTGTTCAGTGAAGTTTCCTCCATCGTCGAGTTCTGCAAACACTTCGATATTGATATGCCCTAGTTTGTCTTTACTAAGGAATCGTAATGATACACACGCTGTTGAATCATTTCCTTTATCCTCGTTTGCCCATAAGCCCTCTTCGATATTACCATCAAGAAATTGCTTAATTTGGCAAATCAATTCATCAATTAAAGAATCTGAAACATATATTTGCGATGTAATAGTTGCCACAGAAGAGGAACATACAATTTTTAATTCTATTATATCACCATCTTCCCATATTTTACTAAATGTAATATTATCTTTCACTGTATTGCTCCTTCTCTAAACTACGGTTTAAACTTGAAATCGTCAAATATTTTTAAGGTTTGATTATAAACGTAATGAATGTTAATGTTCCCCTGAGATGTAGGTACTATTTGTTGCATTTTTACCCACCCCTCAGAAGAAGGCCAACGTGGGTAATTCCTCTGATGGCCTCCTTCCAAAACATTCCGCCGACATCATAGCGATTGACCGGCTCATTACCACAATATGCGAACATATTGTCCCCGGTAAATCCCTGCCCCGTGGATGCATAGCCGTCCGCATTGATAAACCTTCCCCAAACCGGGTTATAGTACCGCCTGCTGAGGTAGTACAGGCCCGTTTCGGTGTCATAGACGTACCCACGATAGCGCAGGGGGTTCGCAGCGCCGAGGGTGGCGGCCATGGTGCCGCTGGCGTTCACAAGACCGGTAACGTCGAAATACCTGTTGCCGTTGTACGTCACGGACGCCGGGCCAATGGAGTCGTAGGTAAAATGCAGCTTGTTGCTGCCCCATGCCACGTCCGTCAGCCGGGATACTTATTCCTCCTCGTCGGGTTCCTGGTCCTCCAGGTCGGGAGGTATTTCCCCCCGCCGCAGGCTTTCAAATTGCATGCGTTCCTCGCCCGGCAGTAGTGGAAAAATCAAAATGTGAGGCCAACGGAAAATAGCGGATTCCAACTGAAAAGCCCCACCAGCTGTCGTCCGAATCGGTTTGGTACTGCAAACCATCAAAAATGGCTGCCCCACTTCCGTGCTGCCCATCTTATCTACCGGGAACACACCTACAATTTGAAACCGCTGCCATGGATATAGGCGGCGAAAGACACCCAGAAAAGTCACGGTAATTCCCTTAGTAGACACAATATATGTTCGGCTGGTAGCGATAATATGAGCAAAAGATAATACGTTAAATATAATGCCCAGGGAGACAATCGTGACCGTGTCAATTGCTATGCGTATAGGTGGCTGAAAAACCCAGCAAAATGTCTGAACGAAGTATTCATAATCCACATATGCCAGCACCATCGCCATTCCTACCGCAGCTGCATGAAACTTGCGGGGCTCAATACGTAAAGTATTTGTTTCTGGTTTCTTCATACCGTCATCCTTACCGGGCCTGCCTATTTATTCACTTTCCGTCTATTTATCTGCTATAGCCTCCAATACGTTGCCAGCGCGCTTTGCTACATAGGCATCCCTATCCTTTGCGTACTGGCGCAACAGAGCCACTCTATCGGGTATGCTTCTACGTCCAATCAATTCGGCGCATTGCCACCGAGCCTGGGGAAATATGCTATGTAGCCCGATATATGTCAGGCTGACTATGAGCAGCGGGCTTCCCTGTGCGGTCAGGTAATCCAGAACGTCTTCTGTTTCATCGTCCAAAGCCATCATTGTTAGTAAACAATCCATATCTATTGATGAGAGCCAGTCTTGCCGTATAAGCGAAAATACCTCATCCAGCATTTTTCTCCATTCTGAGAACATGTACGGCTGCGGAGGTTCTTTTCCGTGGTATTCCGCATACTGGTATGGCGTCATCTCCAGCCAGTGCCATAGACTGCATATGTAGTTTTCCAGTGAGCTACTCATCGCCCGTCCTCCTATTTCGGTTGGGGAACAGGATACCCATGTATTCGGCCTGACTCGTCACGGTGCACCTTTACTTTTCGTCCATCACTGGCCGTCCCAACACGCACGCTTCCATCAGGTTTGACTTCCGTCCCGTTTTGCCAGGCTTCCTGTGTTTCACGAACACCGGTCTCGCCCTCTTCCCACTGCGATTTGGATGGATTGTTGTTGGGATGACCTGGTACATGCTTTCCTTGTTTACCAGAATCAACTGGGGGGCGTCCGGGATTTCAGAAACAGGTCCCTGATTAGGGAGTTTACTCTCATTCTTGGAAAAATATGGTACGCAAAGTGCTAAGAAAATCAAGATATATATATGGTATCACCAACAGGGACAGGTCCATCTATGGCAGGTAGCCAGGACATGCTTGCCGCCCAACCCATGGCCAGTTCTGGTTCGGTTCCCTCGGAATCCTTATAGTTCACCGGATTATCATTACAATACGCAAACATATTGTCCCCGGTAAATCCCTGTCCCGTGGAAGCGTAGCTGTCCGCATTGATAAACCTTCCCCAAACCGGGTTATAGTACCGGCTGCTGAGGTAGTAGAACCCCGTCTCGGTGTCATAGACGTACCCGCGATAGCGCAGGGGATTCGCGGCGCCGAGGGTGGCGGCCATGCTGCCAGGTATACGTCCATGTGCCGTCGGACAGGGGATTGCCTATGGCGTCGTAGGTGATGGACTTCCCATTGAACGCCGTCAGCAGGTCCGGCCAATCAGCGTTGCAGTAGGTATAGGTGCTGCTTGCTGTCCGGGCGTGGCCGTTATTAGACGGCCACGCCCGTCAGCCGGGACGATTTTTTCCCTGGCTGGGTTCTTCGTCCTTAATTGCTGTTTCAAGGTACGAAAGGCATGAAAATCATGCACGTCAAGATCATCAGGAAAAAGATTCCAACAAGGCATGCCCCTACTATGCCCGTTCTTGCGTCCTTTTTCTTTCCACCTTTACGACAAACATGGACGATAGAAAGCGTGAGGAGCTCAGCGCCGCCTCCACCTAATCCAATTCCAATAATAATCAAAATACGGTCGTATCGCGCCGGGAAAAGGCCCATTTCATTAAAGGTCAGCAATCCTATTCCAAGCGGCATCAGGAGCATAGCAATATTGGCGCCTATGGGATTCCGCGGATCATGCTTATACTTCCGGGAAAACAGCATCCAAAGCCCTGTTATCATGCAGCCAACAGAGGCAATCATCACTACAATAAAGCCTATTATGGAAATATTACCGATCACGTTTTACCCTTCTTTCTGTATGCCTTTAGGAAGCGGTCCTTTAACACATAGAAAAAACCGTCAACCGCTACTCCGGCTGCAATGGATATAAACACCGCGGGAAATGCGCAGAAGTTGGCGGCGATAAAGCCCCCTAACATAATACGTACCCGCGGTAGCGCAGGGGATTCACAGCGCCGAGGGTGGAGGCCATGGTGCCGCTGGCATTCACAAGGCCGGTGACATCGCCCTGGGCGTTCTTCAGGTAGAAATACCTGTTGCCGTTGTACATCACGGACGCCGGTCCAATGGAGTCGTAGGTAAAATGCAGCTTGTTGCTGCCCCAGGTCATCTCCGTCAGTTTAAAACAATGGCCTCTTGATTGATATACACGGTGTAGCCCTTCGGGTACGACGAAAGCACCGCCCACGCGGCATACTTCTGTGGAAGGTCCTGATTGCTGTAAGTACCAAAGTCAGAGCCAAGAGAATCGGCAAAAGTCGGGGCGGTACCCGATGCGTTCATATGGAGACTGATGCAGTAACAGTCGGAGCCGGCCACCCTGAATACATCGACAAAGCAGATATCGTCTCCCACGTCTATGATCCGGCCCGAAGAAATGGGGTATATTGCCTGGGACGGAGCGCGCCAGCCCTTGGCCGTCTTTCGGAAAACGCTGAAATTCATACCCCGTTCAGACTTACTGCCATCGCTCCCAGCGGCGACTAAGGTATAATTTTCCGTGTCTGACCGCGCCAGCATCTCCGGATAATCCTTGAATAATCCGTCTGCCTCCACAGCTTCCTGCAAGGTGGGATATGACCGCCGGGGCCAGTAAACCGTTAATACAGTATCCAACGCAAAGGTCAGAACACACAGCGCAATGACGGCAATGATTTTCTTTTTGCGGCTCATTTCGTACACTCCTTCCCTAGGTGGGGTTATAGTACCGGCTGCTGAGGTAGTACAGCCCCGTCTCGCTGTCATAGACGTACCCGCGGTAGCGCAGGGGATTCACAGCGCCGAGGGTGGAGGCCATGGTGCCGCTGGCATTCACAAGACCGGTAACGTCGCCCTGGGCGTTCTTCAGATAGAAATACCTGTTGCCGTTATACGTCACGGACGCGGGACCCAGAGAGTCGTAGGTAAAGTGCAGCTTGTTGCTGCCCCATGTCATCTCCGTCAGCCGGGATACTTATTCTTCCTCGTCGGGTTCCTGATCCTCCAGGTCAGGAGGTATTTCCCCGCGCCGCAGGCTTTCAAATTGCATGCGTTCCTCGCCTGTCAGCGATGGAAAAATCAAAACCTGCGGCCAGCGAAAGGTGGCACGCTCTATATTGATCCGTCCACCGGCTGTTCCTTCTAACATTACGGTGCTGCATACCATCATGAATGCCTCGCCAGGTGTTTCTTCGCTAACTTTCGATATGGGATACAGGCCCACCATCTGAAACCGTTCCCACGGATAGAGGTGACGAAAGATACCCAGCCATATCACGGTAATCCCCTTGGTGGATACAATGTATACCCGGCTGAGCGCAATAATCATGGTAAATATCACCGCATTAAATATCAGTCCAAAAATCCAGAATGCGACTACGTCAAGGGCTATTGGAGTAGGCGGTTTAAAGTAGGAGATATAGGCGTAGATATAAAACACATCAATGCCCACGCCAAGGATGATAAACAGCATCATCTGGTCATGCATCCCAGATGAGGAGATACGCATGTTGCCTTTTTCTAATTTCTTCATACAGTCATCCTTACCGGGCCCCTTCGGCCCATACCCATATTAGAACTATGTCCGCTGCATCTGCTGCCCTTCGGATTTGTCGTTTTCAGCGCATCGCTGTCAACTATCCTAAGTATACAATCGAATACCCCTGCTTGGCAAGAACTTTTTCCAAATTGTTCGTGAAAAAGTGCTATGGGATTCGGAGCGGAAGAATAGCATGATTGCCTTTCCGACGGATAAAGGCGGTGCGGCTATTCGCCCCATGACGATACACTTGACAGAGAGCTGTCCTACAGGATGCAGCAAATCAGCAAAACGTATCGTCTCACCATCTGCTGCACGGAATGTTCGGAATATTACTTGCAAATTCGCGGTGGGCTTGCTATAATGGCGTATAAGAGGACATCCCTCATTATTTAGAAGGAAGGAATTCGCTATGATCTATACCACTGAGGTACAGCATATGTGTCCCGTCGCCAAGGGCGCTTATCACGGTCCGGCTCCCATCCCCGAGGAGGGCAAGTGGGTCCAGGCCAAGGAAATCTCCGATATTTCCGGTTTTACCCACGGCGTGGGCTGGTGCGCCCCCCAGCAGGGTGCCTGCAAGCTGACGCTGAATATCAAGAACGGCATCATTGAGGAGGCGCTGGTGGAGACCATCGGCTGCTCCGGCATGACCCATTCCGCCGCTATGGCCTCCGAGATCCTCATCGGCAAGACCATTCTGGAGGCGCTGAATACCGACCTAGTGTGCGACGCCATCAACACCGCCATGCGGGAGCTGTTCCTACAGATCGTGTACGGCCGCTCCCAGTCCGCCTTCTCCGAGGGCGGCCTGTCCGTGGGCGCCTCTCTGGAGGACCTGGGCAAGGGCCTGCGCAGCCAGGTGGGCACCATGTTCGCTACCAAGGCCAAGGGCCCCCGCTACCTGGAAATGGCCGAGGGCTATGTGACCCGGGTGGCCCTGAACAAGGACGACGAGATCGTGGGCTATGAGTTCATCAGCCTGGGCAAGATGATGGACTTCATCAAAAAGGGCGACGACGCCGCCACCGCCCTGGAAAAGGCCAAGGGCCACTACGGTCAGTTCGACAACGCCGCCAAGTATATTGACCCCCGGCAGGAATAAGAGGAGGACGGAAAAATGGCACTGTTTGAAAGCTACGAAAGAAGAATCGACAAGATCAATGGCGTCCTCGCTCAGTACGGCATCGGCTCCGTGGAGGAGTGCCGGGAGCTCTGCAAGGCCCGGGGCTTCGACCCCTACGAGATCGTCAAGGAAATTCAGCCCATTTGCTTCGAGAACGCCTGCTGGGCATACACCGTGGGCGCGGCCATCGCCCTGAAGTCCGGCGTCAGGACTGCCGCCGAGGCCGCCAAGATGATCGGCGTGGGCCTGCAGTCCTTCTGCATCGACGGCTCCGTGGCCGACGACCGCAAGGTGGGCCTGGGCCACGGCAACCTGGGCGCTATGCTGCTCAGCGACGAGAGCAAGTGCTTTGCCTTCCTGGCCGGTCACGAGTCCTTCGCCGCCGCCGAGGGCGCCATCGGCATCGTGAAGAACGCCAACAAGGCCCGCAAGGAGCCCCTGCGGGTCATCCTCAACGGCCTGGGCAAGGACGCTGCCCAGATCATCAGCCGCATCAACGGCTTCACCTATGTCCAGACCCAGTTTGACTATTACACCAGCCAGCTGAAGGTGGTTCGGGAGATCCGCTATTCCGAAGGCGAGCGGGCCAATGTCCGCTGCTACGGCGCCGACGACGTCCGCGAGGGCGTGGCCATCATGCACGCCGAGGGCGTGGACGTGTCCATCACCGGCAACTCCACCAACCCCACCCGGTTCCAGCATCCCGTGGCCGGCACCTATAAGAAGGAATGCATCGAGCAGGGGAAGAAGTACTTCTCCGTGGCCTCCGGCGGCGGCACCGGCCGTACCCTGCATCCGGACAACATGGCCGCCGGCCCCGCCAGCTACGGCATGACCGACACCATGGGCCGTATGCACTCCGACGCGCAGTTCGCCGGCTCCTCCTCCGTGCCCGCCCATGTGGAAATGATGGGCTTTTTGGGCATGGGCAATAACCCCATGGTGGGCGCCACCGTGGCTGTGGCCGTGGCCGTGGCACAGAGCCTGAAGTAAGAAAACCTGCCTGCTGCAGCACCCCCTATCCGAACAGGATAGGGGGTTTTCTTTTGAGGCGGCCATACCCAAGTCCCGGCGGTGGGAAATTTTATTGAACCATTCGGCGTTTTTTCATTGACGGGTCCGGTGCAACGCTGTATAATGTGGTCAGAGTGATAGACGAGAGCGACTGTTTTTTTGTGGATAGATACAAGGAGGAAAAGCAATATGATCCATACCATTGACGGCATCATCGAGGCTGCCCGGGGCGGAACCCCGGGGGTCATCGCCGTGGCTGCCGCCCATGACCAGCCGGTGATCCAGGCGGTGGTCGAGGCCCGCCGTGAGGGCATCGCTGTCCCCATTCTGGTGGGCCACGCCGGCGAGATCACCGCCATGCTGTCCCAGCTGGGGGAGGACCCTGCCGCCTATCAGATCGTCGCCGCCGACAGCGACACCGACTGCGCCGCCAAGGCTGTGGCCCTGTGTGCCCAGGGGAAGGCCAACTTCCTGATGAAGGGCATTCTGGGTACCGCCGACCTGATGCGGGCGGTGTTCAACAAGGAGCACGGCCTGCGCACCGGCCGCCTGACCACCCACTGCATGTTCTACGAAATCCCGGCCCTGGGCCGGATGGTCATCCTCACCGACGGCGGCGTCAACACCTTCCCGGACCTGGAGAAAAAGGCCGATATTCTGGAAAATGCCGCCATGTGCTTCCAGGCCCTGGGGTACGAGACCATCAACGCCGCCTGCATCTGCGGCGCGGAGCAGGTGAACCCCAAGATCCAGTCCACCGTGGACGCCGACGCCCTGGCCCACATGACCGACCGCTGGGCCAAATATCACATGAACGTCTGCGGTCCCGTGGCCCTGGACCTGGCCGTCAGCCCCGAGGCCTGCCGCCACAAGCACTACAGCGCACCCGGCGCAGGCATGGCGGATATTCTGCTGGTGCCCAATTACGAGGTGGGCAACGGCATCGGCAAGGCCGCATCCCTGTTCGGCGGAGCCAAGAACGCCGGCGTGATCCTGGGGGCCAGGGTGCCCATCGTGCTGGTGTCCCGGTCCGACAGCGCCTATTCCAAGCTGGCCTCCATCGCCGCCGGCAGCGTCCTGTCCCGGCGGATGCACCTGTCCTGACCAAACCGCATACATAGAGGAGAGTATGTTATGGTAAACCAGAAATTCTATCAGCTGGGCACCGCGCCCTCCGTCATCCGGGAGCTGTTCGCCTATGGCCTGGAGCAGGCCAAAACGGTGGGCCCGGAGAACGTGTTCGATTATTCCCTGGGAAACCCCAGCATCCCCGCCCCGGCCAAGGTCAACCAGTCCATTCACGATATTCTCAACGACACCGATTCCATCAAGGTCCACGGCTATTCCATGGCCTGCGGCTTTGACAGCGCACGGGAGGCCATCGCCGCCAACCTGAACCGCCGGTTTGGCACGGACCTGAAGGCCGGAAATCTGTTTCTCACCTGCGGCGCGGCCCCGGGGCTTATCGCCGTGATCAAGGCCCTGCTGGCGGAGGAGGACTCCGAGATCATGGCGGTGGCCCCCTTCTTCCCGGAATACCGGCCCTTTACCGAGTCCAACGGCGGTCATCTGGTGGTGGTGCCGGCAGACACTGATGCGTTCCAGATCGACCTGGACCAGGTGGAGCGCCGCCTGACCCCCCGTACCCAGGCCATTATCATCAACTCCCCCAACAATCCCTCCGGCGTGGTGTATACCCGCCGGACGCTGGAGGGCCTGGCCCGGCTGCTGGAGCGCAAGAGTGCGGAGTACGGCCACCCCATCTATATGATCGCCGACGAGCCGTACCGGGAGCTGGTATACGGCGGGGTGGAGGTGCCCTTCATTCCCACGGTGTACCGCAATACCATCGTGTGCTACTCCTATTCCAAGTCCCTGTCCCTGCCCGGTGAGCGCATCGGCTATATCTGCGTCCCGGATTCCGTGGAGGACCACCAGGCGGTGTACAGCGCCATCGCCGGGGCGGCCCGGTCCTGCGGCCATGTGTGCCCGCCCACGCTGATCCAGCTGACCATCGCCCGCTGCGCCGATGAGACGCCGGACCTGGCAGCCTATGATGAGAACCGCCAGCTGCTGTACCGGGAGCTCACCGCCATGGGCTATCAGTGTGCCAAGCCCGACGGGGCCTTCTATCTGTTTGTGAAGGCTCCCGGCGGTGACGATGTGGCCTTCTGCGAAAGGGCCAAGCGGGAGCATAACCTGCTGGTGGTGCCCGGAACGGGCTTTGAGTGCCCGGGCTATGTGCGCCTGAGCTACTGCGTGTCCAACGACATGATCCGCCGCAGCCTCCCGGCCTTCCGGGAGCTGATAGCGGCATATCAGAGCTGAGAGAGAAAGAAATCCCCCTGCCGCGGCTGAACAGGCAATTTTCCGATTTTTGAAAGTTCCTGTTGAAACGGCGGCACGGTTGGGGTATACTATGAGCAGCAATTTCAACATGGAGGTAATTTATCATGATCGAGATCACCAAGGACACCATCATCGGTGATATCCTGGATGTCGCTCCCCAGACCGCTCCTATTTTCCTGTCCATCGGCATGCACTGCCTGGGCTGCCCCTCCTCCCGCGGCGAGACCGTGGAGGAGGCCTGCGCCGTTCACGGCATCGATGTGGACAAGCTGCTGGCCCTGGTCAACGAGGAAGCCAACAAGAGCGCTCAATAACATCCCGCCCGCAAACAGGAACGCATACGGCCCGTCCGTATGCGTTCATCTGTGTTATCAGGAGAGCCTATGAAACACTTACAATTGCAGCCCCGGCTGCGCCTGCTGGCGGACATGGTTCCGGCAGGGGCGCACCTGGCGGATATCGGCACAGACCATGGCTACCTTCCGGTGTGGCTGATGCAGCAGGGGCGGATCACCTCCGCCATCGCGGCGGACATCGGGCCGGAGCCCTTGGCCCACGCCCGGCGCACCGCGGCGGAATACGGCGCGGCCCTGGATCTGCGCCTGTGCGACGGCCTCCGGGGCATCGCTCCCCATGAGGCCGACACCCTGGTCATGGCCGGTATGGGCGGCGAGACGATCATACAGATCCTGACGGATAGCCCCTGGCCCCGGACCTCCGGCTGCACCCTGCTGCTCCAGCCCCAGACCAAGGTGGAGCTGCTGCGCCGCTGGCTTTCGGAAAACGGCTATGCCTGCCGGGACGAGCGGCTGGGGGGGGACAAGGGCAAGCTGTATGTGGTGCTGCAAATGGCGGCAGGGGAGGCCTTCACCCCGGAGGAGGCCCGGCTGTACGCCGGCTTTTGCCTGGAAAACGACCCTCTGTACGGCGACTATCTGGATGCACAGCTGCGGCGGCTGCGGCGGAGACTGGAGGGCCTGCACCGCAGCCGGGAAGACGCGGACTGCGGCACGCTGCCGGAGCTCATTGCCGCCCTGGAGAAGAAAAAGGAGGCGCTTTCATGATCACAGTACGGGATATTGAGCAGTTTTTGTACGACTGGGCGCCTCCGGACACGGCGGAGAGCTGGGACAACGTGGGCCTACTGGTGGGCCGTCCGGACCGGCCGGTCCGGCGGGTGCTGGTGGCGCTGGACGTAACGCCCGCCGTGGCGGCGGAGGCAGCGGAGCTGGGGGCGGACCTGATCGTGGCCCATCACCCGGTGATGAACGTCCGCTGGCATGAGCGGGAAATGCAGACCCTGCGGGACGATACCCGTCTGGGCGGTCTGCTGACCTGCCTGGTGCGGCAGGACCTGTCCGTCATCTGCATGCATACGAATCTGGACGCGGCGGAGGGCGGCGTCAACGACTGTTTGGCCCAAAAGCTGGGCCTTTCGGGCACCATTCCCCTGAACGAGCAAAAAATTGGCCGCATCGGCACACTTTCCTGCGAAATACCCCTTGAACAGTTCCTGCATGATGTGGTAAAATCATTAAGTTGCAGGGGCCTGCGCTACCGAGACGGCGGGCGGCCTGTGCACCGGGTGGCCGTAGGCGGCGGGGCCTGCGGCGAATACATCCCCCACGCGCTGGCCCAGGGCTGCGATACCTTTGTCACCAGCGACCTGCGCTACAACGACTTTTTGGATACCCGGGGCCTGAACCTCATCGACGCAGGGCACTTTCCCACGGAGGACGTGGTGTGCCCCGAGGTGGTGCACCGCCTGCAAAAAGCCTTTCCCGCCATCTGCGTCTCAAAATCGGCGGTCCACCGGGACGCCGTGCAATACTATATGATCGAAGGAGAGTAATCACATGTCCGGACATTCCAAGTGGCACAATATTCAGAAGACCAAGGGCGCGGCCGACGCCAAGCGCTCCGCCACCTTTACCAAGATCGCCAAGGAGATCATCGTGGCCGTCAAGCAGGGCGGCAGCGGCGACCCCGCCAATAACTCCCGTCTGGCCACCGTGGTGGCCAAGGCCAAGGCCGCCAATATGCCCAATGACAACATCAAGCGCACCATCGACAAGGCGCTGGGCTCTGGCAACACCGACAACTACGAGTCCGTCACCTACGAGGGCTACGGTCCCTGCGGCGTGGCCGTCATCGTGGAGGCCCTGACCGACAACCGCCAGCGCACCGCCCCCGAGATCCGCCATTACTTTGATAAGTACGGCAAGGGCATGGGCGCCCAGGGCTGCGTGTCCTGGTCCTTCGACCGCAAGGGCGTCATCGTCATCGACAACGAGGACGGCGAGCTGGACGAGGATACCGTCATGATGGACGCGCTGGACGCCGGTGCCGAGGATTTCTCCCCCGACGGCCCCGTGTTCGAGATCACCACCGATCCCGACAGCTTCAACGACGTGGTGAAGGCTCTGGAGGACAAGGGCTATACCTTCGAAAGCGCCGAGATCGAGATGGTGCCTCAGAATTACGTCACCATGACCAGCGAGGACGACGTCAAGAGCATGAACAAGCTCATCGACATGCTGGAGGATAACGAGGACGTGCAGAACGTCTGGCACAACTGGCAGCAGGACTGACAGCGCATAAAACGGAGCGTCCCGGAAAATACCGGGTGGTCGTAAGACAGTTTCAGTCCCGGCAGTAATGTCTGCTTGGATTGTTCTTGCATATATTAAAGCCATATGATAGAACTAAACAAATCAATAAGTCGGAATAATAAGGTGGGTAAGGTCTAACATGCCAACAATTCAGTTAAAGGCGATGACGCGAGAACTATGTCACGAACTGTACAAGCATTGGACGAATGATGCGTCTATCTATATGGATATGCACCTGTTTCAGCCCTATGTTTATGA
>ENA-ORPH01002939-ORPH01002939.1-human-gut-metagenome-genome-assembly--contig:-NODE-2939-length-13365-cov-3.734786_pt1 | contig 13365 bp, 12 predicted proteins | sample MGYA00242142_ERZ509074 | MGnify/ENA primary metagenome ERZ509074 (study PRJEB26280, sample SAMEA2338724) | human gut metagenome | biome: human gut; feature: human-associated habitat; material: faeces...
TGAACACATGCGTTCACAATCTGCTTTTTTAATATTACAGTTTACGTCCAATATCAGCAAAATAATATTACCATCTATTTTAAAGATGGAAAAAAATCAATTTGCACTGTGACAAATGATACTTTAAATAAATTTACTCAACTTTCCCAGCAGATACTTCCGAGTAAAGCCTGAATAAATCCGGCTTGGGATGCAATCCATTCGGTTACTTTACTTTTCCGTACAGATGTGATATCTGCAGAAAGCGTTGATATATGTTCCACAAACAGAGCCATAAGGCTCTGCAGTGCATAACTACGGCTCTGGAATTCCGAACCCAATTTCAGGAAAGATTTTGATGCCTTGAAAAAGCATTCAATTGACCAGCGGTTCCCGTAAATACGCACAATTTCTGTGTCTTTAAGTGAAGTATCCGTGCTCAGAAGATAGAGGCATTCACTTTTTTTATTACGGTTGCGTATATTATCTGCCATTATAGGTATAACGCTGTTGTAGCTGCTTTACCATGCCGATTGCATGGATTCCTGTATCCAGAATGTTTTTAAGCATTGGCTCTGTGGTAAACCAGGTATTCATAAGCACATAATCAGCTTTTATTCCGGCAGTGAGCGCATTCCGGATAAGCTGGATGGCAGCATCTGTTTTGTGCATCATAATTGTAATATTATATCAAAAGAGGATACCACAATGAATCAAACTTACAAAATCACCGTAAATGACAGTGCTTTATCGACAAAACGCTGGGGATTACATGCAGCACTTCTTTTTATGGCTTGTTATGCACTGGAATTTCTGGCATATTGTCTGATCGACCACATCTTTAGAATCAACAATTATTATGCGGAAGAATATATGCCGGAGGGCGCGTTTGTTATCGCATTATTAATCGTATGTGTGTATTATGCACATCGTGAAAAACGCACAAAGGGTGTGATGCAGCTAAAGCTTCGATTCGATAGTGATGCGATCAGACTCAATGTTAATCGCAGACAGCATCTGGTGAGATATCACGATATCACCGAGGTGCACAAAATCATGGTGATCGACCGGACACATACCGAGAAGGGATGCTACCGGATGACCATCAAACGTCACGGCAAAAGCAGTCTGGAATTTGAAACGACACAGCAGGAATATGAGGAACATCTGGATTTTGAGGAAACCGGTATTGCTGTTTTTTATAATGCCTGCAAAGAAGCTGGTTTAAAATGCTGTTAGCAACAGACAGGCAGGAATCTATAACAAACTAAGGGGCTGCCCCACTAATCACTAAGTGCGACAGCCCCTCCTACTCGATTGTTACCATCACTTACTTCAGCATAAAATTTCAGAGTGTATGAGAAAATCTCTGTAAATAAGATTCTTCTATGATAATTAAGGGCAATAAGCTTACGGATTAGGCTTATCGCCCTTGTTTTATATATAACAGTTGCTTACAGGCATGTCAAGGGCAGGCGGTTTCCCGCCTGTCTTTTTAAGCTGTCTTTTGATTATTCAGGTAAGCGTCCTTCGTACATAATACTCAGTTCTCCATAGACCTGGCCCCAATCCCGGATTGTGGTAGTCCACTTTTTCGTAGCCTCAAAAGTGGCCAAATACAGGGCTTTTAACAGGGCGGTATCGCTTGGAAATACGCTCCTTTGGCGATTCAGCTTCCGGTAGGTGGAATTCAGTGATTCTATCGCATTTGTCGTGTAAATGACCTTTCTGACAGTGGTTGAGAACTTAAAAATAGGTGAAACAGCATCCCAGTTGTCCTTCCAACGCTTCATGGAATTCGGGTATTTGGGAGTCCATTTTTCAGTTACACGGTCTAAGGCAGCCAGAGCTTTCTGCTCGTCAGCAGCCTGATAGATGGTTTTTAAGTCTGTAGCAAAGGCTTTTCTATCCTTATCCGGAACGTATTTCAGAGTATTTTTTACCTGATGAACAATACATCTCTGGTATTCTGTTTTTGGAAACGCTGTTGCAATCGCTTCCTTAATGCCTGTAAGGCCGTCGGCACAGATGATCAGGATATCCTTAACTCCTCGATTTTTCAGTTCATTTAAGACTGAAAGCCAGTATTTCGCACTTTCATTGTCACCGATTGTAATGGTCAGGACTTCCTTTTTGCCCTCTGTATGAATACCCAGAATGACATAAGCTGCAAGTTTACGAATGACTCCATTATCCCGTACAGAATAATGGATTGCATCGATGTAAAGGATCGGATATACCTCATCCAGTGGACGGTTCTGCCAGTCTTCAATCTGAGGAAGTATTTTATCTGTCACGTCAGATATGAAACTTTCTGATGCTTCAAAACCATAGATATCTTCGATTGTTTCCGAGATCTGGCGAGTGGTCATTCCCTTTGCATACATAGAAATGATCTTCTGATCAATATCAGAAATATCTTTCTGACGCTTTTTCACAATCTGTGGTTCAAAGGTCGATTTTCGATCCTGTGGGACTTCGATTTCCATAGAACCATACCGACTGTTTACCTGCTTATGTTTATAGCCGTTGCGATAATCATCGTTGTCAGAACGCTCGGACTTTTCGTATCCAAGGTGATCATCCATTTCGGCCTCCATCATTTCTTTAATGGTGCCACCTAAGAGATCTTTGAGAGCATCCTGGATGTCTTCTACAGTCTCGATATCGTATTCTTCGAGAAGCTGCCGAATGATGTTTCTTTTACCATCGGTCATTTGTACTCTGTGTACAGGTTTCTTTTGTCTTGCCATAATAAAAGGCCCTCCTAATGATAATTATTTTATCATAGAAGGACCTTACCTAGATTATTTTACAGAAAAAGTTCCACAGACGAGGGTATGAAAACTGAAAATTGGTAAGGTTTTTTCATGCTTATTTTTTCTTTTTACGTTTCGTTTGTTTCTTTTCTTCTTTTTCCATTTCTTTCAATCCAGCGAGAAGCATATCGCTGATTTCCTGTGAAGGAACCTTAGCCCAGATTTGGTGTGTATCCAGTTCCGGACATTTGTAACGCCAGTCATCATATTCCTCTTTGGTGCTTTCTCCGTTCTCCAGCTTCTTAGCTTCGGTGAGCCATGCACGGAGCATTTTATTCATGGAGGAATAGGTGGAATAGTCGGACTTATCCAGACGTAAGACTACTTCACCATCCATTTCGTCAATTTTCAGTCCATACATATCTTCCAATGCGAAAAAGGTGTGCATAAAACCGATGTAGGTATCTATATCCGGTACGGTAAGTGCATGGGTGCTGACATCAAAGATACCAGCCATTTCTTTTACGAGATCATGCTTGGGTATTCTTGCTTCTGATTCATATTGTGCCATACGGACATCAGAAGTCTTTCCAAGAAAGCCGAGGACCTCTCCAAGCTGCTGAAACTTTTTACTGAACACTTCAAGCAAAGTTATGGCGTGGAGTGTATCGCTGCCCTGCACCACAACAAAAGCAAGACCAACTATCATATCCATCTTATCTTTTCGGAGCGAAAGCTGCTTGATGAACCTGTGGAGAAGATTGCCACAAGAAATATGTTTTATGATGAAAACGGAAAGCATGTACGAACAAAAAAAGAGATACTGGATGAAGCCGGACAGCTTCGTAAAGGCTGTAAAATCATTCCCAAGGGCGAGGTATATGAGCGTACTCTTTTTAATATCAAGGACAGCAGGTTTAAGAACGACAGATTCCTTGATGAAGTGAAACGCTCCTACACTGACCTTATCAATATTTATGTAAAAGATGATAAGCAAAAGCTCAGGGTTTTTGACAGAAATGGTGTGTACTGCCTACGAAAAAGATTGGTAAGAACAACCCCAAAGCGGAGCAGATACGCACGGATAATCAGTACCGTACCATGTGGAATCAGACTGTGGATAGAGCGTTGATTAGTGGTGTGCCGGAGGAGCAGATTTTGGAAGTGAAGCAGAGCGAAATCGGACAGAAAGTAAAGGCTTCCATTCAGAAGTCAGGGAGAAATCCGGCACTGTTCAAAAGCCTGATTATGATGGCGATATATGCCTTGGAGCTTTTTGATTAGTAAGGTATTTAAAATGACTTTGGAAAAGGCTGATAAGGTGACCAATGTGTTTGTTAAGGCAGAACCAGAGCAGACGAAGGTTCAGGCAGTCAATGAGTCTGTGATGGCGAAAAGTGAACCGATACCGGAAATGCCGAAGAAGTCCAAACTTGCTTCCAAGTTTCTGAGACTTGCAGACATTTATAGCAAGTTGGAGAAGCAGAATGCAGCCATCTATCAAAGGGAGCAACAACTTGCAAGTGTTGAGAAGGAGATTGCCGGAACAAAGGGTATTTTCAAAGGAAAACAGCGCAACAAGCTTCAGGAGCAGGCAGAACAGCTAAAGACACAGATAGCCAATATGAAACAGTACCTATCAAGTATCGTGCAGGGTTATGGTTATAAGAATGTGAAGGAGTTTTTGACTGAATACAGAGCTTCCAAAGCAGAGTATAGTGATTATCAATCGGCAGTTGTAAAGTGGGAACAGCAGACTGAAAATAAGGCAGAGTCAGACAGTCTAAAAGCAAAGTTGCAAAGAAAGCAACAGGAAGCAAAGGAACTGAATAGGCACAATAAGCATCAGAAAAAGTACAGTAGAGATGTTAGGTAATGTAGGAAGTGGAGCAGGAAACTGCTCCCTTTTGTAATACAATAGGACTTTGATTCAGTAAATAATTTGATGAAGCTAAAGAGAACCTAAAATTATATTGACTTATATAGATGGACGATATATACTATAGGCAACCAATATATAGACTATCTACATAAGGAGGATTAGATATGGCTGTTGATAAGGCATTAATTTCTGGAAGTATGACAATGCTTCTACTCAGATTACTTGCGGAAAAAGATATGTATGGTTACGAGATGATTGATACTCTGCGTAAAAAATCCTGTAATGTGTTTGAATTGAAAGCAGGAACATTGTATCCTTTATTGCATGGTTTAGAAGGAAAAGGATTGCTTAAGGTATATGAGCAGGAATATGTTGGTAAGACGAGGAAGTATTATAGCATCACGAAAGAGGGAAGAGCATTGCTGGAAACAAAGAAAGCAGAATGGAACGAATATCAATCTGCTGTAGCCAATGTTCTTGCAATGGGGGTGTAGATATGGAAAAATATTTGGAAAAACTCAAGAAAAAACATATATGGGATCTGCTACAATTAGTCTAGATGGTACTAATGTTAATATATATTGCGAAAATAAACGAATGAAAAAATACTCTGAAATCTTAGGGAAACAAGCATATTCATATTATTCAAACAAAATTGGAATATAAATTTAATTAAATAAACACGACAAATAAACTTGTAAAATGCCTTTTTTTAAAATCTGCATTTTCAAGTTTTATTTTTTAAATTAAACATTTTTTTGTACAATTAACAAACCTTATGAAAGGTCTTTTTATTTTTTATATTATACAGTTATCATTAAGTGTTAAATTGGGTAACACCTAATGATAACTTAAATTATCTTATCCCAATTATAAGATAATCTTACTGATTTCCGATATATTAGATTGGGGCTAATATACCAAAATATCAGTTAAATAAACTCTCATCCCAATTTTTGAAAATTTATTTTTATGTTCTATAACTATATTCTTCATTATTATAGTCAACTTTAAAGTTTTCATCTTTATCATGTATTATAATATTAACTGTTTTTTGATCTAATTTTTTACTTATTGATTTAGATAATACTACTTTATATTCATCTTCATTATATTTTTTATAGTATTTGTTTAAATCTAATACTCTATCATCTTTTGTAACTTTTTCTTTACCAATTAGTACTTTTTGACCATCTTCTTCAAGATAAATCTTAACATTTTTTCTACGTTTTATAAGTACTATGATTATTAAACTAATTCCAGCTAGAGCAAGTATTATAGCAAATAGATTTAATATATTTTTTAAATTTTCCATCACATCTGTTGGTGAATTTTGATTATTATTAGTTATTCCTATTGCTTCTGGTTCTTTGCTCTTTTCTTGATTACTATCTTGTTTTTTATCTTCATCTTTTAATATATTATCTTGTGTATTTTGATTACTTTCTTCTACTTTATCTTCTGTATTTGAAGGTACATACATAATAGTATTAGAAGTATTACGTTTTGCATTATTTTTGCTATTTGATTGGTTATTACCTTGGTTGTTGTTTTTTTGATTATCGTCTGTTTTGTTATCTGTTTGATTATTGCCTGGTTTGTTATCTGTTTGGTTATTATCTGAATCTGGAGTGCTTGGGGTTGCATCCTTTTCAACATATACACCAAATTTATTATCAAAACCTCCATAATTTACAGTAATTACTTGATAACCCTCTTTATTACTATCATATCCTGATACCATATCTTTTGTTATTTTTACAACAGTCACACCACTATCTTTTGTTACATTTAATGTTGCTCCTGTTAAATCTAAGCTTTCACCCTTTTTGTAAGTTGTTTTATTAGGTAAATCTTTTATAGATACACCTAATAGTCTATCTTCTACATTTACAGTATACTTATAAGTATTATCTTTAAAAGTTACAGTAATTGTCTTTGTACCTGGGGTTGTACTATCAAATCCACTTACAATATCTTTTGTTAAATTATACTTATTACCTAGTTTTCCACTAGCATATACCTCAGTAATTGATCCTCCAGTTAAATCAAGTGTGTCACCAATTATATATTGTTTTTTTGTAGGAGAAACAAATTTCATTTCTTTAATATAATCTTCCCCTACTGTAACACTAAAGTATCCTGTGTATGTGTTTTGCTTATCATCTTTATATGTAACAGTTATCATTTGTTGTCCTGGTGTAGTTTTTTCGTATCCTGTTATCATATCTTTTGTTATTTTTTCATTTCTTATTGTTCCATCTTCCATTACTACTTTTATGCTACTTCCTGCTAAGTTTAAATCTTCTCCATATTTGTAATTTGTTTTAGTAGGTGGTATTACTTCTATATGATTTACATTATTTATTACTGCTACTTCGAAAATTTTACTAAATCCTTCATATGTTACAGTGATTTTTTTAATACCTGGGGTTGTACTATCAAATCCACTTACCATATTTTTTGTTAATGAAATAGTATTTCCATTTACTCCACTTGCCATTACTTCTGTAATACTTCCTCCTGCTAAGCTTAAGCTTTCATTTATTTTATATTCATTCTTAGTAGGCGGTGTTAATTTAATATCTTTAATATAATCTTTTATTGTAACACTCGTTTTTAATGATTTTTCATTATATATTATTGTTAATTCTTGGTCTCCTAATTTTTGTGGATTATAGCCTGATATCATTCCTGTAGTTACAGGAATATTCTCAGTTTTTCCACTATTATATTTTACATTTATGCTTAAATTGCTTAAATCCAAGTTATCTCCATACTTATATATCTTTTTAAAATCTTTATCATTTAAAGATATCTCACTAATTGTATCTTTTACTGTTACTACAAAGTCTTTAGTATATGTTTTATCATCTACATATGTAATTGTTACATTTTGTTTTCCAATTTTTGTTGATGTATAACCACTTATCATACTACTTGTTACTATTATTTCTTCAGGCTTACTTGGGTTTGAAGCCATTATTTTAGTAATCTTTGCTCCATCTAAGTTTAAACTTTCTCCATAGTTATATTCTACTTTGCTTGGAGGTGTAATAATTACGCTTTGTACATAATCTATAACTTCAACATTAATTGTAGTAATAGTTTGTCCTTCATACTCTATTTTTACAACTTGGCTACCTAATTTATTTTTTTCATACCCTTTAATCATGTCTTGAGTTACAGGTATTGTAACATCTCCACTTAATTTATGAATATTTAATTTTAAATTAGATATTTTAAAATCTTCTCCATATTTGTATTTAGTCTCTGGTATACCTTGTAATTCAATACCAGTAATTGTATCTTTTACATTTACATCAAATGTTTTTGTTTTTCCTTCATATGTTACTTTTATTGTTTGTATTCCTGATTGGTTAGGATTAAATGTACTTAATGTTACACTATCATCTGTTAATGGAACTGCTGCTACTGCTGCTCCACTTGCCATTACTTTTTGTACACTTCCTCCAGTTAGGTCTAAACTTTCTCCATATTGATATTCTGTTTTATCTGGATTTACTAAAATTATATCTTTCACATAATCTTTTACAGTTACTTTAAATGTTGCTTCTTCTCCTCCATATGTAACTTTTATTGTTTGCTCTCCTAATTTTTCTTTGTCATAGCCAATTACCATATCTTCAGTCACTGGAATTTCTATTGTTCCACTTCCCTTTACAACACTTATTGTAGCTCCTGTTAAGTCTAAATCTTCTCCATAATTATATTCTGTTTTATCTGGATTAGCTTTTATACTTATACTTTCTACACTATCTTTTACAGAAACATCATATGTTGTTGTTTTTGTTATTCCATTTTCTATGTAACTTACTGTTAATGTTAATTTTGTATTTTCTTTTGTACTATCAAATCCTGTTACCATATCTTTGGTTATTTCTTTTGCTTCTGGCTCTCCTACTGCTCTTGTTACTAGTATTTCACCATCTGTTACATCTAATAAATCATTTACATTGTAACTTGTTTTTGGTGTTTGATGCATTGTTATTGATTTTACATCATTTACTATTATTATTGAGTAACTTGCTGTTTCTTTCTTTCCGCCTTCTTCATATGTTATTGTTAATATTTTAGTTACTGTTGTGTTTTCTCCATAATCATCTTTACTTGGACTCATATTTACTGTTGTACCATTTTCTGTTATCATGCTTCCTTCAATTGGTACTTCTTTACTCAATCCACTTGCTGTTGTTACTTCTATTTTTCCTCCTGTTAAATCCAATTCTTCTCCATGATTATAATTTGTTTTTGTTGGCTTTGTTATTGTTATTTTTGATACTACATCTGAAAGTGTTACATTTAATGTTGCTTCAAATTTTTCTCCTTTTGTTGCACTATTTACATCTTCATCTTCATATTCTACTTTTAGACTTTGTTTATTTATTGTTCCTTTATTATATGTTGTTTTTATCATGCTTTCTGTTAGAGTCTCTGGGGTTTTTGCTCCTTCTTTTGCATATGTTACAACATATTTTATGTCATTTGCTGATATTATTTGTGATAATTCATCATTGTATTTTCCTGTTACATCTGCTGGAACTACTTCTATTTTTGTTACATAATCTTTTACATTTACTTTAAATGTTGTTTCTTCTCCTCCATATGTAACTTTTATTGTTTGTTCTCCTAGTTTTTCCTTGTCATAGCCACTTACCATATCTTCAGTTACTGGAATTTCTACTGTTCCACTTCCCTTTACAACACTTATTGTAGCTCCTGTTAAGTCTAGTTCTTCTCCATATTTGTATTGTGTTTTATTTGGATTTGTTTTTATCCCTATTCCTGTTACTGCATCTTTTACAGTTATACTATAACTTGTCTGTTTTGTAACTCCATTTTCTGTATATGTTATTGTTACTTCTTTTTCTCCCTCTGTTGTAGTATTAAAACCACTTATCATATCGTTTTCTACATCTATTGCTTCAATTTCTCCTGTCTGTCTTGTTACAAGTATTGATAAACCTGTTTGTATTGGTTCATTTATATTATACTCAGTTTTAGGAGTTCCTTGTATCTGTATTGATTTTAAAGTATTTATTATATCTATACTATAATTAGATGTTTTGGTAATTCCTCCTCTAGTTACTGAAATCTCTAAATTTTCTTTATATTTTTGTGTACTTAAATCAAACAAACTACCATCTGGTTTCATTTCAACAGCACTTCCATCAACTTGTCTTATCATTGTTTCTGTCATAGGAATTACTATTGCTTTTGTTGGATTAGATGCATAATATGCTTTTATACTACCACCATCAAAAGTAAATGTATCACCATAATAAAAACTTACATCTGTTGGATTTGTTATTTCCATTTTTGATATATAATCATTTACTTGAATAGTAAAGCTTTGAGTAAATGTATCTAGGTATGTATAACTATTTGTATCATTATCTGTATAACTTACTATTACATTTTGTGTACCGATTGTATTCATTGAGTAATTAGATAGGTCAGATAATGTTAAATTGCTTGCTGAACCTATTGTATCATTTCCATATTTTACATTATAACTTCCACCTGTTAAATCAATTGCATCTCCATATTTATATATTGTTTTATTTGGTGTTGTTAATATAATTTCTTTTACATAGTTTTTTACAGTTACAGATATTGTATCTGCTGCAACCTTTCCACCATATGAAACATTTAAATTTTGGTTATTTGGCATAGAAGTAGGTGTTTTATTATAGCCAGTAACACTAACTGCCCCATCTTCCATACTTAAATCAAAGCTTGCTCCTCCAACTGTCAATACTGTAATTTTACCATTTTCTAGTTCTAAAGAATCTCCATATTTATATGTTGTTTTACTTGGATTATCTTTTATTTTTATTTCTGATATTGAATCATTTACTATTACTGTAAATGATGTTGTCTTTGTTACATTATTACTATCTGTATATGATAATGTTATTTTTTGATTTCCTGCTAATAATCCACTAGATGTTGTCCATTTATTTCCCTGAATATTAGATGAATTAATATCTGCTAATCCTGTATCAGAAATTACACTACTGTCTGGTAAGTTTATATTTTTAGTCACACCACTTTTTGTTTTTGTTTCTATAATTCCTCCTGTTAGGTCTATGGTATCTCCTGTATTATATGAGGTATTTGTTGGACTTGCTATTAATTTTATTGAATTTACTGGATCTGTTACATTTATATTAATTGTTTTATTTTGTGTTATATCTTCTACTGCTGTAACTACAAAATTAGAATTATTTACATCTGCTTTTGTTCTGTCTACAGTTACCTTTCCATCTTCTATTGCTTTTTGTAATGATTCACTATACTTTGAATCATCAGAATAACTAATAGTTACAACAGAACCCACATAATCAATTATATCTCCATGTTCATAATTTAGTTTTGTAGGATTTGTTACTTCAAAATTTGTTATTTCTACTTTTCCATCTGTATTAAATCCAGATATAAGGAAATAATTTTCTCCTAACACCCATTGAGTAACATTATTATAATCTATCTCCAATCCATCTTGTAACCCGCTAGCACCTTTTACTAACTTAAATGATTCACTAGTTATATCATTTAATGTATATCCGTCACTTATTTGGAAATAAAATGTTCCTAAAAATACCTTTCCATTAGGATTTAATTTGTCTGCTGTTGCTTGTAATCTTATTCTAGACTCATTTGTAAATAAATATGAGCATTTTTCTCCTGATTCTACTACACTAATATTATCCTCTGATGAAAATGCATTTCCTATTGATGTAGCTTGAACATATTTATTTCTTTTGTAGTACACTGGCGTTAACAAATCACTATCATAAGAAAAGTTAACGTCAAATCCATCTACCGCCTTAACTCCACCTAAATATAATTTTACTGGTATAACATTAAAATCTTCATAATCTGGTTTAATAATATCTTCAAATTCTTTATCATTTTCATCATATCCATTTGCTAATTCTAAATATGGCATGTCTAAATCCACACCTGCATATGATATTAAAGAACAATATGGGAAAAACATATTTGCAATTAATGTTATTAATGTTATTAATGCCACTATTTTTTTATTTTGCTTAACCTCTTTCATATTTTTTTCCTACCTTCCCTTATAATTTTCTATTTCTCTTTGGCTACCATTATCTGCTGCTATAATACTTATATCCTTAATCTGGACATTTCCATCATCATTTAAATCATATTTTTCTTCAAATCCTTCTTTTAAATAACTATCTCCATTATGCATATTTAGTAATGCTATATCTTGGATTTGAACAATTGCATCTTTGTTTATATCTCCAGCAATTAATTGGTATGTTCCCAAATCTTTTACTTTGTTTTCTTCTATTTCTACATATATATATATATGATCTAAATATCCTGGCTTATCTACTAAAATATCATATGTTCCAGGTATTATGGTAAATTCAAATGTTCCGTCATCATTTGTTGTAATGTTTTTTTCCTCTTGTAAATTATGTAGTTCTTTATTTACAGTATCTACACCAGCTTTACCACCAAACTCTTTTTCCTTTTCATCCCAATCAAAAACTTTAGCTACTTCACTGCTTTTATATGCATATATATTTGATATATATTTTCCCGTTGTTGATAGTGTATATGGTGTTTCAATTTTTCCTTTTATAACTCCATATGGTCTATGTATTGTTAATTTATATATATTAGTAGTTTTTTTATCTTCAGCAATTACTTTTATTTCTATAATTGTATCTTGCTGGCCTAATTTATTTAATGTTATTTCTTGGGTTAGATCTTCGATTTCTTTTTCTTCATATATAATTGTTGTTCCATCACTATCATAAATTAATTCTCCATTTTCATCCCTTTTTGGAATTTTTAGAATGATAGAAGATTTTTCATCATCTTTTGTTATTTCTAAGTCCATTTTATCTATATATTCTAATAAGTCTAAATTATATTCTAATATCTTTTTATCAAATGTAGGTGTAATTGGGTATTCTTTATAATTTGCATCTTCCTCACTTCCAGTTGATAACTTTATATTTGCTAAATCTGCATTTTTAGATGCTGTCTTATCTGTAAAACGAAATGTTGATTGACTTTCATAATTTTGTTCATTACCTATTGTTATTTTTATTCCTGTTTTAGGTGAACTGCTGCTTGATGTTTCTAGTTTAAAACTACTTATATTAAACTCATCAGATGACATTTTAAAGCTTAATTTTCCCAATAAAACATCTCCTGTTGTATCTATTATTGTTCCTAAATTTTCGTCATTTTTTATATGCTCAGATTCTGTAACTGGAGGGTTTAGCGAAAGTACTAATCTTATTCCAGCATCCGTGTTTCCTGTATATGGGACAGAAAATATATCCAAATTATCTACAAACTCATTTTCAAATGCAAAATATTGTGTTTCATCATCACATTCTTCATTAGTAATCAAATTAGATGTTGAAAATATATTTCCATCATATGAAAATCTAACATCAAATCCTTTAAACTTAATGTCATGTCCCCAAAGTTCAAAAATTACCTGTTTACCATTTCCTTCAACATCCTTTATTTTTGTTGCTCTTAATTCTATGTATTGGTTTGTAGTTGGTTCTATTGTTGTAGAATCAGCCATAACAATTTTGCAACTTGCAGCAATTGTACAAATGCATATAATTAATACTATTAAATTAATTTTTATTAATTTTTTAACTCTTGCTTGCAAGTTTATTTCTCCTTTTTATATCTTTTACTTATATTTATAAA
>ENA-ORPH01002947-ORPH01002947.1-human-gut-metagenome-genome-assembly--contig:-NODE-2947-length-13347-cov-3.721863_pt1 | contig 13347 bp, 8 predicted proteins | sample MGYA00242142_ERZ509074 | MGnify/ENA primary metagenome ERZ509074 (study PRJEB26280, sample SAMEA2338724) | human gut metagenome | biome: human gut; feature: human-associated habitat; material: faeces...
AGTCAGCTTGTTGGCTGCAAAATAGCTATTATTTTTCTGACATAATAAGCAATACGTGATCTGGCAGTAGCTTTTGATGTGCGAAGTTTGAGATATTTAATAAGAAGGAAACTGCTGTTGTGTAGGAAAATGTTGTGGTGACAGCTAAATTGCGGTATCATAATATAGATAATAATGCTGATGCATGAAAATTAATTTGGAGGCTAAACAATGATTTTTGATACACATGCGCATTATACAGATGCGCGGTTTGATGAAGATAGAGAGGAACTATTGGCGGGGATGAAAGCGCGTGGTGTCGGTGAGATCGTAGAAGTAGGGGCGAGTATTCAGTCTACGAAGGATGCGGTCAATCTGGCAGAAAGTCACGACAATATTTATGCAGCGGTGGGCGTACACCCGGAGGACATCGAGAGCCTGACACCGGAAGATATGCAATGGCTGGCAGACTTGACGCACAGGGATAAAGTGGTTGCCATTGGCGAAATCGGTCTTGACTATTATTACGATGAACCAGGGAGAGATTTGCAGAAAAAGTGGTTTGCACGCCAGCTTCAGGTGGCCGCAGAAACACAGATGCCGGTCATCATTCATAGCAGGGATGCTGCAAAGGACACATTAGACATTATGAATGAACATTGCGCTTGGCAAAATGGTGGGGTGATCCATTGCTTTTCCTACAGTCCCGAAATTGCCAAAATATATTTGGATAAGGGGTTTTATCTGGGAATTGGTGGCGTGGTCACCTTTAAGAATAGTAAGAAATTAAAGGAAGTCGTTGAAATGATGCCACTATCGCAAATGGTGTTAGAAACGGATTCGCCGTATTTGACACCGGTACCGCATCGCGGCAAACGAAATGATTCAGGATATTTGACACACGTTGTTGATGAGATTGCGGCATTGAAGTCGTGCGACCGCGAGGAAATTATCCGCATAACAAGGGAAAATGCGCATAAGTTGTATCGCATTGGTCAGTAAAACGGGAGACTGCACATTAATAGAAGGCTGTACTGTATTGGTTAATAAAGCAGGGCACTGCACATTAATAGAAGGCTGTACTGTATTGGTTAATAAAGCAGAGCACTGCATATCAATAGAAAGAAGAGGATATTGGGATGGCAACATTAGGAATACCACAAAATACAATAGACATATTAAAGAAATATGACTTTCATTTTCAGAAAAAGTTTGGACAAAACTTTTTGATCGACACGCATGTTTTGGAAAAGATCATTGACGCGGCCGGCGTGACAAAGGATGATTTTGTGTTGGAAATCGGTCCGGGAATTGGGACAATGACACAATATCTTTGCGAAAGAGCCAGAGAGGTTATGGCGGTGGAGATTGATGATAAATTAATCCCAATCTTAGCAGATACGCTGTCAGCGTATGATAATGTGACGGTTGTGAATGAGGACATTCTTAAATTGGACATTGATCAGATCGCTAGGGAACATAACGACGGAAAGCCGATTAAAGTAGTGGCAAATTTGCCATATTATATAACAACCCCGATCATTATGGGATTGTTTGAAAGTCATGTGCCGCTTGAGAGTGTGACTGTTATGGTGCAAAAAGAAGTAGCAGATCGTATGCAGGCAGGGCCGGGAACGAAAGACTACGGGGCATTGTCGCTCGCCGTACAATATTATTCAGAGGCGGAAATTGTTGCGAATGTTCCTCCGAATTGTTTTATGCCAAGACCAAATGTGGGGTCCGCCGTGATTCGTTTGACTTGCCATAAGGACTGCCCGGTGAAAGTAACGGATGAGAAGTGGATGTTTCGCATTATCCGTGCGTCGTTTAATCAGCGCAGAAAGACATTGCAGAATGGATTGGGAAATGATGCATCACTTCCGGTGACAAAGGAGCAGGCCAAGGCGGCAATCGAGAGTATGGGGTTATCAGCTACGATCCGTGGAGAAGCATTGTCGTTAGCGCAATTTGCGGAGCTTGCAAACCGCTTGAAGGAGGTCTGATGAGAGATGAAAGTGTGGGAACGTATAGAAAGCCTGCGTAAACGCATGCGCGAGGAAGACATTGATGTGTATTATATTCCGACCAATGATTTTCATGGTTCTGAATATGTCAGCGGATATTTTCAGACAAGAGAATATATTTCTGGTTTTACCGGATCTGCAGGTGTTGTGATCGTGACGTTAGAAGATGCCGGGTTATGGACCGATGGACGATATTTTATTCAAGCAGAAAAACAGTTGCAGGACAGCGGCATCACATTATACCGCATGGGACTTGATGGTGTTCCGACGGTGAACACTTATCTCGACAATGTACTAAAAGATGGACAAGTGCTTGGCTGCGATGGCCGTATGGTGACAACCACATGGCTTATGGCGATGAAACGCAGATACAAGGTTAAAAGTAACGTTGATCTGGTGGGTGATATTTGGCAAGAACGACCGGAGCGCCCAAAACAGCCAATATGGGAATTGGCGCTAAAGTATGCAGGGGTCAGCAGAGAAGAGAAGCTGTCTCGTTTGTGGGACTGGATGAAGCAAAAGAGTTTGGATTATTTTATACTGACATCTTTGGATGATATTGCGTGGTTGTTTAATTTACGTGGAAATGATATTCCATGCTGTCCGGTATTTTTATCTTATGCGGTGTTTACGCAAGAGAGTGGCGTATTGTTCTGCGAGAAAAATTGTGCGAACGGGTCGATACAGACTGCCTTAATGAAGGCGGGAATTGAAACGAGACCGTATGAAGAAGTGGAACAATATATCCGCAAAATGGGACAGGGAAAGCGCGTAGCAATGGATATGCGTGTGGTCAATGCGCATTTGGCGGCACAGGTACCAAACGAAAATACATTAGTGGATGTTGTGAATCCAACCGGAATGTGGAAGGCGGTCAAGAATGAAACGGAAGTGAAAAATGAACGTATTGCACATCTGAAAGATGGTATTGCCATCACCAAAATGTTGTATTGGCTGCGTTATACGGATAAAAAGCAGGAATCTGAAATCTCCGTTTCGGATAAATTGGAGGAGTTTCGAAGATTAGATGAGGATTATTTGGGGCCTAGCTTTGACACAATATCCGGGTATGCAGAGCATGGTGCGATCGTGCATTATAGTGCGACACCGGAAACCAACCATATATTAGAGGAAGAGAATTTCTTGCTGTTAGATATGGGTGGACATTATTATCAGGGAACAACAGACATTACACGAACGGTTATGCTGGGCACAGAAGCAACCGATGAGCAGAAAAAATACTATACAACAGTGCTTCGTGGTAATTTGGCGCTTGGTGCAGCGAAGTTTCATAGTGGAATTACCGGAGTGAATCTGGATGTGCTGGCAAGACAGCCATTGTGGGAAATAGGATGTGATTTTTTGCATGGAACAGGGCACGGCGTAGGATATCTGTTGAATGTGCATGAGGGACCAAATGCAATACGGTATGTGGCTTCTAAACAGCTGGGAGGCGATCCGGCGCTGGAACCGGGCATGATCACGTCCAATGAGCCGGGTGTTTATTTGGAAAATAAATTTGGTATTCGACTGGAGAATCTTATCCTATGCTGTGAAGCAGAGCATACGGATTTTGGTCGTTTTTTGGAATTTGAAACATTGACATTAGTGCCGTTTGATCGGAGAGCGATTGATGTAAAGGGGCTCAGTGACAAAGAACTTGGTCTGCTGAATGCATATCATCAACGGGTCTATGAAGAGATTGGCCCGCATTTAACACCGGAAGAAAGAGATTGGCTGCAGGAAGAATGTAGTCCAATTTTGTGATAAATTCTTAAGAATTATTAAGATTGCGTTGATATTGTTGACACGGTAACAGATCTATGGTGTACTAAAGATGTAACTAACGGAAGTTCTGTACAGAGTGAATTATTTTTTGTATCTAAAGTATCTATTTTTACATGTGAAAAGTGACATGGGTAAGGAGGAGCAAATGAAAAAGAAACGAATAAGGAAAGGTCGGGTGATTACTATGAAAAGAATGATCAAAGGGATGGTGCTTGTGGCATTGGCATTGACCGTAGTATTGGGACTGGAAAGCAGAGTTGATGCTGCGGGCAGGACGGTACGCATTTCAAAAAAGAATTTTCCAAGTAAAGCTGTTCGTGTAGAGTTGAAACAGCGATGGGATGAGGATAGTGATGGGAAACTCAGTCCATCTGAAATCAAGAAGGTAAAATATTTAAGTGTTTTTGCGTCAGAGGATGAGAAAAAGACATCACTAAAAGGAATGCAATACTTTTACAATTTGAAGAGTGTTGATTTGTATGCTAAGACGATGAATCATATTGATCTGCGAAAAAATAAAAAGCTGGAGAGCTTGGAAATCTCCGGGAAAAAATTATCCGGTCTAAAATTTTATGGCAGGAACTTGAAAACAGTGGATATCAGTGTAGAGCAATATAAAGGGGATCTTAATTTGAGAAATCTGCCAAAATTAGAAAAAGTCTCTATATCATCGGATGGCAAATATAATAAAATAGACTTATCTGGTTCTAAGGTGCAATCAATTGATATTGGAGATCATTGGACAAGTGTGAAGTATCTTGATTTCTCTAATTGCAAGAGGCTGCAATATGCAACGGTGCAATTGCGTAATCTTGGCAAGATGAAAATGAAAGGTTCTAATGGATTGAGATCATTGGATTTGGAGACGTATTATCCTGAGGACAGTACAATTCGAAAGGTTGATGTGAGTCGTATGAGAGATTTAGTATTTCTTAATCTGTCCGGAAGTAAAATATCACAATTGTCTGTAAAAAATAATAAGAAATTAGAGGTGTTGAATGTTCACGGTACTAATCTTAAAAAGTTGAATCTATCTGTGAACAAAAAGCTGCAGACATTAGATGTTGGCAGTACGAAGATTAAAAAATTGGATTTGTCTGCCAACAAAAAAATACGAGAACTTGATGTAAGCCACACGAAAATTAGAACGTTAAATCTCTCGGCTAACAAAAAAATACGAGAATTTCGTTGCGGAAATAATAGGATAACAAAGATGTTTTCCCTGCCAAATCCGGAACGAGTGGAGCTGTTAGATATCAGCAATACGAAGATGAAAAGCCCTAATTTAAAACGGTATACTGCATTGAAAGAATTATATGCCAACGGTATTTCGGCGACTTCCTTGGATCTAAAAAAATGTCGAAAATTAGAGTACATTTATTTGAATGATACGAAATATTTGAAAAGGTTGGATCTTTCGAAGCAGAAGCTTTTGATCAATGTAGAATTTAGGAGAAGTAATGTAGAAGAGCTTGATATCCGTGCTACTACGAGAGTTTGTGATCAGGATGAGATGGGGCGTGGCATTGGATTTGATGATTGTAAAAAACTTCGTAAGGTTATTCACAACAAAAATTGGCGATATCTGTATTGGTTTCAAAATAGCGCAGAGGCCGAAGGATTGAATGTTATGTGGATTTCCGTATAAATGGTCATTCCTTACAGTGCACAGATCAAAATAATGTTAATAAATGTGAAGAATGTTCTTGAACTGGGCGGTTTGGTGTCGTATAATAATAAAGATGTACCATTATGAGAAAATGTCTGGAGCGCCTGTTGCGACAATAGGTGGCAGGCAAGATCTGCAAAGAAACAGTATAGAACTGGAATTTACAAAATATTTCATTTTAAGGAGGAACAAACTATGAATTTCGGCTATTTTGATGACGACAACAGAGAGTATGTCATCACCAAACCAAACACACCGGCACCTTGGTGTAACTATCTTGGCTCACCGGAGTATGGCGCAATCATTTCGAATAACGCAGGTGGATACAGCTTCGTAAAGAGTGGAGCGAACGGACGTATTTTGCGTTATCACTTCAACAGTGATGATACACCGGGCCGTTATATCTATCTTCGTGATGATGAGAATGGTGACTATTGGTCAGCATCCTGGCAGCCGGTTGGCAAGGACTTAAACGAATATAAGAGCGAAGTTCATCACGGTACTGCTTATACAAAGATGTTTGCAGAGTATGCCGGAATTAAATCAGAGGCAATGTATTATGTGCCATTGAATAAAGTATATGAAGTATGGTGCTGTAAAGTAACCAATACATCAGACAAGCCTAGAAAGATTTCTGTATTCGGTTATGCAGAACTTTCTAACGATGACAATTACAATCAGGATCAGGTAAACCTGCAGTATTCTCTCTGCACGACCAACACCAGCTTCCGCAAGAACAAGATCTATCAGCAGATCAACTTAAACTGGTACAAAGGTCCGGACGGAAGTAATGGTAAAGAGCGTTTCTTCGGTCTGGCAGGACAGCCTGTGACATCTTACAACGGTGATAAGGAAGCTTTCATTGGTTTGTACCATGATTACGGCAATCCGGTAGCAGTAGAGCGTGGTAAATGCGATGGCGTATGCAATTACAACGAGAACAGTTGTGGTGCACTGCATACAGCATTAGAGCTTGCTCCGGGCGAGACAAAGACGATGGCATTCTTACTTGGTAAGTACAAAGAGTCTGATGCAGATAAGATCATTGCTGCATATGAAGATGTTTCCGTATGTGACAAAGAGATCGAGGAGTTAAAGAAATACTGGCATGCTAAGCTTGAGAACTTCAAGATCAATACACCAAGCCCGGCATTTAACAGTATGGTAAATACATGGAATGCATATCAGTGCTTCTTAACCTTTACTTGGTCCAGAGCAGCATCTTTCATTTATTGTGGTGAGAGAAACGGATATGGTTATCGTGATACTGTTCAGGATATTCAGGGTGTTATTCATACTGATCCAGAGGCAGCTTTGGATAAGATCCGTTTTATGTTATCTGCGCAGGTAGATAATGGTGGCGGACTTCCATTAGTTCGTTTTGATCATGAGGAGCGTGCAGGACACGAGGGCACACCGGATGATCCGGATTATGTACGCGAGACAGGCCATCCGGCTTATCGTGCAGATGATGCATTATGGTTGTTCCCGACAGTTTATAAGTACATCTCTGAGACAGGTAATCTGGACTTTATGGATGAGGAGATCACTTGGTCTAATATTGAGAAGAAAGCAACGGTTTATGAGCATTTGCAGAAAGCAATTGATTTCTCAATGAACCATTTGGGACCACACGGTCTTCCGGCAGGATTGCATGCAGACTGGAACGATTGTCTCCGTCTTGGTGCACAGGGTGAGTCTTCTTTCGTAGCATTGCAGCTTTACTATGCATTTACGATCATGCGTTACTTTGCAGAGAAGAAGAACGATACAGAGTATATTGCATATTTGGATAAGACACAGAAAGAGATCGGCGATAAGATCAACGATCTGTGGTGGGAGGATGACCGCTACAATCGTGGATTTAAGGATACCGGCGAATTGATCGGTTCCAAGAACGATCCGGAAGCAAGTATGTGGCTCAATCCACAGACTTGGGCAGTTATCTCCGGTCATGCTTCCAAAGAGCAGGCTGAGATCGCAATGGAATCTGTAGAGCGTGAGTTGAATACAGCGTATGGTGCTAAGATAATGGCACCATCTTATGTAGATCATTATTTTGATGGCGCATTGGCTGGTTTGTTCCCACCATCAACCAAAGAGAATGGTGGTATTTTCTCTCAGACACAGGGCTGGTTGATCTTAGCAGAAGCTTTGATGGGACATGGTGACAAAGCATTCCGGTATTTTGAGGAAAGTTCACCATCTTCTCAGAACGACAAGGCTGAGATCCGTAAATTGGAGCCATATGTACACGGACAGTACACAGAGGGTGACGAAAGCCCATTCCATGGACGTTCTCATGTACACTGGCTGACTGGAACAGCTTCCACTTGTATGGTAGGCTGCGTTGAGGGTATCTGCGGTATCCGTCCTGATTTAGATGGACTTCGTGTTGCTCCAACGATCCCAAGTGATTGGAAAGAAATGACAATGGAAAAGAATTTCCGTGGCAAGAAAATCGTTATCAAAGTAGAAAATCCGAACGGCGCACAGGCTGGATTTAAGGAGTTCTATATTAATGGTGAGAAGCAGGATGATAATTACATCCCTGCAGACAAGCTTACTGATGTTACAGAAGTAAGAATGGTAATGTAATCACCAAATCCTTAGTTCTTAAGGCGCAGGTATTTGCCTGACATTAAGACATGATGTGAGTTGGATAGCTGTATACGAGGAAGTGTACAGTGCTTAATAATGCAAAAAAGACGCCTCATGCCTTTGGTATGAGGTGTCTTTTCGTAATGGAGGATGAAGAAATGAGCAGTTATAGTTACGACCCAAAATCATTAAAAGCAGAAGAGTTTATCAATCACGAAGAAATTTTAGAGTCTCTCGATTATGCCGAGAAGAACAAAAATAACAAGGAGCTTCTTCGTCAGATCCTCGATAAGGCAAAACTGGCAAAGGGTATCAGCCATAAGGAAGCGGCTGTGTTAATGCAGTGTGACATTCCGGAAGTTAATGAAGAGATTACAAAATTAGCAATGGAGATCAAAGAAAAGTTTTACGGACAGCGTATTGTCATGTTTGCTCCGCTGTATTTGTCAAATTATTGTGTCAATGGATGTACCTATTGTCCGTATCATTACAAAAATAAGCATATTCCTCGTATCAAACTGACTCAGGAGCAGATCCGTGATGAGGTTATCGCATTGCAGGATATGGGACATAAGCGTCTCGCAATCGAAGCGGGCGAGGATCCGGTCAACAATCCACTGGAATATATTTTGGAAAGTATTGAAACCATCTACAGCATTAAGCATAAGAATGGCGCTATTCGTCGTGTGAATGTCAATATTGCTGCTACAACTGTAGAAAATTATACCAAATTAAAAAATGCCGGCATTGGAACGTATATCCTGTTTCAGGAGACATACAACAAAGAATCTTATGAACAGCTTCATCCAACCGGACCAAAGCATGATTACGCTTACCATACAGAGGCGATGGACCGAGCTATGGAAGGTGGCATTGATGATGTCGGACTGGGTGTATTGTTTGGCCTGGAGGGCTATATGTATGAATTGGTCGGCATTTTGATGCATGCGGAACATTTGGAAGCAGCACAGGGAGTTGGCCCGCATACGATCAGCGTACCGCGTATCTGTCCGGCAGATGACATTGACACTGCAGACTTTAGCAATGCAGTACCGGATGAGATCTTTGAAAAGATCGTTGCGGTGATCCGTATTGCGGTACCATACACCGGAATGATCGTATCAACACGCGAGTCACAGCGCACACGTGAAAAAGTGTTGAAACTTGGTATTTCTCAGATCAGTGGAGGGTCCCGTACGAGTGTCGGCGGATATACAGAGCCGGTGCGTGATGACAGTTCAGCGCAGTTTGATGTGAGTGATACTAGAAGTCTGGATGAGGTAGTTAATTGGCTGATGAAGCTTGGCTATGTACCAAGTTTTTGTACTGCCTGCTATCGTGCGGGGCGTACCGGTGACCGTTTCATGTCTCTTTTGAAGTCAGGACAGATTGTAAACTGCTGTCACCCTAATGCGTTAATGACTCTGAAAGAATATTTGGAAGATTATGCATCGCCGGAGACAAAGAAAATTGGTGAAGAATTGATCGCAAAAGAAATCTTAAAAGTACCGAATGAGAAGGTACGTGCCAAAGCAATGGAATATTTGTCTGAATTAAATGATGGGAAAAGAGATTTCCGCTTTTAAGGTGTGCGCAAGTATGCTATAATGAGCCTAAAAACAACCAAAAGATAGGTGGACAATGGAAAAAATAAAGACAGATGTAGTTGTTGTCGGGACGGGTGCTGCAGGATTGTACCATGCGCTGCATCTTCCGAAAGAACTACAAATATGTATGATAACCAAAGATGAAGTTGATCGGAGTGATTCTTTTTTAGCGCAGGGGGGAATGTGTATGCTGCGTGATGAAGAGGACTATGACGGCTATTTTGAAGATACGATGCGGGCAGGCCATTATGAGAACGATCCGAAATCTGTAGAGATCATGATACGTTCTTCGAGGCAGATTGCTAAGGAGTTGCTCGGTTATGGCGTAGATTTTGAACGAGATGACAATGGATTGGTGTTTACCCGCGAGGGTGGACATGGCAGACCGCGCATCCTGTTTCATGAAGACATTACCGGCAAGGAGATCACCAGCACTTTGTTGGAAAGGGTCAGAGAACGCAGTAATATTACGATCTTAGAGCATACGACGATGATCGATATTATAGAGAATGAGTCAGGATGTGCCGGGATTGTAGCGAAAATGTCAGATGGAACTTTGCGGGAGATGTATGCAAAGTTTACGGTTCTTGCCAGCGGTGGTCTTGGCGGTTTGTACCAGCACTCGACAAATTTCCGGCATATTACCGGTGATGCGCTTGCAATCGCATTATGTCATGGGATAGAGATGGAACATATTGACTATATTCAGATCCATCCGACAACGTTATATTCCGAGAAGCCGGGACGGAGATTTCTTATTTCTGAATCGGTTCGAGGAGAAGGTGCAATACTGCTTGACAAAAATAAGCAGAGATTTTGTGATGAATTGCAGCCACGAGATGTAGTGACAGCGGAGATTCATAAACAAATGAAAAAGGATGGAACGCCTTTTGTATGGCTTTCCATGGAAAAGATACCGGAGGAAGAGATCCGCAGTCATTTTCCAAATATTATGCAGCAATGTTTGGAAGAGGGATATGATCCGACGAAAGAATGTATTCCGGTTGTTCCCGCGCAGCATTATTTCATGGGCGGAATACATGTAGACCATGAGAGTAAGACAAGCATGAACCGTTTGTATGCTGTCGGTGAGACATCCTGCAATGGCGTACATGGAAAGAATCGTCTTGCCAGCAATTCCTTGTTAGAATCTATGGTATTTGCAGAGCGTGCAGCAGTCCAGATTAAGGAACTTTTGCCGGATACCGACTGGGAGCAGATCATGGATGGTTCTCCGGTTGATGAAGCAAAATATAAGGACTTGAAAGGCTTGCAGCAACATTATAAAGATGTGGTTTTGCAGGAAATCGAGGCAGAGAAGAAACGACATTAGAAACCAAGCAATGATGTTGCAGGTCGGGCAGCAATGATGTGATGACATTTATAGCAGGGTTGCCGGAAGTTGATAGAGACGAAGCAACAGATGATAGACAGGAGGATGAGATGAAAGATCCGATTACATATCGTGTCAATGCTGATCGATTGATCCGCATGGCATTGGAGGAAGATATTACAAGCGAAGATTTATCTACGAATTGTGTGATGCCGGAGTACCAGAAGGGCGAGGTGCAGTTGATCTGTAAACAGGATGGCGTCATTGCCGGACTTGGTGTGTTTAAACGTGTATTTGAATTGCTAGATGATACGGTAAGCTTTGATATGCGTGTGGAAGATGGCGATGAAGTTACAGTGGGTCAGTTAATGGCCGTTATTACCGGAGATATTCGTGCATTGCTGTCCGGAGAGAGAACAGCATTAAATTACTTGCAGCGCATGAGCGGTATTGCTACGTATACACGATCCATTGCCAAGATGTTAGAGGGCAGTGGCACGACATTGTTAGATACCCGCAAAACCACACCAAATATGCGCATTTTTGAAAAATATGCTGTGAAAGTAGGTGGCGGCAGCAATCATCGTTTTAACCTTTCAGATGGTGTTATGTTGAAGGACAATCACATTGGCGCAGCAGGAAGCATTACGAAAGCGGTCAAGATGGCGAAAGAATACGCATCTTTCGTGCATAAGATCGAGGTGGAAGTTGAGAACTTGGACATGGTAAAGGAAGCGGTAGAAGCGGGCGCTGATATTATTATGTTGGATAACATGTCTCCGGAACAGATGAAAGAAGCCATCCAGATCATTGATGGCAGAGCGTTGACCGAATGTTCCGGCAATGTTACCAAAGAAAATATTCAGAATATGATCGATGTTGGTGTGGATTATGTTTCAAGTGGAGCATTGACACATTCTGCACCGATTATGGACATATCCTTAAAAAATCTTCATGCAATTTAAGGAATTATAAACGGCTAAAAAACGGCGAAAGATGATACCACATCTTTCGCCGTTTCAATTTTCCTTAAAAATAAGGTGCCAAATTATATTTTGACACCTTATGAAATCGTGTGTTTATACAATAGTAATTGTGGTTTTATTACCGGGCAATTACAGTTTTGCTAACTCTTGGAACTGATCCTTTAAGCAGGTATATAGATTCTTGTAGATCTGATGATACTTATCATACTCTGCTGTTGCCTTTGGATCAGCATGGCATTCCTTCGCAGGATCAGTGTGGATCATCTGACGGCAAGCGGATTCTACGCTTTCGTACAGTCCGGCACCAACACCGGCAAGAATAGCAACACCGAGAGCAGGACCCTCTGTTGCGGTTACTGTCTTAACGTCGCAGCCAAACATATCAGCCATCATCTGACGCTGAACACCATTCTTAGCTCCGCCGCCGCAAGCCATCATGTCATTTACTTCGACACCCATCTCAGAGAGAATATCCTTACAATCAGTAAGAGAGTAGCTGATTCCTTCCATAACGGCACGAACAATATCTGCCTTTGTGTGCATACTTGAAAGTCCGAAAAGAACTCCACGGCAGTCAGGGTCAAGGTGAGGTGTACGCTCTCCGTTTAAGTAAGGGAGATAGATAAGTCTGTTAGCACCGATAGGTGTCTTTTCAACATCAGCATTTATAAGGTCATAAACACCGCAGCCCTTTTCTTTAGCTTCATCTTTATAGCCTACACCCATATTGTCGAGATACCATGCAAGTGAATAACCGGCAGCCTGAGTAACGCCCATGACATGCCATGCACCGGGAACAGCACAGCAGAATGTGTGAACTCGTCCCTTAGGGTCGATAGAAATTTTGCTGCTGTGAGCAAATACAACACCGCTTGTTCCGATAGTAGTAAAGGCTTTACCATCTTCAACAACACCTGTACCAACTGCTGCCGCAGCATTGTCACCGGCACCGCCGACAACAACTGTTGAAGTAGAAAGACCTGTTTTTTCGGCAATTTCAGGTAAGATAGTACCCGTAACCTCAGGTGATTCATAAACCTTAGCAAGAAGATTTTTATCAATATCAAGTTTTTCAAGGACTTCATCAGACCACTGTCTCTTTGGAACGTCAAGAAGCTGCATACCGCTGGCGTCGGAAACCTCTGTTGCATATTCGCCAGTGAGGATAAATCTCAGATAGTCCTTTGGAAGAAGAATGTGTTTACACTTTGCATAATTTTCAGGCTCATTATTTCTTACCCAGAGGATTTTTGATGCAGTAAAACCTGTAAGTGCAGGATTTGCGGTAATCTCAATAAGTCTTTCAGCTCCGACCTTTTCAGTGATTTCTTCGCACTCTTTTTCAGTACGCTGGTCGCAC
>ENA-ORPH01002976-ORPH01002976.1-human-gut-metagenome-genome-assembly--contig:-NODE-2976-length-13220-cov-4.344854_pt1 | contig 13220 bp, 6 predicted proteins | sample MGYA00242142_ERZ509074 | MGnify/ENA primary metagenome ERZ509074 (study PRJEB26280, sample SAMEA2338724) | human gut metagenome | biome: human gut; feature: human-associated habitat; material: faeces...
TCCGCGAGCGGCTGCAGGAGGTGCAGGTGCAGGCCACGGCACAACCGGCGGCCGACGGTACGCTCGTGGTGATGGAGGGCTGGGCCGAGAAGGAGACTTCGGCGCGTGTCGATGAGCTGCTGGAGGCCTATCCCGGCGTCGTCTACCTCAAGTCGGATCCGACTCCGGAGGACGATACGCCCGTCAAACTGAAAAACAACCGGTTCGCCCGCGTCTTCGAGCTGGTCGGCGACATGTACGCCCGGCCGAAATACGGGACGCTGGACCTTACGCCCTTCTTCGCGCCGTTCTACATGCTCTTCTTCGGCATCTGCCTGAACGATGCGGGCTACGGAGCCATCCTCACGCTGCTCGGCGCCTGGATGTTGTCGAAGAACCGCCGTCCCGGCATGATGCGCCAGGCAGCCTGGTTCGCCACGCTGTGCGGCGCGATGACCGTGGTCTTCGGCCTCTTCTGCGGATCGTTCTTCGGTGTCAGCATGAAGGAGTGGTTCCCCTCGGTTCCGTTCTACGACTTCCAGGGACAGTTCTTCTCGGTGGCGCTGGCTATCGGCATCGTGCAGATCATGTTCGGCATGCTGCTCAAGGTGGTGACGATCTCCCTGACGGCCGGATTCCGCTATTCGCTCGCTTCGCTGGGTTGGCTGCTGGTGATCCTGGCCGGAAGCCTGGCCGGAGGCCTGCCGATGCTCAACCCCTCGTGGGTGATTCCCTTCTATACGACCTCCTCGCCGGCCTTCTATGCGACGGTCGGTCTGGGCGCCGTATTGATGCTCTTCTTCAACTCGCCGGGTAAGAACCCCTTCCTCAATCTGGGTGTCGGTCTGTGGGATACTTATAATAATATTACGGGTATCCTCTCCGACGTACTGTCGTACATCCGACTCTTCGCCATCGGTCTTTCGGGCGGTGTGCTTGCTACGGTATTCAACTCCCTGGCCGGCGGTTTCGTCCCCGATGATGCCGGTATCGTGACGCGGCTGCTCATCATGACGCCGATTCTGCTCATCGGCCACGGCATCAACCTCTTCATGTCCACCATCTCGTCGTTCGTGCATCCGATGCGTCTGACGTTCGTGGAGTTCTACAAGAATGCGGGTTTCGAAATGTCGATGCGGACATTCAACCCGCTGCGCAAAATGGATCAAACTGAAAATCAATAACTAAAAAACTTCAAATCATTATGGAAATGACAACTGCAATTATTCTGGGCTACATCGGCGTAGCGTTGATGGTGGGCCTTTCGGGCGCAGCGAGCTGTATCGGTACTTCGATTGCCGGTCAGGCCTCCGTCGGAGCGATGAAAAAGAACGGCGGCGCCTTCGGTAGCTACATGATTCTGTCGGCCATTCCCGGCTCGCAGGGTCTCTACGGCTTCGTCAGCTACTTCATCATCAAGGGCTTCCTTACGGAGTCGATCACCATGCTTCAGGGTGCTGCCATCTTCGGCGCCGGCCTGCTGACGGGATTCGTCTGCCTCTTCTCGGCCTACTATCAGGCACGGATTTGCGCCAACGGTATCGCCGCCATCGGCAACGGTCATGATGTGATGGGTAAGACGCTGATTCTGGCTGCATTCCCCGAGCTTTACGCCATTCTGACGGTTGCTGCCGTCTTCCTGATCTCGGGCGCTATCTGATTTCGGAACCGCAATAATTGCGCGATTCGTGGCGCGGAAACCTGCAGGTTTCCGCGCCACTGTTTTATCTGTGCACTCGCTGTTTTGTGGAGCCCGGGGTGCCGGCCCGTTTTGTCCGCGACCGCAACTCCGGCGTTTTCACAAGACGGCCGGATTCACGTTTCCGTTTTACGGCCGAAGTCGCGGCCTCCGGACGAACCTTGCCGGACAAAAGCGGCGCTCCGATCGGCCGTTGTGTTGCGCGGCGTGTCTCGCCAGCCTGTCGATACGGGACCTGCCGCAATCCCTGTTTGGTGTGGCTGCCCGGTTTTTCCGATGTCCCGGTACCCTGCGGCCGTTCGGACTGTGTCCGGTCTGTTTTTGTCTGCTTTTGTGCTGCAGATGTCTCGTTTTGGTATGAATCGACCCGATGTGGTTGCCTGGAGAGGGGAAAAAGTACGTTTGAGTATCCGGCTGCAAAGTATGATTTCCTGACAAAATAGTATGGGCCGATGCCTCTCGGATAAAATGGAAGGGCTTTTCATTTTTCAGATAAGGGCTAATTTTTACTTTTGTCGCACCGAAACTACCAAACCTGAAAACCACGAACCTATGGAAAAACTCTGCTTCCGACTCATCGACGGCCGAGCATTGGCCGGCCGGCCTCTTTTTACAGTTTCCCGACTTCTTCTTTTCTGAACAATCCGACCGTATCCGGAGCCTGCGCTTCCGGACGGGTTTGTCTTATTTTTTACCAAACATTAACCAAACTTTCAATACCTATGATCAAACTTGGGCACAAAATCATTCTGGCGGTTTTGGCGCTGCTGATTCCCCCCCCCCCCCTTGGGTTTGCGGCCGAAACAACCGATGCAAGTGCCTCGGTACAAGACCGTAAGGTGACTGTCCGGGGTACCGTGAATGACGCTGCAGGCCAGCCCCTGCTCGGCGTCACCGTCCTTGTCGAAGGCACCACGACCGGAACTTCGACCGGAATCGACGGAACTTATGAGATCTCCTGCGCTCCCGATGCAGAGCTGACCTTCTCGTTCATCGGCTATGAGTCGCAGACGCTTCCGGTAGCCAACCGGACGCTACTCGACGTGACGCTTGCCGAGGACTCGCAGATGGTGGACGACGTGATCGTCATCGGTTACGGTACGACGACGCGCCGCAGCACGGTGGGCGCCGTCGATCAGATCAAGTCGGAGGCCATTGCCGAGCGTTCGGTGGCCAACCTCACTCAGGCGCTGCAGGGTACGTCGCCCAGCCTCGTTATCCAGCAGCGAAGCAACGACCCTGCTGACAACCAGCTCAACATCAACATCCGCGGTATCGGTACGATGAACAACAACCAGCCGCTGATCGTCATCGACGGACTGGTTTCCGACAACTCGTCGTTCAACAAACTCAATCCTTCGGACATCGAGAATGTCTCGGTGCTCAAGGACGCCGGTACGGCCGCCATCTACGGTTCGCGTGCCGCCAACGGCGTGCTGCTCGTGACGACCAAGAAGGGTAAGCTGAATCAGGCTCCGACGGTCGAACTGACCGCCCAGGTCGGCTGGCAGCAGCCCGATGTCCTCTACACGCCGGTCGAGGGATGGCAGAACGCCACGCTGCTCAACATCGCCAAGGCCAACGCCGGTCTTGCGCCTGCCTTCACGGCCGAGCAGATCCGTGACCTCAAAGAGCACGGTAACGGCACTTTCTTCATGGACGAGATCTTCCAGACGGCCATGCAGCAGAACTACAACGTCAGCGTATCGGGCGGCGGTGCCAATACGACCTACATGGTGTCGGCCGGCTACTTCGACCAGGAGAGCAACTACGTGGGCCCCGATTACGGACGCCAGCGCTACAACTTCCGTACGAACCTTACGACCGAGTACAAGCGTGTGAAGGTGACGGCGCTGCTCTCCTATTCGCACGAGAACAGCAAGACGACGATCGACGGCAACGCCATCGCCAACGCATCGCGTATCCCGACCTACTATTATTACCGTCAGTATGATCCCGCCACGGGCAAATACCTGCTCAACGACAAGCTGACGGACTTCAACTCGCTGGGTCTGCTTCAGGAGGGCGGTTACAACCGTTACCGCAACGATTACGTGAACGCCAACCTCTCGGCCGAGGTGAAGATCATCGACGGCCTGAAACTGCGCGGCGTGCTGGGTGCCGACATCTTCGCCGACCACCGCTACACGCGCACCCATGAGGTGATCTTCTACAACACCGATGCGGCGGGCAACCCGATCGGTGACGGCCGCTCGGCCAACAACGACGACAAGTCGGAGGACTGGAACCAGCGTGCCTACCTGATCAACTCGCAGTTGATGCTCGACTTCGACCGCACCTTCGGCAAGCACCACGTGGCCGCGCTGTTCGGTGCCTCGAACGAGTCCTATACCTCGGAGGCGAACCAGGTTTCGCTCAAGTGGGCCGATCCCGATCTGGGTATCAAGGGCGACGGTACGGAGGCCGTGCTGGGCAGCTCGACCGTGACGCCCGAGGCCACGACCCGCACCTCGCTCACCTCGCTCTTCGGACGTGCCTCCTACGACTACGACAACCGCTACTATGCCGAGTTCTCGTTCCGTTACGACGGTTCGTCGAAATTCCGTTCCGACCTGCGCTGGGGCTTCTTCCCCTCGGTTTCGCTCGGATGGCGCCTCTCGGAGGAGGCCTTCATGGAGAGCTACCGCGACAACGTGGGCGATCTGAAGATCCGCGGATCGTACGGTACGCTGGGTAACCAGTCGGTGGGCGACTACCAGTACTTCACCACCTACAACGTCTACTCGAACATCTACGCCTTCAATAACGCGATGGTCGGCGGCGCCGGCTTCCAACTCGGTACCGACAACCTGCAGTGGGAGGTTTCGAAGACCTTCAACATCGGTTTCGACGCCTCGTTCTTCAAGGGTACGCTCAACCTGGGCTTCGACTACTTCAACAAGCATACGACCGACATCCTGGTCAAGCCGCAGACCCCGCTGATGCTGGGTACCGAGCTCCAGAACTACAATGCCGGCGAGATGCGCACGCAGGGTTGGGAGCTTTCGATCAGCTATGCGCTCAAGAAGCGCGACTGGTCGCACTTCTTCCAGTTCAACATCGGTGACTCGTGGAACGAGGTGCTCCACTACGAGGGCTTCGAGTCGATTTCGAACCAGGAGGAGTTCTGGCGCATCACGCGCGAGGGCCTGCCCTTCAACTCCTACTACGGCTACAAGACCGACGGCTTCTTCCAGAGCTACGAGGAGATCGCCAATTCGGCCATTCCGACGGGCAAGACGGTCAAGCCGGGTGACGTGAAGTTCGTGGACCGCAACGGCGACGGCGTGATCGACGAGAACGACCGTTACTATCTGGGCAACGCCTTCCCGCGCTACACGGTGGGCTTCACCTACAACGTGGCCTGGAAGGGCATCGACCTGTCGATCTTCCTGCAGGGTGTACTCAAGCGCGACATGATGATCCGCGGCGAGCTGGTCGAGCCGTTCCACTCGAACTACGGCTACACGATGTACGAGCATCAGCTCGACTTCTGGACGCCGACCAACACGGATGCCCGCTGGCCGCGTCTGACCGACATCTCCGACCCGTCGAACCAGAACAACTGGCGCATGGGATCCGATATCTACATGTTCGACGGCAGCTACCTGCGTCTGAAGAACATCCAGCTGGGCTACACGTTGCCCGAGCGCATCTCGAAGAAGTTCGGCGTGCAGAAGTTCAAGATCTATTTCAATGCCGAGAACCTGCTGACGTTCACCGAGTGCTCGTTCGTCGATCCCGAGTCGTCGGAGTTCGGCAGCAACATGAACTCGGGAGGTGCCAACTCGGCCCGCAACTACCCGAACCTGCGCTACTACGGTGTCGGCCTCAATGTCACATTCTAATTCAAGGTGCGAGAAGATATGAAAACCTCGATTTTTAAATACATTACCGTTGCCGTTGCCGCCGGCGCAATGTGGCTGGCCGGTTGCAACGATCTGGACCAGAAGCCGACCAACAAGTTTACGGACAAGGCGTTCTGGACCTCGCCCGAGCGTGCCAACATGGTGCTCAACATGGCCTACAGCCAGATGTACAGCCACGACAAGATGTTCCAGGACGAGGCGCTGAGCGACAATATGTACGAGCAGCGCGGCAACCCCGACACGCGCACCATCCGCACGGGACAGGCCACGCCCAACACGTCGCTCTTCAAGAGCGAGTGGCAGTGGGTGTTCCAGGGCGTGAAGACCTGCAACATCTTCCTGACCTTCGTGGACGACGTGCCGGGCATCGAGTCCTCGAATCTGGCCTACATGAAGGCGCAGATCCGCTTCATCCGCGCGTTCCTCTACTTCCGTCTGGCCTGCTTCTACGGCGACATTCCCTTCTTCCTGAACGACATCTCGCTCGAGGAGTCGCGTCAGATGACCCGCACCTCCTACGTCAAGGTGATGGAGGAGTTGCACCGCGAGCTGGACGAGATCATTCCCGATCTTCCGAAGCGCGACGACCTGTCGGCTGACGACAACGGCCGTATCACGAAGGCTGCTGCCATGGTGCTCAAGGCCCGCATGTATCTCTACGAGAACACGTCGCGCACGGGCAACAGCGTGTCGGACAACATGCGCAAGGTGGCAGACATCTGCGACAAGCTGATGCACGACCAGGCTACCTACGGCACCTACAGCCTGCTGACCGAGGGTAACGAGGAGGGTTATCTGAGCCCCTACGAGTACCTCTTCACGTCGGGTGCCGAGTACAATTCGGAGGTGATCCTCGACTATGCGGCCGTGGAACTCGACAAGCAGTGGAGCCTGATGTACAACATGGCGCCCCTCTCGGCCGGTGCGAACCTCTGCCAGAAGGCTCCGTCGAAGGCTCTCGTGGACAGCTACAAGATGTCCGACGGCTCGGACCCCACGGACCTGAACTCCTATACGGGCCGCGATCCGCGACTCAAGTATACGGTGGCATACAACGGGATGGACTGGTATGACCTGAACGACAAGGGCGAGTACGTCAAGAAGTTCACGCTCAACGTCACGTCGGGTTCCGACCAGGCCGGCACGGCCAACGGCTCGCCCACGGGCTTCTACACCCGCAAGTATTTCGACCCGGACCACGGCAAGAACCTCGAGATGTGGACCAACTTCATCATGATGCGTTATGCCGACGTGCTGCTGATGTACGCCGAGGCGAAGGCCTACCTGGGTGAACTGGATGTCACGGTATGGAACGAGACGATCCGCCCGATCCGCATGCGTGCGGGCGTAGGCGGCACGGAGTTCCCCTCGTCGGGCGATTACACCCAGATCGTACGCGACGAACGCCGTGTCGAGCTGGCGCTCGAAGGACTGCGCTACTTCGACCTGATCCGCTGGATCAACTACAAGGACGAGAAGTCCACGGCCGTTGCCGAACTGCTCAACGGTCCGGTCTACATGTACAACGGCACGCAGATCGACCAGTTCAAGTTCGATACGGGACGCGACATCCTCTGGTCGCTGCCGCTTTCGGAGACGCAGCTCGTTCCGTCGCTGCTGCCCAACAACTCGGGATATTAATCGTCAATCAAAAGCATTCGGAAAAAGATGAAAAAGATATTGAATATGCTGATGGCGGCAGGTCTTGCCGTCTGGGGCGCCTCCTGCTCGAGCGACCTGGATTACGAACCGGGCGGGGTGACTCCGGTCAAGGCGTTGCTGCTGCCTGCCGATAACTGGTATGTCGAGCTGCAGAGCGCATCGTCGGCCACGGAGACCTTCTCGTGGGAACCCGCTCTGGCTGCCGACGGACAACTTCCGCACTACGAGTTGGTCTTCCTCGCACAGCCCGACGGCGAGATCGTCTACCGCTACGACGCCGGTTCGAAGACCAGCGTGGCGGTTCCCCACAAGGAACTGAACCTGGCGGCCAAGGCCGCCGGGATCGATGCCGGCGCATCGGGCGACTTCTACTGGTCGGTCGTATCGAGCCGCGGTGTGACGACAGCCCCCGTCGAGGCGACGCCGCGCTGCATCTCGGTCAAGCGTCTGTTCGGTTTCGACGTGATCCCCTCGACGCTCTACCTGACGGGCGAGGCCACCGAAGTCGGCGATGACCTTTCGCTGGCCATGCAGTTCCAGTCTACGGGCGAGGATGTCGGCGAGTTCACGGCCATCATGCGCCTCGAGGCCGGCAAGACCTATTCGATGTACGAGACGACGGATGCCTCGAGCCGCCACTTCACCATCGAGGAGGGCGAGCTCCGCGAGTTCGGTGCCGACGTCAAGCCGGCCACGTCGCTGGCTTCGGTGGACAAGACGGGCATCTACCGCGTCTATGTCGATTTCAACACGCGTTCGACGATTGTCGAGGAGGTGACGCGCCTGGCCTTCTACCAGCGCGACGATGTGGGCAATGCCGTCGAGCTGACCTACCAGGGCCTGGGCGTCTGGAAGCTCGAGAACCACACCACCACCGAAGGGGACAACCGTTACGGCTTCCTGGCCAACATCAGCGGTGCGACGAGCTATCAGGAGAAGTGGTCGAGCGTCAATTACAACAACAACAGCGCCCCGACGACCGGCACCTCTCTCGACTGGTGGGAGATCTACATGAACAAGGACATCACGGCCGACGGCTGGTGGGGTTACACCTTCAAGTGGATCGACTCGGAGTGGGCCGAAAAGAAGGTCGTCACGATCGAGGTGCACATGGACCACACGCAAAACTTCTTCTATCACACGGTAACTTATGTAAAATAAATCGGACGGGGTCTGCACCGGTCTCCGGTGCGGACTCCCTCACCCGATCGAAAGCTGAATTATGAAAACGATCATCAATAAATGGACTGCTCTGCTGCTCGCGGGTATTGCCTTCGGGGCATGTTCCGAGCAGACGGAATATGACGATACGAGCTTCAGCGCGGTGGAGCGGCTGCTCTATCCTTCGGACGGCGACCAGGTCGATCTGATCGAACAGGCCGATGCGAATCTCTATTTCGAGTGGGAGGTTTCCGAGGTCGGAACCCCGGTCTACACCGTGGTCTTCATGGACGCGGAGAAGCACGAAGTGGGCCGTTACCTGGCTGACAACAACGGCCAGAAGGCCTCGCTGAAGATGCTTCACAGCCAGCTCAACCAGGTTGCCGGTGATGCGGGCATCGAACCCGACGCAACGGGTGACCTCTACTGGACGGTGTGCGCCGGTTTGGGCGGCGCCGAGAAACTCTCGACCGACGAGCCGCACCGGCTTACGGTGACGCGCTATGCGACCATCGACGCCCCGGTCCGCCTCTACGTGACGGGCGAAGGCTCCGAGTTCACGGACGATCCCGCGCAGGCGCAGGAGATGCGCAATCTGGGCGACGGCCGCTTCGAGATCTATACGAAGTTTACCGGAGCGTTCAGCTTCATCAACCGCAACGAGGCAGGTAATAAACGCACCTTCGGCGTTTCGGAAGAGGGCTGCCTGGTCGAGGCTGCCGACGCTGCGGGTACGGGCGACGGCATCTACCATGTGGTGGTGGATTTCAACGAGAGCACCGTCACGATGGAGCGGATCGAGAGCGTGAAGTATCACTACTGCTGGACGCCCGATCCGTCGGCCGAGATGGAGTATGCCGGAAACGGTGTCTGGAAGTACGACATCTGCTGGACCGAGAACGATTCGCGCTACCGTTTCGATGTCGTGATCGACGGCGTGGACTATATCTGGGGCTACTCGAACTCGGACATGAGCAGCGCTCCGACGAGCCTTACGGGCAGCAGCTACAATATTTCGATGCGCAAGACGGAGGATATCGACCAGTGGAGCTACGGCTTCAAGTTCTTCAGCGCCCTGAAGAACATCGAGTGCACGATCGTGCTCGACTGCTCGCCGTCGGCCGCCAACTACTACCACTACTTCGAGTTCGGTTTCGAGCCTGTAGCCAAGGTCGTTTCGCCGACGGAGCCCGCAGCCGATGCCGCCGTGGAACTGAGCTCCATTGCCGGATCTTCGGAGACTTTCTCGTGGGCGCTTCCGGAGGATATGACCACGGCCGAGAAGCAGCTGACCACCTATGCCGTCGTCTTCTACGGCGATGCGGCCGCCGCAACGGAGATCGCCCGTGCGGATGCCGGCATGAACCAGTCGGTTTCGGTAAGCCATGCGGATCTGGAGAGCCATGCGGCCAAGGCCGGTATCGCAGCCGAGGCCACGGGTGATCTCTATTGGGCCGTGGAGAGCGAACTGCTCGGATCGACCGCCGTATCCGAAATCCGCAAATTGACCGTTACGCGCCTGAAGGGCGTGCCGCAGGCCGCCTACATCACGGGTGCCGCTTCGGAGTTCGGCGACGGATTCCAGCGTCTCAAGTCGGTGGGAACCGGCAAGTTCGAGATCTTCACCAAGCTGTCGGCCGGTTCCTACAACTTCACCGACGGGACCGAGGACGGTGCGCGCAAGTTCGTGGTTGAGGATGGTGCGATCGTGGAGAGCGCCGATGCGATCACCTGCAGCGAGGAGGGCATCTACTACATCCTGCTCGATTTCCTGACCGGTGAGGCCACCTACAACAAGATCGAGAACATGCGCTACCTCTCGCCGAACGTGAAGACGCAGCACACCGAGAAACAGATCATACTGCCCTACCAGGGCAACGGCGTATGGTATGCCGAGGAGGTGGTTCCCTACCTGACCGATTGGGACGACGACCGCTACTTCTTCTGGGCGGAGGTCGATGGCGAAACGACGAAGTTCGGTGCCGATCCGGGCATGTCGGGCGATCTGAACACCGCGCCGGAGAAGGGCGATCCCCGTTTCCGCGTCTACTGGCCGATTGCCGACGTGAACGGCGATGATGCCGGCGCATTCAAGATGCTGCACTCGTACCGCGGCAATACCTCCAAGCGGGTGAACATCACGCTGGACATGTCGCCCGATACGGAGGAGTATTACAACTACATCGAGTACCTTGATTAACCGAACGGCCGAAGCGGGGAGCCCGGTCACGGGCCCCTGCTCCCCGGCTGCATAACCGACAGAAGATTTTATGAAAAAGACGATTTTCGCCCTGATCGCGGTGGCTGCCATGGCGACCGCCTGCGAGGTGGAGGACAAATATTACGGCAAAGAGGTGGTCGATCCGGCCGAGAAACTGGAACCCGCCTATGCCGAGAACTGGACGGACCACGCCGACCAGCTCGACGAGAAGCTGATCGAGAACTTCATGAACAAGGCCCGGGGCACGTTCTATTCGACCGACGGCGACCGCGCCGGCTCTTCGTGGAACTGCTACTGGCCGCAGGCACATGCAATGGACGTGCTGATCGACGCCTACCTGCGTATTCCCGAGGGAGACGCACGTCGCGAAGAATACAGGAACTACATGGCCCTGTGGTACCAGAACAAGGGCAACAACTACGAGACGGGCTCCTACAGCGGCTCCTACGGCTTCGGTAATCCCTATACCGATGACTCGGAGTGGATTATCCTGACGCTGATCCGTATGTATGAGGCTACGGGCGTGCAGAACTACCTCGACGCCGCTGCGGCTACCTACAAGGAGACGGTCATTTCGCGCTGGACCGACGACGAGAACGGTGGCGGCATCCGCTGGTGCATGACCTCCGAAAACAGCAAGAACGCCTGCTCGAACGGTCCCGGCGCCCTGTGTGCCATGCGGCTGTGGGCCAATACGGAGGATGGTCCCGAGCGCGAACAGTACCTGGCCGATGCCGTGAAGGTCTATAGCTGGCTGAGCGCCACGCTCTACAATCCCGAGACGGGTGCCGTGTCGGACCATATGATAAACGGTGCAATCACGGGTGGCCCGCTCACCTACAACCAGGGTACGTTCCTCGGTGCGGCTTATGAGCTCTACAAGGCTACGGGCGATACGAAGTACATGGTCGAGGCGGCGCGCGCGGCCCGTTACACGATGAACTCGATGGCGACGGACGGCGTGCTTAACAACGAGGGTACGGGCGACAACGCCTTGTTCAAGGGTATCTTCATCCGCTACGCGATGAACGTGTGGCGCGATGCCGAGATCGATAAGGTCGATGCCACGCTGCGCAAGGAGATCGAGGACTTCATCATCTATAACGGCCTGATCTGCTGGACGCAGGGCCTGGACCGCTCGGAGGAGTCGAAGTGGTTCTTCGGTTCGGACTGGACGACGCCCGGTTCGACGTGGGACGGACAGCTCAATCCGCAGGTGAGTGCCACGACGCTCATCGAGGCCATGGCCGTGCTTTTGCCTGAACCCAAATAATCTCCCGGGAAAGAACCCCGCAGGCCCGTTCGCTGCGGGCCATATGGAAGGCGGGCAGGATCCAAAGATCCTGCCCGCCTTTTCCGTCGTTTGTCCCGCGACCGGATTCCGCTGTCTGGGGAATCCGGTCAGCATTGCCGTCCGGGTGCCGCAGTCATGTGTGTCGCCCCGGTTATGTCCGCAACTGCTCCGGACGGGGTATGACGCATGCCGCGGCACGCATGCCGCGGCTCCGGGGATCACTCCGCCGGGGATGCGTCCGGGCCCGGCGCCGACGTACCTGCCGTATCGGTGACGGTGTCGGACTCTTCGTCGGAGGCCGCGCCGACGGCTCCGTCCACCTGTGAGAGCCGCTCCTTGCGGTAGACTTTGGGCGTGCAGCCGTATTTGGCCGCAAAGCATTTGAAGAAGGTGCCCCGATTGACGAATCCGGCCTTGTAGATGATCTCGTCGATCGAGAGTTTGGTGGTCGTCAGCAGCTGTTCGGCCTTCGTCAGCCGGTACTCCTTGATGATCTGGCTCGGGGTCTGGTTCAGGATGCCGTCCAGCCGGCGGTAGAGGTTGCGGACGCTCATGCCCAATTCGGCGGCGATGAATTTGGTCGAGATGTCGGTATTCGAGATGTTGTCGTTGATGATCTTCAGCATGCGGTCGATGAACTCCTTGTCATCCTGGTGCATCATCCGTCCGTCGGTGATCTCGAAAGCGCTGATCGTCGATTTGTAGTAGTCCTTCAGCGAACGGTTCCGCTTGAGCAGCTGCCCCGCCACGGCCTTCAGGTACTCGACGTCGAAGGGCAGCGTCAGACAGATGTCCGCACCCGATTCAACGCCCTTGATGCGCTCGTCGATCTGCCGCGAGGTCGAGAGCAGGATGACGGGGATGTGGGCCGTGAGACGCCCCTCCTTGACGTAGCGGATCAGCTCGAGGCTCTCGGTCTTCTCGGTCAGTGCCTCGCAGACGATGATGTCGGGGTGCATCTGCCGCAGCAGATCGATCGCCTCGGCCATGCCGGCCGGCATCCTGATGTTGTACTCCGCGGCAAAGAGTTCGGCCACGAAGTTCATGATCTCGGGGTTGGCATTGACGACGAACATCGTCGGCCGCTTCTTGTCGAAGGGGAACTCCTGCCGCGGGGCGGGCTGCAGCGGCAGTCCGTAGTCGGTGTTGCCGGCGACGATGTGCTGCTGCTCGGCGGGAGCGCTCTCGCCCGTCACCTGAAGCTGCGGGAGCCTTACGGTGAAGGTCGTCTGGGCGTTGGACGTGCTCTCGACGGTGATCTCGCCGTGCAGCCGGACGACCAGGCTGTGGCAGATCGCCAGCCTCATGTCGCCCTGGAACGAGAAGCCGCGGGCG
>ENA-ORPH01002982-ORPH01002982.1-human-gut-metagenome-genome-assembly--contig:-NODE-2982-length-13197-cov-11.656217_pt1 | contig 13197 bp, 10 predicted proteins | sample MGYA00242142_ERZ509074 | MGnify/ENA primary metagenome ERZ509074 (study PRJEB26280, sample SAMEA2338724) | human gut metagenome | biome: human gut; feature: human-associated habitat; material: faeces...
GGCGTGCGGGGCGAGAGCCTTCGGTTCTTTCAAAAGCCATTGCTTATTACCTCCTGTTGGATTTTTACGGTTAAAACACCGGTTCGGGAATCAGAACGGCAGGTCGTCGCTGTCGTCGATGACGGCGAAGTCATCTGCATTTCCGGCAGAATAGCTGGGAGCTGCCTCCACAGCAGCCGGACGAGCAGGAGCTGCGTTCTGGTAGGACGGAGCAGCATTCTGATAGCTGCCGCCGCCCTGATTGCTGCCATTCGATTTGGGGCCAGCAAAGTTGACGTTGTTTGCCACGACCTCCACAGCGGTGCGGTTGTTTCCGTTCTTGTCCTGATACTGGCGGGTCTGGAGACTGCCTTCGATGGCGATCAGACTGCCCTTCTGGAAATACTTGGAGACGAACTCTGCCTGCTGGCGCCATGCGACGATGTCGATGAAATCGGCCTGACGCTGCTCGCCCTGACGAGCAAAGTTGCGGTCACACGCAATGCGGAAGCTGCACACATTGGTGCCGCTCTGGGTGGTGCGAAGCTCGGGATCCGCCACGAGACGGCCCATGATCGCTACAACATTCAACATAATACGGACTCCTTTTTCGTCACGAAAAGATTACTCCTCGTGGGCAACGATCAGGCTGCGCATAACGCCCTCAGTGATCTTGTACACACGGTCGAGCTCAGCGGGGAAGCTGGGGTCAGCAGTGAAGTTGATCACGGTGTAGACGCCTTCCTCCTCATCGTTGATGGGGTAGGCCAGACGGCGCTTGCCCCACTCATCGATGGAATCGATGGTACCGTTAGCCTCGATCAGGGACTTAAACTTACCGATGAGAGCGGAAGAAGCCTCCTCGTCGAGAGCAGTGCTGGTAATCAGCATGGTTTCGTACTTTGCCATTTTGTAGCACCTCCTTTTGGACTTAAGGGCCTCAAGAATATGAGGCCAAGGGTACACAGCCAGCGCGGCGTCGCGCGGACTGTGCGGCGTGTCTGTTCAGACAGCAACTTATTATAGCAAGCCCCGCAAAAATTGTCAAGCCCTCCCCCAGGATTTTTTTCGTATTTTTGAGCGCATGACAGCAAAATCTCCCTCATCATTCTTTTTATGTTTTTCCAGTATATCCGTCATATCTCTTTTATATGGCATTCTTAGTCATTTCCAAGCCAATTTTCCTTTGCATTCCAGCGAAAGGAGGATTATAATAAAAGATGTTCTTCTCCCCTTCTGTCTTTGTGCGCGGCGCATGGCAGAGCTTACGGGGGAGCAGGACGATTGCTAACGTCAAAGGAAGGATCGCCTATGTATTCCATCTTTCGGAATCTCGCCCTCATCCTCATCAGCGCCAAGTTCTTCGCGCTGCTCGCCCGCAAATGCCGGGCGCCGCAGGTGGTGGGCGAGATCATCGCAGGTCTTGTCATCGGTCCCTGTCTGCTGAACTTCGTCCAGCCCAGCGACTCCATCGCCATTTTTGCTGAGATAGGCGTCGTGCTGCTGATGTTCACCACCGGCCTCGGCACCAACCTTCAGGAGCTGATGCGGGCCGGCCCCATCGCCACCCTTATCGCCTGCGTAGGCGTGGCCGTGCCTCTGGCAGGCGGCACCCTGCTCTACAGCCTGTTCTACGGCTTTTCGGCGCTGGGCAGCCCGGAGTTTTATCGGGCGCTCTTCATCGGCACCATCATGACGGCCACCAGCGTCTCCATCACCGTCGCCACCCTGCAGGAGCTGGGCAAGCTCAAGAGCTTCCTCGGCACCACCATCGTCAGCGCAGCCGTCATTGATGACGTCATCGGCATCGTGGTGCTCACCTGTGTGCTGGGTGCCAGCGGCGGCACAGACACCAGCCTCGTCGATGTGCTGATGGACACCGTCCTCTTCTTCATCGCAGCCATCGTCATCGGCCTCATCATCCACAAGGCCATGCTCTGGCTGGACCATCGCAACCCCCACACCCAGCGCATCACCATCGTCAGCCTCGCCTTCTGCTTTGCGATGGCCTACATCGCTGAGCAGTATTTCGGCATCGCCGACATCACGGGCGCTTACATCGCGGGCATCGTGCTCTGCTCCATCGAAGATGCGCCCTACATCGAGCGCCGTGTGGACATCAGCGGCTATATGCTGTTTTCCCCCGTCTTCTTCGTCAGTATCGGCCTGAAGACTGACATCAGCGGCCTAACGCCCACCATCCTGCTGTTCAGCGCCTGCTTCGTGATCGTCGCCCTGCTCACCAAGATCATCGGCTGCGGTCTGGCCGCGAAGCTCTGCCGGTTCAACTGGGGCGACTCCCTCAAGGTGGGCGTCGGTATGATGACCCGCGGCGAAGTGGCCCTCATCGTGGCCCAGAAGGGCCTCGGGGCCGGTGTGGTGGACCCTGTCTACTTCACCGCCGTCATCCTGCTCATCGTCGTGTCCTCTATCGTGACGCCGCTGGCACTGAAGGGGCTGTTTGCAAAAGCATAAGTTATCAGAAAGCCCCCTCTTCCGACTGGAAGAGGGGGCTTTCTGTTTATCTTACTGATTTTCTTCTAAAACTCAAACGACCTGAATGCGGCCTGCGCCATACGGATTCTCGTAGTTCAGCAGGTAGCCCGGATAGCTTGCCAGCGGGCTGTTGGCACTGCTCAGAACAGGCATATCGTTCACAGCGTCGAAGATCATGGCGTAGGTGGACATGACGAGGTAGTCCTCAGAGACATAGTCCTTGATGAGCTCTGCGCCATCGAACATGGCGAAGCCATCGCCCAGATTGCGCAGGGTGTAGTTCATGCCGGCCAGCGCATAGGTGCGGTTCAGGTCCAGCGGCTCGTAAGCGCCGGTCTTCTTGTTGTAGATGCGCACGTTCTGGACGCGGGGCGTGCCGGTGGCGCTGCCCATCCAGACATTCTTGTCGTCGGTGAGGACGGTGTTGGGGATGTCGGTGTGGATCTCGTAGGTCGCACCGGCAACATGCAGGAAGCCGCCGTTCTCCTTGCCCTCCGGGCCGACGAAGCGGGCGCCGAACTCCAGAGCATCCTGGATCTGCTTGCCGGTAACAGACATCAGGCAGGCCACGTTGCCGAAGGGGCTGACCTGCTTGCAGGTCTTGAAGGTCCACTTGCCGGCGTCCACATCGGTGCGGATGCCGCCGCCGTTCATCATAGCGATGTCGCAGTCCAGCTGCTCGACCTCATTGAAGTAAGTATAGATGCCGTCGGCCACGAAGTCGCCGAGGTTGGTCTCGCCCATACGGATGCGGCGCTTGCTGGTAGCGGGGTCGTTGATGTAGAATTTGATGTCCGTGGTGGCGATCTGCTCGCCCAGCATAGCGTCCACATCGTTGATCCAGGCTTCTGCGGTAGCGGCCACAGCGGCGTCGGAGACATCAGCGGTGGAGATGAGCTCGGTGGTGATCGCGCCGTCCTCGGCGATGGTCATTTTACCGACGTTTGCCAGATAAGAGCCGGTCTGAGTCAGGGTGACAGCCTTGCCGGCTGCATCGTAGACCTGTTTGTTCTCCATGACGGTGTGAGAGTGGCCGTCGATGAAGGCGTCAAAGCCGGTGGTGTTGGCAATGACTTCCTCACTGGTCCAGGGAGAGGAGGACGGGTCAACGCCCAGATGGCCCAGACCGATGATGATGTCTGCGCCCAGGGTCTTGGCCTTGTCGATGGCCTTCTGCACGGCGTCGTACAGTTTTCTTCCGTCGTCACCGCCCAGGATGTCGTAGATGTACTTGGTCTGCTTGGCGTTCATGAAGTAAGCAGGAGTGGACTTTGTGAAGGACTCGGGGGTCGTGATGCCCACGAATGCGATCCACTTGCCGCCTGCGGGGAACAGCTTGACAGCGGGCAGGACACGCAGGCCGGTGCGCAGGTCCACCCAGTTGCAGGAGACATAGGGGAAGTCCGCTTCCTTGATGATGGCCTTTGCGCGGGCCATGCCGTAGTCGAACTCGTGGTTGCCCAGAGTAGCGATGTCGTAACCAGCCTCGTTCATCAGCTCGATGATGGTAGCGCCGTCGTCCATGGAGCCGTAGGCAGTACCCTGAATGTGGTCGCCTGCGTCCACCAGCAGGACGGGCTTGCCCTCATCCACGTAGCCCTGCTTCATGGCAGCGATAGCGGCATAGGTCAGTTTGGGAGACTTGTTGTCGATGTAGGTGTGGACATCGTTGGTGTACAGGATGGTGACAGCGGCATCCTTGCCCGTCAGGAAACCGGCCGAAGCCTGCGGAACGGCAGCAGCCATGGCGGAGGCAGCGGCGGTGACACCTGCAGCCTTCAGGAAATTGCGGCGAGAAATAAAGTGTTTCACGAAAAGGACCTCCTTTATGTTCCAGACCAATTTTTATGGCACAGTCTCTCTTCCACTGTGCCGCATTCTTTGTTTTAAGCTTACCACAGAACCGCCGAAAGAGCAAGCACAAAGATGGTCATTCTGCATAATAGTTTTCTTTATGGGTACGACTTTTTATGAAATCTCGCGCAAATCAGCACAAAAGGCCGGGTGCTGTTTCCTGCCTCAGGCATACAGCACCCGGCCTTTTGTTTTGGGCGGTATTGTTCCGTCGTAAATATCGTCTTATCAGATAGCGTTATACTGGCGCAGGAACTTCTCGAGGTCGGTGCCTTCGATCTTCTTCAGCGCCTCCTTCAGGGCGATGCGGCCCATAAGGGGCAGCTCCATGTCCGTGAGCTTCCGGCCGTCCCGCAGCTTCACCGAGGCATCCACCAGCGCCCGGACGTCATAGGTGCTGCCCCAGACCTCCGGCACACCGCGGTCAATGTTCAGCAGCCGGTACACGGCCTCCATGCCGGTGCGCATGGAGTATTCGGTGGTGAAGATGGTGTCCCGGCCGGTCTCGGCGAACTGACCGAGGAAGGCAAAGTTCACCGCATCCTTCGGCACGATGTCGGGGCGGTCGCCCTTCGCGCGGGGCATGAAGAAGGCATCGATATAGGGCATCATGACCGGCACGGTGTTGGCGCTGTGCTCGGCAAGCTCTGCGATGTCCTCCACCGGCACGCCCAGATGGTAGAGCCACTCCATGCAGATCTCCCGGCCGGTGCAGTCCCGCATGGGCTTTTTGACGTAATCGCCGGGCTTATCGCTGAACAGGCCGTACACCCAGACGCAGAGCTGGTCTTTGGGCTGTGAGCGGAACTGCTGCTGCCGGTTCAGGGTCCAGCTCATGAGCCACTTAGAGTCCTTCACTGTGACGATGCCGCCGGTGACGGTGCGGCCGCTGAAGGGGTCACGCTTGCAGATCTTCTGGATATACTGGGGGATCTTCTCATCCAGCGTCGTGATGGTGGCGCTTTCCCAGTTGGTCAGCTCCGGCTGGCTGCAGAACTTTTCCGGGTGGCCGAAGGAGTCGTCCAGCGCGGCAATGCGCTTCCAGAGGTCCCAGCCGTTGCCCGGCTTGATGGTGGGGTCGAAGCCCGTGGCCTTGTTCTGTGCGCCGACGGTGCAGCTCTCCACGCAGCCGCCGTTGGTGATAAAGAGCAGGTCGTCCTCGGTCAAATCAATGGTCTCCACCGCGCCCTTGTGGTCTACCGTGATGCCCGCCGCCTGCTTTTTGCCCGGCTCGAGGCTGAACTGGACGTCCACGACCTTTGTGTCGTAGTAGAACTGGACGCCGTGGTCTTTCAGGTAGGTGACCATGGGCAGGATGATGGACTCGTACTGGTTATACCGGGTGAAGCGGAGGGCCGTGAAGTCGGGCAGACCGCCGATGTGGTGGATATACCGCTTGAGGTAGAGCTTCATCTCGAGGGCGCTGTGCCAGTTCTCGAAAGCGAACATTGTCCGCCAGTAGAGCCAGAAGTTGGAGTTGAGCACCTCATCGTCAAAAAAGTCGGTGATCTTTTTGTCCTCAAGCTGCTCGTCGGGGGTGAAGAAGAGCTTCATGATCTCCATCGCGCCCTTATCCGACAGGCCGAACTTGCCGTCGGTGTGGGCGTCCTCGCCCCGGTTCACGGTAGCGCGGCAGAGGGAATAGTTGGGGTCGGCCTTGTTCAGCCAGTAATACTCATCCAGCACACTGGCTCCCTCCGTTTCCAGCGAAGGGATGGAGCGGAGCAGATCCCACATGACCTCGAAGTGGTTGTCCATCTCACGGCCGCCCCGCATCACATAGCCGACGTCGTACTTGTAGCCGTCGCAGGCACCGCCGGGCAGGGGGTCTTTTTCAAAAACGTGTACCCTCTCCCCCTTCATCTGGCCATCCCGCACCAGATAGCAGGCTGCCGTCAGGGCCGCCAGGCCGCTGCCGATGATATAAGCCGATTTGCGATCCACGCCTTCGGGCTTGCGGGGCCTCGCAAAGGCTTCGTAATTGCCACTGGAATAATACATAGACGTGACCTCCATTTTGTTCTGTACCGGCAGCACGTTCGGCCCCGGTTTGTTTGGTTCTGGCATCAGTATACCCCGCCGCTTCCCTCCCTACAACAAACAAAACCGTCCAACTGCCGCAATTTTTGTCATACAGGCAGGTTTGCATAGAAAAAATCCGCCCCCGGCGTACCGGAGACGGATAAAAAGTTTTATGATGACTCAGAATGTCAGCCGCATCTGATGCCAGACGACATCGCCGTGGGTGGAGACGGAAACGCCCTCATCCACGAAGCCGAACTGCGCATAAAAGCCGATGAGCCGTTCCTTGCAGGTGAGCACGATGCCCTTGCGCCCGGCGGCTTTCGCGTCGGCGCAAACCTGACGCAGAACACGGGAGGCACAGCCTTCGTGCCGATGGGCCGGGGCGGTGACGACGCTGAATATCATCTGCCACGCACCCTTCGGCGTGTGAAGATGGGGGTCATCGTACATCTCATCGGTGAGGTCGGGCATATCGGTGACGAAGCCATTGACGAAAGCTTTCACCTCGCCGCCCTCGTCCAGCAGCCAGAAACAGTCCGGGTAGACAGCCACACGCCCGGCGATGCTCTGCCGGGATGCCCCCTCAGCGGGCGGGTAGGACGCAGCTTCGATGTCGGCCAGTGTGTCCACGTCAGCGGGCAGTGCATGACGGATGCTCATACTCTCCCCTCCTCAGGCTTTGGCGGCGGGAGCCACTTCAAAGTCGATCTTGCCCAGATTGACGTCGGCGCGGACGATGGTGATCATCATCTTGTCGCCGAGGCTCCAGGTCTTGCCGGAAGCGGGGTCAGTCAGGCGGACGCCCTCGGTCAGGCTGGTGCCGGAGGGAGTCAGGCTGGAGGCAGGCACAAAGCCCTCCACGCCGTTGTCCAGCTCGATGAAGAGGCCGCGCTGGGTCACGCCGGAGATGGTACCCTCGTAGCACTCGCCCAGATGGCGGCGGGCATACTCGGCCTTATAGCAGTCCTCGGCCTTCCGCTCGATCTGCATGGCGATGACCTCACGCTCGCTGGACTGCTTGGAGGCGCGCTCTGCGAAATCGGTGTAGCGGAGGATCATGGTCTCCTTCTCGGTACCCTTGAGCATATCGGTCATGATGCGATGGATGGCCAGATCGGGGTAACGGCGGATGGGGCTGGTGAAGTGGGCGTAATCCTTCAGCACCAGACCATAGTGGCCCTTGGGCTTCTCTTCGTAGAGAGCCTTGGACATACAGCGGAGCATACCGGTGTTGATGATCTGCTCATAGGGGGTGCCGCGCACACCCTCGAGGATGGCGCTCAGCTCCTTGGGAGTAGGAACGTCCTTGGCGAAGTGGTCATTGATGCCGCAGGCCTGCAGCAGAGCGTGCAGACGCTCCAGCTTCTCGGCGTTGGGCTCTTCATGGACGCGGTAGACGAAGGGGATCTGCTTGACGCGGGCAAAGTGGGCAGCGCACTGGTTGGCCAGCAGCATGAACTCCTCGATCATGCTCTCGCTCTCGCCGGAAGTGCGCTTTTTGACGTCGATACAACGGCCATTCTCGTCGAGGATGAGCTTGACTTCGCCGCTCTCGATGTCCATGCAGCCGCGCTCCTTGCGCAGGCGGGCGCGGTGGCCGTACAGCTCCTTCATAGCGGGCAGCTGGTCGATGACGTCGGCATACTTTGCCTTGATCTCGGCGTCGGCAGTACCGGCCAGCAGGGCGTTGATCTCGGAGTAGACGCCCTTGACGCGGCTGCGGATGATGGACTTGACAAAGCGGTAATCCGTCAGATTACCCTCCTTGTCCAGACGCATCAGGCAGGAGAAAGCCAGACGCAGCTCGTTCTCGTTCAGGCTGCAGATGCCGTTGGACAGGGCCTTGGGCAGCATCGGAACGACCTGATCTGCATAATAGACGCTGGTTGCGCGGCTAAACGCCTCGTTGTCCAGCTCGGTGCCGGGCTTGACGTAGTTGGAGACGTCTGCGATGTGGACGCCCAGCTCAAAGCCGCCGTCAGAGGTGCGGGTCAGGCTGATGGCATCGTCGATGTCCTTGGTCTCGGCACTGTCGATGGTGAAGATGGGCAGGGCGCGCAGATCCATGCGGCCCTCGCAGTCCTTCTCAGAGACCTCTGCGCCCTCGAACTTCTTGGCCTCATCGCGCACTTTATCCGGGAAGCGGGTGCGGATGTCCTTTGCGTAAAGCAGAGCCTTGGCGCAGCGCTTGGCCTCGTCGGAGCTGCCGAAGCGCATGGCGACGCCCACGCGGTGGTCTTCCTGACGGTTGCCACGGTTCAGGATCTCGACGGCTACCTTGTCGCCGTCCTTTGCGCCGCCCTCGCAGTCGCGGGCCAGCGGCATGGTGATGGCCGGGCAGTCGTCCGGCACGAAGCGCAGACGGCCCTCGACCCGGCGCACAGTGCCGACCAGGTCGTTTTTCTCGGTCAGGATGGCGAGGATAGCGCCCTCGTCGCTGCCCTCCACACGGGGATGCTCGAATTTCTCCACCAGCACGTCGTCGCCGGGCATTGCGCCCTTGGTGAAGCGGCCGGGGATGAAGATGTCGCTGGTGCCGTCCTCCAGCATGACGAAGGCAAAGTTCTTGCCCAGCTTGACCACCTTGCACAGCAGAGCCTTGTCGGCACGGCCGGAGCGGACGGTAAAGAACACGCCCTGACGCTGGCAGACGACAGCCTCTCGCACCAGTTCGTCCAGAGCTTCCATCACCTTGCGGTCTGCGCCGCGCTCGCCGCCGAACTTCTGCTTCAGCTCTTTGACGGTGCAGGGCTGGTTCTGGATGGCATGTTCGATTTTATCGCGCATTGACATAAATTTTCTTTCTCCTTAACTACCATAGCCCGCCCTCCACCGGGGCGCGGCTTCTTCCCTCTTATCTCTTTTATAACAACATATAGACACAAAAACAGCCCCGCTTTCATCACGGGGCTGCGGGCGCATACTCAGGCCAGACGGCTTGCGAACACGCAGGCCAGGATGGCCACCACAAAGAAGATGATACCGGCAATGCGGGTCACCTTTGCCAGCATCTGGTCCGCAGGGGTCAGACGGGCGTTGTTTGCGCCGTAAGCGCTGCCGTTGATGACACCGGCCAGACCCTGACCGTGGGTATGCTGCATCAGGGTGAGGGCAAAGATGACCACCGAGACGACGAGCAGAATGACACCGCCGACGATTTCAATGACTGCCATGGATGAAAACGCTCCTTTTATTGTTAAATTTGGATAACAAACATACAAATACAAGTATATAGTAACATACCTCAGCCAAAAAAGCAAGCAGAAAAGCAAAACCATTCACGCCCCGGCGCTCAGTGCATCGCACAGGCGGGCAAAGACGGCTGCGCTGGACACTTCCGGCTCTGTCTGGGCGTCCTGCATCACCACGATGGTCCAGCGGGGCTTTTCTGCCGGGTAAAAACCGGCGAACCAGTAGTTTTTCAGCTCTTCGCCATCCCGGAACTGGCCGGTCTGGGCGGTGCCGGTCTTTCCGGCGGCAGTCCCCTCGGAGGGGGCGGCCTGCTGGCCTGTTCCCTCTGCCACGACGCCCGCCAGCAGCTCTTGCAGCTTTTCCGCCGTCTGCTCCGCGAACACCCGCCGGGACGAGCTATGTGCCAGCGGCGTGAGCTCTTCGCCCGTCGTCTCGTCCACGGTACACTCCACGAAAAGCGGGGTGTGGTAGACACCTCCCGCCGCAATGGTGTTCATCATCCCGGCCACCTGTAAGGGCGTCGCCAGAAGCTCCCCCTGTCCGAAGCAGAAGTTGGCAAACTGCCCCTCGTTTTCGAGTGTCTCTGCTTCGGGCAGAACGCCAGAAGCTGACCGGAGGCCGTCTGCAATGTCCTGTCCCTTCCCGAAGCCCAGCGCTGCCGCCATCTTCCGGACACGCTCCGGCCCCAAATTCCGCCCCAGCTCGATAAAGTAGCCGTTACAGCTCTTTTCCAGAGCGCCGTCCAGCCCCACGAGGCCGTGAGGCACGCTTCCGGCACAGCGGTAGACCTGACCGTTCAGGGCGTCGTAGCCGGGACACTCCCGGATGAAGTCCCCTTCTCCGGCTTCCAGCGCCGCTGCGGCCAGCACCGGTTTGAACACCGAGCCCACCGCATAGGCCGAAAAAGCACGGTTCAGAAGCGGGCTGCCCGGGGCAGTCAGACTCTCGCCCACATTGGCCGCATCAAAACCCGGCAGGCTCACGCAGGCCCGCACCTTGCCGCTGCTTACATCTATAATAAGGATGCACCCGGTGGCCATGCTCTCCGCCGCCACCCCTTCTGCGGCCCTCTGGATGCTGCGGGAGAGGGTCAGCCGCACACCCTGCGGGGCAGAGTCTGCTTTTTCTAAAATCGGCTCACTGCCCCGCTGCAGCCGTCCCTGCGCTGTGACCGCACAGTGCAGTGTATCCCGCTCGCCGGTGTAAAGAAGATCGTCCAGCGCAGCCTCAAGGCCCGCTGCGCCGTGGCCCTCGCTGTCCAGGTAGCCGATGAGCTGTTCTGCCAGCGGGGCAGCGGCGTACCGCCGGGGAACGGCATAGCACCGCACGCCCAGCCCACTTACATCCTGCACCACGTCCAGCAGAAAGGGTCGGGAAGTATTCCGCTCCCGGTAAAGCCTGGCCTGCCCGTCGGCGTCCGCATAGGGGTAGAGCCGCGCGTAGCTGCCCTCACCCGGGAAGCAGAGGGCCAGCCAGCTCTGGGAAAGCCCCGTCAGCGGCAGACCGCCGCAGTCGTAAAAATTTCCCCGCGCCGCAGGCAGGCGGAGGACCGCTTCGCTCTGCGCCGCCGCCCGCACGGCGTAGTCCGTGTTCGAGCAGAGCCAGTACAACCTGCAGACCACCGCCGCGAACCCCAGCAGCAGCGCCCCGTACAGCGCAAGCACTCTCCGGCCCGACATAAAAAGCCCCCCTTCCCTGCCCGGTAGTATGGGCAGAAAAGAGGGACGGTACACAAAAGAGGCAGAGCCTCCGAAGAAGCTCTGCCTCAGATACTGAAACAGTATGCGCGTTTTGGGAAAGGCTGCGGCTTAGTACATGCCGCCCTTCCAAACCACATTTTTGGAGCCGAATCACGAATATCGGGAAACGTAGACTTTTGTAGAATTATCAAGGCCACAAGCCGATTTTTCCAGATTCTCCGTTTTTGCACGATCCACGCTTTTCTACGCAAATCTACGCCACTTACCGGGTGATTGGCGTAAGTTTTGGCGTAAGTTTCGGCGTAAGCAATTCCGCTTCATGCGTCGAAAATCACAGGTTGCCGGCGATCTGTTCAAAGGCTCTTTCAACCGATTCAAAGCTGCTGTGCGTGTAGACATCCAGCGTCACACTGGCATTAGAGTGTCCCATCAGGTATTGCAGGCTTTTTACATCCAGCCCGGCCTGCTGGACATTGGTGCAGAAGGTGTGTCGCAGCACATGAGGTGTAATGCGCGGAACAGGTTTGCCGTACGCCTTCTCAAACTTTCCCTGCACGCCACGCATATAGTTTTCCAAGTGCATTGCCACCTTCGGCATTCCGGACTTGTCCAGAAAGAGGAATCCGCTGCAACCATCCACCAGCGCTTCCACTTTCGTGGACGCTCTGGCTTTTACTACACGCCGCAACGCTGCACAAACGGTATCTGTCATGGGAACATTGCGGATACCGCTTTTTGTTTTCGGCGGTGTGACAAAGTAGGGTTTTTCAGCCGTCCGGCAAAGCTGCCGCCGGACATGGATACAGTGCCGTTCAAAGTCGATATCTGCTCGTGTCAGGCCGTACAGCTCGCTCACACGCAAGCCGGTTCCCATAAGAATGACGATATCATCATAATAGTTGCCACCGTAGTCCTGAACGAATTGCAGATATTTCATCTGCTGCTCTCTGGTCAGAGCATCACGCACATAAGCGTCCTTTGGCACAACATCGGACAGTTTGAACTTGAACGGATTCTTGCGGATAATGTCATCCTCCACCGCCATCTCAAACGCCGGTCTGACAACGCTTTGCAGGATTCCTATGGTGTTTTGCTTGAAACCGCTGTCATGCAGAAACACGAACCAGCCTTTCGCATCGGACAATTTTACCGTTTTGATGGCTTTTTGCCCGAAAGGGTCAGCATGAATCCGCTTGACCGCTGTGTTGTACGACCGAAGTGAATTGGGTTTCAACCCACGTTTCAGGTTCATATAGCGGTCAACCAGATCAGCCACCGTCATCTCTCCGGCGGCGTAGTCGATGCCGTCTGCCAGATCGCGCCACAGTTCTTCCTCTTTTTTCCGCAGCTCTGTCAGGGATTTAGCGTAAATACAACGCCGTTTCTTGTGGATATCGGTATAACGATAGTCGTAGGTGCCGTTTGCTCTCTGGCTTTCGCCATCCTTCAAAACACGGCCCTTGCTATCTTTGCGCTTTTCAGACATTTAGAAACTCCTTTCTGTGAAAAGCGCATCTATAAGGTCAGTGTCAGTATAACACATCAACCATGCGATTTCCACCCGCAGCGAATGAGAAAAGGACGGTTTCACATTTGCAGCCTTTGGCAGCCTCTCAAATAGAATATGCTTGCTCGACAAAGCAATCGAACAGGCGACGTTTTATCAGACGCTTGTTTCCCACCCAAAGGACGAATTTGCATTTATCTTCATTCGTAATTTCACGCAGTTTGTTGATGCCAATGCCGGAGTAAGCCGTAGCTTCTTCCAGCGTCAGATTGCTCTTTTCCCAAATCGGAACTTGTCGGGACTTGGTCCCTCCATCTTGCTGATGCAAGACCGTTCCATCACTTAAAGTCCCCACCGGGGACTTCATTGCTTCGCAAACGCGAACTTCCTTCATAGGCAGACCTCCAATTCCTTGTAACCGAACGCCTGTAACCGGGCAGGAAA
>ENA-ORPH01002986-ORPH01002986.1-human-gut-metagenome-genome-assembly--contig:-NODE-2986-length-13184-cov-2.850560_pt1 | contig 13184 bp, 4 predicted proteins | sample MGYA00242142_ERZ509074 | MGnify/ENA primary metagenome ERZ509074 (study PRJEB26280, sample SAMEA2338724) | human gut metagenome | biome: human gut; feature: human-associated habitat; material: faeces...
ATTTATGGCAATTATATGTTTAGCATTATTGCTATTAACATCTTTGCCAATTAATACTTTTGCAGCATTTATTACTGATATGAATTCAAATGCACAATTTGGTGTAATATCAGGAAGTTTAGCAAAAGTAGGACACGAATTACATTATGCTACTTATGATGGTCAAACTTATATAGCTTTTTGTTGTCAAAAGGGTGTAAAATCTCCTAACGGAAGTGAATATACTTTCAACGGAGATTTTTATGTTCAATATAAACAAAACTTACCACAATACGAGAAAATAGCTGAAATGATATATTTTGGTTATACTATGAAATATGGTTTAGGGTTACCATCATCAGATGAAGCATATAGAGCAGCATGTTGTACTCAACAATATGTATGGGAGTATATACATAACAATATAAATAGTTCATTTGATGCATTCCCAAGAGATTCATGGAATGGAAATTTCATGTCATCAGGACACTATGCTAATTGGGTAGCAGAAGCTGAAGGATATTATAATCAGTATCATGGAAATACATCTTTTAATGGTTCAACACAAAGTGTTGCTATTGGAGATAGAAAAGTGATAACAGATAATAATGGAAAATTATCAGCATATCAATCATTTTCACAATCAAAAGATGGAGTAACATTTAGCCATACACAAGGAAGTAATGATTTAGTAATAACAATATCTGATAATTGTAATGTAGAAAATGTAACATTTAATTCAAGAGAATATGGGCTATATCAATTAATGCCAAATGGAAGTGCATATAATAGTTCTACAATGTCAAATTATATGTATTTTACATTTACTTCAGGTAGTGTTCAAAACTTAATATTTTCTAACTATGTTGATCCATCAGCATTTAGTGTTTCAGTTCATGTTGAAAGTGGAAAAATAGAAATTAGAAAAACAAATAATATGGGAAATGCAGTTTCAGATTGTGTTTTTGGTCTATATAGAAATAATGAATGTACTGATTTAGTAAAGAAAGCAAATACAAATAATGAAGGTAAAATTTTAATTGAAAAACTAAAACCTGGTACATATTTTGTAAAAGAAGAATCAGTTGCTAGTGGTTATTTATTAGATACAAGTATTCAAAGAGTTAATGTAGCAGGTGGTCAAACAGCTAGTGTAACATTTAAAAATAACGAACCTACTGGACAAATAAAGATTTATAAAGTAAGTACAAATAATGATAAAATAGCAGGAGCAGAATTTGAAGTAAAGGCAAATGAAGATATATATAATGTTGCGAAAACTAAAAAGTTCTATTCTAAAGGACAAGTAGTTGCTAAAATAACATCTAATTCAGATGGTGTCGCAACATTAAGTGATATTCCAGTAGGTAAATATATAGTTTATGAAACACAAGCACCTAAAGGATATTTATTAAATGAAACAATATTTAATGCTAATATTCAATATGTTAATTCTACTACACCAGTTATAGAATTAAAAATTGAAGGAGTAGTTGATACAGAGCCAAAAGGTTCTATTGAAATAATTAAAAAAGATAGTGAAACAGGAAGCATGGCACAAGGAGATGCTACACTAGAAAATGCAGTTTATAAAGTATTTGCTAATGAAGATATATACAATGTAGCTAAAAGTAAAAAGTATTATTCAAAAGGAGATTTAGTAGCAACAAGAACAATGGATAAGTTTGGCAACACAACACCTGTTGAAGATTTACCTCTTGGAAAATATATAGTAAAAGAAGATAAAGCTTCTGTTGGGTACTTACTTGATAAAACGGAATATCCTGTAAATTTGGAGTATAAAGACCAACATACAAAAGTTATAGCAAATAAGACTACAAGTAATGAAGATGTAAAGAAAATGGGAGTACACATCTTTAAATCAGGAATAAAAGCAAATTCAGGAGAAACACCTGGTCTTGAAGGTGCAGAATTTACAATTAAATTAAATTCAGCAGTAGAAAAAGCATATTCACAAGGATACACTTATGCGGAAGTATGGAATGGTGTTGATGAAAACGGAAATAAAGTTAATGTCGATACTAAAAGAGTTGCAGAAGCTCAAAAAATAGCTCCTACTTATGATGTATTAGTAACTGATAAAGATGGTAATGCATACACACAAAAGAACTTACCTTATGGTAAATATATCGTTAAGGAAACAGTTACACCAAAAGATTATGAAAGTGCAAGTGATTTCTATTTTTCTATTACTCAAGACGAAAGTGAAATAAAAGAAATACCACAAAAAACAAAACATATTGTTGTTAATAATGAACAATTAGAAGCATATATAAAGTTAATCAAAAAAGATTTAAAAACTGGAAAAGTTGTTACATTGACAAGTACAACCTTTGAAATAAAAGCTGAAAAAGATATTTACGATAGAGCAACAGGAAAAATAATATGGAAAAAAGGAGAATCAATTTCACAAAAAATTGGTAGTACAACATATACTTCATTTACAACAAATGCAGATAATATGATAGTACCAGATAAAAGCTTTACTAATAACAAAGATGATAAAGGTTCAGTTGTTACTCCTTTACAATTACCAGTTGGAAGTTATGCAATTTATGAAATAAAAACTCCAAAAGGTTTCTTACAATTAGAAAAACCAGTTACTTTTGAAATAAAAGGAATTAGAGATTATGATAAAGATCAAGATGAAGATTTTATTAAAGAAGTTTTAATGAAAAATGAACAACCTACAGGCACTTTAATTATAAATAAAACAATAGCATTAAGAGAAGATGCTGACACATCATTGGTTGATACCTCTGATTTATCAGGTATTGAATTCAAACTTACTGCAAAAGAAGATATTATTGATTATGCAGATGGAAGCAAAATATATACTAAAGGTCAAGAAATAAAGAAATATAATTTGGATAAAAAAGGTAATTTAAAAGTTGATAATTTACCTATGGGAACTTATGAATTAGAGGAAACAAAAACTTTAGACGGATTAGTTTTAAATTGGACTAAATATGAAGTAAAATTTGAACAAAAAGACTTAACAACAAAGGTATATGAAGATATTAAAGATATATCTAATGATACAACAATGTTTGAATTTTCTAAAAAATCTGTAACAGGAGATGATGAACTTGAAGGTGCAAAATTATCTGTTATTGATGAAAATAATAAAGTTGTTGATACATGGACATCTACTAAAAAGACTCATAAAATAGAGGGCTTGGTAGTTGGAAAAACTTATAAATTAAAAGAAGAAATTGCACCTGATGGATATGTAAGAGCTTCTACAATAGAATTTAAAGTTGAAAGTACAACAAAAGTACAACAAGTTAAAATGATAGATAAAATAGTAACAATGACAAAAGCAGATATAGGTGGAAAAGAAATTGAGGGTGCAGAAATTGTTGTTACTGATAAAGACGGAAATGTAATCGATAGTTGGACATCTACAAAAGAAAGTCATAACATAAATGGAATAGAAGAAGGTAAAAAATATATTTTACATGAAGAATATGCTCCTGATGGATATGTTGTAGCAACAGATGTTGAATTTGAAGTTACAAATAAAAAAGATATTCAAAAAGTTGAAATGATAGACAAAATAGTAGAAATGAGCAAAGTCGATATTGCAGGAAAAGAAATTGAAGGTGCAACAATTCAAGTATTAGATAAAGACAACAAAGTAGTTGATGAGTGGGTATCTGGTAAAGAACCACACAAAATCAAAAATTTAGTTGAGGGAGAAACTTATACATTACATGAAGAAATAGTTGCAGATTCTTATGTAAAAGCAACTGATGTAGAGTTTATTGTAACACCAGATAAAGAAACACAAAAAGTAGTTATGATTGATAAATTAGTAGAAATAACAAAAACAGATATAACTAATGGAAACGAATTAGAGGGTGCAGAACTAGAAGTTATAGATGAAGATGGTAATACAATAGATAAATGGACATCAACTAAAGAACCTCATAAAGTAAAAGGTTTAGAGGAAGGTAAAACATATATCTTAAAAGAAACAACTGCTCCTTATGGGTATGAAATTACTGAAGAAATAAAATTCACAGTAACAACTGATAAAGAAACTCAAAAAATAGAAATGAAAGATATGCCAATACTAAAAAATGTAAAGGTAATTAAGATTGATACTGAAACAAAAGAAGTTATTAAAGATAAATTCATATTTGCAATATACGAAGATCCAGAATGTACAAAACTTATTAAAGAGGTTAAATCTAATTCAGAAGATGGAACAGCTTTATTTGAAGAATTACGATATGGAACATATTACATTAAAGAAATAAAAGCACCAAAAGATTATGAATTATCAAACAAAATTGTTAAAGTAGAAATCAATGACAAAGGAATATTCGTAGATGATACACAAGTAGAAGAAAATGAAAATACAATAGAATTTACATTTGAAAATAAAAAGATAGAAGTTCCTAAAACAGGAGTTGAAAGCAAAATAAAATTATTTGCTAGTGCAATAATTCTATCTTTACTAGGAATAGCTTATATAATTAAGCGTAAACAAAATAAAGATAAATAATAAATGACGGAGAGCTAGATTATTAGCTCTTTTTAATTTGTTAAAAATAGGAGGTGTGAAATGCCTAGAAAAAGAAACTTAAGAATGGAAACATATAACAAGTTAATAAGTATTGGAAAATCAACAGAAAAAGATATTTCAAATTTAAAAATAGAAGATTTAAAAGAAATAACGAAAGACCCTGATGTTTTGAATATTATTGCTTTACGAGAGTTTATTAAAGAACATAATACAATAGGGTATTTCAATTATCAAGAAACGAGAAAGGAGGAAACCGATGGCGAATAAATATCAACTAATAAATGAAATGGCAAGTGAAACATTGAAAGAAATTACTCAAAATGGAGAAAGTTGGATTAAGTTTTTAAATACGGCGAGTAACAATTACAAATATTCTTTTAATGAGCAAGTGTTAATATATGCTCAAAAACCAAATGCTACTGCTTGTGCAGATATAGAAACTTGGAATAAAAAATTACGAAGATGGGTTAATAAGGGTGCAAAAGGTATTGCCTTATTATCAATGGAAAATGGCAGAAATGTATTAAGACATGTTTTTGATATTTCAGATACACATAGTGGTATAAATAAAGATTTTAAGTTATGGGAAATAAAACCTTCTTATGAAAATGGAATTATAGAAACACTAGAAAATAGTTTTGGAAATTTAGAAGTTAAATCTAATTTAGCAGAAGCAATATATTCAGCATCTATAAATTTAGTTGAAGATAATTATCAAGATTATTTAGTTGATTTAAAAGAAGTTTTAGATGGTAGCTTATTAGAGGGAATGCAAGATATAGATTTAGAGGGAAACTTTATTGTATTACTTGCAAAATCAATATCATATATGGCAATGAAAAGATGTGGTATTGATCCAGCAGAACATTTTAATGTATCAGATTTTGAAATGATTAGTAGTTTTAATAATAAAAGAGTTGTTTCAAGATTAGGTGCAGCAATAAGTGATATTGCAGAACAAGAATTAAGAGAAATCTATTCTAGTGTTATAAATTATGAAAAAAATTATAAATTAACAAATCGTACATTTGTTAATAATGAAAAAATAAATTATCATAATAATGAAGAAAAAAATAATGAAGGGAGAAATGATTATGATAGAATTAACATACAATCAAATGGGAGATTACCAAATACCACAAGTAGCATTACCAAAAACGAAGAAAATGGCACAGGGGAGATTCTCAAGAATGAGGGAGAAATTCCTAAAAGAACACAAAAGAGGGTTATACGAGGAATTAATGTTAGATGGCAAGATGGAAGAACATTTAGGAGAAATAGAGGAAACAGCTCAAAACAGATTGAAACTACTAATCAAACAATTAGCAGAGAAAGCTCAAGTGAACGAAGAAATGAAGAGAGCAGATCAAATGGGTTGGGTACAAGCAATGAACTCAATACGAAATCAAGCAGAGGAAATGATAATAACAGAGTTGATTTACAATTAAATCTTTTTACAGATAGCTATATTCCACCAATTAAGAATTTACCAAGTGTAGAAGAACAAATAAATAATATTCAAGCACAGGCAGAGGTAGAAAATACTTCTGCTTTTGAATTTACACAAAAGGTAATAGATGATGTTCTTTTAGAGGGTAGTCATTTTGCTGATGGAAAATTTAGAATTTATAGATTATTCCAAGAAAGTTATTCTACTGAAGATAACATTACTTTTCTTAAAAAAGAATATGGCGAGGGTGGTGGAGGTGTAAGAAATTACGAAAATTTAGACGAATGGCATAATGCAAAAGGGATTAGACTAACATTCGGACTAAAAGAAAATGCACCAGAAACTTTGCTAACATGGAGTAAGGTTGAAAAAAGAATAAAAGAATTAGTAAATGCTGATATTTATCTTAATAGTAATGAAAAAGAAGAATATCAAAAATGGCTTAATGAGGAATATGAAAATCAAAAATGGATGTATGAAGCAAGAATAAATCCAGATCAAAAACAAGTAGCTATTGATGAAGAAAATCAAGATATTCAAAATATAGAAAAGAATTATAAATTATCTAATGGCAATTATTTTCACTTCCATACTAATGATGAGGGGTATTATTATGAGATTTATAATAACTTTGGAACAGAAATAGATGGTGGATTGCTAGAATATTCCGAAATAGATAATACAAAACAATCTGAACTAGATATAAGAAAAAGACTTGCTGAATTTACAGACATAGAAGAATTAGCAAATGAAAATCTAAGAGAAGTAAGTCAAGAATTTATTGATGCTTTAGAATCTGGAGCTATTGCAGAAGAGGTTGGAAATGCTGTTGTAGAAAAAGTAGAAAATGACACAATAAATGCAATAGACGAGTTAAAAGCAATTGGACAAGCACAAAAAGTAATCAATTTATTTAAAGCCAGAGAAGAAAATGGAAAGCCACTTAATAGAGATGAATATTATAAAAATCAAGAAAAAATAAACTATCATATTGATAACAATTCTTTAGGAGAGGGAACACCAAAAGAAAAAGTTAGAAGAAATATAGATGCTATAAAACTACTTAAAAAGCTAGAAGATGAAAACAGATTAGCCAATAAAGAAGAGCAAGAAATTTTAGCTAGTTATGTGGGTTGGGGTGGACTACCAGATGTGTTTGATAAAAGTAAAGATAATTGGAGCGAAGAATATAACGAATTAAAAGAAATTCTTACAGATGAAGAATATAAGTCTGCAAGAGCTTCTACTTTAACTGCTTTTTATACACCACCAGTAGTTATAAATGCAATATATGACACTCTAAAAAGCATGGGTGTTGAACAAGCAAATATTCTTGAACCAAGTTGTGGTACAGGAAATTTTTTAGGAATGTTGCCACAAGAAATGCAAAGCTCAAAACTATATGGAGTAGAACTTGATTCCATAAGTGGTAAGATAGCAAAACAATTATATCAAAAAGCAAATATTAAAATTCAAGGTTATGAAAAAGCAGATTTACCAGACTCGTTTTTTGATATAGCAATAGGAAATGTGCCATTTGGAGATTTCAAAGTTAATGATAAAAGATATGATAAAAATAATTTTCTAATACACGATTATTTCTTTGCTAAAACTTTAGATAAAGTTAGACCAGGAGGAGTAATTGCATTTATTACTTCAAAAGGAACAATGGATAAAGCAAGTCCAGAGGTTAGAAAGTATTTAGCACAAAGAGCAGACCTTTTAGGTGCTATTAGATTACCAGATAATACTTTTACAAAGAATGCAGGAACAAAAGTAACATCAGATATTATCTTCTTACAAAAAAGAGAAAATTTGACCGATATAATGCCAGATTGGGTATATCTTGATAGAGATGAAAACAATATTACAATGAATAAATATTTTGTAGATAATCCAGATATGATATTAGGAAAAATAGAAATGGTATCTACTGCTTATGGCTATGATTCAACTTGTAAAGCAGAAGAAGACACAAATTTAGAAGAACAATTAAATTATGCGATAACTAATATACATGGAGAATTACAGAATAATAGTATTGAAAATGAAATTGAACAAGAAGACACATCAATACCTGCAATTCCAACTGTTAAGAATTATTCTTATGCAATAGTAGATGATAAATTGTATTTTAGAGAAAATTCAAAAATGATATTACAAGATGAGTTACCTTTAACGGCACAAAATAGAATAAAAGGCTTAATTTTGTTAAGAGAACAAGTAAGAGAACTAATTGATTTCCAAATGGAAGATTATTCAGATGAGAAAATTCATATTGCACAAGCAAAATTAAATGAATTATATGATAAATTTACAAAAGAATATGGCTTAATAAATTCAAGAGCAAATGAAACGGCATTTTCTAATGATAGTAGTTATTTCTTATTATGCTCACTTGAAAAAATAGATGGAGAGGGTAAATTTGTAGGAAAAGCTGATATATTTAGTAAAAGAACTATAAAGGCTAAAAAGAAAGTATTACAAGTAGATACACCAGATGAAGCACTAATTTTATCTATTCAAGATAAAGCAAAAGTTGATTTAGACTATATGCAGCAATTATGCAATATGGATAAAGAAGAAATAATAAATAGTTTAGAGGGTGTTATTTTTAGAGTTCCTGATTATGAAAATTCTGATAATTGGGTAACTGCTGATGAATATTTATCTGGTAATGTTAGAGAGAAACTAAAAGTCGCAGAACAATTTGCAAAAGAAGATTCTAGTTTTAATATAAATGTTGAAAAATTAAAAGAGGTTATTCCAAAAGACCTTACTGCAAGTGAAATTGGAATAAAGTTAGGCTCAACGTGGATACCACCAGAAATCATTAGAAAGTTTATTTTTGAACTATTAGATACACCAAGTTATAACAGATGGGATATTCATGTTAAATATTCTAATATAACTGCTGAATGGTATATTGATGGAAAAAGTAATGACAGAAATAATGTAAAAGCATATACAACTTATGGTACATCAAGAATAAATGCATATAAAATAATAGAGCAGACACTTAATCTAAAAGATGTAAAAATATTTGATACATTTATAGATGATGAAGGTAGAAAACAAAGAGTATTAAACAGAAAAGAAACTGCAATAGCTTGTAGTAAACAAGACGCAATAAAAGAAGCATTCTTAAATTGGGTATGGGAAGATCCAGAAAGAAGAAATCATTTAGTAAGACTTTATAATGATAAATTTAATTGTATAAGACCAAGAGAATATGATGGCTCTCATATAGGTTTTGTAGGAATGAATCCAGAGATAAAATTAAGAACACATCAACTTAATGCAGTAGCACATGTTTTATATGGTAATAACACATTACTAGCACACGAAGTAGGAGCAGGAAAGACATTTGAGATGGTTGCAGCAGCAATGGAAAGTAAGCGTTTAGGTTTATGTAATAAGTCTTTATTTGTAGTTCCAAATCATATTATAGAGCAGTTTGCAAGTGAGTTTTTGCAGCTTTATCCAAGTGCTAATATTCTAGTTGCTACTAAAAAAGATTTTGAAACTAAAAATAGAAAGAAATTTTGTAGTAGGATAGCAACAGGAGAATTTGATGCAGTAATTATTGGACATTCACAATTTGAAAGAATACCAATGTCAATAGAAAGACAAATTGCATTATTAGAAGAACAAATAAGTGATATTACAAAAGGAATTGCCTCTGAAAAATCAAACAGAGGAGAAAACTATACTATTAAACAAATGGAGAAAACAAGAAAATCATTAGAAACTAGATTAGAGAAATTACATAAGGAAGAAAGAAAAGATGATGTTGTAACATTTGAAGAATTAGGTGTAGATAAATTATTTGTTGATGAGGCTCATAATTATAAGAACTTATTTTTATACACGAAAATGCGTAATGTAGGTGGAATAGCACAAACTGAAGCACAAAAATCTTCTGACCTTTTTATGAAATGTAGATATTTAGATGAAATAACAGGTGGAAAAGGTTCTGTATTTGCTACTGGAACACCAGTAAGTAATTCAATGGCAGAACTTTATACAATGCAGAGATATTTACAATATGCAGGACTAAAAGAAAATAGTTTAGAACATTTTGATAATTGGGCAAGTACATTTGGAGAAACAGTTACTGCAATAGAACTTGCACCAGAGGGGACAGGATATAGAGCAAAAACAAGATTTGCAAAATTTCATAACTTGCCAGAGTTAATGGCAATGTTTAAAGAAGTAGCAGATATTCAAACTGCCGAAACATTAAATTTGCCAACACCAGAGTTTGAAAACATAAATGTAGTTGTAAAACCTAGCGAAATACAGGAAGAAATGGTTAAAGCTTTAGGAGAAAGAGCAGAGAAAATAAGGTCAGGAACAGTAGATGCAACAGAAGATAATATGCTTAAAATTACAAATGAGGGTAGAAAACTTGCATTAGATCAAAGACTTATGAATCCATTATTACCAGATTCAGAAAGTAGTAAAGTAAATTCATGTGCAGAAAATGTTTATAGAATATGGAATGAAAATAGTGATAAGAAATCAACTCAACTTGTATTTTGCGATTTATCAACACCCAAAGACTTAAAAGGATATGAAAAAGAAGAATTTACAGATGTATATAATGAGTTAAAGAAAAAGCTAATTCAAAAAGGTATTCCACCTGATGAAATAGCTTTTATTCACGAGGCAGACAATGAGGTTAAAAAGAAAGAACTATTTAGCAAAGTAAGAAAAGGACAAGTTAGAGTGTTAATGGGTTCAACTCAAAAAATGGGTGCAGGTACTAATGTTCAAGATAAGTTAATTGCTACTCATCATTTAGATTGTGCTTGGAAACCATCTGATTTAACACAAAGAAATGGTAGAATGATTAGACAGGGAAATGAAAATAAAAAGGTATTTGTATATTCTTATGTTACAGAGAAAACATTTGATAGTTATATGTATCAATTAGTAGAGCAAAAACAAAAATTTATATCTCAAATAATGACATCAAAAACACCTGCAAGAACAATGGAAGATATTGATGACAAAGCATTAACTTATGGAGAAATAAAAGCATTAGCAACAGGAAATCCTAAAATATTAGAAAAGACTTCATTAGACACTGATGTAGCAAAATTAAGATTATTAAAACAAGAATTTATGAATCAAAAATACTCATTGCAAGATAAAATTATAAAATACTTTCCAGAAGAAATAGCAAGACTTAATAATAAAATTGGAGCAATGGAAGAAGATACTATTAAATTACAAGAATACACTAGACCCAATGCAGATGGATTTTCTCCTATGAAAATAAATGGAATAACTTATACTGAAAAACAAGAGGCTGGAAAGAAACTATTAGAGAGTATTCAAGATTTAAAAAGTATGGAAACACGAGAAATAGGAGAATATAGAGGATTTACAATGGAGATGAGTTTTGATTCAATAACTAGAAATATTAGATTAAAACTAAAAAATAAATTTAGTTATTCTATTGATTTAGGAACTGATGTAAATGGAAATATAACAAGAATAAATAATTGTTTAGAGAATATTGCAAAAGATATTCCTCACGAAAGAGATTTATTAGATAATACATATTTTCAATTAGAAAATGCAAAACAAGAATCTCAAAAAGAATTTCCGAAAGAACAAGAGTTACAAGAAAAGTTACGAAAACTAGAAGAAATAAATGCAGAATTAAAAATAAATGAAAATGAACACGAAATGCTAGGGGATGAAAAAGAAGAAAAACAAGATAAATTTCCTGATAAAAATTCTCCAGAAAGATGTTAAAAAAATTAAATTTATGCTATAATGATTTCATCAAATAGTAATTTATATGAAAGAGTGATTATATGGAATTTTGTGAAAAAATAAAAAAAATAAGAACAGATAATAATTTAACTCAAGAACAATTTGCAGAAAAATTATTTGTATCAAGAACAGCAGTTTCTAAATGGGAAAGTGGAAAAGGATATCCAAGTATAGATTCATTAAAATATATGTCAAAATTATTTAGTATTTCTATTGATGAGTTATTATCCAGTGAAGAAATATTAGATATTGCTGAACAGGATAAACAACAAAAATTAAAAAAGAATAATGGTTTTATATTTGGTGCATTTGATATATTATCTTTATTTATGATTATTCTTCCATTATATGCATCTACGGTTAATAATTATATATATTCGGTTTCATTATTTGCTAAAAATGATTTATTTAATTACATAAAAATTACATATTTAGTTAGTTATATAATATTGTTTATAATAGGTATTGCTGAAATAATATTGAATTTATTAGGAAAAGAAAAAATACAAAAAAATTTTAATATTCTTTCAATATTATTTCATTTTGTATTAATACTTTTTTTAATAATGGCAAAAGAACCTTATGCTTGTAGTTTGGTTTTCATATTATTTGTATTTAAATCATTTTTGCTATTTACTAATGAAAAAAAGTAAAAAATCAATGTGAAAAAAAGTGTCAAAAAAAATCGAATGTGTGAAAGCAAGTTTCTTGAATATTTCTTATAGTCATAATAAACTGAAAATGTAAAATTTATACGAAAGGAGTTTATTATGAAAAAAAGAAGAAAAGAAATTTTGTTATGTGGAGGATTATTTGCTATTGCTATAATTTATACATTATTAGTAAAATATATAGATGTACAAGCAATTGGTCCAAATGATTCTTTAGTTGGTTTTGCTACAATTAATAATTTTATGTTTAATTTAACTGGAGTAAATATGTTATGGTACGATATAACAGATTGGTGGGGATTTGTACCATTATTTATTGCCTTTATATATGCAATTATTGGATTTATTCAAATGATTAAAAGAAGAAGCATATTAAAAGTTGACAAAGAAATATTGGGATTAGGCGTATATTATATTATAGTAATTGGATTATATATCTTTTTTGAAACTTATGTAATTAATTATAGACCAATATTAATGGATGGAATTTTAGAGGCTTCTTATCCATCTTCACACACATTGTTATCGGTATGTATTTGTGGTAGTTCTTTAATTATTAATAAATATTTATTTTCTTTAAATAACTGTACCGTTTTGCAGATAAGGTCATCGAAATCAAGTGCATTTGCGTCGTGAAGCCTGCGTTCATATTCTCTGTAAGCACGGGCATAGAGTTCTTTTTGATGGTCCCCCATAGCCATTTTTTCGTATTCTTCCGGTGTGATAAGTTCGTCTTTTG
>ENA-ORPH01002992-ORPH01002992.1-human-gut-metagenome-genome-assembly--contig:-NODE-2992-length-13166-cov-3.996797_pt1 | contig 13166 bp, 19 predicted proteins | sample MGYA00242142_ERZ509074 | MGnify/ENA primary metagenome ERZ509074 (study PRJEB26280, sample SAMEA2338724) | human gut metagenome | biome: human gut; feature: human-associated habitat; material: faeces...
CCGTCGAGGCGGAGGAGGCCGAGGTCGAGCAGCTCATCGCCGGCAAGCCGCTCAAGCGTTCCTTTGTTGACTTTCTCAGCAATCTTTCCCCCTATGACAAGCTCATCGGCGGCACGCTGATCTTTATCGTTCTGCTCTCGCTGATGGCGCTTGCCCACAGCATGAAAGGAGGTTCGGGAAGCAACATGACATTCGTATGGATCGCCGCCATTGTGGTCTTCGGCATTGCGGCGGCGACGGCAGGGCTGGTCTCCATCTGGTTCGTGGCGGGCGCGGTGGCCGCGCTGCTCTCACTGGAGCTCGGCGCGGTGCTCTGGCTGCAGATCGTCGTTTTTCTGGCGGTCTCTATCGCGGCGCTGGTCGCGACGCGCCCGCTGGCGCACAAAATGCTGGATAAGACCATCGTTCCCACCAACGCCGACCGCGTGCTGCACCACACGGCCAAGGTCACCGAGACCATCGACAACGAAAACCCCACCGGCGCCGTCTACATCGACGGCAAAACATGGACCGCCCGCAGCGAGGACGGCGACGTGATCGCCCGCGGCTCCATGGTCACCATCGTCCGAATGGAGGGCGTCAAGCTCTTCGTCAGAAAAGAAAGGGAGGAACAATAACTATGCCTATCGCATCCATCTTCAACTACATCGGCGTCATCGTGCTCGTCGTGCTCGTGCTCATTCTCGTTGTGAGCAACATCCACGTCGTGCAGCAGTCCCGCGCCTACGTCGTCGAGCGTCTCGGCGCGTACAGCGCGACCTGGAACGTCGGCCTGCACCTGAAGATCCCCTTCATTGAGCGCGTGGTCAAGAAAGTCAGCCTCAAGGAGCAGGTCGCCGACTTCGATCCCCAGCCCGTCATCACCAAGGATAACGTCACCATGCAGATCGACACGGTCATCTATTTTCAGATCACCGACCCCAAGCTCTACACCTACGGCGTCGAGCACCCGATGAACGCCATCGAGAACCTGACGGCGACGACCCTTCGTAACATCATCGGCGAGCTGGAGCTGGACCAGTCCCTGACCAGCCGCGACACCATCAATGCCAAGATGCGCTCCATTCTGGACGAGGCCACCGACCCCTGGGGCATCAAGGTCAACCGCGTGGAGCTGAAGAACATTCTGCCGCCCAAGGAAATTCAGAACGCCATGGAAAAGCAGATGAAGGCCGAGCGTGAGCGCCGTGAGTCCATTCTGCAGGCCGAGGGCCAGAAGCAGAGCCAGATCCTCGTCGCCGAGGGCGAAAAGCAGTCCACCATCCTCAAGGCGGACGCCGAGAAGCAGGCCGCCATCCTCCACGCCGAGGCAGAGCGTCAAGCCGCCGTGCTGCGCGCCGAGGGCGAGGCCGAGGCCATCATGAAGGTGCAGACCGCGCTGGCGGACTCCATCAAGCTTCTCAACAACGCCAACCCCAACGATCAGGTCGTCAAGCTCAAGGCGCTCGAATCCTTCGAGAAGGCTGCCGACGGACAGGCGACGAAGATCATCGTGCCGAGCGAGATCCAGAGCCTTGCAGGCCTTGCCGCCAGCTTCAAGGGTCTGCTCGAGGACGAGAAGAAGTAAATCCCGCACCGCGAAGGAGAGCGCTTTTGGCGCTCTCCTTTTTTGTAACCGTTTTGTAGTGACTTCTCTTTGGTGATATGATACAATAAAAACAACAACCCCGGAAAAGCCCGTAATATCAGGACTTCCGGGGTTGTCTGTTACTAATGTGCTACTGTTCAGCGTTCTTTGAACATAGTTTGTTCAACCCTCTGAACTCATTTAATCAGTTCTACGGTATCCCGTAATTCATCCAAAGTTTTATGATTATAAACACGGTTCCCCGTGTCCTTCGACACATGGCCCATGAGAAGATCACAGCATTTTTGATTTGCCCCAGCCCGATCAAGGCGGGTTCTGAATGTATGGCGGCATTCATGGGGTGTATGATCCATCCCCCAAGTATTCATGAAGTCAGCCCAGAACAAGCGGTATTGACTTTGGGAACACTGTTTCCCGTTGTAGCTGAAAAGATAACTTCCCGGCTCATTCATGCGCCGTTCCACCAATGGCCTGATCTTGGAGTGGATGGGAACCACCCGATCCTTACCGGCTTTTGTTTTTGTGCCGCCTTTCATTGTCCCGGCCTGAAGATCAATATCAGATTTCTTCATGGATAGAAGTTCGCTGATCCGCCAACCGGAATAAAGAAAAACGAGTATAGAATCAACCCAAGGTTCATTCTGGTGCTTCCAAACTGTGTTGACTTCATCATCTGTGAACGGTTGTTTTTGCGTTGGCGGCACGGGATCAGAAGTGAGAAGATCAGAAAAGCACCGGTTGATTATGTCCATTTCCAAAGCGAACCGGTCAAGATGGCCCCAAAGGTTCTTGATTGCCGCTTGGGTGGAATAGGATTTTCCACAGCCATCAATAGTTTCTTGCATTTGGTAGGATCGAATTTGTTTATAGGGCTTATTTCCAAGCGGGGCGCAGTATTTATAAGCAGAAGTCATTGATGCCCGGTTACTGGCTCCCAGCTTGGGGGCCTTCTTTTCTTTCCATAGATCAAAAAGCTGTTGAAGTGTGATCTTGGCCCGGTCAACATCCCACGGATCACGGTTGTATTCGGAAAGGATCATCAAGCCTTCTTCCCGTGTGGCCGCATAGCCGATAATGTCATAGATGGGGTGGCCTTTGTCATTCCACCCGGTTACTTTTTTGATGATGAAGGGCCTTCGCCTGTTCCCTGATAATCTGGCAACAGTGCCGAAGCCGTTAGGTGAACGCATGATAAACACCTGTCCTTTCGTGAAAATGGTTGCACTGAACCAAGGGCAGGTGCTATAATGTACCTGTCCACCCTTGATTCTTTGGTAGGTTTCTTGTGGTGGTGCTTTCGGAATCCTCGGTATTGCAGTACCGGGGATTCTTTTTTATTTGCCCTCTGTGGGCTGTTATAAGGTGGCTGTGCTTCTTACCCCCTATGCTCAATCCCGCTTCATGGCCCTTCTGTGGGGCTGTGGGTGGGTTTTTATTTTTGTTGTATAGGAAACTGTTCATCGAGTTCTTTTTGATATGTCTGGATCACTTCATCTTCTGGACGAGTATCTTTCATTCTATCTACCAAAGCTGGAAGTGATGCTTTTGTAGCTTGTTCCAATGCGTCAATGTCACCATCATAAAGAACGAAATTGTTTGGGGACTTACCGACAAGGTAGTAATGTCCAGTACCGGTAGAACCTTCAGAAAGAACTTCTTTTTGTTCGACTGATCCATAAATTTCTTCAAGCATTGCTATAATTCCACGCTCAGCGGCTACGGCTCTGTTAAGTTCTTTAACCCCCTCGGGGCCAATTTGCAAATCCCACCAATCAGGGCCAACCAAAGTGAATGGCTCTGTACCTAAAGAAGTTGCTATGGATTGGATTGCTTCTTTTGGAATGATGCGTTCACCGGCTTCATAGCGCCTAATGCTCATGGTGGATAATCCAGCTTTTTGCGCCAATTCTTCTTGTGTCAGTCCTTCAACCTTCCTTCGCTGTCTTATTCGTGTCCCAATGGCCTTAAAATCCAAATGATTCCCCCCCCCCCCATTTGATCGTAGTATAACACAAGCGGAACAAAAATGGAACTATTTTTTATAAAAAATATTGACACGGAACGAATATGGTAGTATTATAATCTCGTCAGAACGATATTGGAACGAAAGGAGAGCGAATAGCCATGAAAATTGACAATCAGAAGTTGGATCTGATGTTGGCCCGGCGCTGTATGTCCCTTCGGGATTTGCGGAATGGGACTTCACCGCAGACACTAACCCGGATCAGACGGGGAGAGAGCATTAAGCCCAAAACCGTGGGCCGTATCGCTAAAGCCTTGGACTGTGATCCAACTGACATTATCCAAGATGCCACTGCAATGGCGGATAACGTCAACTAACGAGGATTCCGAAAGCAAATTGGCAAAAAAAAAGAAGGTGATAATCAGTGATTGACGGTATTTGTAGAGCCAACAACAAGCACCCTTCAGAGGATGAGAGTTGCCGGATATATGTTGCCCCAGATGAAAAAATCAGAGGTTACAACGGCGATTTATGCGCCCGTCTGAAGCCGGGGTTCCTGAAACTGGACATTGACGATTTCGACCACAATACCAGCGAACTTAATGAACCCATCAAAGGGAAGCCCAGAAGTGATACGGTGTTGGCTTGGCTGGATTCCAAAGGCATTCGCTATAATTTGATGATCACGGAACACGGGAAGCACTTCTATTTCAGGGTTCCGCAAAATTACCCCCATGAAAGCAATAAAATCAACTGGTATTCCGCTTTGGGGATTAAGGTTGAAGTCAAATTAGGCGGGGGGCAATCCAAAGAACACATCCCCTTCAAAGTGGGCGGGGTTCTGAGGAAATGGGCCGTTGGTGATATGCTGAATGAGGATATTGACGATTTTCCCGCTGAACTGTGGCCCTTGCAGAAGTCTAAAAACCGGCCATTTGATTTTACAACCCTATCGGATGCCCGGAACAATGGTTTTTCTGAATATGCTTTCGCTTTGGCTTGGAAAGGTTACACCATTGAACAAATTCAAAGCATAATTCAGGGTGTCAATGATTTTGTGCTGGAAACCGGCCTTCGCTGTGGTGAAGTTGATACCATTCTTCGGGAAGAAACCTTGGAGAAGTTGCGGAACATCATTAACCAGAAGGAAGAAAAGAACCTGTCCCCCGTGGCCGTTGCTAATGAACTTCTGGAACAGCACCATTTGATTTATCTGAACAGCAGCCTTTACGCATATCAGAACGGGGTATATATTCCGTTTGGCAAAGATCAGATCAATGCTTATATCAGCAAGCATTACCCCTTTGCAAAAATCCGTTTCCGTCAGGAAGTGACAGAGCAGATCAAAGGGGCCGCATACATTGACCAGATAGAGGAAACCGCTTTGGTCAATGTAAAAAACGGCCTGTTGGAGATTATGGACGATGGCACAGTGAAACTTCACCCACATAGCCTGGATGTTATCAGTTTCAGGCAGTTTAATGCAAACTATGATCCTTCGGCGGTTTGCCCTGTTCTGGATAAAGCCCTTGAAAATGCGTTCAGTGGAAGTTTAGAGCAGATTGAACTTTTCAACCAGATTATGGGGTATCTGCTGATGAACCACACACGCTATCAAAAGTGCTTCTTTTGGGTGGGGCTTCCATCATCAGCCAAAAGCACTTTCTCCACAATGGTTCGCCGGTTTTGCGGAGAGGATAATGTTTCATCTATCGAATTGGAAGATTTGGGGAAGCGTTTTGGAGCCGCTGGGATTGTAAACAAGACCTTGAACATCGTACCGGACATAAAGAAAACAAAGTTGTTTGCTTCTGGCCTGTTTAAGGCACTTGTGGGCGGTGATGCTGTCCGAATCGAACAGAAGTACCGGGAAGCATTTGATTATGTGTTCACCGGAAAAATGATTTTTGGTATGAACCTGTTCCCCGATTTTTCAGCCGACTTTGAAGGCATAGAACGGCGGCTTGTTATTCTGAAGTTCGAACGGGTTTATAAGCCTACTGATCCAGACTACAACCCGAATATTGACGATGATCTTTCTACTGATAAAGCTATGAGCGCACTTCTCAACCGTGCAATTTCCGGTTACAAAAGCCTGATTCAGAATAAAGGGTTCCTTGAAACCCAGAAAAGCAAACAGCAAATGGCGGCTTTCGTGTCGGATAATGATTCTGTGGTTGCATGGGTGGAAAGCCTTGATGATGTCGGCATTTTGGAGCGGGAGCCGATAAGCGGCCCGGAAGGTCTTTATAAAGCATATGAAATCTACTGTAACGGCACCGGCGAAAGGGCAAAAGAGCAGAAAGATTTCACCCGGATCATCAAAACCCGCTATGGTTATGAAACAGCCCGGAAGCGTATCAACGGCAAGCAATACCCCATGTTCATAAAAAACTGACTGTGCGCCTGTGCGTCTGAACCCTTAATTTGCATCCTTGTATATAGGGAAAAAATTTTTTCAAAAAATTTTTTGATAGGAGAGAAGTATATAAAATACTACTTTCAGAAGCACAGGCGCACACGCTGAAGGGAGAGGATAAAAATTGACCATAAGCGAATTTAGGCAGTATGTTAAAAAATGGGGCAAAGGTCAAGACCCAATAAAATTGCTGTTTCCGTTGGATCAGCTGGAATTGCTACCGGCCAATAAAAAGCGAAAAACCCATGTTGTGGATCATCGTTCATTTATGGATTCAGATGGATATTGGAACATATACCCGATAGCGATTGATTCATTTCATGTTTATATCGTTTGCCCTTATTGCCAACGAATCCACATTCACGGAAACGATAAAGGCCATTATGAAGGCCACAGATGCCCCCATTGTTTCACTAAAGCAAAAAATTATAAAATTCTGAAGATCCCAAAGGAAAAGCCCCCTTGTGTCACCGTCTGCAAACTCTGACACAAGGGAGCCAAACCCACCACCCAAAAGGGCGGCTTGTGGATAGTATAACACATGATCCGCCCGACAGTCAAAGAAAGGACGGAGTACATAATGAAAAATCTGATTGAAACCGCCAAGGCCACCAAGGTTCCTAATAAGTACGAACTTCGGGCAAGTGATTTGGAAACCCTGTACCGGGAAACCCGTGGGGATGTGTTCAGGATGATTTCTTGGGCGTTCAAGATTGGATTCCATCAGGGGCAGAAGGCAAAGGGGGAATAATCATGACAAAGGAAGATATGATTTCCCTTGGTATTCCCAAGGATCGGATGAAGGATTTCCGAACCCGGTATTTTGCCGATGTGAAGAAAGCCGCCCAGCATATGAACAAATCTTCGGAGCAGTCAACCGATGATGTGAAGAAGGCCATTTCCGCATTGGTTCAGGTGATTGATGATTCTGAAATCTTGCACCAGATTCTTTCCTATGTGGCTTCCCTTCATGCTGGGGGTGATCGCTGATGCCCATTAAGATCAATGTCAGCTATACCCCGGACGAGGAAGCGAAAATAACCCGGCTTGAAACCCTTCTGAAGTCGCTTTTGCCCCGTCATAAGGTCAAGAAAAGCGCAGGTACACCCCCCTATAACCACCTATATTTCACACCTACAAAAAGCGAAAAGCACACGAAATAGGCGGTTTTCCTTGACCTATGCCCCCATATATGGTATAATTCTAATATAGTACCCCACCCCCCCTACCGGGTGGAAGCTGTGAGAAAACGGCGTGGGAATCGTTCTTTTGGACGGTTCCCGCGCTTTTTCTATATCAAGCCTACTTCGGGCGTTAAACGGAGGTTTTATTATGGATGAAAACAAGACCATGAACAACCTGAACCCGGACGGAGCCGGGGAAAAGACTTTCAGCCAAGAGGATGTAAACCGCATTGTTGGCGAACGCCTTGCCAAAGAAAAGGCCAAGGGAGAAGCCGCCCTTGCTGAAAGGGAACAGCAGTTGGCCCAGCGTGAATTGCTGTTGACTGCCAAAGAGAAAATGACTAAACAGGGCCTTCCATTGGAATTGCTGGACGCTCTGAATGTGTCCAGCCCTGAAGCCTTGGAAAAGTCGCTGAACATTGTTTCAACCGTACTCAACAAACTGAAAGCGGAAGCCCGGCCCATTAAGTTAAGTGGGGCTAAACCGGCTGAGAACCCTTCCCGGGTGCAACCGACTGGTGACAGTTCGCTTAGAAAGGCTATGGGGCTTCCCGGATAAGAAAGGAAGTGCCATAAATGGCTACTGTTAATCTCGTTACTACATTCCTTCCGCTGGTGGATGAAAAGTTTACCACGGAATCCCGCAAATCTCTGTTGACCAACAACGACTTTGATTGGACGGGGGCGCACTCCATCAAGGTTTATAAGGTCAGCACTTCGGCCATGAATGACTATGACCGCCCCGGCGCAAACACCGCCAAGAATTGGAGCAGATTTGGCCCTGTGGCCGGTCTGGATGCCACCACCGAGGAAATGACCCTGAAGAAGGATCGTTCTTTCACCTTTGCCATTGATAAGCTGGACACGGATGAAACCGCAGGACAGCTTCAGGCCGCTGGTGCTTTGGCCCGTCAGCTTCGGGAAGTGGTGATCCCGGAAGTGGACGCTTATACCTATGGCATGATGTGTGCCGGTGCTGGTAACAAACCCGCCGCCGTTGCCCTTACCGCTGAAAACATTTGTGGTGAGATTTTCAAGGCAAATACCGCCCTTGACAATGCCGAGGTTCCCGAAACCGGGCGGATCATCGTAGTAACGCCTGATACTTACCTTCTGATGAAGCAATCCAAGGACATTTTCTTGGAAACTGATGTGGCGGAAAATATGCGGCTTCGGGGCGTGATCGCCCAGCTTGACGGGGCGCGGATCATCAAGGTTCCCGCTAACCGCCTTCCCTCTGACTTCGGCTTTATGATTGCCCATCCCGTGGCAACCGTGGCCCCTACCAAGCTGGAGGATTACCGGGTACACCAGGACCCGCCCGGCATTTCCGGTGATCTGGTTGAAGGCCGTATTTGTTATGATGCCTTTGTGCTGGATAACAAGAAGGCGGCTATCTACTATCAGGCCGTTACAGCCTAATATCTGATACGGGGCGTGTGGGCGTGGCCTATGCGCCCCGTATTTGACTTGTGGGAGGTTTTCATGGAACGGATAGACCGACTAATCATTAAGGCAAAAAAGGCCGCACAAGCCAAAGCAGAGCGGTTTACAGTGGGCTTTGTGACCTATGAACCGGATAAGGGTAAATACAAGGCTTGCGGCCACCTGTGGAGCGGTAGGAAGGCTTCTGGATGCCGATATGCTGTTACATGGCATGACAGCACAGAAGCCGCCACCGATGCCCTGATTGGCCTTTATGACGAATACCCAAACACCGTTGAAGATGCCGTGATTTTCATTGGTGATATAAATCAGAGGGGAGATGATGATATATGACCAAACTTGAAAAGTTAATTTCAATAGCAAAGCAACAGGCGTCGCAAAAAGCAAAGCAAACAGAAGCGGTCATATATGACCGAATGACCACTGATCAACTGAAAGAATTGGCCTATAGTAATCCTTCAGAGGATCGGATTCATGAAATCCTTGCTTCTGTAGATGGCCTTCATCTTTTGGAAAGGAAGTGAAACACCATGCCCCGGCGCAAAACACTAAAGTTATCTACCCCGGCAGATATACGCCGGGCCATTTCAAGGGTTGCAAACATGGCCCTGAACAATGAAATCGATCCCAAGAGAGCCAATACCCTTCTTTATGCCTGTAATGCCGCTCTTGCGGCCATTAAGACCGATGAATACGAAAAGAAGCTGGTGGAATTGGAAGGGCTGTTGTCCAGCATGGAAGGGCGGTAATCAGATGGTAGAGCCAACAAAAGCCGAAATCATACTGGATCAGGTGACAACTGGAAATATGCAAATTAAGATATTGTAAGCTGTCAGGGACAATCCATCTTTTCACGGCGTGAAACTGTCCAACGAAACTAAAGCAAGAATTCAATCTTTTCAGAATAATTTGCAACGGCGCATTGATCAGCTTACCGCCCAGCGGGAAACGGTTTTGGCCCTTGTGGAGCAGATACCGGATGGAGAAGCCCGGCTTGTCTTGCAGTTGCGCTATGGTCTTTTGGACAACGCTACAAAGAAAACACCGTGGCTTGATATACCGCCCTTGATGAGTTATGAAATGGAAACCATATACAGGCGGCACCGGAAGGGCATTGATTACCTGAACATGCTTTTAGAGCAGAAAGCCCCGGATCGGCTATGATCTGGGGTTTCTTCTTTTGGTCAGGTATGCTATACTGGAATCCAAAGGGGGTGAACCGGTGTGGGTAAAGGGTTTGTGTATAGATGCCCCAAATGCGGCCATGAAGAAGAACTTCTTTCCAGTGTGGGCTTCATGTCCCCTGTGGAAGCCGATATGGAGCGTGAAAACATTCTGGTGGGTATCTATGGCCCCAAGGCACAAGCGGCCCTTATAGCCTATCCTGAAGCCCCTGTGAGCGTTGAAAGGGCTATGTACCAATGTGGGGCCTGTGGCAAGCTGGAAAGCCGTCTGGCGGTTACTGTGAAAGCCCCTGTCCGGGTTCCAATCCTTCAGCGGTGTGAGTGTGGAGCAACCATGCACCGGATCAGGAGCGGGAAAGATATGCTTTGCCCAGCTTGCCGGGAACCCCTAAAGAAAACTGACATTGTGAGCGTTGTCATGTGGGATTGAAGGGCGGTGGAATATGATTCCAATAACAGAAGCCTTTACCGCTCGTTTTGGTGGGCGCTTCTTCTATGCCATGCCTGATGGCCGGTATGTCTACCAACGGCGGGGCCGGGATTATCTTTTGGAAGGTTCTGCGGCCAGTCCTGAAGCGGTCATGAAAGCCAGCTTGGAACAGGGGGAAAATCTTCTGATCAAAACCTTTCCCGCTGTGGATTTATACCCTGATCCTACCTGTGATTACTAACCTTGAAAGTTAATTTACAAAAGAAAAACCGTGTTATTTAACTGTTACTAATCCCCAGCAAATCCCACGGGGGTTCTGTGAACTGAAATATTGAAAACCCTTGAAATTACAGGCTTCCCCGGCTCCCAGCGGCGCTCAAAATTCAGTGGAAAAACTGAACAATTCATGATACAATAGTGACATACAGAAAAAAGCAGAGGAGGAACGACATGAAAAAAAGTCTTTTTGCGCTGCTGCTTGCCGCGGCGCTCACGCTGACGCTCGCCGCCTGCGGCGAAAAAACCAACGCAGACACGCCGCTGCCCGACGAGCCGCCGGAGCCTGTCGCCGAGCAGCCCGCCACGGACGATGAATGGACCGTCCTGCACGCGGACGATGTGCTGCTGCGCACGGAGCCGTTCACCCTCTGCGAGGGCAGGACGGCGACGCTTGAGCTATACGGCTATCAGAACGGGGAGTATGACTGCGGCGTGAGCCGCATCCACCTTCTGTGGGACGACGGCAGGGAGGAGAATCTTCTGATCTCCGACCTCGGCGACGACGTCTGGTGTACGGACGGCTACACGAACTGCTGGACAGAGGACGGCGGCCTTGCGACCGGCGACTACAACTTTGACGGCTACACGGACCTCGGTCTGCAAATCGACACGCCCGCCTACAACCTGCCCTATTATTACTGGTTCTACGACGCGGAGACCGCCAGCTTTCAGCCTTATGGCAGCTGGACCTGTCAGCTTGAGATCGACGAGGAGAACAAGACGTGCGTCTGCCAGTGGCATGCCACGCCCGAGTATTACACCGACACCTACCGTCCCGATGGGGAAGGCGGGCTGTACCTCGCGCGGCGCGACACGGAGATTTACTACAGCGCGGACGGGGTAAAGAGCTTCACCGAGGTCTACACAGCCAATGAACAGCCGCTCGCCTACGCCGATCTCGACCGTGACAGCGAGGACGAGATCCTCGTCCTCACGACCTCGGAGCCGGATGAATTTGCAAAATGCCGCTACACGCTGGAGGCGAGGAAGTACAACGGTACGGTGCTCTTCACCAAGGAGGTCACCCCCTACTATACCGGTTGGGACACTTTCTTCCTCTGCTACGGAGAGGATGAAAACGGCGTGTGGGGCGCGGATGTGCTGTGCTATCAGACCCATGAGGACAGGGGTGTGGGCAGCTGCTCCTACGATTTGATCTCCTACGCCGGCGGGCGGGAGCGCTACCTTGACGGAAACACCATCACCTTTGTGCTCGAAGCGGACGGCGCCGCGCCGGTCCCCGACATCCGCCGTGCGACGCAGGCGGAATTTGTGCGCTTCCGCGAGGGGGTGGCGTCGCTGCTGGAGGGAAGTTCCTATCTGCTCTTTTGCAGCGGTCCTGCCGAGGACCCCGACACACAGCAGGCAGTTGAAAATATCCTTGCCGGGCTCGACGAGCTGGAGGCCCGTCTCTACCCCGCCGCGGGCTGAGCGCGATGCGCGCGTCTGATGCTCATCATTAGCTGTGCTTATCAAACTGTGCAAAACCATAAAAAGCGCCCGAAAACGGGCGCTTTTCTCTCTCTTTTTTTGGTCCCTCCGTCACCTTGTTTTTCTTGCGCAAATGCTCTATCATACGATACAATATCTACAATGGCAGCACAGCTCGCGCACTTATATTATACGACAGGAGGACGGTCCCATGGAACTGCTCAAGGAACGCATTCGCCGCGAAGGCAAGGTCCTGCCCGGCAACATCATCAAGGTCGACGGCTTTCTCAACCACCGCGTCGACACCAAACTGCTTGAGGCTCTGGCCGATGAGTTTGCGAAGTATTTTGACATCAGCAAGATCACCATGGTTTTAACAGCGGAGGCAAGCGGCATCGCTTTGGCCACGATCTGCGCTCAGAAATACGGTGTTCCCATGCTGTTCGCCAAGAAGGCGAAGAGCGATAACATCGAGGGCGGATTGTACCAGAGCGAGGTCTTTTCTTATACCTATAAAAAGAAGGTCACGCTGATCGTCAGCCATGAGTGGCTGCACGCGGACGACCACGTTCTCATCATTGACGACTTTATGGCCAAGGGCTATGCGATGCAGGGTCTCATCGACCTCGTCAACGCCGCGGGCGCGACACTCGAGGGCATCGGCGTCGCGGTCGAAAAGGGTTTCCAGGGCGGCGGCGACAAATTCCGTGCCTCCGGCGTACCGTACAAGGCCCTCGCCGTCATCAAGCAGGCAGACGAGAACGGCATTCTCTTCCGTGAGGACGACTGAGATGAAAAAGGTACTGGTATTGGATTTCGGCGGGCAGTACAATCTGCTCGTCGCGCGCCGCGTGCGTGAATGCGGCGTCTACTGCGAGATCAAGCCCTACACCATGTCGATGGACGACATCCGCGCCTTCGGCCCCGCCGCCATCATCTTCACCGGCGGCCCCGCGACGGTGTTTGAGCCGAACGCCCCCGCGCTCGACAACGCCATTTTCGAGCTGGGTCTGCCCATTCTCGGCATCTGCTACGGTCAGCAGCTGATGATCCATCAGCTCGGCGGCGCCTGCCGCAGAGCCGAGGTCCGCGAGTATGGCAAGGTGGAGCTGACGCACGACGGCACGAGTCTGCTGTTCGACGGCATCGAGCCGACGAGCATCTGCTGGATGAGCCACGGCGTCGAGGTCGAGCGCCTTTCCCCCGGCTTCCGCGCCATCGCGCACACCGCGGGCTGCGCCT
>ENA-ORPH01002996-ORPH01002996.1-human-gut-metagenome-genome-assembly--contig:-NODE-2996-length-13159-cov-15.592872_pt1 | contig 13159 bp, 7 predicted proteins | sample MGYA00242142_ERZ509074 | MGnify/ENA primary metagenome ERZ509074 (study PRJEB26280, sample SAMEA2338724) | human gut metagenome | biome: human gut; feature: human-associated habitat; material: faeces...
GCTGCCGGAGCGGTGCTTAAGCCGCAAGGCGGGAATTGTGCGGTGTTGCCTTAAGAAAATGGCTTGTTACAGGTTGGTGTAGCCCATCAGGCTCTTATCCACCTCGGCGGCGGCATCGCGGCCTTCGCGCAGGGCCCAAACAACAAGGCTCTGGCCGCGGCGCATATCGCCGCAGGTAAATACATGGGGCACGTTGGTGGCGTACTTAGTATCGGCAACGGTGCCGCGCTTGGTCAGGTCAACGCCAAACGCTTCGGCCACATAGGGCTGGCAGCCGGTAAAACCGGCGGCAATCAGCACCAGGTCGCACTCGATGGCAAATTCTTCGCCGGTGGGCACCATGGCGCGGCGGCCGGTGGCTTCATCCACCACTTTGCTTTCCAGCTTGGCAATCAGCGCACCGCAAACCTGACCGGCTTCGTCCTTATAGAACTCTTTGACCGTGGTCTGGTAAATGCGCGGGTCGCTGCCAAACACGGCAATGGCTTCCTGCTGGCCGTAATCGGTTTTCAGCACCTTGGGCCATTCGGGCCAGGCGTTGGCGGCGGTGCGTTCTGTGGGCGGGCAGGGCATCATTTCCAGCTGGGTCACGCTTGCGCAGCCCTGGCGGATGGCGGTGCCGACACAGTCGTTGCCGGTATCACCGCCGCCGATGACCAACACCTTTTTGTCCTTGGCACTCACGGCCTTGCCATCGGAAAAGCCGGAATCCAGCAGGCTGCGGGTCACGCTGGTCAGGTAATCCACGGCAAAGTAGATCCCCTGTGCATCGCGCCCCGGGGCGTTGATGTCGCGCGCCTGCTTGGCACCGCAGGCCAGCACAACGGCATCGTGTGCATCCAGCACATCCTGGGCAGGGGTGCTGCCGCCAACATCGGCGCAGGTTACAAAGTCAATGCCCTCGGCCTTCATAATGTTCACGCGGCGGTCAATGACCTGCTTTTCCAGCTTCATGTTGGGGATGCCGTACATCAGCAGGCCGCCCACGCGGTCCTCACGCTCGTATACGGTCACTTTGTGGCCGCGCTTGTTCAGGTAATCGGCAACCGCAAGGCCGGCAGGGCCGGCACCTATCACGGCAACGGTTTTGCCGGTGCGGGTCGGGGGCGGGCAGGCGGTCAGCAGGCCGGATTCATAGCCATATTCTACAATGGCGTGCTCGTTCTCCTTCACGGTAACGGGGCTGCCGGTGGTGTAGCCGCAGGTGCAGGCAGCTTCGCACAGAGCGGGGCATACCCGGCTGGTAAACTCCGGGAAGCGGTTGGTGGCGCGCAGGCGATGTACAGCCAGATCCCACTTGCCCTGGTAGACCAGGTCGTTCCATTCGGGGATTAGGTTGTTCAGCGGGCAGCCGCTTGCCATGCCGCCAATCATCATGCCAGCCTGGCAGAACGGTACGCCGCAATCCATGCAGCGGGCACCCTGCGCCTGCTGTTCATCCTGCGGCAGCGGGATGTGAAATTCGTTAAAGTTCTGAATGCGTTCTTCGGGCGGCAGCTCCGTGCTGGTCTGCCGGGCAATTTCCATAAATCCTGTCGGTTTTCCCATCGTTTGCGCCTCCCTTATTTGTTAGCAGCGTTCTTCATTGCATAGAACGCTTCGATCTGTGCCTGCTCGCTGTCTTCGCCTTTTTCTTCCATCTGGGCAATCAGGCGCAGCATCTTGTCATAGTCATGGGGCAGGACCTTTTTGAACTTGGGCAGATACTCGCCAAAGTTATCCAGGATTTCCTTGCCGCGGGGGGAGCCGGTGGCTTCCACATGCTCGCGGATCAAATCCTTCAGCAGCGAAACATCATACTTGTGTTCCACCGGCTCCAGGCTGACCATATCCTTGTTGACGCGGGTGTAGAAATCCCAGTCCTCATCCAGCACATAGGCGATGCCGCCGCTCATGCCGGCTGCAAAGTTTTTGCCGGTCTTGCCCAGCACCACCACGGTGCCGCCGGTCATATATTCGCAGCCGTGGTCGCCGACGCCCTCCACAACAGCGGTAGCGCCGGAGTTGCGCACGCAGAAACGCTCGCCAGCTACGCCGTTGATGAACGCTTTACCAGCGGTTGCACCGTACAGGGCAACGTTGCCAATGACAATGTTCTCGCTGCGGTCATAGGTGACATCCTTGGGCGGGTAAACGATCAGCTTGCCGCCGGAAAGGCCCTTGCCCATATAGTCGTTGGAATCGCCAACCAGTTCCAAGGTCAGGCCAGCGGGGATAAAGGCACCAAAGCTCTGGCCGCCGTACCCGTTGCAGATCACATGGAAGGTATCTTCCGGCAGGGTGTTGCCAAACTTGCGGGTGATCTCACTGCCAAAAATCGTGCCGAACGCGCGGTCAGTGTTGCCAACTTCCAGTTCAACGGTCATCGGCTTGGGCTCTGCCATGTCAAAGCTCTTCTTGAACTTCTTCATCAGCACGCGCATATCCGGTGTTTTTTCCAGGCCGAAGTTGTAAACATCCTTGGCGTTGAAGTGTACGCTGCTGTTTTCCACCAGCGGGTTTTTCAACAGGGCAGTCAGGTCCATCTCGCTTGCGCGGGAACCAGCCGGGGCATCCTTGACTTTCAGCAGGTCGGTGCGGCCAACCAGTTCATCCACGGTATGCACGCCCAGGCGGGCCATGTATTCGCGCAGATCCTCGGCCATAAAACGCATAAAGTTGATGATGTATTCCGGCTTGCCCTTAAAGCGCTTGCGCAGCTCGGGGTTCTGGGTGCAGATGCCCATGGGGCAGGTATCCAGGTTGCACACGCGCATCATCACGCAGCCCATGGCAACCAGCGGGCCGGTGCCAAAGCCGAACTCTTCAGCGCCCAGCATGGCGGCAATGGCCACATCGCGGCCGCTCATCAGCTTGCTGTCAGCTTCAATGCGCACGCGGGAGCGCAGGCCGTTCATGATCAGGCTCTGGTGTGCTTCGGCAAGGCCCAGCTCCCACGGCAGGCCCGCATTGTGGATGGAGTTGCGCGGTGCAGCGCCGGTACCGCCGTCAAAACCGGAAATCAAAATCACTTCGGCGCCGGCCTTGGCAACGCCGGCGGCAATGGTGCCAACACCGGCTTCGCTGACCAGCTTGACATTGATGGCAGCCTTGCGGTTGGAGCATTTCAGGTCATAGATCAGCTGGGCCAGGTCCTCAATGGAGTAGATATCATGGTGCGGCGGGGGAGAGATCAGGCCCACGCCGGTGGTGGAGTGGCGGGTCTTGGCAACCCAGGGGTACACCTTGCCGCCGGGCAGCTGGCCGCCCTCGCCGGGCTTTGCGCCCTGTGCCATCTTGATCTGAATCTCACTGGCGGAAACCAGATACTTGCTGGTCACGCCAAAACGGGCGGATGCCACCTGCTTGATGGCGCTGTTGCGCTCGGTGCCAAAACGGTCTTCGGCTTCGCCGCCTTCGCCGGTGTTGCTCTTGCCGCCGATGCGGTTCATGGCAACGGCCATGCACTCGTGGGCTTCCTCAGAAAGGGCGCCATAGCTCATGGCAGCGGTCTTGAAGCGGTGTACGATGGAATCCACGCTTTCCACTTCGTCCAGCGGGATACCGGCGTCAGGATAATTGAAGTCCAGCAGGCTGCGCAGGTGCATGGCATCGCCGCCCGCGGCGTTCACGGCATCGGTATAAGCCTTGAACTTGTTGTAATCGCCGGTCCAGCAGGCCTGCTGCAGCAGGTGGATGGTCAGCGGGTTGTACAGATGATCTTCGGCCAGCTTGCCGCTGCGGAGCTTGTGCTCACCCAGGCTGGTCAGCTCCATGCTGATATCCAGGCCCAGAGGGTCGAATGCCTGCTTGTGGCGGGCTTCCAGGTCGTTCTGGATGTCGCGGATGGTAATGCCGCCCACACGGCTGACGGTGTTGGTAAAGTACTTATCCACTACCTCGTTGCTCAGACCCAGCGCTTCAAAAATCTGGCTGCCCTGGTAGGACTGGATGGTGGAAATGCCCATCTTGGAGGCAATCTTGACGATGCCGGCCAGAACGGCTTTATTGTAGTCGTTCACGGCGGCATAGTAATCTTTGTCCAGCAGACCCTCATTGATCAGCTCGCCGATGGTCTCCTGTGCCAGATAGGGGTTGATGGCGCAGGCACCGTAGCCCAGCAGGGTGGCAAAATCATGAATCTTGCGGGGCTCACCGCTTTCCAGGATCAGGGCCATGGCGGTGCGCTTGCGGGTACGAACCAGATACTTGGAAACTGCGCCCACAGCCAGAAGGCTGGGGATGGCGACATGGTACTCATCAATTTCGCGGTCAGACAAAATCAGGATGTTGGCACCATCGCGGTAGGCGCGGTCCACATCAACGAACAGGCGGTCAATGGCCTTTTCTAGGTCGGTGTTCTTATAGTAGCAGATGGAGATGGTCTCCACCTTGAAGCCGGGAACCTTCATGGCCTTGATCTTCATCAGGTCGGTTTCGGTCAAAATGGGGTTGGTGATTTTCAGCACCTTGCAGTTCTCGGCGTCCTCTTCCAACAGGTTGCCCTGTGCGCCAACGTATACGGTGGTGGAGGTCACGATCTTCTCGCGCAGGGCGTCGATGGGCGGGTTGGTGACCTGGGCAAACATCTGCTTAAAATATTCAAACAGCGGGGGATGGGTGTGGCTCAAAACGGCCAGCGGGGTATCGCTGCCCATGGCACCGGCAGGCTCTGCGCCGTTCTTTGCCATCGGCAGGATCATGGTGGAAACATCCTCGTACTGGTAGCCGAATGCTTTCTGCAGCCGCACCAGCTCGTCATGCTCGTGGCTGGGTACGCGCTCGTTGGGAATCTTCAAATCGGCCAGGTTGACCAGGTTGCGGTCCAGCCATTCGCCGTAAGGCTCGCGGCTGGCGTAATCGGCTTTCAGGCTTTCGTCGTCCACCAGCTCACCCCTGGCGGTATCCACCAACAGCATTTTGCCGGGGCGCAGGCGGTCCTTGCGCACGATTTCTTCGGCGGGAATATCCAGCACGCCGACCTCACTGGAAAGGATCAGGCGGCCGTCTTTGGTGATATAGTAGCGGCTGGGGCGCAGACCGTTGCGATCCAGCACAGCGCCCATCACATCGCCGTCACTGAACAGGATGGAAGCGGGGCCGTCCCACGGTTCCAGCATGGTGGCGTAATACTGATAGAACGCACGCTTTTTGGGGTCCATACTATGGTTGTTTTCCCACGGTTCGGGGATAGTGACCATAACAGCCAGCGGCAGCTCCATGCCGTTCATAACCATAAACTCCAGCGTGTTATCCAGCATGGCGGAGTCGGAACCACCCTGGTTCACAATGGGCAGAACCTTGGTCATATCCTCTTTCAGGTAGTTGGAACCAATGGTTTCCTCGCGGGCCAGCATGGTATCCACGTTGCCGCGGATGGTGTTGATCTCGCCGTTATGCAGGATAAAGCGGTTGGGGTGGGCGCGGTTCCAGCTGGGTGCCGTGTTGGTAGAAAAACGGCTGTGCACCATGCCGATGGCAGATTCATAATCTTCGCTCTGCAAATCGGGATAGAACAGGCGCAGTTCTTTAACCAGGAACATGCCCTTGTACACAATGGTACGGCTGGAAAGACTGCACACATAAGTATCCTGGCTGGACTGTTCAAACACGCGGCGGGCAACATAAAGCTTGCGGTCAAAGTCAATGCCGGGCTTTACGCGGGCCGGGCGTTCCACAAATGCCTGCCAGATGCTGGGCATGCAGGAACGTGCCTTGTGGCCCAAAATTTCCGGGCAGGTGGGCACTTCGCGCCAGCCAAGGAAGTTGAGCCCCTCTTTTTTGCAGATGATCTCAAACAGCTTTTTGTCCTGGTTGCGGTTCAACTCTTCCTGTGGGAAAAAGAACATGCCAATGCCGTAGTCACGCTCGTTGCCCAGCGTAATGCCGGCTTCTTCGGCAGCTTTTTTGAAGAACTTGTGGCCGATCTGCAGCAGGATACCGACACCATCACCGGTTTTGCCTTCAGCATCCTTACCGGCACGGTGTTCCAGGTGCTCCACGATCTGCAAAGCATCGTCGATCGTTTTGTGGGTTTTACGGCCCTTGATATCCACAACTGCACCAATGCCGCAGTTGTCATGTTCAAACCGCGGATCATACAGCCCGGCGGGGGCCTTGCGCTCTGTAAAGTTTTCCATCCGTTTTTTGCTCCTTCCCGTAATTTCCTGCGGGGCCGGGCGGGAACGCACATTTCCCACCCTGGCATAGATACGAAAAAAGACGTTCCCCAACGGGTACACTAACCCGTTTGTGGGAACGCCTTTGTTCTTGTATGTACTATACCACACCAGTAGGGGAATGGCAATCATCAAACAAAAGATTTTTATGAAATTAACGCAAAAACCTTATTTGCTTTGTTTTGCAATGGTTAAACTTAATAAAATTAAGCTGCGGCAATAACTGCCGGGCAAAACGGTGTGTTATTTGCCGTTTGCAGCCTGCTGCTCTTTCAAAACGGCCAAGATCTCGGTCAGCAGCTCCTCCTGCGTCGGGGCCTTAGGGGCTTCCGGCTCGGCGGGCTTTTCTTCTTCATGCTTGCCCAGGTCCATGAGCTTGTTCATGGCTTTCAGCATACAGAACAGAACGAATGCCAGAATGATAAAGTTAATGACGGCAGAGATGAATGCACCGATGCCCAGGTTGATGTCAAACGGCAGGTGCAGCACAACATCACTGAAATCTGTCTGGAACAAAATGCCAATGATGGGGTTGATGATGTTGTCCGTCAAAGAAGTGACCAGCGTGGAGAATGCGCCGCCGATGAGAACACCGATGGCCATGTCCATCATGTTGCCTTTCAGGGCAAAAGCTTTGAACTCTTCCAGGAACTTTTTCATAATGTGTTTCCTCCTGTATGGATGAATTTTTCAGGGCCATGCCCCACACAGGCTGCAAACGGGGCATGGGGCCCGGATTCCAAAATAAAAAAGTTACTTCAGCAGCTTGGCTACAGCGTCTGCTGCGCCGTCCAGATAATCCCCGGCAAAGGTTTCAATCATGCCGGCGTCCGCCTCTTTGGCAAATTCGGGGTTCAGCGGCATTTTGGCCAGCACGGGCAGGTGGTACTTCTTGCCGGTCTCGTCCACATGGCTGTCGCCAAACACGTTGATATGCTTGCCGCAGTCCGGGCAGAGCACATAGCTCATGTTTTCCACAATGCCAAGGATGGGAACCTTCATCATTTCGGCCATCTGCACAGCCTTGCCAACGATCATGCCGACCAGCTCCTGCGGACTGGATACAATAATGATGCCGTCTACCGGCAGGGTCTGGAACACGGTCAGTGGCACATCGCCGGTTCCCGGAGGCATATCGACAAACAAAAAGTCAACGTCGTCCCAGATCACTTCCTGCCAGAACTGCTTGACCGCACCGGCAATCACGGGGCCGCGCCACACAACGGGGGCTTCCTCATCTTCCAGCAGCAGGTTGATGGACATGATCTTGATGCCGGTGTGGCTTTCCACCGGGTTGATGCCGTCCTCGGTGCCCATGGCCGGGCCATGAACGCCGAACAATTTGGGGATGGAAGGGCCGGTAATGTCAGCATCCAGCACGCCGACCTTGTAGCCTTTGCGGCGCATGGAAACAGCCATCATGGCGCTGGTCATGCTTTTGCCAACGCCGCCCTTGCCGGAAACAACGCCGATCACTTTTTTGATGTGGCTTTTTGCGTGCGGCGGTTCATGCTGCGGCGCGCGGCTGGAACAGTCAGCGTGGCAGTTGCTGCAATCGTGGGTACATGCTTCACTCATGTGGATATAGCTCCTTTTATCTGTGCCGGGCGGGGCGCTGCAACTGCCCCGTTTCGGCACCGTTCTCCGTTTTGCGGCATGGGCCGCACTTTATTAGTGTACCGCGTCAGAGCACAAAATGCAAGTACTATCAAAACGAATAGCACGCCAAACCAGCAAAAATGTCCGAATTGTATGGGTGATACTTCTTCATAGAACCCTGCCATAAACCGCAGCAATGCAGAATATACTGGCTTTATACGGGCAAAGGGGGCGGCAAAAACGGCACTGCGGGGGAAAACCTATCTGAAAAATGCAGCGCTGCTGACAGTGGCGGGCTTTGCGCTGCGGGCGCTGGGCATGGTGTTCCGGGTGTTTGTGGCTGCGCGCCTGGGGCCGGAGGGTATGGGCCTGTACCAGCTGATCTTATCCGTCTATATGGTGTTTGTTTCGCTGGCTTCGGCGGGCATCAATGTGGCGTCCACACGGCTGGGTGCGCAGTGCCTGACCCGTGGGCGCGGCATGGCCCCGACGCTGCGCAGCCTTGCGGCAACAGCGGCCGTATTGGGCACCGCCGCCATGCTGGCGCAGCTGGCGCTGGCGGACCCTTTGGCCCGCTTTGCCCTGCATGATTCCCGCGCGGAGCTGGGGCTGTGTACGCTGGCCCCCAGCCTGCCGTTTATTGCGGCGGCCGGGGCGCTGCGGGGGTGCTTTTTGGCGCGGCGAAGGGTGGAACCGAATATCATTGCCCAACTGGTGGAGCAGACCGTGCGGATGGCCGTGGCCGCATTGGCGCTGGTAAAGCTGACCCACTGGGGCGCGGCTTACGCTTGCTGTGCGGTGCTCATCGGCAATACTGTCAGCGAGGCGGTCTCCTGCGGCATTATGGCGCTGTTTGCCCGGCAGGAACCGAGCTTCCGCCCATGCGCCGATGACCCGCCCCGCGGCTATACCAGCCGGGAGCTGTGGGAAATTGTGCTGCCCGTGACCGGCAGCCGGTTGGTGGCCAGCGTTTTGCAGGCAGGGGAAAGCGTGCTGATCCCCGCCTGTCTTGCCGCTTACCTTGGCACCCGCGCCGAAGCCGTGGCGCAGTATGGTTCCTTAAAAGGCATGGCACTGCCGCTTATCTTTTTTCCGTTCTCGGTGCTGGCGGCACTTTCCGGCCTGCTGATGCCGGAGATCACCCGTGCCCACACCGCCCGGGATACCGCTGCCCTGCGCCGCCTTGTGCGGCTTGCCATGGGGTTGACGGGTGGGTTCTCGCTGTTGGTGGGGGCCGCGCTGGTGCTGTTTGGCAAGGATGCCGCCATTTTGCTCTATCACGATGCCCAGGCGGGCCGTTATGTGCAGGTGCTGGGCTTTGTGGCGCCCTTTATGTACCTGGAAAGCATGGTGGATGCGATCTTAAAAGGCATGGGGGAGCAGCTGGCGACCTTCCGCTATTCGGTGCTGGATTCCATTTTGCGCATTGCAGGCATTTTGTGGCTGATGCCGCAATACGGTATGCCGGGCTTTCTGGCGGTCATGACAGCCTCTAACCTGCTGACCTGCGGGCTGAATACGGGGAGAATGGTGAAGAAGTTAGGAAGTAGGAGTTAGGAGTGAGGAGTTGAGAGGAAAATTAGAAATTAGGAATTGGGCGGCGGGGAGACGGAAAAAGAATAAATAATAAATAATAATGAATAATGGCGGTGGATCGCGGCGCGGGGCGCCGCTCAGAAAATATGGGGTTTGTTATGTGTTGGAGATAGGCGGCAGATAATAGAACGCTCAAAACCGTTCCCTATAAAATCACAAAAATCACCCCGCCGCGGGAAACTTCTGCCCCAACGGCGGGGTGGCTCTGCATTATATATTTTGTATCGGAACAAAGCGGCATGGCGTCCGCTTTTCCATCACAGCGTTTGCCCGCTGACCAGCCCGTTCCACAGGCGGTAATAAATGCCCTTCTTTGCCAGCAATTCCTCGTGGCGGCCCTCTTCCTCAATGCCGGATTTGCCCAGCACCAGAATGCGGTCAGCGTTTTTGATGGTGGTCAGGCGGTGGGCAATCGTCAGCGTGGTGCGGCCCTTGGCCAGCTTATCCAGGCTTTGCCCAACCAGAATCTCACTCTCGTTGTCCAGCGCGCTTGTGGCTTCGTCCAGCAGCAGGATGGGCGGGTTCTTCAAAAATACCCGCGCAATGCTGATGCGCTGTTTCTGCCCGCCGGAAAGCTTGACCCCGCGTTCGCCTACATAGGTATCATACCCGTCTTTCAGCTCCCGCACAAAGCCATCAGCACCGGCCAGCCTGGCGGCGGCAATGATCTCCTCCCGCGTGGCACCCGGCTTGCCGTAAGCGATGTTTTCGGCCACCGTGCCGCTGAACAGGTAAACATCCTGCTGCACCACGCCAACGGCATTGCGCAGGCTGCTCAGGGTAACATGGCGGATGTCCTGCCCGTCAATCAAAATCTCGCCGCCGGTCACATCATAAAAGCGAGGGATCAGGTTGCACAGGGTGGTTTTGCCGCCGCCGGAAGGCCCAACCAGCGCCAGATTCTCGCCGGGGCGGATGTTCAGGTTTACATGACGCAGCACCTTGTTGTGGTCGTCCGGGTATTCAAAGCTCACATCGCGGAACTCAATGCCGCCTTTTTCCACCTGCAGCGGTTTGGCGTCGGGGGCGTCAGTGATCTCGACGGGGGTATCGATAATGTCAAAAAAGCGCTCAATGCCGGTCACACCGCGCTGGAACTGCTCGGCAAACTCCACAATGCGGCGGATGGTGGCAATCAGAGTGGAAACATACAGCACATAGGCAACCAAATCGCCAGCGCTGATGGTGCCATATACCAGCGAAAGGCCGCCTGCCACAATGACCACCAGATACATCAACCCGTCAAACAGCCGGGTGGAGGTGTTGAACGCGGCCATGGCATGGTAGGTTTTCTTCTTGATGGTCTGGAACGCGGTGTTGCCCTGCTCGAACTTTTTGTTCTCTTCCTCTTCTGCGGCGAACGCCTTCACAACCCGCTGGCCCAGCAGGCTGTCCTCAATCGAAGCGTTCAGCTCGCCGATCTGGAACCGCTGGCGGCGGAACGCGGCGCGAAGCTTCAGGTTCAGCTTGATGGATACAACCGCCATCAAGGGCACGCAGGCAAACACCACCAAAGTCAGCGGTACGCTGGCCCAGCACAGGATGATGAACGAAGCCGCAATTTTGATGCCCGCAATAAAAAATTCTTCCGGGCAGTGGTGGGCAAATTCGGTCACATCAAACAGGTCGTTGGTAATGCGGCCCATGATCTGCCCAACTTTGGTATTGGAATAATAGGTGTGGCTCAACCGCTGCAGGTGGGCAAAGGCATCCCGCCGCATATCGGTCTCAATGTAAACGCCCATGATGTGGCCGGTGCCGGACATAAAATACTGTGCGGCACCATCAATCAGCCGCAAAATGAGATACAGCAGGGCGAGCTTTAACACCGCATCAACCGTCAGCACAATGCCGGGATCGGTGGCGGCGTTGGTTAGGTAGCTCATAATTTTAGGCAGCACGATATCACACAAAGTGGTCAGTGCGGCACAGAACAAATCAAAAATCAAAATGCGTTTGTATCGCATCAGGTAAGGGGCAAACCGGCGGATCAGCGCCGGGGTGTCAATGTGCTGCTGGCTGGGGTCATTCATAAGATTAAGTTCCTCTTCTTTTCAAAAAATCAGGGTTATTCCTGCGGAGCTTCCGGTTCCTGTGCAGGAACCTCGGTGGGGGCTTCGCTGGCAGGCTCGGTTTCCTGCGGCGGCTCCGGGTCAGGGGCCGGTTCCGCGGTAATTACCGGCTCCGGTGCACCCGTCGGTTCGGGCTCCGGCGTAATGACAGGTTCCTGCGTAGGCTCCGGGGTAGTTATCGGCTCTGGTGTGACAACAGGTTCCGGCGTCTGGGTAACTGCCGGTGTCGGTGAAGGGGGTGACGTGGGCGAAGCTGTCGGCGTTGCGGTGGGCAGCGGTTCAATGGGCGCTGTTTTGATGTAGCCGCAGCGCTGGCAGGTGTAGGTCATCACCCCGGCCACACCGGGTTGGGGCTGCAAGGTGATAACGCCCTTGTCATAGTCATGCCCCAGGGCGGGCAGTTCTTTTTCTTTTACCTTGCCGCAGATGGTGCACTTGACTTTTACGGTGCCGTATTCCAAACAGGTGGGCTCAATGCGGGTATCCTTTACTTCCACAAATTCATGTTCGTGTTCGTCCGGCTCAAAGTGTGCTGTCACAATCACGCCGTTGGCGTCCGCATTGCTGGGCACGGTAAAGCTCAGGGAAGAACTGCTGGAGGCCGCCCCCAGCGACGCCGTCCACCCGGCAAACTTCCAACCTGCATCGGGTACGGCTTTCACGGTGGAGCAGGTGCCGCCCTTTTTCACTTTCTGGCTGGTGGAACCGCTGATGCTGCCGCCGGATGTGGCCACAAATTCCACCGGCACTTTAGCGCCGCGCACGGCGATCGGATCCGAGGAGATTAACCCCAGCGGTACGCCGTCCGGCTCCGGGATGGCGGCTGTGCTTTCGGGGCGGCGGTCCTGCGTGACGTAAGCGTGGGTGCGCACATAAGTAAAATAGGCTGTGACAGCCTCTTTGGAAAGATGCACCCCGTCCGAAAGGGTATAGTCCTTTTTAGCCCAGCCGGTGGCGTCATCCCGCAGTACTTCGGCGGTGTTCAAAAATTTGTAGCCGTCCTCCTCGCACATCGTCACAAGGGCGGCGTTGTAGGCATCTACCTGGGTCATGGTCAGGTTGGTGTTGTCCCGCTGCTGGTCCAGCGGGGGAATGGCGCTGACGATAATATCCGCATAGGGCCATGCTTTGGTGATGGCGGCCAGCCCCTCCCGGTACTGCGCGATGAATTTGGTGGCATCCGTGGAGCTGCCCCCAAGGTTGTTGGAGCCGAAACCAATGATAATGCGTTTGGGCTGCAACTTGGCAACGGCATCCGGAATGGTGTACAGGGTGCTGTCCCCCTTGAACTTTTCGCATTTCAGGGTGGTGATGGAACCGGCCCCCATGCTGACCACGCCAATGTTGTTTTTCAGCGTGGAAAACGCCGTTCCGGTGTCATCGGCGTACATGGTGTAGCGCACGGTGTTGGAATCCCCAATGAACAGGGTGTCGTCCACATAACTGCGCCCGGCATCTGCTGTCTGCGGCAGAATAGTGGGCACGGTGGTATCTGTTGGGGCGTGGGTGGCGGTGGCCTGAACAACGGCGGCAGTTGGGGCAACCGTGGCGGATGTTTCCGGCGTGGCGGTATGATCGGGCAGAACATCCTGCGGCTTGCTGCAGGCGCACAGCGCAGCACACAGCGCCGCCGCAGCCAAAATTTTACCCCAATTCGGGCATTTCATGCGCTCATCTCCTTTTTAAGGCAATACCGCATAATTCTAAGTGCCGATACGGCGAGCGAGGTGCGGC
>ENA-ORPH01003001-ORPH01003001.1-human-gut-metagenome-genome-assembly--contig:-NODE-3001-length-13133-cov-2.959856_pt1 | contig 13133 bp, 11 predicted proteins | sample MGYA00242142_ERZ509074 | MGnify/ENA primary metagenome ERZ509074 (study PRJEB26280, sample SAMEA2338724) | human gut metagenome | biome: human gut; feature: human-associated habitat; material: faeces...
CTGCCACAAAGGCTCCGTAGCGCATCCAGACCTTGCGGATAGCTGCCTGCGTCAGAGCACCGTTACCAGCCTTTGCCGTCTGCTCTGTCTTTTGCGGAAGTCCCGCCTCTATCCGGTTCCAGAGGTCGGGTGTTTCTTCGGCGCATGCTTTTTTATATTCTTCGTCAAGCTTCTTCATACCCATACCTCCTTAATTTCTTCATGGCTTCCCTGTACCGCCAGGTGACGGTGCCCATGGGCGAGCCCAGTAAGTCCGCAATCTCCTGAAAGGTCATACCGCTCATGATCTTTAAATGCACAACCTCCCGCTCCGGCTCCTTCAGTAAGGAAAACGCCTCCTTCACGGTCAGGCTGCCGACAACTTCCTCTTCCACACTTTTGCCGTCCGTGGCATGAAGCGCCCTGGATGCCGCTTCCGTACAGTCCTCTTCCCCGGAGCCTGCCCGCATCTGAAAGTCCACCGGCTCCTCCCGGCGTTTTTTCCGCAAGGTATCTATGGCTAAGTTGCGGGCTATGGTCGCCATCCAGCCCTTATGTCCGTTGCCCGCCCTGTAAGAATCCGACTTTTCCCAGAGCTTTATAAAAAACTCACTGGTCACGTCCTCCGCTTCTTCCCTGCTTGCAAGCAGGGAGCGGACAATACCGTATATGTACGAAACATACTCTTCGTAAACCTGCCGCAGCCCGTCTTTGTCTCCCCGGTTCATGGCCTGTATGCATTCTGAAAATTTCTCCTCGGTCACACTGATTCCTTCCCAAGAATCCCGCTTCTGTCATAGTAACGAAACAGAACCCCCTCATTTATGGTAAATTTCGTGTTACTTTACATAATCTTTTAATTCGGTTTCAATCAGATTCAGAGACTCCGAAAGGGCATGGAGCTGCTTCTTCAATTCCTCCGTATCGCTTCTGTCCTTTTTGTAACAGATACGGTGCTCCATGCTGGACCAGAAATCCATGGACAGGGTACGGAACTGCACTTCCACCGGATAGTACTCCATGGCATCCATGGTATGAAGTGGCACCCCGAAAATGATGTGATAGCTGCGGTAGCCGTTGTCCTTGGGATTTTTGATGTAATCCTTTTCCTTGATAACGATTAAATCCTCATGCCGTTTCAGGGCTTCCACCATCTCGTAAACCTCTGTCTGAAAATAACAGATGACGCGGATGCCCGCAATGTCCATCAGGTAATCCTTGGCATTCATCACACTGTCGGTTACACCAATGCGCGCCAGCTTCTCCTCCATGCTTTTCTTTTCCTTGATACGGTACTGCATGTGATGTACCGGCTGGTTTTCTTCGGTATGGCTTCGGTCGTATATATTGTGATTTAATATTTCCAGTCTGGTTTTCATCAGATTCATGGCATCCTCGTAAGGCCGGATTAAATCGTAATACTGTTCGTTAGTCATGTTCTGTTCCTTTCGGTTTGCTTCTGAATTTACAGTATACTCTATTTTTGTATAGAGGTCATGTCCGAAATGTAAAAAAATCCGAAAACATTTCTTAAGATTTTATAAGATAATGCTTTCGGATTTCTCATTTTACATTTTAAGTCAAAAAATTTATACGGAAACGGTGTACGCGGTCTGGAAGGACGTGTTGGGCAAAAGCTCGCTGCCCCATTCCCTTTCCTCAAAACTTCCGTCAAAACGGACGCTGTCACATCTGCCGTACCATGGCTCGATGCAGATGAACGGCGCGTTCTTACCCACCGGCGACCATACACCGAACAGGGGCGCATCGAATTTCACGGTAAGGTAGGGAACCTTTTCGGAATCACACAGGGAAACCTCCTGTGTCTGGCGGTTTTCAATAATAAGCGCATCCTCCGCAAACAACTCTTCCGTCACAGGCAGATAGCCGCCGTCCTCCAATGTAATCTTTTCTACCGTATCGGAGGCCAGACCTCCCTCCAGCTTTCGGTTGACCAGTTCTTTTACCCCTTCAAATTTCAGATAACAGGTAATTCGTTCCGCCTCTCTCTTTTCGCAGCGGAAAGCCGGATGTCCGCCGATGGAGAAATACAGCGGCTCTTCCGAAAGGTTGGTCACACGCCACATCACCTTTACCTTCCGTCCTTCCAATTTATAGCCGATTTCCAGCACGAACGGGAACGGATATTTTTCCAGTGTGGCTTCCTGCTCGGTTAGACAGAACCAGATTTCCCCTTCTGATTCTTCCGTCAGGCAGAAATCCATATCCCTGGCAAAACCGTGCTGGGACATATGATAGGTCTTATCCTTAAAACGGTAGGTATTGTCCTTTACCGCACCCACAATAGGGAACAGAACGGGGGACACCCTGCCCCAGTAAGCGGCGTCGCCGCACCACATGTATTCCCTGCCGGTCTTTTTATCCTTCAGGGAGCGTACCTCCGCACCGTGGCTGCTGATTACCAGTATTAATTCTTCATTTTCTATGGTGTAATTCATGCTTTGTCCTTTCCGGTCTCGTTTACCGTAGAGAAAATCAGTTCCATGGAACCAGTGAGCGTCGCATCCCCGTAAACAGCCGGGAGAATGAAATGATCACCCTTCTTTACCGGAGTGCCGTCAATGCTGCCCTCGCCGTCCAGCACGCTGCCCAGCATAAAAGGTCCTTCCATGGGCACGGTTACGCCCTTTTCCACTGTTACCTTGTAAACCTTGTAGAATTCACAACTGATCAGTTCATTTACCGTATCCTTCGGCATATCCTGGGTATGGCTGACTGCCTTTTCCGCGGAAGTATCCGGCACGGTAATCACATCGATGCTCTGCTGTACGTGAAGCGGTCTTTCCTTGCCGTCCACCAGTCTGTGGTAATCGTATACACGGTAGGTAATGTCGCTGCTCTGCTGGGTTTCCAAAATGGTAAAGCCACCCTTGATGGCATGCACGGTACCGGGCACAATCTGGATGAAGTCACCCTTCTTTACCGGCATCTGGCGGACCAGTTCTTCGTATCTGTCTTCGTGAATCATCCGGGCAAGTTCTTCTCTGGTCTTTGCATGGTGGCCGATGACAAGGCTTGCGTCCTCCGGGCAGTCCATGACATACCAGCATTCGGTCTTGCCGTAAGGGCAGCCTTCGTGCTCTCTGGCATAGGCATCGTCCGGGTGGACCTGGATGCTTAAATCCGCATCCGCATTGATGATTTTCACCAGAAGAGGGAATTCCTCCGCCTGAATGTTTCCGAACAGTTCCCTGTGAGTTTTGTAAAGCTCGGAAAGCTTCATGCCGGCGAATTCTCCGTTCTTAACGGTATCGTCCCCGTTGGGATGCGCGCTGATACCCCAGCACTCGCCGGTGGAATCCCCGGCTCCTTCGTAATGAAATTCATCGCGAAGCTTTTTACCGCCCCATACCACATCCTTTAAGCAGGGGTTCAAAAAAAGAATTTCTTTATTTTCCATACTAATTACGCACCTTTCGTATTGATGTCCCTATTATATACTGTCGGAGCCTAAAAATCCATCTTACATTTTTGCACATTTATGCTTCGATAATATGATACAGACGTCCCTTGTAATCGCCCCACAGGTTCTCTGCCAGAATACCTGCCTGCATCAGGGTTCTGCCGGTATAGGTACGTTCTTCGCCTTCGATGAGGTAAATCTTTTCCGGCGCCAGTCCCTTTAATAAAATGCGGCGGGAGTGGGAGTTGGGTCTGCCCATTACCTGAATGTAGGTCATAAGGGCTTCGGATTTGTCCTTTGCCACTACCATGTAGCAGTCATACATTCTGTTTTCACGGAACGAAGCAATCCGGTAATAATCACCGGTGCGCACCAGGTCATTGTACTTGTGGTACATTTTTACTTGGTCGGGAATCATCTTTCTGTCCTCTTCCGGAATGCGGGTAATATCCAGCTCGTAGCCGAATGTACCTGCCAGCGCCACATAGCCCCTGGTTTCAAACGGCGTGGTACGCCCTACCGTGTGATTCGGGCAGTCGCTGACATGGGCGCCCATGGCGGAAAGCGGGTAGATAAGAGCCGTGCCTTCCTGGATGGTCAGTCTTTCGATGGCATCCGTGTCATCGGAGCACCAGATCTGTGGGCTGTAGTAAAGCATGCCGGCATCAAAGCGTGCGCCGCCGCCGGAGCAGTTTTCCAGAAGCAGGTGCGGGAATTCCGTTACAAGTCTTTCCTGCAGGCTGTACATACCCAAGACATATCTGTGGAACAGCTCGCCCTGGCAGTCTGCGGAAAGGGCTGCGCTTCCCATGTCGCACAGAGGACGGTTCATATCCCATTTTACATATTCGATGTTGGCACTGTGCAGGATTGCGGAAAGTCTTTCAAAAATGTAATCCTGGATTTCCTTGCGGGACATATCCAGCACATACTGGTTGCGGGCAAGTCCCGGGGTTCTGCCGGGAATGGCGATCGCCCAGTCGGGATGCGCGCGGTACAAATCGGAGTCGGGGCTTATCATTTCCGGCTCAAACCAGATACCGAACTTAAGCCCTGCCTTGTTGACCTCGTCAACCAGATATTTCAGGCCGCCCTTTAACTTCTCTTCGTTTACAAACCAGTCGCCCAGCGCACGGTTGTCATCGCAGCGGTTGCCGAACCAGCCGTCGTCCATAACCAGCATCTCAATGCCGTCCTTTGCCGCTTCCTTTGCAATGGCAAGCAGCTTGTCGGTGTTGAAATCAAAATAGGTGGCTTCCCAGTTGTTAATGAGGATGGGACGCTTTTTATCACGGTACTCGCCGCGGATTAAATGCTGTCTGTAAAGGTCGTGGAACACACGGCTCATGCCGCCGATGCCTTCCTTAGAGTAAACCAGAACTGCTTCCGGTGCCTGGAACTCTTCTCCGGGATTTAATTTCCAGGAAAAGCCTGCCGGGTTGATACCGGTCATCAGGCGGATGTTGTCAAACTGTCCCTTGTCCGCCAGTGTCATGCAGTTGCCGGAATAAATTAAATGCATACCGTAAATATCGCCGGTATCCTGTGTGGTGCTGTGGGAAAGAAGCGCCATGAACGGCTGCTGCTGATGCCCGCTTTCACCGCGCAGGGAAGAGGTGCTCTGTACGCCGTGGTTTACGGGAGTACGGTCAATATAACGTTCTCTTGCCCAGGAGCCGTGCAGGATAATCTTGTCGTAGCCCGCATCATCCATATCGATGGATGCGGACATTACTTTTTCAAGCATCACCGGCTCCGTGCCGGCGTTTACGATGCGGACGCTTCTTACTACCGCATCAATATCTTCAAAAATGCTGTAGGACAGAATGGCTTTTACGTGAAGCACCTTGTCCTCCAGTGTAAGCTCCAGGGTTTCCGTATCCTCTTCGCTGCCCCAGGTAGCGGGCAGTCCCTGTAACTTTTCCTTCCCCCTGTAAATGCGGTAATCCGTTAAATTTAACTGCAGGGCATTGTGTCCGCCCGCGCTCTTTACAACGATGGCGCTTTCCCTGTAGTCCCCGATACCCTGTGTGGGGTATTCCTGGGGGAAGCAGTCTAAAAAGGAAAGTCTGTCACGGCTGTTTTTGTCCGGGGTAAAAGGAGCTTCTCCCGTACGCATCAGATAAGTGACATCGTCCTCTGAAAGTCTTTCTCCGTAGTAAGCATGTCCTACGAACTTTTCTGCATCCGCAATGCCGATTACATAGGATGTATTCGGCGTATTTAACATAAAACTATTACTTTTTTCCTGATAGATAATTGCCATAAAGCCTGTCCGCCTTTCTTGGTTTTTCGCTTCTGTAAGCCCATTGTACTGATTTTTTACCCATATTTCTATAATCATTCCTGACTTTTTGCAAATATACAGGTTGTTATTTTTAACATTCCATGATAAAGTAATAAAAAGGAGATATGACTATGGATATTAAGAATGTGCCCAATCTGCCACTCTATGTGGACTGTGCCTATATGAACGGAAACTGGAAGTACTATTCCATGGATGTACACAGCCATGGTCTGTTTGAATGCAACTATATTGAGGAAGGGAGCTGTGTGTATGAAATAGCCGGAAGGGAATACCCTCTCACTAAGAGGAACCTTATTCTTTTAGACTCTTCCATTCCCCACCGCATTCATTTTAACCATGAGCGTCCCTGCACGGTACTGGGCTTTTCTTTGTCCTTTGATGCGGCGCCCGGACAGGCTGCCTTTCCGCCTTTTCTGCAGTTACTAAACAGTTCTTTAGACATCTGCCTTTTATTCTCTTCCTTAGAGGATGTGCGCATCTTTCCGGATGCCCGCAGCTTAAAGCCCGACATGCTGCGGCTGTACCACGAATACGAAGGCAGGCGCGACAATCTTTACTTAAACAGCTTAAGCTATCACTTTTTAGCCGAGCTGTCCCGCCTTCCCATGACGGAGAAATCCTCCGCCCAGTATTATGTAGAAAAAGCCACCGACTATATTCGTGAGGCCTTCTATCTGATTAAAAACAACGAGCAGATTGCCGACCACATCGGCTTAAATGCCACGTATCTGGAGCGTATTTTCAAGCGGGCGACCGGCACCTCCCTCTGGGAAAGTGTCACTTCCTGCCGCCTGAAAGCCGCCGAGGAGCTTTTATCCAATCCATCCATTCCCATTCAGGACATCGACACCATGATCGGCTTTGCCAACCGGCAGACCTTCTATCTGCAATTTAAAAAGAAATACGGTATGTCGCCGTCGGCATACCGTAAATCGCTTGTGTTGAAGAAATAAATCATAATACACTAATTCTCACTCAGCACGAACTGGCTGTTGTAGAGTTCTGCATAGAAGCCCTTTTTCTCAAGCAGCTCCTCGTGTCTGCCCTGCTCGATGATGTGGCCGTCGCGCATCACTAAGATGATGTCGGCATCCACGATGGTAGACAGACGGTGGGCAATGATAAAGCTGGTTCTGCCCTTCATCATCTTGGCAAACGCCTTCTGGATACGGATTTCCGTACGGGTATCGATGGAGGAGGTTGCCTCGTCTAAGATTAACATGGGCGGCAGGCAGAGCATAACTCTGGTGATACACAAAAGCTGCTTCTGTCCCTGGGAAAGTCCCTCACCGTCCTCGGAAAGCACGGTGTCGTAACCGTTCGGCAGACGCTTGATGAAGCTATGGGAATGGGCTGCCCTGGCTGCCGCAATCATTTCCTCATCCGTTGCATCGGGCTTGCCCATAATCAGGTTCTCTCTTACCGTTCCCGCCTTCAGCCAGGTTTCCTGCAGCACCATACCATAATTTTCACGCAGGCTCTTTCTGGTGATCTTACGGATATCGGTATCATCCACCGCAATGCTTCCCGCATCCACATCATAGAAACGCATGAGCAGGTTGATAATCGTGGTCTTGCCGCAGCCGGTAGGTCCGACAATCGCCACTCTCCTGCCGCTTTCCACATGCAGATTCAAATCCTCGATTAACTTTCTGTCCGGGTCATAGGAGAATGCCACATCGGTAAGCTCCACTCTGCCGTCCGCATGGGTGAGCACCCTGGCATCCGCAGGTTCTTCCACCTGGGGAGTTTCTTCAATCAGTTCAAAAATACGTGCCGCACAGGCAAGCGCATTCTGGAATTCCGTAAACACGCCGGAGATTTCGTTGAAGGGCTTGGTATACTGGTTGGCGTAGCTTAAGAAGCAGGACAGCACACCGACGGTTATTCTGCCGGAAATAACGGACAGCGCACCCACGATGCAGACACCGGTATACACCAAGCTGTTTACAAAACGGGTTGCCGGATTTGTGGTAGAGGAAAAGAAAATCGCCTGCAGGGAGTACCTGGAAAGCTTTTCGTTTATTACATCAAAACGCTTCATGGCTTCCTCTTCATAGGAGAACGCCTGCACGACCTTCTGATTTCCAATCATTTCATCAATCAATGCGGTCTGCTCGCCCCTGGTTTCGGACTGCAGCTTAAACATGCGGTATGTCTTTTTCGCAATGAAGTTTGCCACCAGCATGCTGACAGGTGTAATACAGATAACCACCAGTGTAATGCCCACATTCTGACGGAACATGAAAATCAGGGTTCCGAAAATGGTAAGGACACCGGTGAACAACTGGGTAAATCCTAAAATCAGACCGTCGGAGAACTGATCCACATCCGCAATGACACGGCTTACGATTTCGCCGTAGGGATGGGCATCCAGATACTTCAGGGGTAAAATCTGGATTTTGTCAAACGCATCCTTACGGATGTCCTGTACCACATGGTAGGCAATGCGGTTGTTGCACACGCTCATAATCCACTGGGTGAGCGCCGTCAGCAGAATGGCAATGCCCATTTTCTTTAAGATTTCCAAAAGGACTGTAAAATCTACCTGGCCGGGACCGATAATCGCATCCACCGCATCACCGGTGAGAATGGGGATATACAAAGTAAACGTAACGGTCAGCGCCGCACAGACAATGGAGCACAGTAAGAAAAACCAATATTTTCCAATATAACGAAGTACTTTTTTCATGGTAGAACCATTGTTTTTTGTCTTCATGCCTGTGCCTCCTTTCTCTTATCCGGGTACTGGGAATAGTAAATTTCCTGATAAACGCTGCAGGAAGCGAGCAACTCATCATGTGTTCCAATACCTGCCACGTTGCCGTCATCCAGGACAATAATGCTGTCCGCCGCAAGCAGGGAGGAAGCACGCTGGGATACGATAAATACCACAGGTGTTTTCTCCATGCCGTGAATGGCTTTCCGCAGCTTTAAGTCGGTTGCATAGTCCAGTGCGGAAGCGCTGTCGTCCAGAATGAGGATTTCCGGTTTTCTGACCAGCGCCCTTGCAATGGTCAGACGCTGCTTCTGACCGCCGGAGAGGTTCTTGCCGCCCTGGCTGACCATGGTTTCCATTCCTTCCGGCTTGTTGTCCACGAACTCTGCCGACTGGGAAATTTCCAGTGCGTCGCGGAGCATTTTTTCTATGGTTTCATCCCTGCTGTCAGGATTTTCTTCCAGCTTCTTTTTGTATTCTTCGGGAAGTCCCATTAACAGGTTTTCCCGGATGGTGCCCTTAAACAGAACTGCCTTCTGGGGTACCATACCAATCTTGGCTCGAAGCGCCTTATAGTCGTAGTCTTCCGCTGCCACACCGTCGATTTTGACACTTCCCTTTGTAGCTTCGTAAAACCGGGGAATTAAGTTTACCAGTGAAGATTTACCGGAACCGGTACCGCCGATAACACCGATGGTCTGCCCTCTCATTGCCTTAAAGTCAATGTCCGTTAAGCTTTCCGCGCCGGCGCCCGGATAGGTCAGGGACACATGTTCAAAGGAAACCACGGGAACATCTTCCTTCGCTTCGGTTTCCGTTACCTTGCCGTTGGTAAGACCGGGAGTAAGCTCTAAAACGGCTTCAATACGGTTGCCGCAGGCAATGGACTTGTTGACAGTAATAATTAAATTTGCCAGCTTGATTAACTCCACCAGAATCTGGGACATGTAGTTTACCAGCGCCAGCACCGCACCCTGTGTCAGAATGCCGTTGTCCACCTTTACGGCACCCACCCAGAGGAGAAGACCGCCGTTTATGATGATGTAGGTTGCCGGGTTCATAACGGCGGAAATTCTTCCTACAAACATCTGGAAGCCGGTCAGCTTTTCATTGGCTTCGTCAAACGCTTTTCTTTCTTCCTCTTCCTTATGGAACGCACGCAGGACTCTCACACCGGTTAAGTTACCTCTGGTAACGCCGAGGAGCCTGTCCAGACTGCCCTGCACTTTTTTGTATAAGGGAATGGTTATCAGCATGATGCCGAATACCACGATGGACAGAAGCGGGATAACTACCACAAAGATAAGCGCTGCTTTTACATCAATGGTAAATGCCATAATCATGGCGCCGAACACGATGAACGGAGAACGTAAGAACAGACGGAGCACCAGATTGACACCGTTCTGCACCTGGTTGATATCACTGGTCATACGGGTAATCATGGTGGATGTACCCATGTGATCTGTCTGCGCATAGGACAGCTTCTGCATGTGTCCAAACAGCACGTGTCTTAATTTTGTAGCAAATCCCACCGCAGCCTTGGCTGAAAAGTACTGCGCCGTAATGGAGCACACCAGACCAATCAGACCAAGCGCTATCATCAGAAGGCACATTTTTCCCACATACCCCCTGTCGGAATTGACAATACCGATATCTACGATTTTTTTCACCACAAGAGGCACCAGCAATTCAAAAGAAGCCTCCAGCATCTTGAACAAAGGCGCTAAAATGGATTCTTTTTTGTAGTCCTTAAGATACACAAGAATTTTTTTCATAGAGCGAGCTTTCCTTTCTCTGTTTCCTGCTGCCGATTGCAAGGCTGCTTTTCCTGTTACAAGGCAACTTTTTTATTTTATCACAATACAGTTAAAATGAGAAGCCGGATAAAAAAACAGGCAAAGTTTTTTAATAAAAATGGGAAAAGTTTTCGACAGGGAGATTGTCTTTTTGTCGGAAATCCCGTATAATAGCTATGGAATGAACACATAGCAGGAGGTTTCTATATGGAGCAGATGACACATTATGCCCACTCCTTTTTAAGAAGAAAAAAAATCGCACCGGCAGATATCCGTTATCTGATTCGCACCGGCGCCCAGACGGAGCTGCATCTTTTGGACGGCCGCACCCTAAATACCTACATCGGCTTAAAAGCATTTTCCGATGCCCTGCCCAAAGAGGACTTTCTCCGTATCAATAAAGGTGTACTGCTTGCCAAATCGCAAATTGTAAAGATTTACCGTGGCACCTACCTCACCACGGACGGAAAAAGCTTCACCGGCCGTACCCACGATCCCATCCAGCACAAGACCATTATGAAGGAGCTTGCAAAAAGTCAGGCGCGTCATTCCAAAGAGGTCAGTGCTGAATTAAATACCCGTTTTTCCGTTTTGGATATCATGCCGGCGCCTTTCTGCGTGATTGAGCTGGTATTTGACGAAAAAGGCAAAGAAACCACCTTCATCTTCCGCTACTGCAACGACTCCATGGGCGAGCTTTCCAATCAGCCGGTAGCCCAGATGATGAACCATTCCTTTTACGATATCTTTGAAAATGCGGACGAAAGATGGCTGCCCGAATATGCGGAAATTGCTATCAACGGCGGTTCCAATGTACTCCACGGTTACAGCCGGGCGCTTGACAGGGATTTATCCATCTACTGTTTCCAGCCGGAAAAAGGCTTCTGTGCCTGCCTTCTGATTGACAAGGCTACACTGGCATAGCCTGCCTGTATATTCACAGTTTCTGAAAACCAAAAGTCACCGGTGCTTTCTTTCGAAAGTTTCCGGTGACTCTTTTTATATTCTTACTTTCTTTCGGAATTTCTAAATCTCAATTTCGCCTTCAAATACGGTAGCTGCGGGACCTGTCATGAAAACCAGATTGGCATCCCTGTCCCAGAAAATTTCCAGTTCCCCGCCGAGCAGCTTTACAGTAACCTGATTTTCGGTAAGACCGTTTAAGATACAGGCCACTACCGTAGCGCAGGCGCCGGTTCCGCAGGCAAGGGTTTCACCGGTTCCTCTTTCCCAGACGCGCATTTCCACCGTGTTTCTGTCGATTACCTTTACAAACTCCGTGTTGGTCCGCTTCGGAAATCTTTCGTGATTTTCAAAATAAGGACCGATTTTTTCAATGGCAAGGTCTGCCACATTATCCATAAAAACAACTGCATGGGGATTGCCCATGGACACGCAGGTCATGCGGTATTCTTTTCCCTGTACGGTAATGGGGGCATCCAGCACGGTTTCCGTTTCGCTTACCACGGGAATGTTTTCCGCAACAAGCTCCGGTGCGCCCATGTTCACCTTTACCAAAATCACTTTACCGTCCTGGATGGTCAGGCATAAATGCTTTACCTTTCCGGCACTGATAATGCTGATTTTCTTTTTGGTGGTCAGCCCCTTGTCATACACATATTTTGCCACACAGCGGATACCGTTTCCGCACATCTCCGCACGGCTGCCGTCCGCATTATACATTTCCATTTCAAAGTCCGCTTCTTCGGAAGGGTTGATGAAAATCACGCCGTCTCCGCCAATGCCGAAATGTCTGTCGCTTAACCGTTTTACAATTTCCGGCTTCTTTTCCGCCGGGATAATCTCCTTACTGCCGTCCACATAGATATAATCATTGCCGCAACCATGCATTTTTGTAAATTTCATAGTAATATCCATTCCTTTCCATAACTGCAAGCTTTGTGCCATTTCTATATGCGAAAAATACTCTTTCTTTACCGCATCATGGTCAACACCATCTGCGCCGTTTCCACCATATTGGTACCGGTATCCATGCTGGAGCGCTGGATATAACGATGCGCCTCCTCTTCCGTCATATGGTTGCGGTTCATGAGAAGCTCCTTTGCTTCGGCAATCATAGCCGCATCCTTGTCATTTCGTACCTTGGGAGTGAGTCTCCGCTTTCTCCGGCGTCGCTCCATGTTGTCCACCATCATATTGACGGTGTTCACCAGTTCCTGTACCTTAAGCGGCATTCCCAGGCATACAATATTATCTTTTCGTATTTCACCAATGTGCTGCGCCTGCATCAGGGCGAGCATTTCAAAATCGTTCGGCAGAAGCTCCCGCAGCTGTGAGTAAAGCATATCCGTCATCTTATAGCCGCACACAATAATTCCTTCGTTCCATTCGTCCGCACGCGCCACCGCCTGTGCGCCGGAGGTACAGATACCGGTCACGTTGAAACCACTGCGTACCAAGAGGTTCTTAATGCTCCTGCCTTCTTCCAGTTTCGGAAAGACCACAAGAATATTTGTCACAGAACCACCTTCCTTTTAAGTATTGTTATGAGGTGGCTCTCTTTAGAAACGGTACAGATATTCATTGATTTCCCATTCGGAAACCTGCACACGGTAACGGTTCCATTCCGCTTTCTTTAATTCCAGGTAGCGTTTATTTACCTTGCTGCCAAGCACTTTCTCCACAAAAGCATCCTCTTCCATGCTGCGGATTGCTTCCCAGAGATTGTCCGGCATATCCGCCTTGGCGTCCATATCCGGTTCGGTATGTTCTTCAATACCCTTAAGACCTGCCTGTAAGCAGAGGCTTAAGGTCAGATAAGGATTGGCTGCAGGATCCGGGCTTCTGAATTCCAGTCTGGCTTCTTCTCCTACAATGTGAGGAAGATATACCATAACGCTTCTGCTGTGGCTGCCGAAACCAATCTGCACCGGTGCTTCAAAACCG
>ENA-ORPH01003009-ORPH01003009.1-human-gut-metagenome-genome-assembly--contig:-NODE-3009-length-13114-cov-3.924650_pt1 | contig 13114 bp, 9 predicted proteins | sample MGYA00242142_ERZ509074 | MGnify/ENA primary metagenome ERZ509074 (study PRJEB26280, sample SAMEA2338724) | human gut metagenome | biome: human gut; feature: human-associated habitat; material: faeces...
CCAAATCGGAAACGAGGTTTCCGTTTGTCTCTGCGCTCACCTTTCGCTATCTTTGCATAAAATGCAGGGCTGTGTCTTGGTATAATTGTGGTAATTTTCTGTATGACAGAGACTGCCTTTGCAAAAAAATAGGGAGTGTGAGTATGTCGGTTTCGTGGAATTTGTGGCATGGTTGTCATAAAATAAGTGAAGGGTGTAGGCATTGTTATGTATATAGGCAAGATAGTCGATATGATAAGGATAGTAGCGTCGTGACACGTACGGCAGCTTTCGATTTACCATTGCGTTGTAAACGTAACGGTGATTTTCGTATACCCTCGGGTGAAATGGTATATACATGTTTTACTTCCGATTTTTTTCTTGAAGAAGCCGATGAATGGAGAGCCGAAGCATGGGCTATAATTAGGGAACGCTGTGATCTATCGTTTCTAATTCCGACGAAACGTATAGACCGTTTCAGAGTATCTTTGCCCAGTGATTGGGGCGATGGTTATGACCATGTCGCTATTGCTTGTACCGTAGAAAATCAAGACAGGGCGAATTATCGGTTGCCTCTTTTTCGTTCGTTGCCTATACGGCATAAACTATTGTTTTGTGCTCCCTTGTTAGGAGCGTTGGATTTGTCTGGCTATCTCGATGACGATATAGAGGAAGTGTCGGTCGGAGGAGAGTCGGGTATGGATGCGAGGGTTTGCGACTATGATTGGGTGTTGGATATACGCCGACAATGTATAGCTGCCGATATCCCGTTTAGCTTTCACCAAACCGGAGCCCGATTGCGTAAAGGAGGGAAGGTATATCGTATTCGTCGGGAATTCCAGCATTCACAGGCGAGACGTGCGGGGATAAATTATAAAATCGATAGGTAATTCTTTCCAAAAAGCAAAGTAATTTCTCGGTGGGTGTATGAAAAAATTTATTCGCTTGATCTATATTCGCTAGGAGAGAGCCCGGTTTGGTGCTTAAAATATTTCCCGAAAAACGATTGAGTCGAAAAATTTAAATGATAGGCGATTTCCTGTATACTCATACCCGAAAATTTCAGAAGATTTTTAGCTTCGAGTATTACATAATCATCGATCCATTGAGCCGCTGATTTTCCTGTTTGTTTCTTTATCAGAGTCGAAAAATATTTGGGTGTGATACACAATTTTTCTGCATAAAAAATAACGCTTCGTTCTTGTGTGTGATATTGGGTGAGTAGGGTGATGAATTTTCCGAAAAAGATTTCCTGCCGACTCATTTTAATTTCATTTTTGGAGGGTGAATCATGGGTAAGTATCGTGTCATGAATTTTATACGCAAGAGCAGAACCGAGTCTTAGGAGCGTTGCAGTTTTCTTGGGTGTATCTTGTGTGTGGCAAATGAGCTGCATGAGAGAGATAAACCGACAAAAAATATCAGTATCTTCATTAGATAAATGAAAGCAAGGTTCTTTTTGTATTTGCATGTATAGAGGAATCATGTCTCGCGCGTCGAGGAAGGATTGTTCGAAGAAAGCACTTGAAACGGCTATTCCATAAAATTTACGATTACCTATATCTTTTACCTGTATAATATTTTCAGGAGTGTTTATAATCATCATGTTGGTAGTGATGCGATATTCCTTTAAATTAATATTGCATATTAGTTCTCCTTCTAAACATATTACAGCTACCAGAGCATCAACTCGACAAGGATATTTGAACAATTCGGTGTTCGGTAAATTTTCTCCGATAATGATGAAGTCATCATCTAATCCCGTGGGATTATTTCTTTTTATCAATTTCGAAAGTTGGGCAAGAGTGAAACTTTCGATGCCTTTTTTATCCATAAATACGATATTTTGCCCAAATGTAACTAAATAACTTAGAATTTTAGCTGTGAATATTATTTAAATACGACTTTTAGAACATCAACTGTGAAAAAGAGGACTTTGTCGATGGAGGGCTTTGCGTCATCTTTGTATCAAAATTTAATGGAGAAAAGTATGAAAAGGAATGGTAAAGCATTTGCTTATTTGTTTTTGGCGGTATGGTCAATGACGAGTATAGGATGTACGTCTTCGAGTAAGGAAGAACGAGCTGTCAGGGAGATTCCGGTGAAGACATGGACGGTGTCTCTTCGAGAAGGAGTCTATACTCGCAGTTATATAGGAGAAATTGAGGGCGAATCTTCTTCCTCGTTGAGTTTTCAAGTCCCGGGGTATGTAGAGTGTATATATGTAAAAGAAGGTCAACGGGTGGAGCGAGGCGAGCTGTTGGCTCGATTGGACGAGACTACGTTACAAAGCACTTATGATGCGGCATTGTCTACTTTGAAACAAGCCGAGGATGCTTATGCTCGTATGGAGCAACTGCATAAGAGCGGAAGTTTACCCGAAATTAAGTGGGTAGAGGTTCAAAGTTCTTTGCAACAGGCTCGTAGTATGGAGCAAATAGCCAAGAAAAATTTGAAAGATGTCGAGTTGCGATCTCCATATTCGGGGATAATAGCTCAGAAAAGTATAGATACGGGGAGTACTGTGCTTCCGGGAGTACCGGCATTTAAACTGATGAAGATTGATTGGGTGAATGTGAATATTTCTGTTCCTGAGAATGAAGTTGCCGATGTGAAGATGGGAGCCGATGTAACAGTTACAGTAGCTGCTTTGGGTGGTAAATCTTTCTCTGGAAAGATTACGGAAAAAGGAATTGCGGCCGATCCTCTGGCACACACTTATAAGGCGCTTGCAAGGATAGAAAACCGGCAGGGAGAGTTGTTGCCGGGTATGGTGTGCGTGGTTAACATGGGAAGTCGGAACAATTCGCAGATAGTGATTCCCAATTCTGTTGTACAGGTAGATTATAATGGCGATCACTTCGTTTGGCTTTGCAACGACGGGGTAGCGGTGAAACAGACTGTATCGGTTGGCGCTTTGTCGGGGAATGGTGTCATTATTTCTTCTGGTTTGGCAGTCGGTGATAAGGTGATTGTCGAGGGTGCATCGAAAGTGAGTGAAAATATGAAAGTATCGGAACAATGAAAACAAAAGGAGGTATTATAGAAGCTGCGATGAAATATCGTCAGATTGTCATTCTGATTGTTTCATTGATGTTTTTCTTGGGTATATATGCTTTGATAAAGATGCCCAAACAGGAATTCCCTGTTTTTACGGTGCGTCAGGGAGTAGTGATAGCCGTTTATCCGGGAGCCACTTCCGATGAGGTGGAAGAGCAGGTGACTAAACCGCTTGAAGATTTTATTTTTGAGTTTAAAGAAGTAAAAAAGTCTAAGACCCATTCACTCAGTCGAGATGGCATGGCGATCGTTTTTGTCGAGTTGAACGACGATATAACCGATAAAGATGAATTTTGGGCTAAATTCAAACATCGGGCTGCGGTTTTTAAATCCGAGTTGCCGACCGGGGTATTGGCATTGGTTACTAACGATGACTTCGGCGATACGTCAGCCATGTTGATAACGATCGAATCGAAAGATAAGACCTATCGGGAACTGGAAAATTATCTCGACGAACTTAAAGACCGATTAAGGAGTATCGATGCGGTAAGTAATTTACGAACATTCGGTGTGCAGAAAGAACAGATAAGTGTTTATCTCGACCCTGCGAAACTTGCCCGATATGCTATCGGTAACACGACATTAGCAACAAAGTTGTTAGCGCAAGGTTTTACGACGATGAGCGGGGCGGTTGATAATAGCAAGTTTGTGGCTCCCATTCACATATCCGAGGCATATGATTGTGTGAATGATGTGGCTGATCAAATAATTTTTAGCGATCCGCAGGGGCATGTTATACGTCTAAAAGATGTGGCGCGTGTCGTGCGGGAATATTCCGAGCCGGATTCTTACATTACGAACAACGGAACGAAATGTTTGGTCCTCTCTATGGAGATGCGCGAGGGGAACAACATCGTTCAAATGGGTGAGGACGTCAATAAGGTATTGGAAGAATATGAGAAGGAATTACCCGATGATGTTTCTATATTTCGTATTACCGACCAATCACAGGTGGTGGGAGATTCAGTGACGACTTTCCTCAGAGAGTTGTTGATCGCTATTATTGCGGTTATTATTGTAGTTATGCTGTTAATGCCTTTGAGGGTCGCTTCGGTGGCTGCATCGACGATTCCTATTACTATTTTTCTGTCCCTGTTGGTATTTTATGCTTGTGGATTGGAATTGAATACGGTGACTTTGGCGGCGTTGATTGCTACATTGGGTATGATTGTCGATAACTCCATAGTGATTATCGATTGTTATATGGAAAAATTGGATAGCGGAATAGACCGTTGGACTGCTGCGATAGAAAGTGCAAAAGAGTTCTTTAAATCGATCCTCTCGGCTACATTGGCGATTAGTATCACGTTTTTCCCGTTTTTGATAACCTCGCAGGGAATGATCAACGATTTTTTGCAATCCTTCCCGTGGGCGATAACTATTATTTTGTTTTTATCCTTGCTGGTAGCTGTTTTGCTAGTTCCTTACATACAATATCATTTTATTCATACGGGGTTTAGAAAACAGCCCAAAGAGGAGAAAAAGCAACGTCGTTCGTTCTTGACGATTCTTCAATCTTCTTACGACAAATTGATTGTTAAGTGCTTTGCTCATCCGATTCGGACGATGGGGGTGGGACTTCTTTCTATTGTTGCTGGTGTTGTTATATTTTTATCATTACCGATGAAGTTAATGCCGTTTGCCGAGCGTAATCAATTTGCGGTGGAAATATATATGCCTTTTGGTACGGCACTCGAACAGACAGCCGCTGTGGCGGATAGTTTGGAGTCCATACTTCGGCAAGATAGTCGAGTTGTTTCGGTAGCTTCGTTTAAAGGTGGCGGTTCTCCTCGTTTCCATACTAGTTATGCTCCTCAAATGCCGGGTTCTAATTATGCCCAATTTATTGTCAATACCATTGGTAATAAAGCTACGGAAGAGATGATTGCAGAATACAAGGATAAATATCTCAATTACTTCCCGAATGTCAGAGTCCGGTTTAAACAACTCGAATATTCCGAAGCAGCCTATCCGATTGAAATGAGAGTGAAAGGGAATAATCGGGATAGTTTGCGATTGGCGGCCGATAAGGTAAAGTCGGTAATGTCCGAATTTGATGGACTTTCGCTGGTTCATGATAATTGGGAAGGGCAACTTCCCGGAGTATCGTTGCGATTGAAAGACGACGAAATGAGCCGATTGGGTATTAACAAGGCATTGTTATCGACCGGTTTGTCCATGCATTTGGGGAATGGGTTGCCGGTAACTACCGTATGGGACGGCGATTATCCTATCGATGTGGTCCTGAAAGATGGTGGCAATATAGAACCTTCATATGAAGATGTGGGCAATCAATATGTATCGGCATGGGGGGGTACGGTTTCTGTCCCGGTAAGGCAGATTGCCGACATTGAGCCTGACTGGCACGATGCCCAAATCGCGCATCGTAACGGTATACCGTCTATTTCGATACAATCCGATGTAAAGGAGGGTTCCAATGCGGCTGCATTGACTAAGGAGATCGTAAAGGCGATTGAAAAAATCGATTTGCCCGATGGGGTTGATTTTGAAGTCGGTGGTAGTGAGGAGACAGACAATGAGATGTTGGATATGATATTGAGCGGTCTGTTTATTTCCATTGTTGTTATATTCTTTATTTTGCTGTTTCATTTCCGCCGAATCAATATGGCGTTGCTTGTTTTGGGCTCCATTTCATTGTGTCTATTGGGTGCGGCTCTCGGCATTTGGGTAATGGGACTCGATGTGAGTGTGACAGCCGTATTGGGTATTGTGAGCTTGATGGGTATCCTTGTACGTAACGGCATTATTATGCTCGACTATGCCGATGAGCTAAGGGAAAAAGAAGGTTTGACGGTTAGGGAAGCCGCTTTGCACTCAGCGAAGCGTAGAATGCGCCCTATTTTTCTTACTTCTGCTGCTGCATCGATGGGAGTTATTCCTATGATTCTTGGCGGTAGTCCGTTGTGGTCCCCTATGGGTTCGGTAGTGTTTTTCGGGACTATTGTTTCTATGGTACTGACTGTAACGATATTACCCGTAGCCTATTGGTTAATATTCAGCAGAGCCGATCGCAAAAGTATAAATCATTGAAAGAAAGAACAATTATGAGAAATCGAATTATATATCCTGCGTTATGTTTGATGTTAAGCGTGGTATCTTCAAATGCGCAGAAACTTTATACACTCGAAGAATGTAGAACATTGGCATTGGAAAATAGTGCAAAAATGAAAAACAGCCGTTTTGAAGTCGAGGTTGCCAAACAAACTTCCAAAGAGGCTTTTACCAATTATTTCCCGAATGTGTCGGCGGTAGGTGCGATTTTCAAGGCCAGTGAAGGAATGGCTCAGATGGATATGGCACTGCCGGTTCCGGGAATACCGCCTTTATCTATGGAGATGTTGAAGAAAGGGAAGACGGCAGGGGTGACTTTGGTTCAACCTGTTTTTATGGGTGGTCGCATTGTTAATGGGAATAAGTTGGCAAATATAGGAAAACAAGTGAGTGAATATCAGCTTTCTCTTACAAAAGATCAGGTAGAAGCCTCTGTTAATCAATATTATTGGCAGATTGTCGCACTAAAAGAGAAGTTGCGTACGTTGGAGACGTTGGAAACTCAACTCAAAGGAATATATAAAGATGTAAAAGCAGCGGTTGATGCGGGGCTTACTACACGAAACGATTTGTTAAGAGTGGAGTTGCAACAGCAAGACATTATGGCGAATCGATTAAAAGTAGAGAATGGTTTGTCAGTGACAAAGATGCTATTGTGCCAACTTATAGGTGTCGATAAGAGTGAATTCGATATTGCTTTCGATGATTTTCCTTCGGCTGTATCTCCGTTGGACTATTATGTTGCCCCCGAGACGGGACTTGAAAATCGTGCCGAAAGTAAACTGCTCGATAAGAGTGTAGAGGCTGCTAAATTGCAACTGCGCATGAAGCGAGGAGAAAATCTTCCTTCTGTGGGGGTAGGAGCCGGGTATATTTATCATGATTTGATGGAAAAAGATACCGATTTCGGAATGATTTTTGCCAGTGTGTCGGTTCCTATTTCTTCATGGTGGGGAGGTTCGCACGCCATTAAACGGGAAAAAATAAAAAAGCAGCAAGCCGAAAATACCCGGCAGGATTCCCGGGAAATGATGTTGGTTGAGATAGAAGTCAAATGGAACGATTTACAGGAAGCCTATCAGCAAGTGCTTCTTTCCGAGAAATCCATAGAATCTTCTACCGAAAATCTTCGTCTCAATAACGATTATTATAAGGCGGGGACTGTCTCTCTGTCCGATTTGCTCGATGCTCAGTCGCTTATGCAGCAAAGCCATGATCAGTACGCCGAGGCATGTACGGCTTACCAACAGAAACTTACAGCCTATTTGCAGGCTACCGGACGATAATTAGTTGCATTGGATTCGTGTAAAACAGTCCGGCCGATAATGAATCTATATCGGTCGGACTTCGTTTATTGTATGTAAGAAGAAGTTTTTTTGGCAGGGAAGTTTATAACGAAATTTTCGAATGGTATCGCTTCTCTCCTTGAAGAATCTCTATAATATAAATCCCCGGTTTCAATGAGGTGAGAGGTGAAACGATAGAAGAACTGTTGTAGCAAGATGAATGAACCAGCGAACCTGATGTCGTATATACATTGGCTTTTAGTGGCGTTTGATCGTTCGTGTCGATATACAACATTTGTTTATAACAATAACATCGTAAAGATGTATCGGTTTTACTCGTTTCAATATCGCTTCCTCCTGTCGATTGACGTTTTTTGGCGAATATCCAAGATAAAAAGTCTTCTCTTTTAAAAACCTCGTCCCATACGAAATGGCTTGCACCGGGAACTTCTATATATTCTGCGTCAGCTTTGATATTTGTAAGTTTCTGGTAGGCTTGGCGGGAATTGTTTACGGGAACGACTCCGTCTGCGTCGCCGTGGAAAAGTCGCCAATATATGTTTTTTACCTTGTTGTCTAGTCTTTCTACATTCACTCCGCCGCAAATGGGTATAGCTGCGGCGAAAGTCTCGGGATACCGGCAGGCTATATCGAATGTACCCATGCCACCCATCGAAATGCCGAGGATATATATACGGTCTTTATCGATTTCTTCCATTTGAAGGTAAGAATCGATGAGTTCTTTTACCAGTTTGATCGGTGTGGAGGTTGGATAATCGATTGGGAAAGTTGTAGCATCATAGGAGGCCGGTTGTGACTCGAATGGCCAAAAATTGGACAGAGGACATTGTGGGAATAGTACGAATGCAGGATAATCTTTTCGGTTTTGGGGATTTGCGAACATTTCGGAACCGTATCTCAGTTGACTTTCATTGTCTGAGCCTCTCTCTCCCGCACCATGCAGGAAAATAACTAAGGGATACTGTTTCCCTTTTTCTATGGTTGGTGGTTCCAATTTCCTGTAATTTAGCGACCCTTCCGAGGTTGAATGGAATGCTTCTTTGGTAAATACAAGATTGGGATCTTCATAATCGGCGATTTTGGTGCATTTCATCTTCATGGACGATGTATTCACTTCTATCGTATATATTCCGGTTTCCGCTACTTGGAAAGCGTTATCCGGTTTACCGTCGGTTTCTAATTTTATGTATAAATCATACTCTCCGCCCGAAGTAATTATTTGATGGCCTGCTTTTTCCAAGTTACAAGTCAGTGAGGTTGTCCAAGACCGTGCTGTAAGTAATTTAAATCGTTCTTGATTCCCGTTGTCTTTTTTTAATGGGCCGCTCCACGTAAAAGTATTTTCACTTTCTTGAACCATGACGAGTGCTCCGTCTGGATTCCAACCGGCCGAACAAGCATTGCCTACTACATATAAATTATCATAAGTAACGGCAAATATAGGATCTAGAACAAGAAAGATGAAAATAGATAAAAGTGAGACTTTTTTCATGGTTTTGAGCTTTTTGAATTTTGTTTATTATTATGACACAAAAAGAATGTATAACCCTTATAGTTACATTCAAATTTTTTCGAACTATAAAAAATAGAAAATTGTATGGATAAGAACTTGTTTAAATTTTCATATTGCCCCTGCTTGCGTTATCTTTGCATTATGCGAAGATGGGGATACAGATAAGTTGCGTTCCGGCAATTTCAAGCCTGATCTTTTATATTATTTGCATGTTATAGAAAAGAATGAGGAATATTATGTATTTACGTCCTATATTTTTAGGGATATTTTCTTTTTTAATTTTAACGGTGAGTAGAGGTGAGATGATATCGCCTTTGAAAATTCCGTTATTGATGAGTGCTAATTTCGGAGAATTACGACCGAATCATTTCCATTCGGGGATTGATTTGAAGACACAAGGACGTATCGGATTGCCAGTATATGCTATGGACGACGGTTATGTTTCTCGGGTCGTTGTTTCTCCGTGGGGATTTGGCAGAGCTGTGTATATCAATCACTCGTCGGGTTTGACTACGGTTTACGGACATTTGGACCGGTTTGCGCCTTTTATCGATGAAATTGTTCGCCGTCAGCAGTATGAGCAAGAGGATTTTTCTATCGATTGTGAATTTGCCGAAGGTGAAATCCCTGTCGCACAAGGCAATATAATCGGATATAGCGGGAATTCGGGATCGTCTGGCGGTCCTCATTTGCATTTGGATATACGGGATACCGATACGCAAGACCCGATGGATCCTCAGGAATGGTTGTCTCCTTTAATCACAGACGATGTAGCTCCCGAAGTTCGTAACCTCGTTTTTTATACGCATGAAGGGGTGATGGGAAATACGACTCGTCGCATGGAAAGAAAAGCGGTGCGCGCTTCGGCCGGTTCTTACTCGATAGGGGAGTCGGTTCCGGTATGGGGCGATGTATCGTTTGGTATCGAGGCGTATGATCGAATGACGGGTACGACGAATAAATATGGAGTCCATCAAGTCGATTTGTATATCGATGACAGCCTGTTTTTTTCGACCTATATCTATCGTTATTCGTTTGACGAGACTCGTTATATTAATAGCTTTGCCGAAGAAGGAGTGATTATGCGCACTTATATTGCACCGGGTAATCGGTTGAAGTCTATTTATAAACAAGTAGAAAATAGAGGCATTCTTCATGTCGATGAGGAGCGAGCCTATCGTTGTCGGTATGTTTTGACCGATTATGACGGGAATAGTTCCTCTGTCGAATTTTCATTGATTGGAAAATTGCAGGAACCTCCACTCCCTAAAAAAGAGGGGATATATTTCTCTTATGCAGTAGATAATCTCTATAAAAAAGACGATTTTGGCATTTTTGTGCCGGCCGGAGCTTTGTATGAAAATCTCGATTTTACGAGAAGAAAGATTCCTTCGAAAAAATATTGTTCCGATATTCACATTATTGCACCTTCTGTACCCCCTTTGCATAAAGCTGCCGAAATTTCTGTACGGTTGACCGAGGATAAATTGTCAGATAAAAGGCAATATTATTTGGTTCGTTTGGACGATGATAGATCCTATCCGGTTTGCGGGGAGTATGCAAATGGTTGGTATAAGGCTAAAATTACGGAGTTCGGGTCTTATGCCGTTTCGGTAGATACATTGCCTCCGACGATACTTCCGATTGCACCAGACAAATGGTCGACTCGGGAAAAAGTCATTTTGAAAATAAGCGATGACCAAAGTGGTTTGAAAAGTTATCGGGGAGAGATCGACGGGAAATTTGTTTTGTTCGAATTAGACGGGAAGACAGGTAGAATTTCATATCGTCTCGAAAGTAACAGGGTAAAAAAAGGTAGCGAGCATACGTTGCACGTTGTGGTTTACGATATGTGTGGCAACGAGCAGTCTTATACGAACTCTTTTGTGTGGTAAATAAAAATTATTTGATATGAAGAAAATTGCGATTTTAGTTTTTTTTACGGTAGGATTTTTTGTCCACGTGTGGGCTTGTACGGGATTGATTGACGGGAAGCAGGCTACTGTCGATGGTAGTGTATTGGTTACTTATTCGGCAGACTCTCATACTTTGTACGGAGCTTTGACTTCTTCTCCTGCTGCCGATTGGCCAAAGGGCTCTATGCGTTCGATTGTAGAGTGGGATACGAATAAACCATTGGGAGAAATAGAACAGGTAGAACATACCTACGCCGTGATAGGCAATATGAACGAACATCAGCTTACTGTTGTGGAATCGACATGGGGTGGTCGTCCCGAATTGGTCGATACGACAGGTATTATCGATTTGCTCCTTGTTTATCAAGATAAAATTAAGATAATTGATTATAAAACAAAGAATTTAGATGATCCTCATTATATTGAACAGCTGCATACTTATAGAAATGCTATCAGACAATATTTTGGTGAAAATATTGCGATTGAAACTTATTTATATTCGATAATTGATGGAGTTTATAAAAGCATTTGATTAAAGGTATTTGTTGATAATAATTTCGCCGCTTATTTTAGAGCTGTTGATATTTTTATCTTTTACTCTGGCGGTTTCTATTTTTATATTACCAGAAATTGTACTGAGTTTAACTTCATCAGCAGAGATATTGGTTATTTCATAGTTTCCTGAAATTGTATTTAAGTATATTCCTTTTGATTCGATATTTTCGATTTCCATTTTTCCTGAGACTGTGGAAAGAAAGATGTCTTCTTTTGATAAAAGGTTATTGGCACTAATTTTTCCGTTGACATTATCAATTCTTATATTTGTACCGAGGACATTATTTAAAGTGTAGCTTCCATTGACATTTTTAATTGATATTGTTTCGGCGTAAACTGAGTCGATATTGCATTCTGTTGCTACGGTTTGGATCCCCAAACGTTTTAATTTTATATCATTTCCTATTTCCAAAGTTCCATTGTAATTGGTCTTTTTGAAAAGTGTTGTTTTTAAACGATTTTTAATTTTTATAGAATCTTCGGCAATGTCGAAATTATACATGTCCTTATATCCATCTTCATTGCAGAAAAATGAAACTCCAGGTGATTTTTTATGGATAATATGCAAGGATTTCATATTTGATAGAGAAATATCTAGAGTATATTCTTTTTTGTTACCATCGGTATTTGTTTCATCTTTTTCTATTTTTTGTTCTTCTGGTTGAATGATTTCAGGTTCTTCTTGTTTTTCCTCATGGGGTTTGTAGCGTAATGCAATGGATTCTGGTGTTCCTAATGCTTCAATGATTTCTTCATCTTTATAATCGATTTCGTAATAGATATCAAATCTTTTTCTATAGATGTCTAATACTTCTTCAGTGTTTTCAACACCATTTTCTTTTAATTTTTCATCGAGTTGCTTTAAAAATTCTTCCTTGGTCATTTTTCTTCAATCTCCTTTAATTTTTTTTCAGCTTCTTCTATAGTGATCTCTTTCATTTTTAGTTTGCGCAGAATTTCTTCTCTTGTCATACTTTGATTTTCTAAAATTGTTATTTCATCAAATCCGAGAGCGGTTATTATTTCATTCAATGTCTTTTTAACTGTTGGATAGGAGATGTTTAAATCCTTTTCAACTCCTTTGATATTTCCAGCATTTTTTAAAAATATAAGAATGAAGTCTTGTTGATCTTTATTGAGATAATCGAATTTGGAAAGATGAAATTCTCCTTGTAATTTTGTTTGACAATGGGGACAATATAACTCGCTAGCTATTAATTTTTCATTGCAGATAGGACATTGGCTTATTATTTTGTTTTTCATTTCTCACCTCATTTATAGTATATGCTTATAATTAAAAAAATCAACATTAATATTAATAAAATTAATTTTTAGTTTAATAATGTTAATAAAAATATTGATTTAATTAAGTTTAATATTACAAATATTTATCTGTAACTAATTTTTCAAAAGGTGGTATGTAGTCTTCTTCTAATTCTCCAGCCATCTTTATGATACTTACTAGCTTTTCAAATTCTTCTTTGCTGATTTTTTGATTTTCAGCATAAGCTTTGATGGTTTTGTAATTTTTTAAAATAGTTTTAATTTCATCAAGACTTGATGAAAGAAAGTCTTTTTGTATAACCTTAGCGATTTCTTCATCATCGTGAGTATAGACATAGTCTATTCCTTTTTTTATTGCGCGATTAAATTTTTTTATTATATCTTGTTTATCATTGATAGTTGAACTAAGTGCGCTATAAGCAGTGTAG